>Ga0315295_10000072_pt1 | contig 83396 bp, 68 predicted proteins | sample YL17G14_0_MG_FD_204453 | JGI IMG/M metagenome (GOLD analysis project Ga0315295, IMG submission 204453) | Sediment microbial communities from Yellowstone Lake, YNP, Wyoming, USA - YL17G14_0 | ecosystem: Environmental > Aquatic > Freshwater > Lake > Sediment | place: USA: Wyoming | collected... | reverse complement strand
CGTCACCATGTGCAACGACGCCCACGAGCAGTGCCCGATGGTTTCCGGGCCGGCGCCGCTCGTCCACGTGGGTTTTGACGACCCGCCGCGGCTGGCGCAAAGCGCGACGAGTCACGAGGAGATGCTCCACCGCTACCGCCGCGTGCGGGACCGGATTCGCGCGTTCGTCGAGACGCCGCCCGAAGGGCTGGCAAGGCAGGGCTGAGGCGATGGCGACACAGGCGTGCATCGACAAAAGGGCGAAGGGACTGAGTGTCTTTGAGAAGTACCTGACGGTGTGGGTCGTCGTATGCATCGTGGCGGGCGTCGTGCTGGGCAAGCTGGCCCCGGGCGTGGCCAAGTCGCTGGACGCGCTGGCTATCTACGTCCATGGCGCGCCGGTGGTGTCGATCCCGATCGCCATCGCCCTGTTCTTCATGATGTATCCGATCATGGTGAAGATCGACTTCGCCGAGGTAATCAAGGCCGGCAAGAGCCCCAAGCCCGTGCTGCTGACGCTGATCGTCAACTGGGGCATCAAGCCCTTCACCATGTTCGCCATCGCCACGTTCTTCCTGGGCTACGTCTGCCGCGGCCTGATCCCGGGCACGGAGATCGTCAAGGACGGCACGCAGGTCGAGCTGTGGCGCTCATACATCTCCGGGGCGATCTTGCTGGGCATCGCGCCCTGCACCGCGATGGTGCTGATGTGGGGCTACCTGGCCCAGGGCAACCAGGGCCACACGCTGGTCATGGTGGCCATCAACTCGCTGACCATGCTGGTGCTCTACGGCTTGCTGGGCGGCTGGCTCCTGGGCGTCAACAAGATGCCCGTGCCGTGGCAGGTCCTGCTGCTCTCCATCGCCATCTACGTCGCCCTGCCGCTGGTGGCGGGATACTTCTCGCGCAAGTGGATCATCAAGGCCAAGGGCCTGGCGTGGTTCGAGTCCAAGTTCCTGCACGTGCTCACGCCCGTGTCGATCATCGCCCTGCTGGCAACGCTGGTGCTGCTGTTCAGCTTCAAGGGCGAGACCATTATCGCCAACCCGCTGACGATCCTCTGGATCGCGATTCCACTGTTCCTCCAGACGTGGCTGATCTTCGGCATTACCTACCTGCTCGCGAAGCTGCTGAAGTTCAGCTACCAGGACGCGGCCCCGTCGGCGATGGTCGGCGCGTCCAACCACTTCGAGGTCGCCATCGCCACGGCAACCATGTTGTATGGGCTTTCCAGCGGGGCGGCGCTGGCGACCGTGGTGGGCGTCCTCATCGAGGTCCCCGTCATGCTGATGCTGGTCAAGGTCTGCCTGCGGACTCAGCACTGGTTTGCCCCCGGAACCGACCCGTCGTCTGAGCCTGTCGGCGGGAAATCCGCCTAGCGCACCACGCCGCCGGCGACGGTATCGGTGTCGCGCATGAGCACAAACCGCCCCGTCTCGGCCACCTGCTCAAACGGGTCCACCGCCAGGTAGTCGCTGGTCTTAAGCGTCAGGGTCGCCACCTCCGTGTCGCGCAGCTCGCTGGCCTCCTCCGCCAGAACCTCCAGCGTCGAGGAATTGACCCGGTCCCGAATCTTTTTCACCTGGCACCCGACCTGCTGCGTCGCGCACTTGAGCTGCAGGGTCGCCCCGCTCCGTAGCGGCTCACCGCTCATCCAGAACACGCGGGCCGTAAGCGTATTGGCGACCTGCGGCGAGTGGGCCGGTTCGCAGGCGATCTGCCCGCGCCGGACGTGCGGCCCGGCCAAACCCGGCTTGAGCACCACCCCGATCGACTCGCCCGCCACGGCCTGCTCTTTCCGGCCGCCGAACACCTTCAGGTAATCCACCGTCGCACTCTTGCCCAACGGATGAAGGATCACCTCCTGCCCCGGACGCAGCGTCCCGGAGGCAACCCGGCCCACCAGCACCTTTTCACCATCGACCTCGTACACGTCCTGCACCGGGAAGCGCAACGGGCCGGCCTCCTCCGACGGTGCCGGCAGCAAACGGTCCAACGCCTCCAGCAGCGTCGGCCCGCCGTACCAGTTCATCCGCTCGCTGCGAATCGCGACGTTGTCGCCCCGCCGCGCCGAAATCGGAATCACCGCCCCCGGCCTCAGCCCAAACTCCGCCAGCCGCGACAGAATCTCGCCTTGGACCGTCTCGAACCGCCCCTGGTCATGGCCCACCAGGTCCATCTTGTTGACCACCACGACCAGTTGTTTGAGACCCAGCAGGCTCAGCATAAAGGCGTGCCGGTGCGTCTGCTCCTGCAGGCCCGCGTCCGCCGCCACCAGCAGCACCGCCGCCTCCGCCTGCGTCGAACCCGTAATCATGTTCTTCAAGAATTGCTTGTGCCCCGGCGCGTCGATGATGACGTAATCCCGCCGCGCCGTCCGGAAAAAAATCTGCGCCGTGTCGATCGTCACGCGGTTGCGCCGCTCCTCTTCCAGGTGGTCCATCACGAACGCAAACTCCGGCGTCCCGTCCGACTCCTCGCTCAGCCGCCGCACCTCGTCCATCTTGTCCGCGGGCAACGAACCCGTGTCGTACAACAGCCGCCCGATCAGCGTGCTCTTGCCGTGATCCACGTGCCCCACCGCCACAAACTTCAAAGCTTTTCGCCTCCTGGTCCCGCCTTCTGCGGTTTTGCCTCCGGCATTTTGACTCCGGCGCCTCTCACATGTATCCCAGCGCCCGCAGCTTCTGCATCGTATAGACGTTTTCCTTGTCCTGCGCCCGCCCCGACCGCTCGCTGATCTTGGTCGTCTCCAGCTCGGCAATGATCTCGTCGATCGTGCTCGCGTTCGACTCAATCGGACTGCAACACGTCTGGCACCCGATGCTGCGATACCGCTGGCCGTTCTGGGCCAGGTACAGCTCGACCACCGGCGCGCCCTCGCGTCGCAAGTAGCGCCAAATGTCCAGCTCCGTCCAGCCCAGCAGCGGATGCACCCGCACGTGCGTCCGCTCGTCCGCCTGGCTCTTGTACTGGTCCCACAGCTCCGGCGGCTGGTCCTGATAGTTCCACTGAAACTGCTCGTCCCGCGGCGAAAATATCCGCTCCTTCGCCCGGATGCCGTGCTCGTCCCGTCGAATCCCCAGCAACAACGCCTCAAAACCGTACTTGCCGATCGCCTGCTTCAGCGCCTCCGTCTTGAGCGCCGTGCAGCACTCCAGCTTCTTGCCGCACGACATCCCCCGCGCCAACGCCTCCTCGTTCCGCGCCACCACCAGCTCCAACCCCCACTGCTGGGCGTACTTGTCCCGAAAGCGGTAGATTTCCGGAAACTTGTAGCTCGTGTCGATGTGCAGCGCCGGAAACGGCACCCGCCCGAAAAACGCCTTCCGCACCAGCCACACCAGCGTCGTCGAGTCCTTTCCGATCGACCACAGCACCGCCAGCTTCTTGTAGTGATAGTACGCCTCGCGAATAATATAAACGCTTTGACTCTCCAATTCGTCCAGTTTATCCATCCCTTGCCCTTTCCGGCTCACTCGCTCCACGGGGTAACTGCCGCCCCCTCGCCGTCCATATCCGCCGGCGCCGCCACTCCCAGACCCCGGAGCATCGGCCGGGCCAGCATCAATATCTCCAAGTCCCCCGTCGGCAGCTCCACTCCCCGCGCCACCAGAAACGCATCGTGATACGTGTGCATCCCCTCCAGCGCCGTCCGCTGAAAGACCGCCGTGCCTCCCAACCCCAATTTCAAATCGTAACCGTCATACGGCACCGCGATCAGGTCGGCCGCCCGACCGAACGGGCCCGTCGCCCGCGCCACTTCCTCGGGCCGGGCCCGCTGCGGCCCCCGTGCCCCCGCCGGCCAGTACACCTCCTCCCGTCGCAGCACCTGGCGAATCACCGCACCGCCCGTCTCCGGGTCCCGCAGCGCCAAAAGGTCCGCCTTCAACTCCTCCCGCACCTGCTCATACTCCTCCGCCGCCACGATACCCCCCGGCTCCCGCCCCCTGAGGTTCACGAATACCCGCCCCGGTATCAGACAGTACGCCCGCGACCGCCCCGCGTCGATGGCTAGCGGGTGTGGCGCCGCCTCGGCCGGAACGGTCCAACCCCTCTCGACCAGGTACCGCGACAATTGCACCTCCTGCCGCAACCGGCAAAAACCGTGGTCGCTGAACACCAGCACCGGCGCCCCGCCGATCCGCTCCAGCAATCGCCCCAGCGCCTCGTCCACCCGCCGATAGAACCGGAAAAACCCCGGCGCAAACTCCGGATCATTGTCCTCCATCTTCGCGTACAAGAAGTGATTCAGCCGGTCGCTCTCCATGATGTGCGTGTGGAAAAAGTCCCACGCCTCGCCCTCCAGAAAATGAAACATCGCCTCCAACCGCCGGTCCAGCGTCAGGTCCAAGTTGGCCAGCATCGCGCGTTTGTTCTGCCGCGCCAGTTGGGCATCGCTGTCGATCTGATAATTGATGCTTCGCAGGTACTCCCCCACGCTCGCCGGGTAGGCCACCTTGTCCAGCGACGGAGCCAGAAAACAACCAATCAGAATCCCATGCACCGGCCGCGGCGGATACGTCACCGGCACGTTCATCCCGAAAACCCGCCGCCCGGCGCGACTGAGAATCTCCCACAGGTGCTCCGCCGCCAGGTCCCGGCTGTTCGGCAGCGTTACCTCATACGCCCCTGCGCGCCGATCAATGAAACCATAGATGCCGTGCTTGCCGGGATTACAGCCCGTCATGTAGCTCGCCCAGGCGACGCTGCTCACCGTCGGCTGCACCGACCGCATCGGCCGCACGCCCGCCTCCTCCGCCAGCCGCGCCAGGTTCGGCATCACCCCCTCCGCCATCATCCGCCGCGCCAAGCCGTACGGCACCCCGTCGATGCTCAACACCGTTAATCTCGGACTACTTCGCGCCGCCATCATCTCCTCATCCGTCTCCCCGTCCCCACTCTTGCTTCATCCTTGATCCTTCCCCTCACCGCTCCGGCGGAAACACCCGCAGATTGCGAATGCTCACGTACACCCGCTCTCCCGGCTGCAGCGCCAGTTCTCCGAACCGGTCCCGCGACAGCTCCACCTCCAGCGGCTCGCCCCCATCGGCACGCTCCAGCTCCAGCCGCACCGTCGGCCCCGCCGCCTGCACGTGCCGCACCACCGCCTCGATCGCCCCGCCGGCCGGCTGCCGCGCCACCTCCAGGTCGTGCGGTCGAACGTACCCCACCGCCGACGTGTCCCAATCCTCCGTCGGTGCCGGCACCTCCACCTCCACATTCCCGATCCGCGCGCGGCCCATCGCCAGCCGGGCGTGAAACAGGTTCACCTTGCCCAAGAAACCGTACACGAACGGACTAGCCGGCCGATCGTACACCTCCTGCGGCGTGCCGATCTGCTCCACCCGACCTTCGTTCATCACCACCACCCGGTCCGCCACCTCCAACGCCTCCTCCTGGTCGTGCGTGACGAACACGCTCGTGATGTGCAGCTCGTCGTGCAGCCGCCGCAGCCACCGCCGCAACTCCTGACGCACTTTCGCATCCAGCGCCCCGAACGGCTCATCCAGCAGCAGCACCCGCGGCTCCACCGCCAGCGCCCGCGCCAACGCCACCCGCTGCCGCTGCCCGCCGGAAAGCTGCCACGGCTTGCGGTCCGCCAGCCACTCCACCTGCACCAGCTTCAACAGCTCCGCCACCCGCCGCTCGATCTCCGCCCTCCCTGGCCGCTGCCCCCGCGGCCGCACCCGCAGCCCGAACGCCACGTTCTCGAAGATCGTCATGTGCCGGAACAACGCGTAATGCTGAAACACGAACCCCACCCCCCGCTCCTGGGTGCGCCGCCGCCGCACGTCCTCGCCGTTTAGCATAATCTCCCCGCTGTCCGCCTCCTCCAGACCCGCAATAATCCGCAGCAGCGTCGTCTTCCCGCACCCGGAGGGACCCAGCAACGCCACCAACTGCCCGTCCGCCACTTCCAGGCTCACCTCGCGCAACGCCGAAAACGCCCCGAACGTCTTGCTGACCTTCCGCACCTCAATGCTCATCCGCCCGCCGTCCCTCGCCCCTCACCGCCCCGCCCCGGCCGTCCGCGCCCGCCACTCCACCGCCGCCTTCGCCCCCAGCGTCACCAACGCCAGCCCCGTCAGCAGCGACGCCGCCGCAAACGCCCCCGCCGTATTGTACTCGTTATACAAAATCTCCACGTGCAGCGGCAGCGTGTTCGTCAGCCCCCGTATGTGCCCCGACACCACCGACACCGCCCCAAACTCCCCCATCGCCCGCGCGTTGCACAAAATCACCCCGTACAGCAGCCCCCACTTCACGTTCGGCAGCGTCACCCGCCAAAACGTCTGCCACCCGTTCGCCCCCAGCACCAACGCCGCCTCCTCCTCTTCCGTCCCCTGCTCCTGCATCAGCGGTATCAACTCGCGCGCCACGAACGGAAACGTGACGAAGACCGTCGCCAGCACGATCCCCGGCACGGCGAAGATGACCTCGATCCCGTGCCGCGCCAGCCAGGGCCCCAGCAGCCCCTGCAACCCGAACAGCAGCACGAACACCATCCCCGAAATCACCGGCGAGACCGCAAACGGCAGGTCAATCATCGCCAGCAACGCGCTCTTGCCCACGAAATCGAACTTCGCGATCGCCCAGGACGCCGCCAGCCCGAACAGTAAATTCAACGGCACCGCGATCCCCGCCGCCAGCAGCGTCAGCCGAATCGCCGCCCGCGCCGCCGGCTCGCTGACCGCCGCCCAGTACGCCCCCACCCCCTTCCCCAGCGCCTCCACGAACACCACCGCCAGCGGCAACACCAAGAACACCCCGGAGAACGCCACCGCCCCCGCAATCAGCCCCCGCCGCACTCCCGCCGGCTCCCGCGCCGCCGCTCTCCCGGCGCCCGCCGCCCGCCCGCCGCACCCCCACCATCCTGTCTGACCAATCCCTGCCAACTCGACTTCTTCTCCGTCTTTCTCTTCGCTATTCTCTATCTTCCATCGGCTATCCGCCGCTGCAACAGGTTGATCCCCAGCAGCAGCACAAACGACGCGCCCAGCATCACCACCGCGATCGCCGTCGCTCCGGCGTAATCAAACTGCTCCAGCTTGGTCATAATCACCAGCGGCACAATCTCCGTCCGCAGCGGCATGTTGCCCGCGATGAACACCACCGACCCGTACTCGCCCAGTCCCCGGGCCAGCGCCAGCCCGAACCCCGTCAGCACCGCCGGCAGGATCGTCGGCAGGATCACCCGCCCGAACGTCGCCCGCCGGCTCGCCCCCAGGCTCGCCGCCGCGTCCTCCACCTCCGCGTCCAACTCCTGCAACACCGGCTGCACCGTCCGCACCACGAATGGCAGCCCAATGAACGTCAGCGCCACCCCCACCCCCAGTGGCGTGAACGCCACCTTGACCCCCAGCGGCTCCAGCACCCTGCCGACCCAGCCCGTCTTGGCATACAAGGTCGTCAACGCGATCCCCGCCACCGCCGTCGGCAACGCAAACGGCAGGTCCACCAACCCGTCCAGGATTCGCCTCCCCGGAAACTCATACCGCACCAGCACCCACGCCACCAGCACCCCAAACACCGCGTTCACCGACGCTGCCCCACCCGCCGCCAGAAAGCTCAGCCGATACGCCGCCAACGCCCGCGGCGCGCTGGCCGCCTGCCAAAACTCACCCCAGCTCAGGCCCGCCGTCTTCAGCACCAGCGCCCCCAGCGGCGCCAGCACCATCAGGCTCAGGTACAGCACCGTGAACCCCAGCGTCAGCCCAAAACCCGGCAAGATGCTCCGCTTCTTCCACACCAACCTTATCGCCTCTCTCGCCTCCACGCCTGCCCCCCTCTTCTCCTTCTTGCTGTCTGTGCTATTACTCTCGCCTATCCTCCTCTACCCTATTTACTATTTGGTATTCGCTCTTTGCTACTTGCTATTCTCTACTTGCCCCCCTGATAAATCTGATCGAAAATCCCCCCGTCGGCGAAGTGCCGCGCCTGCGCCTTCTCCCAGCCGCCAAACACCGCCTCAATGGTAAACAACTTCACCTGCGGGAACTGCCCGGCGTATTTCTTCGCCGCCGCCTCCAACCGCGGCCGATAGTAGTGCTTCACCGCGATCTCCTGCCCCGCCTCGCTGTAGAGGTACTCCAGGTACCCCGTCGCCGCCGCGCGCGTGCCGCGCCGATCCACCACACCGTCCACCACCGCCACCGGCGGCGCCGCCAGGATGCTCACCGACGGAATCACGATCTCCAGCTCACCCGCCCTCCCCAGCGATTTCACCGCCAGCAGCGCCTCGTTCTCCCACGCCAGCAGCACGTCCCCGATCTTCCGCTGCGCAAACGTCGTCGTCGCCCCCCGCGCCCCCGAATCCAGCACCGGCACGTTCCGGTACAGCCTCGTCACGAACTCGCGCGCCTGCGCCTCCGCCTGCCGTACCGCCTCCGGCGCGTTCGGCTCCGCCGCCTTTGTCGCCTCGCCCAGCTCGCGCCCCAGCACGTACCCCCACGCCGCCAGATAATTCCACCGTGCCCCGCCCGAGGTCTTCGGGTTCGGCGTGATCACCTCTACCCCCGGCCGCGCCAGGTCCTCCCAGTCCCGGATTCGCTTCGGATTGCCCTTCCGCACCACCAGCACAATCGTGGACGTGTACGGTGTGCTGTTGTACGGCAGCCGCTTCTGCCAGTCCCGCGCCAGCAGTCCCCCCTTCGCCGCGATCGCGTCGATGTCATACGCCAACGCCAACGTCACCACGTCTGCCGGCAGCCCGTCGATCACCGACCGCGCCTGCTTGCCCGACCCGCCGTGCGATTGCCGAATCACCACCTCCTGCCCCGTCTTCTCCCGCCAGTGCTGCGCAAACGCCTCGTTGAACTCCTGATACAGCTCCCGCGTCGGGTCATACGAGACGTTCAGCAGCGTTACCCGCTCCGCCGCCGGCAACGGTTGGGCCGCCATCAACAGCGCCCCAACCGCCAGCGCCGCCGCCGCGCTCCCGCCCCGCCCTTGCCGGATCGTTTTCTGCGCCATCCTCACCCTCTCCGCTTCACGGCTGCACCTCCAGCACGCCCTCCTTGGTACGCTCCGCCGCGCTCCCCGCGCTCACCCGCCTTTGCGGGTCAACTGTCAGCTTATAGGTGTATTTGCCTGGGGTATTCACTTGAAAGTGCCACACTTCCGCCGGAACCGTGAACGTCGCCGTCCGGCCCGCCGGCACGTCCGCCGGCCCCGGCGCCAGGAACACCGGTACCCCGTCCACCTCCAACTGCACCTGGTAGCTCCCCGCCGAGGCGTCCGTCGCCCCGCCGTTCCGCAACTCGCACCGGAACGTCGCCGGCGCGTTCGCCCGCGCCGGCTGCGGCACAAACGTCAACCCCAAACAACTCAGCGCCGGCCGTCCCCGCCCCGACAACAACCCGTCCAACAATTCCCGCACCTGCCGCAAATCCTCCGGCACCCCCTGATAGACCTTCGCCGCCACCCCGTCCTTGCCGATCACCACCGTCTGCGGAATCCCCGTCACCTGGTAAAGCCGCCCCACCGATCCATCCTGGTCCAACGCCACCGGCAGCTTGAACCCGTTCTTCTCCAGATACTCGCGCACCTTCTCCGCCGTCTCCTCCCCATCGACGGCATAAAACACCACGCCCTTGTCGCGGAACTCCCCCGCCAGCTCCTCAACCTGCGGCAGCCACTTCCGGCACGGCGGACACCAGGTCGCCCAGAAGTCCAACACCACGACCTCCTTGCCACGATGCTTGGCCAACTCCGCCGTCCCGCCCCCCAGTATCGGCAACTCGAACGCCGGCGCCGCCTGCCCCTCCAGCGGGTGTCGCGGCGCCGCCTCCGCCATTATCGACAACTCCTTCACCCGCCGCGCCCCTGCCGGCGGCGCCCACGCCCATCGCGCCGCTCCCGCCTCCGGGCTCACCTGCCAGTTCGTCAGATCCCATCGCTGTTCAATCTTCGACGCCCGACCCGACCCGCCCACCAACGCCCCGAAACCGCTCAGATCCGGCGCAAACCGTCGCAACAACGCCCGCTCCCCCGTCTCCACCCAAAAGTCCAGATCCGCCTCCGCATACTTCAGCCGCACCCGATGGTACGATACCCCCTCCAATGTCTCCCGCCCCAGGTACTCCGTACCCTGCGCATTGGTCAGCAACTGTCCCGCCGGGTCGCTCGACAGCAGCACCCGCAGCACCGGCAGCCCCATGCTTAGCACCCTTCCCGCCGCACCCTCCCGCGCAAACAGCCCCTCCAAATCCGCTGGCGCCGCTTCTTGCACGTACTCCCGCTCCACCGCCAAGTACGTAATCACCTGATTCGCGTCGCAATACACCGCCGGCCTCGTCAACCCCTCCGTACCCACCAAGGCCAGCCGTCGCGGCCGTGCCACCGTCAGCGACGCCTGCTCCGTGAGCGACTGCCCCACCACGCCCACCTCCACACTGAGCGACTGGCTCACCTCCACGCTGAACGACTCCAGCCCGCTCATGGTCTGGCACATCTGCCGCAAAATCCCCTCCGCCTGCGAGGATGCGGCGCCCGTCGTCTGCGCCCTGGCCCCCTGCACCCGCACCACTGGCGGCTCCACCCGCCCCGCCGGCTTCGTCTCCTCCACACCCTTTGCCAACCCAGCCCACAGCCCCACCACCGCCCAGCCCGCCAGCATCCCCATCCAGCCCCCTGCCTGAACTAGTCCTTTCATCGCTGCTCCTCGCTTCCCTTATCCCGGCCCGCTCTCTGAAGCCCCGCCGTCCGGCATATAACCCAACGCCTTCAGCCGGTCCTTGACCACCTCCAGTTCCTCGGCCCCTCGCTCCGCCGCGCCCCGCCGGTGGCTGGCTACCAGGTCCCGCAACACATAGACCACAAAATCCGTAACCGAGTTATAACCCGACCCCAGAATCACCCGCTCAATCTTCTCATACAGCGGCCTGGGTATCTTCAGCGTTACCTTGCTCGACTGTCCACGAGCCCGATTTGACACCGTTAGCACTCCTATAACACTCCTACTAGTAGGCTACAAAAAATGCCAGGATCAGTCAATCCAAAAAGAGAAATACACAGAGAGAATCGACAAGTAGTCACTATAACATATTACAGAATAATTACTTGCGCAATGCTCCGCCCAGCCGTAGGATGACCTCTCAGCCCATCATTGTGGTTCCTCACGATCAGCGTCCCCTCTGTGTCTCATCTTCCTCTGTGTCTTTCTGCCTTCGTGGTGAATCAGGGTCAAGGCCGGAACACCCCCGGCCCATCATAGGTCTTGGTCTGCGACCCATCCACGATGCGGACTTGGACGTTGGCCGGGACGCACAGCTCCGCACCCTTCTCACGGCTGTAATCAAGCGACAGCTCCCCCTGTGAGGTGGGAATGGTGCACTTGACCCACTCGAATTGCCGCCAGTTCGGCCGCAACTCCACCTGCCGGTACCCAGGCGTCAGGACCCTCAAGCCCAAGGTCCCTCGCATCAAAATCGCCACCGGCGCTGAGCCGCTCCAGCCGTGGTTGAGGCTCAGCCCGTAGGGACGGTTGTAGAACGTCAGCCTGGCCCGCTCGTCGTCCTGCGACCGGAGGTCTTCGCCGAACCGGCTGTCCCCCCGCTCCAGTAACCCTCCCCAATGCCGCCGCAGCAGCTCCAACGTCCTGTCAAACCCGCCGGCCTGGATATAGGCCAGGTACTCCCAGTAGGTAACCATGCTCAGGTTCGGCGCCCGGCAGTCGGGGTTCTCCAGGACCCGTTCAATCACCGGCCCCATCTTATCCTGCGGGACCAGACCAAACAGGATTCCCCAGACCTGAGCATACGAAGACAACCGCTCATCGCGTTTTCCCTCGCGGTCGAAGCCGTTGATGAACGCGCCTCTCTGCTCGTCCCAAAACGTCTTGCCGATCTCTTCCCGCAGACACGCCGCCCGCGCCCCGTAGCGCTGGGCCAGGGCCACATCGCCCCACACCCCGGCAAACTCGCCGCCGATCTCAAAACACCGCATCACCAGCATCTGGGCGTAGCTGGGCGTCCCGGCCGTATCAAGGTCCGTGGGACGGTTCAACCCGCGGTCCGACTTGCCGGCCCAGTCCGGAAAAAACTCACCCAGCCAATCCACCCCGACCACGCCCGCCCCGCTTTCCGCCGTCTTCTTCGGCGCAAACGCCCTCCCGGAGATAAACCCGTCCTGGTCCGCCAGCCTCTCAAACAGACTCAGCACGTCCGTAACCCGGTCGCGGTATCTCTGGATGAATTGCCGGTCCCCGCTGGCCAGATACTCCTGCTGCACGCCCAGCACGAAATAGAACAGGTGCTCGAAGTGCCCGATCTCCTCCACCCGCGCCCCCGGCGGCGCGCTCACCGACAGCACCGTGTTCCGCACCGCGCCGCGATCCCAGAACACACAGTCCGCCGCGTCGAAGTCCACGTTCTCGTCCATCAGCCAGATGCAGCCGTCCCGCTTGGGACCATCCACGAACGTGGCGTCGTGCATGCACGCGTGCAGCGTCGCCGCCCCAGCCTTCCAGATCTCATTGAGCCTGGCATCGGAACACTCGAACGACCCCCGGTACTGCACCGGATACACCCGCGCATTCAAGCTCACTCTCGTGATCTGACAAGGTCCCCCGGCCTGCAACCGAACGTAACGGACGCACCGCTCCGGCAACGTCACGGCCGTTCCTTGGCCCGATAACCGGATAGCCCGCAGCGGATACTGCTCCGCCACAGCCGGGTCGGGGTCTTCCGCCTCGAAGACCGACTCCCCAACGCTCACCCGCAGCTCCCCCTGCCCACTCGCCGTGATCGACAATTGCCCCAGCTCGATGTACCAGAAGTCCAACAGCGCCTCCCCGCCCGCCTCCAACGAGTACTCGCCGTTCTCTTGCTTGCCCTTGACCAGCTTCACCGCCTTCCGTGGCGCCAACTCAATGTGTCCATCCAGATCCTCGTCGGGCCTGCGACTTGGCGAACCAACGTCGTCTTGACACTCCACCGCCGTCCATTGTTCGCCGTCCAGGCTGGCCTCCCAGCCGGCCCCCGTCGAGATCCCCTCTCCCTCCAGCAGCAGACACGGCAACGACTGCATCATGTCCAGCGCCACCCGCACCTCCACTAGCCCCTTGGGAAACACCCGCTGCATGATCGTAACGTCGCCTTCCCGGCCATTGACCCGAACCCTCACCCGGCCCAGCGGCGCACTCCAGCGCACCGGCGTCTCCTTCGCCAACGTGGTCTTGTACCGCAGATAAAGGTGGTGCTCCGGCCGGCGGTAGCTCCCTGGATACCCGATGTGTGTACACCGCTCGAACGCCTTCCGCGACACCTGCGTGTGCAGATGCGCCGCCAACTGACCCGGATACCACACCCACCGGGCCCTCCACCGCTCACCCGCAGCCGCCGCCTGGAACCGCGACCCCGGCGCCAGCATTGGATCATATACCTTGCCGGGGGCCTGCGGACCCTCGCTCGCCGCCGCGCCCCACGCCCCCGGCGCCGCCATCCCCGCCCACACGACTACCACCGCCGCCCACCTGCGCTTGATAAAACCACCCGCTGCCCGTTGTAACATCCTCGGCCTCCGTACGAACTTCTTATTCTGCTCCCGCCCAAGTTAGTCTGCAACCATCCAATTGTCAAAGAGTAAGGATGCCGCCCGGAAAGGGCGATATGTCATGGCCCAAGGCATCGCGGCACGGACATCTCGCCCGTGTTCTCTCCGGCGAGCGCCTCCGACCGGGACGCCGACGCCACCTATTGAGATTGCCTCCAATCAGGATCCGCCATGATCGTGCACACCCGACGCAGCGGCTCGATAGCGCGGGCGATCACCACGTCCCGTCCCTCCTGAATCCCGCGCAACGTCCGCAGAATCTGGCCGGGGACATGAGTGTTGTCGGCGTCCGGGGCGCTGGGGTAGGTGTTGTAAGTGTTTCGGGGGTGGGGAGTTACGGTTGGCGGCCAGGCGGGACGGCAAGAGCAAGGATGAAGAATGAGGGCTGAAAGCACCAGAAGAGAGAAGAGCATGCCTATGCTGCGCAAAGGCATGCCACCCGGCGGGCGGGAGGGGGTTTTGCCCTCGCCTGGCGGGGTAGGATGCGGTAGAATGGGTGGTTGTTCAGGCTGGCACTACCTTTGAAGAAAGGTTGGCAGGCGGAGTGTTGCGCTAAATGGGAGTCGCAGGCCAGCCGGGAACGGGGGCAAGTTATGCTGGCTTTGACAGGGAATACGCATGGCAGCGAAGAAGGCCATGATCACCGGGATTACGGGGCAAGACGGTTCGTATCTGGCGGAGTTGCTGCTGGAGAAGGGCTACGAGGTGCACGGGGTGGTGCGGCGAGCCAGCACGCTCAACCGGGTGCGGATCGATCATTTGTTTGACGCGGACCCGACGTCGAAGAGTTCGCGGCGGGCGGCGCGTTATCTGCACTACGGGGACCTGACGGACGCGTCGTCGATCAATCGGCTGCTGCGGGCGATTCAGCCGGACGAAATCTACAATCTGGGGGCGCAAAGCCATGTGAAAGTGAGCTTTGAGATTCCGGAATACACGGGGGAGACGGTGGCGTTAGGGACGTTGCGTCTGCTGGAGGGGCTGCGGGAAACGGGGCTGCGGCCGCGGTTTTATCAAGCGGGCTCCTCGGAGATGTTCGGGCAGGCGCGGGAGTCGCCGCAGCGGGAGACGACCGCGTTTTGCCCCCGGTCGCCCTACGCCGCGGCGAAAGCGTACGCGCATTGGATGGCAGTGAATTACCGAGAGGCGTACGATATGTTCGTCTGCAACGGCATTCTGTTCAACCACGAATCGCCCCGGCGGGGGGAGAACTTCGTGACGCGCAAGATCACCCTGGGGGTGGCGGCGATCAAGCTGGGGTGGAAGAAGCAGTTGCGCTTGGGGAACCTGGAGGCCCAGCGGGACTGGGGGTATGCGAAGGATTACGTCGAGGCGATGTGGCTGATGCTGCAGCAGGATCGGCCGGACGATTACGTGGTGGCGACCGGGGAAGCGCACAGCGTGCGGGAGTTTTGCGAGTTGGCGTTCGGGCACGTCGGGCTGGATTACGGGGATTATGTGGTGTCGGATCCGTTGTATTTCCGGCCGACGGAGGTGGACCGGCTGGTGGGCGATGCCGGCAAGGCGCGGGAGCGCTTGGGATGGCAATCGCGGACGAGTTTTCCGGAGCTGGTCCGACTGATGGTGGATGCGGATCTGGCGCTGCTGAAAAGGGGGAATCCGCCGTGAAGGCGTCGGAGAGCGTGACGAGAGAGATTTCGCGGTGTCGCATCTGCGGCAATGACGAGTTGTTTCCCATTCTGAATCTGGGGGAGCAGTGTTTTACGGGGATATTTCCGCGGGAGGCGGCGCCGGAGGCGCCGCGGGGTCCGCTGGAGTTGGTGAAGTGCCAGGCGGGAGGAGGCGAGGACGCCTGTGGGCTGGTGCAACTGCGCCACTCGTCGAATCCGGGGCTGATGTACGGAGAGAATTACGGGTACCGTAGCGGGCTGAACCGTGCGATGGTGGAGCATCTGCGGGCCAAGGTGACAGCGTTGGGGCGTCGGGCGGGGCTGCGGGCGGGGGACGCGGTGGTGGATATCGGCAGCAATGACGGGACGCTGCTGGGGCTTTTGCCGGAGGGACAGTTCACGCTGGTGGGGATCGATCCGACGGGGGCGAAGTTTCGCAAGTACTACCGGGGGGATATTGAACTAATCGAGGACTTCTTTTCGGCGCAGGCCTGCGAGGCGGCCTTGGGGGGCCGGCGGGCCCAGCTGGTGACGTCGATAGCGATGTTTTATGATCTGGAGCGGCCGCTGGATTTCATGCGGCAGGTGCATGACGTGCTGGCGGCAGACGGGTTGTGGCATCTGGAGCAGAGCTATCTGCCGGCCATGCTGGACCATCAGGCGTACGATACGGTCTGCCACGAGCATCTGGAGTATTATGCCTTGAAGCAGATCCGCTGGATGGCGCAGCGGGCCGGTCTGAAAATTATCGACGTGCAGTTCAACGACGTGAACGGAGGAAGTTTTGCGGTAACGCTGGCGCGGGCGGAGTCGCCGTTGGCCGTGGACACGGTTCTGGTGGAGAAGATTCTGGGTCAGGAGGCGGCGCGCGGTTTGGACGGGCGCGGGGTATATGAGGAGTTTGGGCGGCGCGTGGCGGCGCACCGGGAGGCCTTGCGCGGGTTGCTCTCGCGGCTGCACGGGCAGGGGCGGCTGGTGCTGGGGTACGGGGCGAGCACGAAGGGCAACGTGGTCCTGCAATACTGCGGTCTGTCGCGGGCGGAGATACCGTATATCGCGGAGGTGAACGCCGACAAGTTCGGGTGCGTAACGCCGGGGACGCGGATTCCGATCATTTCGGAGGCCGAGGCCCACGCGCTGCGCCCGGATTGCTTTCTGGTGTTGCCGTGGCATTTTCGCGGCACTCTGTTGGAGCGGGAGCGTGACTTCTTGCGCCGCGGTGGCCGCATGATATTCCCGTTGCCCGAAATCGAGGTGGTAGCCTCATGAAGCGGGCGATCGTCGTGGGAAGCGAGGGGCAGGATGGCGGCATCCTTTGCGAACGACTGCGGCGCGAAGGGTTGGCGGTGGTGGGCATAGACCGCGAGCGGGGGTGGGACTGGGGGTCATCGGCCCCGGTGTCGGTGGACATCATGCAGGCGGGCGAAGTGGAGACGGCGGTCGGGCGGCTGGCGCCCGAGGAGATCTATTATCTGGCGGCGTACCATCGCAGCGCGGAGGACGATCCGGGGGAGGAGACGGAGGTGTTCGAGCGGAGTTACGCGGTGCACGTTGGGGGGTTGATTCATTTCTTGCAGGCGATGCGGCAGCGTTCGCGGGGTAGCCGGCTGTTCTACGCGGCATCGAGCCACATATTCGGCGGGTCGGCGCCGGCGCCGCAGGAGGAGAGCACGGCGTTTCGGCCGGACTGTCCCTATGGAATCACGAAGGCGGCGGGGGTGGAGTGTTGCCGGTATTTTCGTCGGCGGCACGGTTTGTATGCGACGGTGGGGATTCTGTATAATCACGAGTCGCCGCGGCGGGGAGTGAGCTTTGTGTCGCAGAAGATCGTGCGGGGCGCGTGGAACATCAAGCAGGGGCGGCAGGACGAGCTGGTTCTGGGCGATCTGGAGGCTCGGATCGACTGGGGCTACGCCGGGGACACCGTGGAGGCGATGGTGCGCATAGTGCGGCACAGCGAGCCGGATGATTTCGTGGTGGCGACGGGAGAGACGCACACGGTGCGGGAGTTCGTGGAGATTGCCTTCGCGCAGGTGGGGTTGGACTGGCGGGAGTACGTGAAGGAGGATCGGCAATTGCTGACGAAGCCGTCGAGCACGTGGGTGGGCAACGCGGCGAAGCTGCAGCGGGCGACGGGGTGGCGACCGAAGGTGACATTCGCGGAGATGGTGCGTTTGCTGGTGCAGGCCGGGGAGGTGAATTATCGGAACGCCTGACATTCTGATTTTTGTGCCGACGTACAACGAGCGGGAGAACGTGGAGAAGCTGTGCGCGCAACTGCTGGCGTTGCCGCTGGCAGCGGACGTGCTGTTTCTGGACGACAATTCGCCGGACGGGACGGGGGAGGTGCTGGACCGGCTGGCCGAGGCTCATGCCAACGTTTCGGTGGTGCATCGGCCGGGTAAGCTGGGCATTGGCAGCGCGCATCAAGCAGGGATCGCGTGGGCGTATGCGCACGGCTACCAGACGCTGGTGACGATGGACTGCGATTTCACGCACAATCCGGCCGACATCGAGCGGCTGCTGGCGGAGAGCGAGGGATGCGCCGTGGCGGTCGGTTCGCGGTTCTTGCGAAAGGGGAGCCTGCCGGGGTGGAATCCGCTGCGGCGGGCGCTGACATGGATGGGTCATTTCATTACGCGTTTCTTTCTGGGAATGCCATACGACGCGACGGGGGCGTTCCGGGTGTATCGGCTGGCGCGGATTCCGGCGGAGGTGTTCGCTCTGGTGCAGGCGGGGGGGTACAGTTTCTTTTTCGAGAGTCTGTTCCTGCTGCACCGGAACGGGGTGGGGATTCGGGAGGTTGGGATCGTGCTGCCGGCGCGGACGTATGGTCACTCGAAGATGTCGTTCTGGCAGGCGGCGCGGAGCGCCGGTCAGGCTTTGCGTCTGGGAGTGCTGAGCCGGGCGGATGCGGGTCGGTTTCGTCCGCTGCCGGCGCCGCCGGAGATTCGGCCGGAACTGGTGGATCCGCAGGGGTGGGATGCGTATTGGCAGAAGAAAGGCAATCTGGGAGGGGTGTGTTACGAGATCGTTGCGAGCCTGTATCGGCGGCTAATCATCCGGAAGAACCTTTCGTGGATTCTGCGGCGGCATTTTCGTCCGGGGGCGTCGCTGCTGCACGCGGGCTGCGGAGGCGGCCAGGTGGATATGGACGTGCAAGGGGAGATGAAGATCACGGCGGTGGATATTTCCCCGGTAGCGTTGCAGCACTATCGGCGGAACAATCCGCAGGCGCGCGAAGTGCGGCACGGAAGCATTTTTGCCTTGCCTTTTGGGGCGGAGACTTTCGCGGGCGCGTATAATCTGGGCGTAATGGAGCATTTCACGGCGGGGGAGATACAGGCTATTCTGCGGGAGCTGCGCCGGGTAGTGCGGCCGAACGGCAAGGTGGTATTGTTCTGGCCGCGGCAACAGGGGGCGAGCGTGATGTTCTTGGGGCTGGTGCATTGGGTGTTTCATCACGTTTTGCAGAAGAAGATACAACTTCATCCCACGGAGATATCGCTGCTCGGCTCGCGGGGGCACGCGCGTTCGGTTCTGACGGGGGCGGGGCTTGAGTTGCTGGAGTACCACTTCGGGATGCGGGATTTCTTCTGCCAGGCGATCGTGGTGGGGCGGAGGCCGTGATGAGGGCGATGTTTCGGCGCGTCCCGCGTTCGGGTAGGGGGAAACGTCCCGCGGCATTGCAGCCGGAGCCGCCGCGTCAGCGCCTGCAGGCCGGCCGGCTTCTCTGGGCATGCGAGGTCTTCGTCGCCTGCGTGCTTGCCGCGCTGGTGGTTTACCTGCACGGCGTTCTCCTACGCCACGCGGGCGGACTTTGGCGGGACGAGGTGAACACGGTCAATATCGCCGGGCTGGCGTCGCTGGCGGACATATGGCGTGTCAGCGAGCACGATTCGTTTCCGCTCTTGTGGTTTGTGGTGCTGCGTGTCTGGGGAGCGTTGGGTTGGGCGGCGACGGACGCAGGGCTGCGTACGTTGGGTTTTCTGGTGGGGCTGGGTCTGGTGGGGGCGTTGTGGTTTCGGGCGTGGCGAATGGGGCAGTCCTGGCCGATGTGGGGGCTGGTGCTTCTGGGATTCAACGGCGAGTTCCTGCGGTGGGGGGACTCGCTGCGAGCGTATGGTCTGGGGGTGCTGCTGCTGGTCGTGACCTTCTCCTGCATTTGGCAGTTGACGCAAAGGCCGAAGTTGTGGTCTTGGCTGGTGGCGCTGGGGGCGGCGCTGCTGAGCGTGCACTGTCTGTATCACAACATTTTCCTGGTCGCGGCCATTTTGGCGGGGGGCATGGCGGTAGCCTGGCGACGGGGTCAGGGCAGACTCGTGCTGCTGCTGGTGGGGATGGGGCTGATTGTGTTGGCGAGCTTTTTACCCTACGTTTTCGTGCTGCGCCGAGTCGAGGAATGGAACATGCTGGCCCAGATGCATTGCACGCTCGCCTGGCTGGCCGGGCGAGCGGCGGAGGTGATGAATGCCCCCGGCAAATTGGCGCTGGGAGTCTGGGTGGCGCTGGCGGGGCTGGCGGTACTGGCAGCGGCGGCGGGGCAATGGCGCCGTTTGACGCCGGGTCTGCTTCCTGGAGAGCGTGACTTGCTGCTATTTTGCGGGATGGCGCTGGTGGTGGGGGTTCCTGCGTACGTTTTATTCCTGTTGTACCTGAGCTATCCGACGCAGCCGTGGTACTACCTGGCCCCGCTGGGTCTGGTGGCGGTGGGAGCCGAGACCGCCCTGAACGTCATGACGCGCAGCGTGGGCAGGCGGATCGTTCGTTTAGGGTTGGTCGTTGGGCTGGCGGCGGTGACGTTTTCCCCCGTGCTGCGGGGCGCCCGGCAGCGCCAGACGAACGTGGATCTGATTGCGGGGCAACTGGGCCGGCAAGCCGCGTCCAACGACTTCATACTGGTTACCGCCTGGGAGTTCGGCGTGAGTTTCGAGCGCTACTACCGAGGGCGGACGGAATGGAGCACGCTTCCGGCCTTGGGGTTTCACCGGTATCACCGCTACGATCTTCTCAAGCAGAAGATGATGTCGGCGGATCCGATCGCCGATCTTCTGTCCAAGGTTTCCCGGACGCTGAAGAGCGAGCATCGGGTATGGGTGGTGGGCAGGTTGCCCGCGGTTGCGCCGGACGAACCTCCGTTTCTCTTGAAACCCGCGCCGCTGCCGGAGGTAGGGTGGAACCAAGGCATATACATTTATTCCTGGGGCCAGCAGATCAGCCGCGTCTTGCTGCGGCAGGCTCGGTTCTTCGAGGAGATTCCGGTGGAACATCAGGTCAATGCGTACGAGAATGCCGACCTGGCGTGGTTTGGGGCCGGGGCGGCGGCAGGCCGCTCGCATGGCTCTGGCGGGTCCGTCGAGGACCTTGTCGGCGCTGGCGGGGCGTCACTTATCATGGCGCGGCGGTTGGGGGCGCGGGCAGAGGGCGGCGTTGGGGATTGAGGTGGCGCGATGACGGAGCCGGCAGGGCGGAACGTGGTGGGCGGTGAGGCGGCCTTGGGGCAGTTGCAGCCGGGGCGTCCGCGGGCGGGCAAGGTTCTGTGGGGATTGGAGGTTCTTGTCGCCGGCGCGCTTACCGGGCTGGTGGTTTACCTGCACAGCGTTCTCCTACGCCACGCGGGCGGACTTTGGCGTGACGAGGTGAACACGGCCAACATGGCCAGCCTGGGGTCGCTGGCGGACATATGGCGTTTCATAGAGTACGATTCGTTTCCGGTGTTCTGGTTCGTGGTGCTGCGTGTTTGGGGAGCGTTGGGTTGGGCGGCGACGGACGCGGGGCTGCGTACGTTGGGTTTTCTGGTGGGGCTGGGTCTGGTGGTGGCGTTATGGTTTCGGGCGTGGCGGATGGGGCGGTCCTGGCCGATGTGGGGGCTGGTGCTTCTGGGATGCAACGCCGAGTTCCTGCGCTGGGGGGACTCGCTGCGAGCGTATGGTCTGGGCGTCCTCCTGGTGGTCGTGACTTTCTCCTGCATTTGGCATTTGACGCAAAGCCCGAAGTGGTCGTCATGGCTGGTGGCGCTGGGGGCGGCTCTGCTGAGCGTGCACTGTCTGTATCACAACATTTTCCTGGTCGCGGCCATGTTGGCGGCAGGCATGGCGGTGGCCTGGCGGCGGGGGCAGGGCAGACTCGTGCTGCTGCTGGTGGGGATGGGGCTGATCGTGTTGGCGAGCTTTTTGCCTTACGTTTTTGTGATGCGCCGCGTCCAGGAATGGAGCGTGCTGTTCCAGATACGTTGCACTGCCCTATGGTTGGCAAGGAGAGCGGCGACGACGATGACGGCGCCCGGGAAATTCATGCTCGCGGTCTGGACGGTGCTGATCGGACTGACGCTGTGGGGCGCCGCGGCGGGGCAATGGGGCCGGCGGGCGCAGCGGCTGGCTCCGGCGCAGCGGAACTTGTTGCTTTTCTGCGGCGTAACGCTGGCGTTGGGCAGCGCGCTGTATTTCTGTTTTCTGATGTACCTGAGCTATTACACGCAGCCGTGGTATTATCTGGCTGCGTTGGCCCTGGTCGCCGGGGGGGCCGAGAGCGTTCTGAACGTGATGACGGACAGCGTTCCCAGGAGGATTGTTCGTCTGGCATTGGTCGTCGGGCTGGCGGCGGTGACGTTTTTCCCGACGCTGCGAGCCGCCCGGCAGCGTCAGACCAACCTCGACCTCATCGCGGAGCAGCTAAGCCGGCAAGGGGCGCAGGACGACTTTATCCTGATTAGCGCGCCGGAGTATGGCATCACGTTCGAGCGTTACTACCGAGGGCGGGCGAAATGGACCACGGTGCCGTCGTTGGGGTCTTACGAATATCACCGCTACGATCTGCTCAAGCAGAAGATGATGTCGGCGGACCCGATCGCCGACATCTTGTCCGCGCTGGGCCGGACGCTGGAGGGCGGGCATCGGGTTTGGGTGGTGGGCAGGCTGCCGGGGATCGGGGCGGGCCAACTGCCGCGCTATCTGCCGGCGCCGCCGCTGCCGGACACGGGGTGGAACCAAGGCGCGTACGTGTCTGCCTGGGGCCAGCAGATCAGCTATTATCTGAGGCAGCATGCCCGGCGTTTCGAGGAGATTCCAGTGGCACATCAGGTGATGAAGTACGAGAATCTTTCGCTGCAAGTGGTGGAGGGGTGGGCCGGCTAGTCGCTTCGGCAGGCCGGTCGAGTGGTTCTGCCGGTACGCAGGGGGCCGGGTGCCGCAATTTCATCTTGACCAGGCGCCTGGCGACGCCGCGGGACCGGCGCTACGGAACAGGAAGAGGATTGGGAATCCTGCTCGGGCTGTCGATATCACCGGCCAGGGGCCAGGGGCCGCCCCACAGGTAACGGTTGTGTTCGATGTTCTTGACGAATCGCACGTGAGTGTCAACGAAAAGGGCGTTGGCGCCGTTCCTGTGGCGGTCGCGGGCCACGCGCCGGCCGCCGGCGCCTTGCCAGGGCATGGTGCCCAGACCATAGAGGTCCAGCCACCGCAATTTGTCCAACACGACGGCCTCGTTATCGTAGCGAAACACGAGCATCAAATGCGTCGCCGGTGCCAAGCCGTGGCCGATGGCGTCGTAGCCGTTCACACTGCTCTCGTAGTCAATCAGGTAAATCGTGTCTTCCGGGTGCTCCCACAGGCTCAACTTGCTCGGGACGGCGCCGCCAGGGCTTCCCGAATTGGCGGTGCCCCACTCCACCCCATTAATGGGGTCTTTGCCCGTGAAGTCCCAGTTGTTAATGATATAGTCAACAGTCTGCTCCTTGTAGGGAAAGGCGGGGCAGTCGAAGGTCTTGATGTCATACCACTGCAATTGCCCGCTCGCTCGGCCGCCGCCGACGTAGGGCATAAACTTCACCGACCAGAAGTCGTCCGGCACGCTGGACACGGTGGTGCCGCGGGGGACGTAGTCTTTGTACTCCTGGGCATACATGGCCATGGCCTGCCCCATGGCCTTGAGGCGGGTCAGGCAAATCGCGGCCTTGGCCTGGACTCTGGCGGACTGCAGCGCCGGAACGAGAATGGACATGAGAACGGCGATGATAGCGATGACGACCAGCAATTCCACTATCGTGAAAGCCCTGGAGGAACGCATAGGCCACCAACCCTCTCCCCCGCAGTGTAGCACAGACCATGTCTTCGCCTGGTATAGCAACGTCGCACCCAACACTCCTAATTGTACACCCACCCAGGCGATCAAGCAACCCTACTCTTGCTCAAACCGAGGGTTTCCTTGCAGACGGTTGGGGGCGGCCCAGAACACTGGCGCGCAGACCCTATGCATAACGATGAACTGGGTGGCTCGGTACCACCGTAACTCCTTGCCGCACAGAGAGATGCGCTATGCTGCAAACACACGCTTTGATGGAATCCGTATCGGCGAACCTGCACGAGTTTCTTCAGGCAACGACGCCGACCCGTCTCGGCCCCGGAAAAATCCCTCCGCGACGGGTCGGACGCACTGGGATATCAGGCCCCGGCCATCTTTCTGTATTCCTGGTACCGCTGGGCGTATTCCCGGCCCAGCAGTTCGTGGAGGCGTTTGGCCTCGTCGGGAAACTGCTGGATAAGGGTCTTGTAGCGGACCTCGCCCATGAGAAACTCGTGCAAGTCGGCGGTCGGCTCCTTGGAATCCAGGATGAAGGGGTTCTTGCCCTCGGCCTGCAGCAGGGGGTTGTAGCGGTAGAGGACCCAATAGCCGCACTCGACGGCGCGTTTTTCCTCTTCCTGGCTCCGGCCCATGTCGATGCCGTGGTTGATGCAGGGGGCATAGGCGAGGATGAGGGAAGGGCCGGGGTAAGCCTCGGCCTCGAGGACGGCCTTGAGAAACTGATTCTTGTTGGCGCCCATGGCGACGGAGGCGACATACACGTAGCCGTAGGTCATCGCGATACGGCCGAGGTCCTTCTTCTTGGTTTTCTTGCCCGAGGCGGCGAACTTGGCGACGGCGCCGGTGGGGGTGGCCTTGCTGGACTGACCACCGGTGTTGGAATAGACCTCGGTGTCCAGCACCAGGACGTTGACGTCCTCGCCGCAGGCCAGCACGTGGTCGAGACCGCCGAACCCGATGTCGTAGGCCCAGCCGTCGCCGCCGAAGACCCAGATGCTCTTCTTAATGAACAGGTCCTGCATGCCGAGAATCTCACGGAGGAGCGGATTATCGCCGGCCTGTTGGGCCACCAGCTCGCGCAAGGCGTCGCCGATGGCGCGGCTCTTCTCGCCGTCGTTCATGCTGGTCAGCCAGGCTTGCAGGGCATCGCGGAGCTCGGGCGACAGGCCGTCCTGGAGGGCCTGGCGGACCTTGGCGGCCAGACGCTCGCGGCGCTGGGTGAAGGCTAGGTTAAACCCGTAGCCGAACTCGGCGTTGTCCTCGAAAAGGCTGTTGGCCCAGGCGGGTCCACGACCCTTGCTGTTGACCGTGAAGGGGCAACTGGGGGCCGAGCCCCCGTAGATGCTGGAGCAGCCCGTGGCGTTGCCGATGAGCATCCGGTCGCCGAACAGTTGCGTCAGCACCTTGATATAGGCCGTCTCGCCGCAGCCCGCGCAGGCGCCGTGGAACTCAAAGAGCGGCTGCTCGAACTGACTGCCCTTGACGGTCGTCTTGTCCATCGGGTTGCGCATGGGCAGCCGACGCGCAAACTCCCAATTGGCGATTTGCGCGGGCGTCTGCGACTCGAGCGGTTTCATCACCAGGGCCTTTTCCTTGGCGGGGCAGACGTCGGCGCAATTGCCGCAGCCGGTGCAATCGAGGGTGCTGACCTGGATGCGGTACTGGTAGTCCTTGACGCCCGGGCCTTTGCCGGCGACGGTTTCGAAGGCGGCGGGGGCGGCCTTCAGTTCGTTGGCGGCGGCCAGGATCGGGCGAATCACCGCGTGCGGACAGACGAAGGCGCATTGGTTGCACTGGATGCAGTTCTCCTTGATCCAGCAGGGAACGGTGATGGCGATGCCGCGTTTCTCGTACCGGGTCGTGTCGGTGGGATAGGTGCCGTCGGCGGCGCACTTGTCGTAGGCGGCGTCGAGCTCGCCGGCAAAGGCGCTCACGGGGAGCTTGGTCCCCTGCTGCGCGAGCATGGGACGCATGACGTTCCGGACGAAGGGCGGCTCGTCGCGCTCGGCGGGCTTGTCCAGGGGCGCTTCGGCCCAGGCGGCGGGGTATTTGATTTCTTGCAGGTGTTGCAGGGCGACGTCCACGCCGGCGTTGTTCATGGCGACGATCTTGTCGCCCTTGCGGCCGTAGGTCTTCTTGATGGCGTCCTTGAGGTAACCGACGGCGTCGTCCACGGGGATGACGCCGGCGACCTTGAAGAAGGCCGTCTGCATGATCATATTGATGCGCCCGCCCAGCCCGCACTCCTCGGCCAGTTTCACGGCGTCGATGTTGTAGAACTTGAGCTTCCGGCGGGCGATCGTGCGCTTCATCGCGCCGGGCAACTCGTGCTCCAACTGCTCCGGCGTCCACGGCGAGTTCAACAGGAACGTGCCGCCGTCGCGGATGCCTTCCAGCACGTCGTAGAGATGGACGTAAGCCCGGTTGTGGCAGGCGACGAAATCCGCCACGTCCACAAGGTACGACGACTTGATCGGCCGGGGCCCGAAACGCAGGTGCGAGACGGTCAGCCCGCCCGATTTCTTGCTGTCGTAGGCGAAATAGCCCTGGGCGTAGAGGTCGGTGTGGTCCCCGATGATCTTGATGGCGTTCTTGTTGGCCCCCACGGTGCCGTCGCTGCCCAGACCCCAGAACTTGCAGCGGACCGTGCCCTTGGGGGAAGCGTCGATGGCCTCGGTGATGGGCAGCGAGGTCTGCGTTACGTCGTCCGTGATACCGACGGTGAAGTGGTTCTTGGGCTCGGGCCGGGCCAGGTTGTCATAGACAGCCTTCACCATGGAGGGGGTGAACTCGGCGCTCGACAGGCCGTAGCGACCGCCTACCGCCGCCAGGTTCAGGCCTTTCTCGTGCAGGGCGGTGCAGACGTCGAGGTACAACGGCTCGCCCGGTGCGCCCGGCTCCTTGGTGCGGTCCAGAACGGCCAGACGCCGAGCCGTCTGCGGCAGCGCCTGGAGGAAATGCTCGGTGGCGAACGGCCGGTACAGCCGCACCTTGACCAGGCCCACCTTTTCGCCCCGCCCGACGAGGTAATCGACGGTCTCCTCGGCCACGTCGCAACCGCTGCCCATGCACACCAGAACCCGCTCGGCGTCCGGGGCGCCGTAGTAATCGAACAGGTGATAGGCCCGGCCGGTAACCCCGCACACCTGGTCCATCGCCTGCTGCACCAGGGCGGGCGTGGCCGCGTAGTAACGGTTGCAGGCCTCGCGGGCCTGGAAGAAGGTGTCCGGGTTCTGGGCCGTGCCGCGCAGTTGCGGGTTCTCGGGGTTCATGGCGCGGCGGCGAAAATTGTCGATGGCGTCGTAGTCCACCAGCCCCGCCAGGGTTTCGTAGTCGATCATTTCCACCTTCTGCACCTCGTGACTGGTGCGAAAACCGTCGAAGAAGCTGAGGAAGGGCACCTTCGCCTGCAGGGTGGCCAGATGGCAGACGGCGGCCAGGTCCATCACCTCCTGGACGGAGGCGCAGGCCACCAGGGCAAACCCGGTCTGGCGGACCGCCATCACGTCGCCGTGATCGCCAAAAATGCTCAAGGCGTGGGTCGCCACCGTGCGCGCCGAAACGTGAAACACGGTCGGCAGCAATTCGCCGGCGATCTTGTACATGTTCGGGATCATCAACAGCAGACCTTGGCTGGCGGTGAACGTGGTCGTCAGGGCGCCCCCCGCGAGCGAACCGTGCACGGCCCCGGCCGCTCCCCCCTCCGACTGAAGTTCGCGCACACGCACCGTCTGCCCGAAGATGTTCTTGCGCCCGTAGGCGGCCCAGTCGTCCGCCAGCTCACCCATCGGCGACGACGGCGTGATCGGGTAGATCGCCGCGACCTCGCTGAAGGCGTACGCCACGTGCGCCGCTGCCGTGTTGCCGTCGATCGTCTGCATCACCGTCTCTTTAGGCTGGGCCTTCGGTTTGGCCGCGCCCACTTCCGTTGTCGTGGACATCTAGCAACCTCCCTGTAATTGCGCCCGCTGGGGCGTCCAAAACCTCAACTGGACCGCCTGTTGTAAACTGAGTCAGCCCAGCACCTTATGTGTGTTCTCCGTCCGACGTCCTTGCTCAGGTCTTGGATTATAGCCCATCGGCCCAGACCATGCCAGCGGATTTGCCGGGGCACCAATCGCTTCGAGGCCCTCAGGCAATCCCACCATCGTGCCCGTGCCGCGCAGCCAGTTCCTTTTCGCCGAAGACCTCGGCGGTGAAGAGGTACACTTCGGTCTTGGGGTCCTTCCAGGCGTCGGGAGGCAGGCCCGCCTTGTGGGCGCAGCAGTAGGACAGGAACTCTTCCTTGTTCCAGCCGGTTTCGGCGGCGACCTGTGGCAGGAAGCAGCCGCTGGCCCAGCCGCGCTTGACGTAGATGCCGTGCACGCCCAGCTCGAGGCTCAAGGGGTCGCCCACGCGTTCCAGCGCCGAAAGCACCGATATCTCCAGGTCGATCTCCTTGAGCTCCGCAGCGCTGACGGGGTTGCAGCGGAAGCGGCTGTCGCGGGTCGCGGCGACGGCCATGTCGCGGAGAACCTGGAGGAGCGGCTCGTCGGGGTCGAAGCGGCCGATGCAGCCGCGCAGCTCCCCGTGATTGTGCAGCGTGACGAAACAGCCGCGCTTCTCGCGAAATATCGGGTCGTCGCACTCGAAGTCGCTGATCCCCCGGCCGCGGACCGCCTGCTCCACCACCTTCCGGGCCACTTCCAGCAGCGTTCGCTTCTGTTTATCGCTCAGCGCTGCCATGACCGTGCTCCAGCACCCGCCCGCCCGGCGCCACGCCCCCGGCCAGGATAGCCGGCCACGGAACGAGCTGTGCCACGCGCTGCTCTCCGCTTTAGTTGTCGCGCTGTCCCTGGCGCCGCCGGCGTTCCCGCCGCCGCTGGGCCCGCTCCTCGGTCCCACGCCGCACGCGCCGAACCCATTGCCGCTGACGAGCCTGCAAACACGGATTCTCCGCCAAGTAGGCCCGCCAAAAACGCCAGCGGTCCGTCCGGCTCGCCAACCGTTCCGAGAGCTTGTTCATCTGGACCAGATTCTTGAGCCGGGCCCGCTCCGGCAAACGCCTGTACCGCAGGGTGCGTTCATTGTCAAGGAAGATGCAGCCGACCTGTCCGTCCGCACCATCCCAGATGAACAGGTTTCCCGATCCCAGGTCGCCGGCGGCGATGCGGCAGGCGTGCAGCCGACCAATGATGCAACCCAGCGCGGCGGCGGCGCGACGGCGCAGGGCGATGGGAGGGGCGCAGCGGCCTGCCTCGAACGGGCCGGCGAGTCCTTCGAGGAACTCCCGCAGCCGGACGGCGCCCTCGACCGCCGGGGTGACCATGAAGCTGTCCGGCCCGCGCCACCCGACCAGCACCACCGCCGGCGTGGCAAAGCCCCAACGCTCGAGCAAGACGTGGCCGCGGCGGGCGCGTTCCGCCCGCACGCCGTACCACGCGTCCCTGACAAACTCCAGCCAACCGCGGGGCAGGAACCACTTCTGGTAGTACGCCCGCCCGGCGAAGGTGAACCGGTACACTCTTGCCGCCGGCGAGCTGCCCACCCGCTCCCCGCCCGCCGGTCCGACTTCCGGCCCCGTGCAGCAAGTCCGCAGAAAGGCCTCCTCTAAATACGCGGCTTGTCCGAGCAATCGGAACCCCCCCGCTTGCCGGGGCATGTACTCCAGGCCGCTCAACTAAGGACTCTCCTGCGGCCCCAGGCCCAATACCTCCCTCTTCGTGAACCGCCCCGGACGCTCAAAAAATCCCCTCGCTGAAGCTGTCGCCCTCTAAGGGTTTATCGGCATCGGCCGGCTTGTTGGTCCCGGACGCCTCATCGGCGCCGGACGATTGATCGCCGTCGGACGCCGGGGCCTGCGCCTCCCCGCCGGCGGGGCGGCCTTCCTGGGCGGCGGCGTAGTCATCGTCGAACTCCTCCAGTTGCGATGGCTGGTAGCCGGGCTGCCGGGAAAGCTCCACTTCACGCTTGTAAGCCTCCACGATGGCGTTCTGGATGTAGTCGCGGCCGGCCTGGTTGATCGGGTGGGCGACGTCGGTGTGGAGTTTGGTGCGGCCACTGTCCCCACGCCAGGAAGCGTCGGGCAGCTTCACGCCGCAGTCGTTGCAAAACTTGGCCCGCAGGTGGTTCTTGCCCCGGCACTGGGGGCAGCGGGCCGTGATCTTGCGGCTCGGCATCGCGACAAAAAAGGCGCCGGCCCCCTCGATGATCTTGAGGTCGCGGACGACAAACGCGCCGTCGAACGTTACCGAGCAGAAGGCCTTGAGACGATCGGTCCGGTTTTCCATGAGCTTGATGCGAATGTCAGAAATCTGCATGGTGGCTCTCCACGAAGGGTTCGGTCTGCTCGGAGAACCGCTCGGCCGATACCCCGGCCAGGTCCTCCCGCCCCTCCAGTTGCCCTCGCCACCGTTCGAGCCGGGCGGGCGAGTCGGCGGTGGCAAAGAGGCACGCGCCGCTGCCCGAGACTTGCAGCGGGCGGACGCCCAGAGCTTCGATCTCGTCGCGCAGCCGGGCCAGGGCCGAAAACAAGCTCAGGCACGACTCGGCCAGGCTGTTGATGCCTTCCTGCACCAGGCCATCGAGGTCCCCACGCTCCACGAAGTCCCCGACCCGCTGCACGTTCCGCTGGGCCAGTGCCGGGTCGCACCGGTAGTGGGCGTACACCTGGGCGGTGGGCGCAGCCAGCCGGGGCACGATCAGCAGCACAGCTCGGCGGCAGCGGTGCGGGAGCGGTTGGACGATCTCGCCGCGCCCGGTGCACACGGCGACGGGGGCGTAGAGGAAAAAGGGCACGTCGGACCCCAGCCGCCCCGCCAGGGGCGCCAGGGCCTCGCGGCCCAGGCCCAGCCCCCACAGGCGGTTCAGGCCCAACAGCGTGGCGGCGGCGTCGCTGCTGCCCCCGCCTAGGCCGGCGCCAACCGGGATCCGCTTGTGCAGGTGGATTTCGACGGCGGGGTCCAGGCCGGCCTGCTCGGCGAGCAGTTCGGCCGCCCGCACGACTAGGTTCTCCCGCCCAGCCGGCGCCGGCCGTCCCGTGCAACGCAGGTGCACGCCGGGAGTGTGGCTCGGCCGCAAATACAGATCGTCGTGCAGCTCGATGGCCGCCATGACGGTGTGCAGCTCATGGTAGCCGTCGGGCCGCCGGGGGAACACCACCAGGCTGAGATTGATCTTGGCCGGCGGGGCCAGCGTAACCCGTGGCGAGCCGCCGACCAGGCGCTCCGCACCCGCGACACCGCCTCGCGCGCCAAGGTTCTTGCCCAACCGTTGTGTCATAAGACTAGCAGCCTCAACGAGTTGCAGCACAAGTCGGATCGGCTCTTCCCTGGACTCGGATCGCCGCGCGCTCCTTGACAATCGACCGCAAACACCGTATCTTACCAACCCTTGGCCTCTTGTCAAGCCGCATGTGGCCGCGGCTTGTTCCGGGGGGAACCACGGGAGTCGAACAACATGCAAGAACTTCGCTGTGACCAAGCCCCCGCCGTTGCGCCCGTGGCCCGCTGGCACCTGCACCGTCGCCTGTATGACTGGGTGCTCCACTGGGCCCATACCCCCTATGGCAATTGGGCCCTGGCGCTCCTGGCCTTCGCCGAGTCCTCCTTCTTCCCCGTGCCCCCGGACGTGCTGCTGGCGCCGCTCACCCTGGGCCATCGCGCACGCTGGTGGCGCTTTGCCCTCACCTGTTCGATCGCCAGCGTCCTGGGCGGCATGGCGGGCTACGCCATCGGCGTCTTCCTCTGGGACGTCATCGGACAGTGGGCCTTCGCCCATCTGGCCTGGCTGGGAATGACCCCCGAGAACTTCGAAAAGTTTCAACGGTGGTACGACCAGTACGACTTCTGGATCGTCGGCGCGTGCGGATTTACCCCCCTGCCCTATAAGGTGTGCACCATCTCCGCCGGCGTCGCCCGCATCAACTTCGTCGGCTTCGTCATCGCCTCCGCCCTGAGCCGCTCCGCCCGGTTCTTCCTGGTGGCCGGGGCGTTCTGGTGGTTTGGACCCCGGATCAAACCCTTCATCGACCGGTACTTTAACTGGCTCTGCCTGGCCTTCGTCGTGCTCCTCGTCGCCGGCTTTGCCGCCCTCAAATACTTCCGCTGACCGGCGCAGCGCCCGCAACCTCCGTTTTCCGCGGGCGCGGGAGATTCACTCCTCCCCTGGTTCGTCGTAGCCGTCTTGCTGCAAAACCGGTCACTCGGGCATGTCCCAGTCATTCTCCTGTTTCAGCAGGTGGCGCTGCATGTACATGCCGGAGAGCGTGGGCACCACCAGGAGAATCGGCAACAGGAAGACGTGGGCATAGACGGCGTTGGTCACCTGCTGGGTGAGTTGCGGGTAATCGTGCAGCAGGGAGAGCACGCCGACCGCGACGAAGGCCGAGCCTTGCATACAGGTGAAGAGCATGATGGACAAACGCGCGGAACTGAACGCCAACAGGCCCCCGGCGATGAAGCCGGCCAGGCCACCCGCCCAGATCAGCGGCTCCGGCAGCAACGCCACCCGCCAGACCGCCGCGCCAAAAAGCGCCCCCGCCAACGCGCCCAGCACCGAGATCGCGTAACGCATCAGGGGCCAGGAACTGACCCCCAACGCCAGGGCGCCGATCAGCCCGCCCCACAAGCCCGAACCCAACCGACCCCCCAGATACAGCCCCGCCGCCAGACCCGCCCCCGCCAGGTTGATCACCACCAACGCCTTGTAGATCCGCCAGCCATAGACTAGGTAGATCACCCCGAAGGCGACAAAAACCACCGCTTGCAGCCAACTCAGGCTGCCGATAAACCGCCAAATGTCGTCCATCGGCACCCGGCCGAAGAAACTGGGAGGTATCGTCTGATCGGGGGGGACGGGCGCGGGCGGGGCGTTTTCGGCGGCTTTTTGGACCTGTTGGGCCTGTTGGGCCAGGAGGACCAATAAATTCATGGTTTTTCTTCCTTTTTTTGCTCCGGTTTTTCCACGGATTGGGCCGGAATGGTGCGAACTGCCGCGGCAAGCAGCAATTGGACCGCCAAACCGAACAGAATCATCACGACAAACAAGGAGGGCAGCAGTCGGGGGCGGGTCTGCAGGGAGGAGACGACGGCGGCGCCCTTGCCGAATAGCAACATGGACGTTCCCACAATCACCCCGGCTGAACCGACAATGCTGCAACACAGGGCCATGACGATTTTTTTAAGGATGAACCCCAGGAGGACGCCGAGCGCCGCGCCAGCCAGGCCCCAGAGCAGCAACATGCCGCGTCGGCCGGCGGCCCAGGCGTGCAGGTCGGCCACGAGTTGCTGGAGTTGGGCCAGAGCGCGTTGGTGCGATTGGTCGGACGGCTGGGCTTGCCGGGGGCCGCTGGAGGGGGCCAGAGGGGTTACGGCGGCGCCCTCGCGCCATTGCCGCACGACGGAGTTGTCGAGGGCGTAGCCGACATAGCTGGAACCAAAGATAAGGGCGAAGACGGCGGCGGCGAGGACGACCATCACTACCTGCCGCAACAGGAGGGCCAGGAGGGTCAAGGCGGCGGCACCGATCAACACGGCGGCCCAGGGCCGGACTCCCAGCCGGGTGGCTAGGAGCGATCCCAGGGCTGCCCCGCCGAGCGCCCCGAGCAGGCCGGCCACGAGCCAGGCATAGCGTGCCCCGCCCAGCCAGAGGAACAGGCCGATGCCCACGCCAGAGACACCCGGCAGGACCAGGTACCAGCCGTTGAGATCAAGGCAGGCCTGCTGGATCCGTAAGAGCAATTCGGCCATCAATCGCCTCCAAAGAGCCAGCCTGCAGGCAGGCGACCCTTCCTCAACTGGCGCAAGAATGCGAGCCAATAGTCTGTCCTACTGGGCCGACCAGTATTGGCCGTGCGGACTCCTCGCGCTGTGTCCCTTATCGGCAGCAATGGCTTTGGGCGCGTACTTTGAGCAGAGGACAGCCCGGCGTGCCTGGGCCGACCAGCGGTAAGCATGGTGTTCTGCGTGGCGGGGGTTGATACAGCTACGGCTAAGGTGGGTTCAGATTATGCGCCGATCATCCCCCCCACGTGGGCCCGTTTTGCTCGCCGATTACCAGCGCGGCTGAATGATCGTTGGGAACAGCTCTGGCCTGCCTTGGAGGCGGCCTAATTCCCCAAGACTTTAATGCACCCGACCTTCTTGCTCTCCTACGAAAGAGCGAAAGATATTGTACCTTATCCTCCGGAGCGGATTATACTGCGTCGAAGAAGCTGTTCAATCACTACACTTATTATAAGTGGCCAAAACGAATGATATAATAGTGCAAGTAAGCATGCTGCCCAGTAAATAAAAAGAGAGGTACCGTGACACAACCGCTGACCAGGTTTTAGCGGGCCAGTTTGAGATGAACCAATAATAATTACGATAACGTTGCGGACTCCAAACCAGAATATGATAACAAATGATATCCAAAATAGTATAGTGACAAAATCCATTGTTGTACTCCTCTTATCCTCAACATTGACGCATAACGTCGAGAATCAGCGCCAGTGAACCCGCGGCGGGTTCACTGGCCGCTGGATTCTTTGGTTGGGGCTTTTTCTTCCTTGTTGTAAATGTACTCGGTCAGGCGCGCTGACAAGCCAGACCCCGCATCAAACGTTTTGATCAGATCAACCATTTGGAGTGCGGTCTCCCTGTCTGCACAGTCAATGAATAGCTTGCCCGCCTGATACGCGTGATCCGAGCCTGCCGAGGGCGATTTCTTCTTATAGCAGATAAACGCCAAGCCCGAGTGGCAACGCGCTGTCAAGTAGTTTGCGGCTGGATCACTGCGCTCAGCGAAACTCCCAAGAGCGGCGTTCCAATGCCGCTCGGCCTGCGACCAATCCTTCTTTCCGTGGTAATAGCAGAACCCAAGACCGAAGTGCGCCCCCGCGTCATCTGCCCGTACAAGGAACATTTTGTTGTATTGCTCAATCGCTTCGTCGTACTTCCCTTGAAGTAATAAGGCCAAGCCTATCTGTTCCATGGCATGGATGCAGCTTGGGTTAATGTTTAGAGCCGCTTGATACTCGCCGATAGCTTCGGGATAATGCTGATAAGTCAGGTATTTCACCCCAATGATCAGGTGTAAGAACTCATTCGTGGGGTGGTTGGGGTCGGAAGATATCCGTTTCCTTGTTTCAGCGATAGCTGCTGCATCGACGGAGGGAATTGACAACGGCGTACCCACTTGTGAAGCCGATGCGCCGCCGGAATTGTCGTGTCGAAGAAAAACGGCCCAGTGATCATAGCGATCGACGCTGTAAGGAACATAATTGTATGTCGTGTAGCCGGGAGAATATGCTGTAGTTGTTGATCGGCCTGAGTAATATGCGCTACCCCCATATCCTGAGATATTCCCGGAATTGTAAGTCGAGTAGCTCGTTGTCGATCCGGGGTTATATTGCGGCAGCGTCATCGTGCCAGTCCTCGTGTGAGAGTACTCGATCGACACGAGAACAAGATTAGCTCCGACTGATGCCGCCTTCGGCTTGGCGCGCTCCGGGTCGGTGTATGGTCCTTCCCAAGCAGCTTGGCCCAAAAGCACGGCACCTTCATCCCGCGCTCCCCAATACGCTGACTTCATCTCCTCCGGGTTCTTGTAGGCCCGAACAACAACGTTTGAGTTGGGCTCGGCTGACACACTGACGTTGCTTGCGGCCTCGTAGAACTTCTCGTATCCAGGTTCTGTCGCGCAACCATAGAGCACCACCATTACCACCAACCCGCTAGCAATCCGAAGAGTAATCCTTCTCATTCTCTGCTCCACCGACGGCTATATGGTCTATTCATAACGAGATATAAACCGAAGTTGTGAGGCTTTAAAGGGAGGGATTAAAGGGGTCGGGGCATTACAGGGATCAGGTACGAATGGCATGAAGATAGCTCATAAGTCCTGAGGTATGAATGAGTTGACAAAGACGGCTTTGTGTTTGGCATATTTACAGTACCAAGCACGAAAGTGGGCTAAGGTTAATCAGTATGGCACATTACCATCGGGTGGTCAAGAGAAAAATTGTGCACGGGCAAAGACCCACAGCCGGCCTTTGATAAATTCTTGCTTCACAAATAGTTATGCCAATTCACGCATCGGCCGTTTTGGCTGTTGTTCGTGGCATCCGAGTCTGGGAGATGCGGGCCTTTGGGAAGAAGACGTGCCCAGGCTGCGCCAGGGGCAGGCAGCCGCCGAGATGAACACCGACAGCCGATGAGGCGGCAGGGGTCAGGATGGGGTGCGGGCCTGGTCGAGGATGGCCAGGCTGGCGCTGGCGCCGAGGCGGTCGGCCCCGGCGGCGAGCAGGGCCAGGGCGGCGGCGAGGTTGCGGATGCCGCCGGCGGCCTTGACGCGGCAGCGGCCGCGATGCGCGGCCAGTAGGCGGACGTGCGCGACGGTGGCGCCACCGGCAGGATGAAAGCCGGTGCTGGTCTTGAGGAAGTCGGCCCCGAGATCGCTGAGCCGGCCACAAAGAGCGATGATGGTATCGGCAGGCAGGACGGCGGTTTCCAGGATGACCTTGACCAAGGCGCGGGGGTTGAGTCGGTCGCGGGCGGCCAGCACCGCCTGGACGTCGCGGCAGACGGCGTCGAGGTCGCCAGCCAAGGCGGCGCCGATGGGGAGGACCATGTCGAGTTCGGAGGCCCCGTCGTCAAGGGCCTGGGCGGCCTCGCAACTCTTGACGCGAGAAGCGTTGGCGCCGAGGGGAAACCCGACGACGGTGCAGACGGCGGGGCGCCGGCCGGCCAAGCGTCGGGCGGCGCGGGCGGCGTAGCAGGGATTGACGCAGACGGCGGCAAAGCCGTAGGCGAGTCCCTCGTCGCAGAGGCGGTCGATGTCGGCGGGGGAGGCCTGGGGCCGGAGCAGGGTGTGGTCGATGCGAGCGGCCAGCTCGGCGGGCGTCAGGCGAGACGCGCCCGGCGCCGACGGCGGTTCCGACATACCAGCATGGGGTTCCTGGTGGTTCATAACGGCAAATGGCGGGCGGCGATGTCGTCGAAGCGGCGGAGGTCGGCAGGGCTGAGGCTGAGGTCGCCGCCCCGGGCGTTTTCGATCACCTGGTCGGGCCGGCGGGCGCCGCAGAGCACGTGGGTCAGGCCCGGCTGGGCGAGGGTCCAGGCGATGATCAACTGGCTCGAGGCGGCGCCGTGGCAGCGGGCCAGCGGGGCCAGGGCCTCGAGCAAGGCGAGCACGCGGCGGCGGCGGGCAGGGCTGAACTGAGGGTTTTTGCGGCGCAGGTCGCCGGGGCCAAAGCGGCGGTCGGGGGTGAGTCGGCCGGTGAGCAGCCCCTGGGCGAGCGGGGAGTACGCCAGGACCGCGATCTTGTGCTCGCGGCAGTAAGCGAGGGTGCCGTCCATTTCGATGGCGCGGTCGAGCAGGTTGTAGCGTTGCTGGGCCGAGGCAATGGGGCCGTAGCGTTGCAGGTGTTCAAGGGCGACATTGGAGACGCCGAGGGCGCGAATTTTGCCCTGGTCCCGGAGACGGTGCAGGGCGGCGAGGGTGTCTTCGAGGGGGGTGGTATCGTCCTGCCAGTGGGTCTGATAGAGGTCGAGGTAATCGGTCCCCAGCCGCCGCAGGCTGGCCTCGATTTCCTGGGCGATGCTGTCGGGCCGCAGGCAGCGGCGGACCAGGAGGGGCCCGTCGGGGCGGACGTTGTCCTGGTCGCTGCGGAAGAACAACCGGCCGTCGGGGCGATCCCAGCGGAGGCCGCACTTGGTGGCCAAGACGACCTGATCGCGCCGCGAGCGAATGGCCCGGCCCACGAGTTCCTCGGACCGGCCGAACCCATACACGGGCGCGGTATCAATCAGGTTGACGCCCAAGTCCAGAGCGGTTTCCACGGCGCGTAAGGCGTCGGCCTCGTCGGCGCCGCCCCACATCCAACCGCCGATGGCCCAGGCGCCAAAGCCCACGACGCCGGCCTGAAGGCCTGATTCACCCAATGGTCGATACTGCATGACGACGGCTCCAAGAGGCTCGGCGGCGCCGGGGATCGGTCAGGGGGCCGGCGCGTTGGCCCGGTTGGCGCGGGGTCCGGGCCGCGGGACCAAGGGCAAGACTTGGCAGCGCTGGGCCCAGTTCTGCCACAGTTCGGCCAAGCGGCGGACGCGTGCGGGCTGCTCGGCGGCGCAGTTTCGAATTTCGCTGCGGTCGTCCTTGAGATTGTAGAGCTCCCAGGGGCCGTTTTTGCCGCGGGCCACGAGTTTCCAGTCATCCGCGCGGACGGCCCGGTTGCCCTCGTGCTCCCAATAGAGGGCCTGGCGGCGCAAGGGCTGATTGGCGAAGGCGGGCACGAGGCTGACGCCCTCAGCCGGCAGGATGTCGCGGCCCCGATATTGCTTGGGATAGGTCGCGCCGGCCACGTCGGCGCAGGTGGGCAGCAGGTCGATGACGTGGCCGGGCTGGTGGCGGAACTCACCGCGCGCGTGGATGCCGGCGGGCCAGTGAACGATCAGCGGCGTGGCGATGCCGCCCTCGTGTACGTAATGCTTGAACAGACGGAACGGGGTGTTGCTGGCGTTGGCCCAAGGCAGGCGGTAGCTCTCAAAGGACGCGGGCGTTCCGATCGGCGCGTTGGGATCGCCGCGGCTGATGCCCTCGGCACAACCGCCGTTGTCGGCCAGGAAAAAGATCAGGGTGTTGTCGAGTTGGCCCAGTTTTTCGAGGGCGGCGAGCACCCGGCCGACGCCCTGGTCGAGGCAGTCGATCTGGGCGGCATAGACCGCCATGCGGAGAGCGAAGTCGTCCTTTTTCGCCGCGCTGAGGGTCTCCCAGGCCGGCGCGGCCGGGTCCCGGGGCGAAAGCAGCCAGCGTGGGTCGATCAAACCCAGCTTGAGCAGCCGCTCATACCGCTCGCGGCGGAGGACGTCCCAACCGGTGCGATAGCGGTCGCGGTACTTGGCGATGTCGGCGGGCTGGGCTTGGAGCGGCCAGTGGGGAGCGGTGTAGGCGAGATACAGGAAGAACGGGCGGTCGCCTTCCTGCTCGGCGTGGTCGCGCAGAAAACGACACGCCGCAGCACTGAGGGCGTCGGTGTAATAGAAATCGGGGGGTGTTTCGAGGATTTGGCCGTCCAGTCGCAGGGGATCGCCGGGGTGGAAATAGTCGGCGTTGCCAAACACGGCGCCGTAGTAGTGCTCGAAGCCGCGCTGTCCGGGCAACACGGGCTGGGGCTGATTCTTCCAGGCGACGTGCCACTTGCCGCACATGTAGGTGTGGTAGCCGGCGCTGCGGAGGACCTCGGCGACGGTAACGCAGCGGTCGTTGAGTTGGCCGCGGTAACCCTCGTAGCCCAGGTTCTCGGTCATGTGCCCGACGCCCGCCTGGTGCGGATAGAGCCCGGTCAGCAGGGAGGCGCGCGTCGGGCAGCAGCGGGCATTGTTGTAGAATTGGGTGAACCGCAGGCCCGCCGCCGCCAGCCGATCCAGGTTGGGGGTGGCCACCTCGCCGCCGTAGCAGCCGATGTCGCTGTAGCCCATGTCGTCGGCCAGGATCAAGAGGATGTTGGGCCGGGCCGGCGGGCGCGAGGCGCAGCCGACGCCCATCGTCACCCCGGATAGCAGCAGTCCCAGCACCCCCAACCGAATGGTCCGTGAGTTCATGATACTGTTCCTCGCTCGTGAGCAGCGGGTTCCGGCCCGCGCGTTTCTTGTAACCGCCGGGGGGCGTTTGGGCAAGGGGCGGGCGGCGGCGAGGTCAAATGGGGTCGGGCGCCGCCGCGGGGCCCAAGGCGTCGTCGCGCGTAAGATAGGCCAGGGCCTGGTCGGTGGTGGCAAAGACGCGGGTGGCGGTTTCCGTGATAAAGAGGCTGGGGGCGGTCCGTGGCCGCCAGATGACAAAGACCTGGCGGGTGGCCTCGTGGGCGTGCTGCAACTCGCGCTCGACCCCGCTGGACAGGCCGGGTTTGCCGTCGGGCAGTTCGGGGATATAGCTGATGATCATGTCGGCCTGGTCGATGAGCATGAAGTCACGGGCATAGATTTGGGCGTGGATGTCGCCGGCGACTTGGAGGACCTCGCCGACGTCGAAACGGACCGGGCGGCCGAGGACCTCGATTTCCATGACCTTCCGGCCGAGCTGCAAGGCGCGCGTGGCTGCGAGATAGAGCTGGTATTCCTCCATGTCGGCCGGGTCGAAGACGGTGAAGTGTCGGCGGATGGCCTGGCGGAACCGGGCGATTTCGGTTTGGACGGCGGGCTGGTCCACGACGTGGGTCATGGGGAAACTGATGTACGCCTTGGGGCGGCGGGGCTCAAAGAGCAGGCGGTAGAACATCTCGACGGTGCCGTGGCGGGGGCCGACGGCCATGACGTAGAACCGCGGGCCGGGGCGGCGCGGGTCGGAAGGCGGGCCGGGGACAGCGCTGGGCCGAGGCCCGGCGCCGCCGAGCATCATCAACTCCGTGGCGAGGATTTCCTCCTCCCGCCAGACCAGCAGGTCTTTGAGGGAGTGGTTGATCTCATGCTCGGCAACCAGGCGGGCGTGCACGGCGTCCACGGTGTCGAGCAGGCAGACGTAAAGGTCGGCGTCGAAGCGGCGGACCTGATCGAAGTCGAAGGCGGCAAAGACGCCGTGCCGCCAACGGAAGGTGGCATGGGTGTTGACGATGACGTTCTCGGCGCGCTGGGCCAGGGCGAGGATGTCCTTGACGACGCTGCGTCGTAAGAGGTGCAGGCGAGCCAGCGGCAGGTCGAGGATGCGGTCGGGCAGGACGTCGGGCGCCTCGGCGTACATGCGGGCGCCGACGTGGCACAACTCGACGGGGCGTCCGGCGGCCCGCGCCAAGGCGACGACCTTCTCCAGGTAGGGCTGTTTGTCCAAGCCGACGGTGCCGGTGACGATGGTGCGCATGGGGCTATTGTGCCCGGCGGGCGGCGATTTTTCCAGTGGGAAGCGGCCGGCGCCCCGGGTATAATGAGGTGATGAGTCCGTCGGAACCGGCGACGCAACCCAAGACGGACATCGACGCGCTGCTGCCGAGCGACCTGATCACGGAGGACGAGCAGGTGCTGCTGGCAGTCAAGCCGTCGCCGTGGAGCATTGCGTTTCTGAGTTTCCGCACGCTGGTCCTCGCGGCGGCGGCGGCGGCGGCGGTGCTGGCGGCGGGGCCCCTGCTGCACCTGGGACGGCTGACGGGGCGCCTGATCGAGGGGTGCGGCGTGGCCGTGCTGGCGCGGGTAGGCTTTGCCGTGCTGCAATGGGCCAGCCGCAGCTACGTCCTGACCGACCGGCGGGTCATTCGCATCCGGGGGGTTTTTACGATCGACATTTTCCAGTGTGCCCTGGAGCGGGTGCAGAACACGTTTCTGGTGCTGACGCTGGCGCAACGGCTGTTTGGGTTGGGGAACATCGAGTTCACCACGGCGGGCACGGGGGGCGTGGAGGCGGTCTGGCGCCACGTGAGACACCCGTTGCAGGTGCATGAGAAGCTGTTGCGGGCGTTGAACGCCGCGGTCAATCGGCCCGGCGCCGCCCGGCCCAATCCCTGACGGGCGCGGCACCCTCGCGGGGCGCGCCGGCTCAGCCCGGTTCAGCCGCCGCGGAGCGGCCGCGGGCAAAGAGCGCGGAGACTATCACGCCCAGGGCGATTCCCAACCCGCCCGCCAGCAGCAGCCGCGGCGAGAAACCCCGCCCCAGCGCCACCCGCAAGAGTTGGTCCAGCAGGGCGTAGGCGGGCAGCACGAGGGACGTCAGCCTTAGCACGCGGCCGTCCCAGGTGAACCGGTCGCCTCCCAGCGACCGCCACCACAGCAGCGTGAGGACGGCGTATGCCGCGAGCAAACCGGCGGGTTCGAACTGCCGCCAGAAGCGCGGGAGCTGGACCAGGGGTGGCGCGGCGGGCCAGTGGGTGATCAGCAGCAGGGCCAGCCAATAGGCCGCCAACCAGTGCACGGTTCGCCGCAGCGCCCACAACGCCCCCAGGGCCAGCAGGCAGCCAGCCAGATCGCTCAGCCAGTCGAACTTGTCGGCGGCGCGGCCAGCCAGGGGCTGGGAAAGCTCGTCGGCCGCGCCGTACAACCCCAAGAGCAGCACGATCAGATACGGTTCCCACCGCCTCGGCGACGGCCGCAAGCCGCCGTAGCGCGCCCACCAAAAGAGCAGCGTCAGGACCGCAAAGGCAGCGACGTGAAGGGTGACGTCGTTGCCCACCACCTGGAAGTGCGGCAGGCGCGGGACGTGGGTGGAGATGAACGCCGCCGGCCAATACACGGCCAGGGCGATCCACACGGCTAGCTGCCCCAGTCGCCTCATGGGTGATCGACCTGACCGGCAGGCTGTCCTACCGCCGGACAGGCCGACGGTTCGGTGATGGTTGGTTCACAGATGGGGGGTTCGGCGACGACCTGGGGCGCCGGCGCCGCGCCGGACGCCGCGTCCGATGCCGAGGCAGCCGGACCGGCGCCACCGGCCATCGCCTCGACCTCGTCGGCCAAGGCCTGGTAGTCTTGCGCGCCATGGCTGCCGGGGGCGTATTCGTGAATGGTTTTACCGTGGCTGGGGCACTCGGCCAGCTTGACGTTGCCGCGGATGCGGACGGCGAACAGCCGCACGCCGCGCCACGGCACGGCCGAGGAGCGCTGCCGCGCGAAAAACGCCTCAACATCGCTGACGATCTCAGCCGAGAGGCTCGTCCGGCCGTCGTACAGGCAAAACAGCAGGCCCGAGACGCTCAACCGCGGGTTGATCCGCCGGTGGACCAGCAACACCGATTCGAGCAGTTGGCTCAGTCCCTGCAAGGAGAGAAAGTGCGGCTGCAAGGGGATGAACAATTCGAGGGCGGCGCTGAGGGCGTTGAGCGTCAGCAGTCCGAGCGAGGGCGGGCAATCAATCAGGACATAGTCCCAGCGTGAGCCGGCGGCGTCCAGGGCGTGTCGGAGGAGGGTTTCGCGTCCCACCACGGCCACCAGTTCCTGCTCGGCGGCGGCCAGGTTGAGGTTGGCCGGCAGCAGCCACAGGTTGCTCCGCACCTGGCGCAGCGCCGCCTCCAGCGGCTCGGACGCCGTGAGCAGTTCATAGCTGGAAAGGGTCGTCTCGCGCGGGTCCACGCCCAGCGACGCGGTCAGGTGCGCCTGGGGATCGAGGTCCAGCACCGCCACCCGGCGCCCCCGGCTCGCCAGCGCCGCCCCGAGGTTCACCACGGTGGTGGTCTTTCCCACCCCGCCCTTCTGGTTCGCAACCGCAATGATCCGCATCACCCTGGCGCCTCCCGCCCGCCGCGATTATAAGGTGCCGCCGCCAAACCCGCAATTGGCCTTCTCCCCGCGCTGCGTTCGCGCCTGGCAGCAGAGCAGGCCGCCCAGCACCCCGCCGGAGCGCCAGCCGGAGGTTTTAGGGCGGCAAAGACCTCCGGGCCGGAGGCCGCGGCGTCTTGCCCGCCGGGTCAACTCGCGGACTCCAGAATCGACTCAATGGGCTGCAAGAGTGTAAACTCGCACAGGCTGTGCAGGGCGGTGCTTTCCGTCGCCACCCCCATTTCCTCCAGGGCGGCAATCGGATTCAGCCCCCCCGCCACGATCAGCCCGACGCGGCCGGGACTAACCGGCACGTCCAGCAGGGGCTGATTCGGCCGACCCGTCAATACCACCGTGCCCAGGTCCAAGCGGTGCATCAGGCGCATCACCTGCTGCGCCTGGGGCAACGCCACGAGGGGTATCTCGCGGAAACTCACCCCGATCGCCCCCGTGCCCGACCGCGCCGCGGGGCGGACGCTGGTCATGCGGCCCTTGATAAATACCTCCAGGGGGTCCAGGGTGGAGCCGTCATAGTTGATGATGTGGCGGAACCGCACCGGGCGCCCGTCGTGCAGTTCCAGCAATCCCCCAAACCGGCTGGCCATCACCACCCCGTGCCTCAACATGATCCCGTTGAGGGTTACGCTGCACACCGTCGCCAAACCGAGATGGTCCTTCGGGACGGGCAGTCCCAGGACGTTCTCTCCCGGCGGCAACACCAGCATCCGCCGGCCCATCCCCAACTGGGCGTCCATCACCACCCGCATTTCCGCCAGCACCTCCCGCAGCGGCAGGCCCGTCCGAATCAGGGACACGTTGACAATCACTTTGCCCGTGAGCCGCTGGGAATCAAAGGTCATTTGGCAGACCAGCTCGTCCACGCGGCTGGCGACAAACCCCACCCGGTCAACGGCAATTCCCAGCGCCAGCTCCGAGCGGCCCTGATCCGTGATGACCCGTCCGCGGCGGCCCAGGTTCCGGGTCAACCCCGCCTGGTCGGCATGGGCCAGGTAGTTCCGCACCATCCGCTCGCCCAGGTCAACGCCCCAATCGGCCAGTGCGCGGCTCAGCGCCGCCGCCCCCAGCGGCCGACCGGCGCGTGCCAGGGCCCGCAAGATCGCCAACACCGTCCGCTGCTGCCTGATGGCCATGTCCGAGTCCCTATCCGCCCAAACGTCCCAGCCGTGCTCGAGAGTCAACCGGCATATTATGCCGGTTCTTGTCCAAGACGAGTGTGATTCTACCGGCAATTCTACCGCTTTACAAGCAATGTTGCCGCAATTTTTCCGGTCTCTAGTCTGGGGAGAAAACTGTTTTTCCCATCAGAAAGAGGCTTTTTTGCCTTTTCAGCCCAGATTCACCTTGCCTTTACCGTTCGCCGCAGGTAGATTCCTTCCGGTCAGACCAAACGGCAATGTATTGCCATATCTGGCTGGCTGGTCGGCACGGCGCCGGCCTGGTGGACCTGGTGAAACAAGGCAGGCAGGGACTTTCAGTAAAGGAGACATGACCGTGGACTATGTGGATCGCGTATTGGATACCGTCAAGAAGCGCAACGGGGGGGAGGCGGAGTTCCTCCAGGCGGTTACCGAGGTGCTCGACTCGCTCCGGCCCGTGATGGTGAAGCATCCGGAGTATGAGGAGGCCGGGCTGCTGGAGCGGATGGTCGAACCCGAACGCCAGGTCATCTTCCGCGTGCCTTGGCAGGATGACAGAGGCAAGGTGCACGTCAACCGCGGCATGAGGATTCAGTTCAACTCAGCGTTGGGCCCCTATAAGGGCGGCATACGGTTTCACCCCACCGTGTACATAGGCATCATCAAGTTTCTCGGGTTCGAACAGGTTTTCAAGAACAGTTTGACGAGCCTGATGATGGGCGGCGGCAAGGGCGGCTCGGACTTCGACCCCAAGGGCAAGTCGGACGCCGAGGTGATGCGGTTCTGCCAGAGCTTCATGACGGAACTGTGGCGGCACATCGGCGAAGGCGTGGACGTGCCGGCGGGCGACATTGGGGTCGGCGGCCGGGAGATCGGCTACCTGTACGGCCAGTACAAGCGGCTCACCCGCCGTTTTGAGGGCGTGCTGACCGGCAAGGGGCTGGACTACGGCGGTTCGCTCGTCCGCACCGAGGCCACCGGCTACGGCGCGGTCTATTTCTGCCAGGAAATGCTCAAGGACCGCGGCACGAGCTTCGACGGCAAGACCGTGCTGGTCAGCGGCTCGGGCAACGTAGCCATCTATGCGCACCAGAAGGCCACGGAATTCGGCGCCAAGGTCGTGGCCATGTCGGACTCGAACGGGTTCATTTATGACGATCGCGGCGTGGACCTGGCCACGATCAAGCAGCTCAAGGAAGTGGAACGGAAGCGGATCAAGGAATACCTGAAGTTCCACAAGTCCGCCAAGTACACCGAGGGGTGCAGCGGCATTTGGAGGATCAAGTGCGACGTGGCGCTGCCGTGCGCCACGCAGAACGAGCTGGACGGGGAAGCGGCCGCCGCCCTCGCCAAGAACGGCTGCATCGGGGTGGCGGAAGGGGCCAACATGCCTTGCACCCCCGAAGCGGTGGACGCCTTCCACGAGGCCCGCGTCAGCTTCGGACCCGGCAAGGCCGCGAACGCGGGCGGCGTCGCCACCTCCGGGCTGGAGATGGCCCAGAACGCCCAGTTGATGAGCTGGAGTTTCGAGGAGACCGATCGCAAGCTGCACGGCATCATGGTCAACGCCTACAATGCCGCCAAGGCAGCCGCGGAGGAATATGGCACCCCCGGCAACCTGGTCAATGGGGCGAACATCGCGGGCTTCACGAAGGTCGCCAGCGCCATGATGGCCCACGGCCTGGTTTGAGCCCCACAAGAAGACCGACCTGACTCCTAGAGTGGCACCCCCAACGAGGGCGCCACTCATTTTTTTTGGCGCCGCAGCGACGTCATCGCCGGAGGAATGCCGCGCGGGGGCCGGGCGCCGGGCAGGGGGTGGGGAATTTTTATTGACTTGGGAGGGGGCAGGTTGGTAGATAACTGGCTTAATCGCGGGTGGGGAGAGGACGATCGGCTTTTGTGTAAGTCCGGCATAGGTGGGCACTTGAGTGCTCTGGGTCGGGGCGGATGGGGGTGGGCGTGATGGGGGGTCGGTGCGGCGAGGCAGGTGGGCGGCATCAACGGGAGGCCGTCGGAAAAAAGTATCTTTAAAAAAGAGGAAGGGTCAGGCAGATGACGTACTCCATTGGTTTGGACTACGGGACGAATTCGGTGCGCTGTTTGGTGGTGAACGCCGCGAACGGACAGGAGGTGGGGACGGCGGTGTATGAATACCGGGGCGGGGACCACGGGGTGCTGATTGACCCGCGCGATCACAATCTGGCGCGGCAGGAGCCGATGGAGTACCTGCGCGGGCTGGAGGTGACGGTCCCGAAGGCGTTGCAGGCGGCGGAGAAGGCGGACAAGGATTTTGCGCCGGAGAAGGTGATCGGGATCGGGGTGGACACGACGGGCTCGACGCCGCTGCCGGTGGACGAGAAGGGCGTGCCGCTGTGCGCGCGGCCGGAGTTCAAGGACAATTTGAACGCCAAGGCGTGGCTGTGGAAGGACCACACGGGGTACGCGGAGGCGGCGCAGATCACGGAGCTGGCGAAGAAGGAACATCCGGAGTACCTGGCGAAGTGCGGGGGAACGTATTCGTCGGAGTGGTTCTTCAGCAAGATTTGGCGCTGCCTGCGGGCGGATGCGAAGGTGTTCGAGGCGGCCTATACATGGGTGGAGTATTGCGACTGGATTCCGGCGGTGCTGACGGCGACGGACGCGCCGGCGGCGATGAAGCGGGGGCGGTGTTCAGCGGGGCACAAGGCGATGTTCAACGAGGCGTGGGGCGGGCTGCCGGCGAAGGTCTTTTTGAGCCGGTTGGACCCGAAGCTGGGGGCGTTGCGGGACCGGTTGTACGACAAGACGTACACGGTGGACGTGGCGGCGGGCGGGCTGACGGGGGAGTGGGCGAAGAAGCTGGGGTTGCCGGCGGGGATTCCGGTGGCGGTGGGGGCGTTTGACGCGCACCTCGGGGGGGTGGGCAGCGGCGTGGGGCCGGGCAAGCTGGTGAAGATCATCGGGACGAGCACGTGCGACATCATGGTGCAGGACAAGAAGCAGCCGCTCGCGGACGTGCCGGGATTGTGCGGGATCGTGGACGGTTCGGTGCTGCCGGGGATGTGGGGTCTGGAGGCGGGGCAGTCGGCGGTGGGAGACATTTTCAACTGGTTCGTGAATTACATCCAGGCGGGGGGTCCGCAGACGGGCGGGCATGAGGAACTGACCAAGAAGGCGGAGAAGCTGGCGCCGGGGCAATCGGGGCTGTTGGCGTTGGATTGGAACAACGGGAACCGGACGATTTTGGTGGATCAGCGGCTGACGGGGCTGTTGCTGGGACAGACGCTGCACTCGCGGCCGGAGGAGATTTACCGGGCGTTGATCGAGGCGACGGCATTCGGGGCGTTGACGATCATCAATCGGTTTGAGGAGTACGGGGTAAAGGTACACGAGGTGCTGAACTGCGGGGGGATCGCGGAGAAGAACCCGCTGGTGATGCGGATTTACGCGGACGTGACGGGTCGGGAGATGAAGATTTCGCGGTCGGCGCAGACGTGCGCGTTGGGGGCCGCGATCGCGGGGGCGGTGGCGGCGGGGAAGGGGCGGGGCGGGTACGACGATTTTCCGTCGGCGCAGGCGAAGATGTGCGCGGTGAGGGAGACGGTGTATCGGCCGAACCCGCAGGCGCACGAGGTCTATCAGCGGCTGTACGCGCTGTACCGGCAGATGCACGACGCGTTCGGACTGAAGGGCGGGGCGTTGCACAACGTGATGAAGGACCTGCTGGACGTCAAAGAGGGCGTGCGGCCGCGCGGGGAGGCGTGATGTACGAGGAGTTGCGGAAGGCGGTGTGCGAGGCGAACCTGGAGCTGCCGCGGCGGAACCTGGTGATCTACAGTTGGGGAAACGTGAGCGGGATCGACCGGGCGGCGGGGGTGGTGGCGATCAAGCCGAGCGGGGTGGCGTACGAGGAGTTGACGCCGGAGAAGCTGGTGGTGCTGGACCTGGCGGGCCGGGTGGTGCAGGGGGATCTGCGGCCGAGTTCGGACACACCGACGCACTTGGAGCTGTACCGGTCTTGGCCGGGGATCGGCGGCGTGTGCCATACGCATTCGTATTACGCCACGACCTGGGCGCAGGCGTGCCGTGGGATACCATGTTTTGGTACGACACACGCGGACAATTTTTACGGGGAAGTGCCGGTGACGAAGCGGCTGACGGAAGAGGAGATCGCCGGCGATTACGAGTTGAACACGGGGAAGGTGATCGTGCGGCGGCTGGCGGGGACGGATCCCTTGCAACTGCCGGCGGCGCTGGTGGCGCAACACGGGCCGTTCACGTGGGGGACGACGGCAGCGAGGGCGGTGGCGTACGCGGCGGTGCTGGAGCAGGTGGCGGGGATGGCGTTGGGGGCGGTGGCGCTGAATCCCACGGTTGGACCGATCGGGCAGGCGTTGTTGGACAAGCATTATTTGCGAAAGCACGGCGCGGGGGCGTATTACGGGCAGACGTAAGATGCGCCGCGGAGGGACGAGACCCCCGGCGCAAAACGGGATGGGACAAGCGATACGGGGAACGAAACCCCCGGCAGAGAGCCGGGGACTAACAAAGAGGGGGGCGGCAGGAACGGAAAGGGCGAGCGTATGGAAACGGCGGTGATGCTGGGCGGGTCGGCGTTCGGGACGTGGGACTGGCTGACGTTGGCGGGGTACTTTGGGGTGCTGCTGGGTCTGTCGTGGTGGGTAATTTTGAAGGGCAAGGACACGGCGGACGACTACTTTTTGGCGGGGCGGAACCTGGGATGGTTTATCGTGGGGGCGTCGATTTTCGCCTCGAACATCGGGAGCGAGCACCTGGTCGGGCTGGCCGGTTCGGGCGCGTCGGACGGGGTGGCGATGGCGCATTACGAGCTGCACGCCTGGTGTCTGCTGGTGCTGGGGTGGGTGTTTGTGCCCTTTTACACGCGGTCCAAGGTGTTCACGATGCCGGAGTTTCTGGAGAAACGGTTTTGTTCGTCGAGCCGGTGGGTGCTGTCGCTGATTTCGCTGGTGGCGTACGTGGTGACGAAGATTGCGGTGGGGATATTCGCCGGGGGCGTGGTATTCAGCGTGTTGCTGCCGGAGGTCCACCTGCAGGTAGGGTCGTTCACCCTGGACAGTTTCTGGATCGGGTCGGTGGTGGTGCTGCTGCTGACGGGGCTGTACACGGTGCTGGGAGGCATGCGGACGGTGGCGTACACGGAGGCGCTGCAGACGTTCATCCTGGTGCTTGGGTCGGCGGTGGTGACCATCTTCGGTTTGATCAAGCTGGGGGGGTGGAGCCAGTTGCGGGAGATCTGCGGGTCGGAGATGTTCAACCTGTGGAAGCCGCTGGTTCCGGCGGGTGTGGAGGGCACGTGGGCGCCGGTGAAGCAGTTGAACGAGGCCGGGGAGGTGGTGCGTCAGGCGTGGTATTTTAACGACAACTACCCCTGGTTGGGGATGTTGTTCTGTGCGCCGATCATCGGGCTATGGTACTGGTGCACGGACCAGTACATTGTGCAGCGCGCCCTGGGGGCGCCGAATGAGCAGCAGGGACGGCGGGGTTCGATCTTTGCATCGTACCTCAAGCTGCTGCCGGTGTTCATTTTCATTATACCGGGGATGATCAGCTTCGCGTTGTACAAGACCAACCGGCTGGATGGTCTGGCCATCGAGACGTACGCCGGGATGGAGGCGATCTATGTCCAGACGGCCGGCGCCGAAGGCGGCCCGGGGGCCCCGACGCTGGCGGGCCCGGACACGCTCGCGCAGTGGCGCGAGGCGAAGGATGCACGTTTGCGACTGATCGAGACCAAGATTGAAATGCCCGCCGGCGACAGGGGCCAGAAGGCCAAGTTGTACATCGACGCGAACACGCTGAAGACGTGGCGGGCCGACAAGGACCCGCGCTTGGTCAAGGTGGTGCGCAAGAACAACCAGGCTTTTCCACTGCTGGTGCGCGACGTGCTGCCACCGGGGGTGCGGGGGATCGTGGTGGCGGGGCTGTTGGCGGCGCTGATGAGTTCGCTGGCGGGGGTGTTCAACGCCTCGGCCACGCTGTTTACGATGGACTTTTACTCCAAGCTGCGTCCGGGGACGTCGCAGCACCAATTGGTGTGGATCGGACGGATCGCGACCACGGCGATGGTGGTCATCGGACTGTTCTGGATTCCGGTGATCCGGGGCGGGAGGAACCTGTACGACTACCTGCAGGGGGTTCAGGCGTACCTGGCGCCGCCGATTTTCGTGGTGTTTTTCCTGGGGGTGTTCGTGAAGCGGTTGAACGCCAAGGGCTGTTTGGCGGCTTTGCTGGTGGGGTTTGCGCTGGGGTTGTTCCGGCTGGCGGTGGACACGCCGGTGAAGCTGGGGCTGGGGAGCTTCCAGGGGGGCTACGCGGAGGGGTCGTTCCTGTGGGTGGTGTACCACACGTTTTTCCAGTATTACAGCATGGTGATTTTCATTGTGTGCGTGGCGGTTATGATCGGGGTGAGTTACCTGACGGCCGCGCCATCGTATGAGAAGATCAGCGGCTTGACGTTCGGCACGGTGACCGACGCGCAACGTCGTGAGTCGCGGACCAGTTGGAACCGCGGCGACGTGATCGCGTCGCTGGTGGTGATGGGGTGCATCATCGCGGCGTACCTGTACTTCTCGCGGCTGGGCGCGGCGCGGTAGAGATTTTGCCCGGCAGGGGCGCGGCGGCGGGCGGGGCGCCGGATCAATCAGCGGGGGGCGGCAGGCGGAGATTGCGGGCGGCGATGAGGCGGACTTCGAAGGCGGCAGGCCCGCGTTCGCCAGTTACGGTGAGAAGATTTTTGCCGAACAGGCAGAGGTTGGGCTTGAGGGCGACCCACTGAAAGTCCAGGTTGCGTTGGCCGACGAAGGTGGAAATGGGGTCGCCATTCAGTTCGACGGTGAACCGGGCGTTGCCGGCGGCCCAGACGAGCAGGTAGTCAGCTTCGGCGGGTCCCTCGCGGGGAAAGGTTTTGCGGAGCCAGATTAGCGGCGAATCCCAGGAAGTGAGGGTTTTGACGCTGGGGCTGCCCGGCCCGAAGGGGCCCGGGCCGGTAGGCCAGGCGGAGTCGTCGAAGTCGGGGGATTTCCAAGCGTCGGGGGGTTGTTGGGTGGTGTAGCGCCAAGGTTCGTCGCCGCCGGCGAGGAGGCGGACAGCGGGCGGGTCGAGGTAGAGCGGTTTGTGGAGTTCGGCGAGCCAGGTTTCGGCGAACTTGTTGACCGCGCGATCATAGGTCAGGAGGCCGTTGAGTTCGTTCTCCACGTCGGTGTTCTGGGTATAGACGGCAGCCGAGAGGCCCTGGCCCTGCAGAAGATTGAGCTTCCCGAGGAGGTTCCGATACCTGTCGTGGAGGAAGGCGAGGTCGCCGAGGTCGCGGGCGTCGGGTTGATTTTGCCAGAGGTGGTCCTTGACGGCGGCCTTGAGGCCGCCGAACGCGCCGAGGAGGACGGCGCGGTTGGGGTCGAGAGGCGGGATACCCGGTCCGGGATAGCGATGGTAGTCGTTCACGTGGTCGCCGCCGAGGTTGGTGAATCCGCTGGCGCTATTGACGAGGCGGGCGGGGTCGTAGCCGCGGACCCAGGCGACGAGTTGGCGGGCCTGGTCCAGGCCGTAGGCGTTCTCACCCCAGCCTTCATTGAAGAGGACCCACATGACGATGGAGGGAAAGAAACGACAGTCGTCGATAATGGCCTGGGTTTCGGCGCGGAAGTTGGCGCGGCCCTCTTCGCCCTGGTTGCCGCCGTTGGGGATGTCCTGCCAGACGAGCAGGCCGAGCTTGTCGCACCAGTAGTACCAGCGGGCGGGTTCGACCTTGACGTGTTTGCGGGCCAGGTTGCAGCCTAAACGTCGGATGGCTTCGACGTCGCAGCGGAGGGCCTGGTCGGTGGGGGCGGTGTAGAGACCATCGGGCCACCAGCCCTGGTCGAGGGGGCCATACTGAAACAGGGGTTTGCCGTTAAGGCAGAGGCGGTTGAAGCCGCGGTCATCCTCGCCGATGGTGACCGAGCGGAGGGCGGCGTAGCTGTCGGCGGCGTCGCCGTCCTGGAGGCGGATGCGCAGTTCGTAGAGGAATGGGTCGTCGGGGGACCAGAGTTTGGGCTGGTCGATGGGGAGACGGAGTTCCTGGCCGGTCTTGCCGGAGGCGCGGGCGACGACGTTATCGCCGTCTTTAAGGGTTACACTGACGTCCACCGGTTGCGCGGCGCCGGCGGCGTGGACGGTGACGAGGAGGGCGTCGAGGGAGGGCAGGGGTTCGGGCAGGACGCGGGTGATGTACACGGCGGGCACGGTTTCGAGCCAGACGGTTTGCCAGATGCCGGAGACGGCGGTGTACATGACGCCTCTGGGGTGAAGAGTTTGCTTGCCTTTGGGCTGGAAGCCCTCGTCGGTGGGGTCCCAGACGCGCACGATGAGTTCCTGATCGCCCTGGGTCCGGAGGGCCTGCGTGATGTCGAAGGTGAAGGGGTCGTAGCCGCCTTTGTGCTGGCCGATTTCGCGGCCGTTGACGAAGACGGTGGCGTGCCAATCGACGGCGCCGAAGTGCAGGAGCAGCCGTTTGCCGGCGGGGAGGTCGGGGGCGGAGAAGGTGCGGCGATACCAGAGGGCGTTCTCCTTGCGGAGGGGTTTAGCGACGCCGCTGAGGGCGGATTCCAGGGGGAAAGGGACCAGAATCTTGCCCTCAAACTCTTGGGGGCGGGGGCGCTCCTGGGGGGTGAGGGCGTAGTCCCACAGGCCGTTGAGGTTGATCCAGTTGGGTCGAACGAGTTGGGGGCGGGGGTATTCGGGCCAAGGTTGCCGCGGGTTCACGTCTTTGGCCCAGGAGGTCAGAAGCCGTCCGGCGACGGGGGACCAAACGGCAGAGGACTTGGGCGGCGGGGAAGCGTTCTGGCCGGCGGCGGGCCAGCCGCCGCTCCAGGCCAAGCAGGTCAGGCACGCTGTTATTCGCGTGATGTTGCCCTTGGTTGACATTCTTTTCGGCCTTGTGGTTCAAGCCGCGCAAGGCAAAGCCGCAGGCACCGCCCAGTCGGCTGAAGCCCCCGACACCCCGTGCTACCCGACTGATCCCTTTTTCCCCACGCAATCGCGGATGATCCGGGCAAAGTTTTCGGCCTGCCAGGCGGCGCGGCCGATGAACAGGCCGTCCATCTGTCCCTGAAGGAAGAGGTCGGCGGCGTTGGCGACGTTGACGCTGCCGCCGTAAAGGACGGGCACGTGGGCGCCGGCTTCCCCAAAGAGGCTGCCCAGGATGCTGCGCAGGTGCAGGCCCAGGGAGCGGACATAGGGCGGTTCGGCGGGAATGCCGCCCTCGCCGATGGCCCAGAAGGGCTCGTAGGCGACCAGGAGCCGTGAAGCCTGGGCGGCGCTCACCCCATGCAGGGCGATGCGGAGTTGGCGGCCGACGGTTTCGGGGGCGACGCCGACTTGCTTCTCTTCGAGGCTTTCCCCCACGCACAGCAGGGGGCGTAAACCAAACTTGAGCGCCAGGTGGACCTTTTGGTTCAGCAGGGGGTCCTGTTCGTTGAAGTAGCGGCGGCGCTCGCTGTGCCCGAGCTCAACGAGGTCCACGCCGAGTTCCTGGAGCATGGGGGCGGAGATTTCGCCGGTGAAGGCGCCGGCCTCGGCCCAATGCATGTTCTGGGCGCCGACCCAAATGCGGCCGGCGGCGTGTTTCTTGACGGCCTCCAGGGCGGTGAAGGGGGGCACGACGAAAACCTGCACGTCAGGGCCGAGGCCTTTGATCCCGTCCAGCAGCCGCAGGAGGGCGACCGTGTAATCGACGGCCTCGCGGACGGTCTTGTTCATTTTCCAGCCGGTGCCGATGATCATGCGTTCAGCTCCCTCATCGCCGGCAAGACGGCCGCTCGCCCTGATCACATCAGGGAACAGGCGCAGCCCCGCGACGGCGCCGCCGGGCGGCAAGCAGCCGGTTTCACCGCTGGGTCTGCCGGGTCTCGACCCATTCGGCCAGAGCCTTCACGAACACCGCAAAGGAGTTTGCCCCGGGGTCAGAGTGGCCCAGGGCTCGGTCGCCCAGTTTGCTGGCCCGGCCGACCTTGCAGAGCATGTTAGTCGTTTCGTCGGCGCCCTTTTGAGCGGCTTGGGCGGCCAGGCGCAGGGTTTCGAGCAAGTCCTGGTTGGCGTGCACGGCGGCGGCGGCGTGCACGGCGTCGAGAATGGTCTTATCGCCGGGCTTGGCCTTGCCGGTCGTAGCGATGGACTTCTCCATGGCCTGGAGCATGGCCACGAGTTCAGCAGGACCGAGGTCTTCCCGGCCATGCAGGGCCATACCGGCAGACATGAGCATTCGGCCGAAGATGATGCCGATGGCCCCGCCGGTGGCCCCCATGAAGGCCGTGCCGGCCTCGCGGAGTATCTGCTCCAGCCCGGCGCCCGCCTCCAGCGCCGGCAGGGCCCGGCGGATCGCGTCAAAGCCGGTCCGGACCGTAATGCCGTGGTCGCCGTCGCCGATGGCGCCGTCGAGGGCGTTGAGGCGCGGTTCTTCCCTGACGAAGGCATCCGCCACGAAGACAAGTCCTCGGCGGAAATCGCTGGGTTTGATCGGTGGCGTGGTCATGGGGCTACCTCTGGACGAGAGCGGGGCCCTCGCACGGGGCGCAGACCCAGCGCTTCAGGTCGGCATCAAGTCGCATGAGGGTCAGGGAGCAGCCGGCCATATCCAGGCTGGTGGCGTAATTCCCGACATAGGCACGGTGGATGCGAACCCCGGCCTTGTCGAGGACCTGGCGGACGCCCCGGAAGATGATGTAGAGTTCGCACAGGGGCGTGGCCCCCATGCCGTTGACCAGGGCCGCGACTTCCGCGCCGGCCGGGAGGGGCATGTCATCGAGGATACGGCGGACCAGTTGAGCGGCGACCTCGTTGGCCGAGGCCATGGGTCCCCGCTGGACCCCCGGTTCGCCGTGCAGGCCCATGCCGATTTCCATCTGGTTGGCCGGGAGATCGAAGATGAGTTTGCCGGAGGCGGGTATGATGCAGGACGAGAGGGCGACGCTCATGCTACGAGCGTTGGCGTTGGCTTTTTCGGCGGCGGCCGTGACGACGGCCAGGTCAAGGCCCTCCTCGGCGGCGGCACAGGCGGACTTGATGATGAACAGGTCGCCGGCGACGCCGCGCCGTTCCAGCCGGCGATCCGCAGGGGCAGACGAGACGTCGTCGCAGATACGGACGGTGTTGACCTGGATGCCGTCGGCGGCGAGTTCCTCCGCGGCTGCGTCGAAGTTGAGAACGTCGCCGGAGTAGTTGCCGTAAAGGAAGAGCACGCCGCGGCCGGCATGGATGGCCCGGGCGGCGCGGACAATGGGCGGGGGCGGGGGCGAGGCAAAGACGTGGCCGGCGACGCTGCCGTGGGCCAGGCCCTTGCCGACGTAACCGGCGAACATGGGTTCATGGCCGCTGCCGCCGCCGGTGAGGACGGCGACCTTGCCGCGGACGGGGGCGTCGCAGCGGACCACGGCCTGCACGCCGTCCAGCTTGCGCAGGATTTGGGGATGAGCCAGGGCCAAGCCCTCGATGGCCTCCAGGGCCGTTGCATTCGGGTCGTTGATCAGCTTCTTCACGGTCTGTCGCTCCGTACTGTCAAGGTGTGGGTCCTCCTGAACCCGTTGAATGACCACTCTTGATTTATCAGTCAATACGACGCCGGTGTCAAGGCCCATTTCTGTTTGCCGGCGTGGACGCGGTTCTTGCTGGGACCGATGCAGGGGCGCGCCGAGGCGGGGGGCACAGAGGCGGCGGAGTCCCCTGATGAGCAGAGCGTCGCCGAGCGCAGCGGCGCCTACCCAACTGTTTGATGGACGAGAAATTGTTCTTGGCGCACAAAGAAGGCGGCCTGCCCTCGCCCCAGGTCGCCCTCTCTTACCCGCTGCCGACAGGATCATTCAGGAGGATAGTCTCCCCCGCCGTCGCCCTCCGCCGCGGCCTGAATCTCGGCCACCGCAGCCCCTGCCGCTGCCGTGATCTGCGCTATCGCGTCCTCGCCTGCCTGTTCCACCTGCTCCGCCAAGTCTGCCCGCCCCACCCGGCTCAGCATCCCCTCGCACCACTGGCAGCTCATCTCAATCGCCCGAACGCTCACCCGGCTGGCCACATTGATCCGCCGCTGGCCTATCGCCGCCCACGTCCGGACCTCTTCCACTTCGCCCGCCTCCAGCAGCGCCGTCATCTCCTGCACCACGCGCGACGTGGCCCTGTCAATCTGCCGACACGTCCGATCCGCCGCATCATACACCTGCGCGATGCACCGCTGGGCCACGTCCTCCGCATCGAATGCCGGCACTCGGCCCGGCCGACCCCACGCGACCCCGCCCGCCGCGCACACCATACCCACCACCGCCAACGCCCAGAGCAACCTGCTGCTTCTCATGGCCTTACCCTTCCTTCCCTTCCGTCAGGAACACATCCCCAGCCGCGCGGCGCCCCGTCCACCTGGGGTACAAGCCGCCCGCCGGCGCCATTTGCCTTACCCTTTCCGCAACACGATCTTGCGCCCGTCCGACAAACTCGGAGCTCCTCCGCCGCCGGACCCCCCGGCCGCCTGCCACAGGACGTGCCCCTGGAATCCCCCACGATGGGTTACCACAACACTAGAATAATGCCTGCCCCAAGGCAAGCGCCCGGCCGGTCAACCGCTTCACTTTCACCCGGTTGCCCAGCCTGCGGGTGCTCGCCAATCGTTACAGCCGCGCCAACGGGCGCAACCCGACCCCGTTATCGGTCCCGCCACGACACGCACACCAGTATTACATGTTCTTGTAGCGGGGGCCGCCGCCGCCTTCGGGAGCGGTCCAGCGGAGGTTGTCGTAAGGGCACTTGTTCTGGCAGGTCTTGCAGTGCACGCAGTTGGAGGGGTGAGCGGGCTTCATTTGGCCGTGGACCAGCTCATATACCCCACCGGGGCAGAAGGTGATGCAGGGTCGGCCGTACTTCGGCGGGCACTCCTCGATACAGAAACGCTCGTCGCGGACGCGGCAGTGGCAAGGCTGGTCCTCGCGGTGCTGAACGGCGGCGCGGGCGGCGAAGGCGTCCTTGTCGAAGGGTTGGGCGGGCCGGTATTTATAGCGCGCCCCCGGCTTCATGGCCAGGTAATCGCGCTCGACGTGCCACCGGGGCAGCAGCGGACCGAGAACCGCCAGGGGCAGGCCCAGCGCGGGGCCCCATCGGGCGACGGTTTGGCGGAAGTTGCGGGCGGGGTAGAGTTCCCGCCGCACGGGGGAAGCCTCCAGCAGGCGGGTGTAGGTCGCCGCCGCCTCGCCAAAGCGACCGTCCAGTCGCGCGAGGGCCTCGCCGGCCAGGGCGCCCGAGGCCACGGCGTGGTGCAAACCCTTGATCTTGAGCATGTTGACCAGCCCGGCGCTGTCGCCGACGATGACGACGTTGGCCTTGCCGATGGCGCCGGTGGCCGGGTCGCGGGGGAGGGCGTCATACCCCCCCTCCGGGATCATCTTCGCGCCGGCCTCGACGACTGTGCCGCCCTCGAGGTAGCGTTGCACGAAGGCGTGCGTCTTGAAAACGGCCAGGGCCTCCTGGGGATTGAAGTCGCAATACTTCCAGTCGGCGCCGACGATGACGCCGACGGCGAGGCGGTTGGCCCCGAAGCCGTAGAGGATGCCGCCGCCGAACATCGCCGGGCCCACTAGGGGCGTCCAGAGGGGAAAACCCATCGCCTGGACGACGCGGCGGTCGCCGAAGGCCTGGTAGCGTTCGGGGCTGACCTCGATGAGTTCCTTGACGCCGACGGAGAAGAGCTGGTTACGCCGACGTTGAAGGCCGGCGCGCTGGACCAGCTTTTCCGTAACGAGGCCGTCGCAACCCTCCGCCAGGACGATCACGTCGGCGCGGACGGTTTCGCCGGGAACGAAGTTGGGTTGCGGGCGGCCTGCCTGGTCCCGGCCCTGGTCCACCATCTTGACGCCGGTGGCGCGGCCGGCGGCGGGGTCGTAGAGAATGTCCTCGACGGCAAACCCGTGGAGGACCTCGACGCCCAGCTTCTGGGCCACGGCGGCCAGCCAGCGGGTCAGCCGACTGATCGAGACGAGGTAATCGCCCTGGTGAATCATCTGACCCAGGCCCAAGTGCAACAGCCGCGCCGCCTTGATGACGGGCATCATACTGACCGCTCGGCGGCGCGTCGGGAAGAACAGCACGTCGTCCCGCTCGACCGGGCGGGCGAGGAGGTCGCGGGCCGGGTCGCTCGCGCGCCAAGCGGGTTCGGCCTCATCCAAGAGGGCCGCCAGGGGCGCCAGTTCGAGCACCGCGCCCGAGAGGGCGTGGTTGCCCGGCGCGCCAGCCTTGTCGAGAACGAGCACGTCGGCGTCGGGCCGAAGGGTCTTGAGTCGGATGGCCGCCGACAGACCCGCGGGGCCCGCGCCCACCACGAGCACGGCGGCTTTCCCGAAATCCTTATCCGCGGGCACGGTCCTCTCCTGCGCTGGCGGCGCCCGGCGCGTCGGCCGCGCCAAGTTCCTGGATCAGCCCCGGCACCACGTCCTCGACGTTGCCCACCAAGTAGTAGTCGCATTGGTGGAAGACCGGGGCGTTGGCGTCGCGGTTGACGGCAATGATGGTTTGGCTGTTCTGCACGCCGATCATGTGCTGGATGGCGCCGGAAATACCCAGGGCCAGATACACCCTGGGGGCAACGGCCGTGCCGGTCTGACCGACCTGGCGGGCGCGATCGGCGAAGCCCTGTTCGACGGCCCCCCGCGAGGCGCCGCGCTCGACGGGGGCGTCCAGGCGCGTGCTGATGCTGGTGCACAGGCCCTCGAGCAGGCGTTGGTAGTTTTCGCGGGTTTGCAGGCCGCGACCGCCGGAAACGATGACCTCGGCGTCGAGGTTCACCCCGCCGCGGGCCTTGTCCGTCCGCAGGATATCAAGGGTGCGATCGGCGTCGCTGAGCCTGACGTCGTGGCGGATGATCCGGCCCCGGCGGGCGGCGTCGGGGGGCAGGCGCTTCATCACGCCGGGCCGGGCCGTGGCCATCTGGCTGCGGGAGTCCTTGGTGCAGATGGTGGCCATGACGTTGCCGCCCAAGGCGGGCCGGGTCTGATGGAGCAGGGCGATCTCCGCCTTGCGGCTGTGGTCGCGGACCTCCAGGCCGGTGCAGTCGGCGGTCAGCCCGCAGTGCAGGCGGTACGAGACCATCGGCGCCAGCACCCGTCCCTGCGGGGTGGCGCCGAAGAGGACAATCTGAGGCCAGTATTCTTCGATTCCCTCCGCGACGGCCCGGCGGAAGAGGCCCGGTTCGAACTCGGCGAGCAGGGGGTGCTCGAGCAGATAGACCTTGTCGGCGCCGGCGGCGATCAGGTCGGGGGCGAGGCGCTCGACAACGGCGCCGGCGAGCAGAACGCCCACGGCGGCCTCCAGCGAGTCGGCCAGGCCGCGGGCCTTGCCGATCAGCTCCAGGGTCGAGGCGTGCAGCGCGTCGCCGTCCTGTTCGCCCACGACCCATACCTCGCCGCCGTACTTGGGTTCGGCGGCCCCCAGGCCCGCCAGCAGTTCGTCCAGCTCCTGGTCGTCCCAACCGGTCCGCCTGCGCAGGGCGGCCTTGGTTTGCCCGTTGATTTCAGCGCGGGTCTTTACCCCCAACTGGCGCAGGGCGCCGGTCAAGGCGGTGAAGGTCTGGGCGTCCCTTTCCAGACCCTCGTAGCCGCGGTCGAACGGGTCGGTGCGCCGCCGGGGCAACAGGTAGCGTCGGCCCGGCGTTTCCCGCCGGCCGACTTCCAGGACGCCCGGATTGCTGTAGCTCTCGACGATGAGCCGGGCGAGGGTCTTGATGTCGGCGACGCGGCGGCACTTGCGGCTGGTCTTGGGCGGCGGGAAGACGCGAATGACGCGGGTCTTGGAGCCTTGGACGCCGATGGCCGTGGCCTGGATGTCCTGGGCGCCCCAGGTGAGGACGGGCAGGGCCCGCGCCCGGCGGGCCGCCGGGACCGTGGTGAAAAGCGGATACTCGTACTTGGCCACCGTAATAACCGCCGGGGTGCGGCGCGGGGCGACGAGTTGACTGCCGCCGCTGATGATGCGGGTGAACTCGAACCGGCCGTCGCGCCACGCGACGTCGGTGGCGTAGGCAACGCAGGGCACTTGCAGTTCCTGGGCGACCTGGGCGGGCACCTGGGCGGTGTCGCCGTCCACGGACTGCATGCCGCAGACGAGGTAATAGTCGTCGCTGCCGGCGAAGAGCTCGCGGGCGATGCGGCGGACGGCGTGGGCGAGGGGGTTGGCGGTGGCGTAGGTGTCGGCCCCGCCGAGGTCCTTGTCAGTCAGCAGCACGGCGAGGTCCGCCCGGCGGGCCAGGGCGTAGCGGAGAACCTCCTCGGCCATCGGGGGCCCCATCGTCAGAGCCACGACCTTGCCGGTCTGGTCGCCCGAGGTCTGCCGCATCCGGTCCGCAAAGGCCAGGGCCTGGGCGTCCAGCTCGTTGATGACGGTGGAGAGCCTGCCTCGCATCAGGTTGCCGGTCTTGGGGTCAAAGGCATTGTCGGTGATCTGGGTGACATCCGGCACCTGCTTGACCAGTACGACGTAATGGCTCATGCCCGGCTGACTCCCCAGGCGCCGGCGGAGCGGTCGCCGGCTCGGCGTGCTAACGGCTGGTCCACCCTGCTACTATCTTGGCCGGGTGCCGAGGGCGTCCCAGACGGTTGCGCGGGAGTGTAACAGACGGTGCAGGCGGATTCACACACCAAAAAATCACCTTGAGGGGTGGGGAGCAGCTTTGTGCAGGACGAAGAGGCGTTGGTAGGGCAAGGGTTTGAGGCGGTAGGTAAGGGCGGGTTCGAGGCCGGCCTGGCGGAGGGTGCTCAGGATGCGGCGTAAAGGGAAGCCGGGGAGATTGACTTCCCACTGGTGCATGGGATTGCGGCGGCCGGCGGGCCAAGCGAGGCCGGGGAGGTTTAGCAGGAGGCTGCGGTCGCCGAGGAGGGGCAGGTGAACGGTGAGCTGGAGGAAGCGGCGGGCATCCGGCAGGCTGATAACAACGTGGCGGCGAGCGACGCGGCGCAACTGGGACAGCGCCGCAGGGAAAAGGTCGTAGGGGAGGTGTTCCAAAACCTGAAAGGCGGCGGCGAGATCGCAGGCGTCGTCGCCCAGGGGCAAGTCGGCGACGGAGGCGACCAGGTGCGGCCGAAGGGAGGGGTCGAGGTCAACGGTGAGGACCTCGATGCCCGCCTGGGTGAGCAGGCGGGCCAGGATGCCGGGGCCCAGGCCGACTTCGAGGACGCGCCGCGGTCGAAGGGCCATGATCTGCGCAAATTGGCAGGCGTAGGTGGCCAGACGCGCGGGAGTGAGATAGGCAGGGCGGGAATAGGGTTGCTGTTGCGTAGGAGGTGCTGGGGGAGGGGCGGTGCTCACGGGGCGGGTCTCCACCAGGCAAGTCGGCCGCCGATGGCCAGGGCTAGGGGCGGGAACCGCCGCGCGAGGTCCTTGAGGAGTGGCCGGTTGAAGCGCCAGGAGAGCAGGAGGTACTGGGCGGCGAGGACCAGGGATAAACCGGCTAACGTAAGCCAAGGCGGGTAGGCTGGGGTGAGCAGGCGGCGGAGGAGCAGGCCGACGGGGATAAGGCTGACGGCACAAAGCAGGGAAGGGCTGATACCTGTGAGAACGAGGCGGAGCGGCAGGCCGATGGTGCGGTAGGCATAGAGGAGGAAGGGTACGAGGGCAATGGTGAAGGCGGCGGCATAGGCGGCGGCGACGCCCTGGGGACCGTAGAGCACGCCCAGGACGAAGGCGACGGCCAGGAGGAGGGCCAGGGCGAGTCCGGCGCGAAAGAGGCGGTCGGTGCGGCCGGTGGCGATGAAGACTTGGCCGGTGGCGTTATAGACGGCCTGGCCCAGACCGGCCAGACAGAGGATTTGGAACAGGGGCGCGGCGGGCAGCCATTGGGAGCCATAGACCAGGGCGACCACTTCGCGGGCGGCGACGATCAGGAACGCCATGAGGGGGAAGCTGGCGAAGGCGATGAGTTGCAGGGAGCGGAGGTAGGCCTGGCGCAAGCGGGCGAGGTCGTGCTGGAGGGTGGCGAGGGCGGGGATCATGACGCGGGTGGCCGGCAGAGAGACCAGGCCGATGGGGTAGAGCATGAGGGCATAGGCGCGGGTGTACAGGCCGAGGGCGGCGGGGCCCCACAGGCGGCCAAGGAGGATTCTGTCGAGGTTGCGGGCGAAGTAGTTGACAATGTTGTAGAGGGTGAGGAAGCCGCCGAAGCGAGCGGCGCCGCCCAGGCCGGCGGAACGACGCGGCCAACCGGGCCGCCAAGGGCAGCCGAACCAATTGGCGGCGGCGGTAACTGCGGTCTGGACCAACTGCTGACCAACCAGTGCATACACGCCGAACCCTTTGCAAGCGAGGGCGATGCCGCAAAGGCCGCCGGCGACCAGGCCGATGATCTCGGCGGCGGCGATCGCGCCAAAGGCCATTTGGCGCTGTAGCAAGGCGGCGTGTTGCATGCCCAAGGCAGCCAGGGGGAAGCTGGCGCCGCATAGCAGGGTCAGGCCGATGAGCCGTTCTTGGCCGTAGAAGCCCGCCAGGGCGGGTCCGGCGGCGATGGTTAGCAGACCCAGGAGCAGCCCCAGGGCCAGGTTGACCCAGAAGACGTTGGAGACCTGCTGAGGCGTGAGGTCCTGGCGCTGGACGATGGCCCAGCCAAGACCCAAGTCGGAGAAAACGGTCAGCAGACTGGTGAGAGCGAGGACCATGCCGAAGAGGCCATAGTCTTCCGGGCAGAGCAGACGGGCGAGCAGGGCCAGGAGGACCAAACCCGTCAGACGCTGGACGATGGTGGAGGCAAAGACGACCGTGCCGCCCCAGACGGTCCTGCGACCGAGCTCTCCTCCTTGCTGCGCAAACTCTTGGGCCAACCAACGCACTCCCACCCCGCCCGGATAGCCCCACACAAGAAGAAGCCGCGTGGGGCGACGCCCTCCTGCGCTAAAGCCACGGCGGGGCGACCAATCCCGACCCTACCTACTTCCCCGCGGCAGATGGCCGGCAAGAACACTTGCCCACCCGCTGCCAGAGAATATCGGACATTCGGGAGAGGGGGCATTAGATTGCCCGATCCAGTCGAGGGCACAGGGCACAGCAGAGGGGCCGGGTTGACCGCGAGCGGTCGTTCTCAAGCGTAAGGCTATATCAGGCAAGGAGTTCCGTTTGTTGGGCGGCGGAGGTGGGATCGGTTGGTCTGCGAGCGGTTTTGGGTTGATGCGAATGGGAGGGCGGCTTAGTATCGTGAGCCGTGCAAATGTGGGCGAGCTGGGGGCGCCGGCCGCGCGGTAAGGGCTGACGAGGGAACAAACCAGCATGAGCAGCGAGTCGTTGCGAATCCTGGCTGGGCCGGTGCTCCAGGAACCGCGGATGGTGTTGGGTTTTTCGGGATGGATGGACGGGGGCGAGGTGTCCACGGGGACGCTGGAGTATTTGATTCGGCACTTGGACGCGCGGCCGCTGGCGGAGATCGAGCCGGGCGAGTTCTACCTTTACAACCTGCCGGGCTCGATGGAGTTCACGGCGATGTTTCGCCCGCAAGTGCTGCTCGAAGAGGGGGAGATTCGGGAGTGGAACGAGCCGGTGAACATTTTCTGGTATGACCAGGCGCACCGGTTGATCCTGCTGACGGGCCGGGAGCCGCATTTACACTGGTCGCGGTACGCGGAGGCGGTCTTCCACTTGGCCGGCCAGTTCCAGGTGCGGGAGATGGTTTTCGTGGGCAGCTTTGCCGGTCTGGCGCCGCACACGCGGGCGCCGCGGATCACGGGCACGGTTTCGCACGGGGAGTTGAAGGCGGGGTTGGCGCGGGCGAACGTGCGACCGGCGAACTACCGCGGGCCGGCGAGCATCTCGACGTATCTGGCCCATCGGGCGGGGCAAAAGGGGGTGCGGTTCACCACGCTGGTCGCCGAAATCCCGCCGTATATTCAGGGGCGGAATCCGCGCTGCATTGAGGCGGTGCTGCGGCGGCTGGGAGCCCTGTTGGGGTTGACGCTTGACCTGGAAGACCTGCGCCGGCTGGGCGACGAGCTGGAGACGAAGCTGAACGCGGCGGTGCGGCAGCGGCCGGAAATCTTGGAGCAGATTCAAAAGTTGGAGGCCGCTTACGACAAAGATATCTTCGACACGGACCTGAGCGAGCTGAAAACGTGGCTGGAGGAAAAGGGGATCCGCCTGGACTGAGGGGACGTCTTGGGAGCTGGGGGTTGCGAGTTGATTACGGCACGATTTCCTGCCAGGTGCCGGCGATCGGGGCCAGGTAGGATTCGGTGAAGCCCGGCGGAGCGGAATCGCGCACGACGGCGTCAAAGGCGCACTGGACGTCGTCTGTGACCTCGAACACGCCGGTTACGATCGTCACCCCGCGCACGTTCGCCTCATCTAGGTACTTCAGATCGCCCGTGCCATAGACCAGGCCGGCAATCTCGCTGGGGTACGTGTCGCTCTGGGAGCCAAAACCCGGCTCCGTGGGCAGGCTCAGATCGACGTGCACCTTGGTCTCCTGGAGCGCCCCGGAGAAGCCCAGATCCACGGAGCCCCCGTCAAAGAGCAGGGCAGGATAGTCGCTCCGCGCCGGCCGCCAACTGACGGCGGATTCGACCTTGCTGCCGCTTTTTACGCCAGTAAGCAAAAGCGTGCCCACGATGCGACAATCCTTGATGGTGATGGTCCTGTTGGCACAGTTGATCTTGTAGAGTCCGTCGGGGTTGAGTGGACCGGAGAAGGGGTTGGAGGTAGGGCTTAGCAGGACACCGGCAAGGGTCGATGTGAAGGGTATGGCGGTGGCACGGGCGGTGTAATAGTTGAACACGTCGAGAGGATTGGGGAAGGTCTTCGCGGGGCTGCCCGGGGCGATGACGCCGCTGATGTTGCTTTGTTCCGCGATGGTTCCGCAGGCCTCGGCGTTGCCGAAGATGTAGGTGTCGGCGCCGCTCTTGTCGATGGATGCGTTGCTGGTGACGTCGCCGGTGATGCGAGCGCGATTGCCGATGTCAAGGTTTCCGCCGGCGGCGACGGCATAGCTCAGCAGGGGGCTGGGCTGGTTGCGGGTCCGTACCCGCACGGTGCGGCTGACGGGACCGACGGCGGCGGTGCAGGTGAGCAGAACGGGGTCGGCGTCGCCGTTGTTCAGATTGCCGTCCAGCGGGTCTTCCCCGCTGACGTTGTAGAGGGCGTCGCCGGCGACGACGTTGGAAAGCCACCGGCCGTTGTTCAACTGGTTGCGCCAGTTGGGCTGGACACGGGTGAAATAGAGGGCGTGGCGGATACCGAGTTCCGCGCTGAGGCGGGCCTGGCGGACGGCGGCGGCGGCGCGGACGCCCTGGCGGTGCTGGAGCATCTGGTAGGCCAGCCCCAGCGCCAGGGCGCTGAGGATGACGGCGGCCGCCAGAACCAGAAAATAGACGCCGCCGGGCCGGGTGCGCTGCATAGGATTACCTCTGTGCCGGGGGCACGTCGGCGACGACGTAGGTCTGCCGGGCCAGGGTCGGGCCGCCGCGCCGCACGGCGATTTGCACTTCCTTAAAGCCTTCGTCGGCGGCGGCGGTCTTCGTGAAGTCGTTGGCGGCGACGTAACGGACCTGGACGGAGCGAGTCAGGCCGGCGCCGCGGGGCAGGGCGTTGCCCAGGCGGTCCTGTGGGGGGGTCTCGGTCCAGTTGTGGTAATCGTCCACGTCGTCGAAGAGGGCGCGCGTCAGGCCGGCCTCGCCCGGCTCGGGGCCAAAGCCGCTCTGGGTGGGGTCGGCGTAGGCTTGCTGCTTGATTTCCTCCATCAGCGAGACCGCCAGGTCGGCGGCGACGTCGGCGTCGAGCAGCGTCTGGCGGGACCGGCCGAGGTTGGCGAACAGACCCACGGCGGCGACCAGCAGGCCGGAGAGGATGACCCCGGCCATGAGCACCTCCACGTAGGAGAAACCCGCTGGCCTGGCGCACCGGGGTCTGAGGCGGTCATGGCGTCTGGTCCACATCGCCTGCCTCGCTGATAGTGACGGTGGCGGACCGTTGCCCGCGCCGGAGGGTAATGACACGTGGGACGTCGGGCCGGCCCTGGGCGTCAAAGGTGATCGAGACGGCGCCGGGAGCGCCCGCGTTGATGGCGGTGATTTCGTATGGCGGGACCGACAAGTCGCGTTGGAGGTCGCCGTTACGCTCGAGGCTGGGGACGCCGGCGGCCTGGTAACGGCGGGCCACGGTGTCAATCGCCAGGACGGCGGGTTGCTGCCGGGTGCGGGCGTCTTCGCGGACAAGGCGGAGGTCGGCGCTTAGGCGTTCGGCGGCCTCGCCGAGCCGAGCCTGATTGACGCTGCCGTGGAAAGATACCACCGCCACCCCGGACATGACGGCGATAATGGCGACGGCCACCACCACTTCGGCGAGGGACAGTCCCAGGCGGTCTGAAGTCGCTCGGCAGGCTGTCATGTTTCGCCTCATCCTCCTTACCAGAGCGGGAAATTAACCAGGGGCACAACCGTGGAGCGCAGCTCGGCCGAGTCGGTGCTGAACCGCACCGTGACCACGACGCTCCGCAGATAGCGGTTGCCGCCGCTGTCCAAGGCGGCCTCGCCTATGGCCACGGAGAAGTCCTGCACGCCTTCGGCGACGACCTGGTCGGCGGCGCCGGCCGTGCGGTACAAACGGCGGTCCAGCATCTCCCAGTGGTAGCGGATCGGGCCGGAAGAACCTGTGCCGGCCGCGTCGGGGCAGGTGAAGGTGATCGAGTCCGGCGCGAGGGCGCTGATGGTCTTGGCCCAGCGCAGCTCTTCGGTGCAGCGGCGGAGGACGTCGGCTTCGCGCCGGGTGAGGGACAAGCTGGACTTGGCCTCGCCGGCGCGCCGGCTGCTGCCGACGACGGCCAGGGTGACGGCGATGGCGCACACGGCGGTCAGCGCGACGCTGATCACCAGCTCGGTCAGGGCGAACCCGCCGGGCGCCCGGCGAACCCGGCGCCGGTCCTTGTAACAAGAAAACCGAAAGGGCATGACGGCCGCCTCAAGAAAACGCAGGTCCCGGACCCAGCCAAGGGCTGCTCCGGGACCTGCGCCGCTCTCCACCTCTTCCTGCCCGGGGCATCGCTCAAACGGCGATGCCCAGCCTTTGCTTCAATACTTGTCGTAGGTGATGTTGTCGGCGCCGGTCTCGGTGACGTTGGCGATGATCTGCCCCGTGCCGGTACTGTACTTCCAGCCGGTGCCGTCCCCGGGGGTAGCCGTGAGCGGGGTGGCGTCCGGAACCACGGTAACCGTGGCCTTGCTGGCATTCAGTCCCACCGGCAACGTCGGGAAGCTGCCGCGCAGATACGGCCCGCAAGGATGCGCGGCATCCTTGGCGGTCGAGACGCCGCCGTCAACGTCGGAATACAGGATCAGTTGGTTGACGAAAGCCTTTTCGGTATTGGCGGCGTTGGCGCCGTCGGACTTGGCGCCGGGGAAGTTGTTCTTGTGTTCGCCGTAGTACCAGTCCACGGCGCTGCGCAGCGTGGCGAGGTTGGCGCGCAAGGCCGACTCGCCGGCGTTCTTGCTGCCCGAACTGATCCGAGGAATCGCGATGGCCGCGATAATCCCCAGGATCACGATCACGATCACCAGTTCCACCAGGCTGAACCCTGCGCGTTTGCCTTGGGTCTTGTTCATCGAAAGCTCTCCTTACCTTGTGCGCCCGCCGCACTCTTGCCCTCTTGCTCGATCGGTCTGGGCGGACGGCGCCCGCCCCGGCCAGTCTGCCTATCGGGAGGCGGGGGGCTTGACTTTACGACAAGCAGGCGGCAGTCGGCGGAAAAACGGCGTGCCGGACTGCTACAGGCCGCATAATCGCTACGGCGGCATCCTGAGCCACACCTGCTCCGTGCCCAAGCCCAACAGAACGCCCTCGTCGGCGATGTAGAGGACCGTGAAAGGCCCCACCGCTTGGCCTGGAGCATAGACCTCGCCGTTGATGGTGGCCAACCGGCCCGCCGATGGCGCGCCGGTGATGAGCAGGCCCGATAACGTGTAGCCGTGGTCGAGGACGGTTCGCTTCGCGGCATTGGGCTCGGTTGGGGACTTGGCTTGCACCGAGAGGCGATCCTGCCACTGGCGGAACTGTTCCGAGGGTCTGAAGAGGTCGCGTCCCTCGCCTGGCGCGGCGGGCAGTTGCGGACCAGCCTGGTTCCGGTTCGCCGGACGCTCCGCCCGCGAGGACAGCCAAGTCAAGCCGGGGTCGTTCTCAACCGGGGTGAGTGCGCCGTCTGGTTGGGGCGACGATGCCTGGGGCAGGGCGGCGGTGGGCGCTGGGACGCCGGGCGCCGCGGCGGGGGCGGGCGAGCGTGCCGGCGGCGGCGGGACGGGCGCCATCGAGGCGCCGGCCGTCGGCGCTTCAGGGCCGGGCCGCGGCAGCAGCGTCTTGTCCACCACCAACGCGCCGGCGGCCGCCAGCAGCACTGCCAAACCTATCTTACGCGATCTGCTCATGCGTCAGTACCTTAAGCCGCGTGTTAGCGCGTTGTTGGGCGCGGGCAGGCGGCGTCAACGCGGCTCGAAGACGTCCAAGCCGAGGATGATCTCGCACCCGCCGGACCGGTCCTGCCCCGCGGTCCGCACGGACAGCGATCGCACGCCGACAAAGGGCAGTTCGCGGTTGAGGCGAGCCAAGAGCACGCGCATCTCCCTAAAGCCGCCGCGCAGGCGTGCTTCGACCGCCACTTTGTTGTAGCGCTCCGCGGTCTGCTTGTCCCCGGGCGTGACGGCCTCGAGCCGCAGGCCGCACGGCTCGGAGAGTTGTCCCAGGCCGCGCACCAGTCCGGCGACGCCGGTGCTCTCCTCCAGCACGTCACGGGTCCGGCGGAGGCTTTCCGCCAAGGCGCGGCGGCGGGCGCCGGCTTCCTGGAGACGGGTGAGTTCAGCCTGCCTCGCCGCGCTATTCTCCTGCCATTGCCGGTCCGCCTGGCGCGCTTGGGCGAGTCTGGCCTGCAGCGGACGGAGGGCCAGCAGCCAAGTGCCCGCTACCATGAGCACCACTGCGGCGGCGCCGTAAAGGTCCACGTCAAAAACTCGTGGTCGTCGGCAAATCAGCATAGTCTATTCCCGGCGGAGTTGATCGTCCCGCCAGCAGGTCCGCCTCGATCTCAAACTGCACGGATTCCTCGCCGCCGCCGGCGGCGGCGCGGCGCACTTGGAGCAGGCGGACGTCGCCGAACAGGTCGGCGGCGCGCAAGACGAGCAGGTACTCCGCCACGGCTTCGGGGGTGGCGGCCCGCCCGCGCAGGTGCAGCCGCAGGTTGGCGGGGGCCAAAGAATTCGGCGACAAAGAGGTCTCGGCCGTTTGGGACCGGAGCTGGAACATCTCGCCGGCTTTGGCGGCGGCCGAGCCGCCGGACGCCGGGGCAGGCACGGCGGACTTTTCCCTCGGCTCAAAACGCAGTTCTTCCAGGTATGCCAGCGCGGGGCTCTCCCGCGCGAGGAAGGCGGTCGCCACGCTGAGATTGGCGTAGCCGGCCAGCTCACGCAGCAACGCCAGGCGACTTTGCCAACGGGCCAGTTCGTCCTGGGCGTTCTGGAGGGTCTGAATTTCCTGCTCAACGGTCTGGCACTGCTGCTCGATCCGGCGGAGGGCGCGCTGCTGACGGGCGTAGGTGAGGTAGCGCCCATAGCTGAGCGCAACGGCCACGATGAGCAGGCCGCTCAGGGCGGTCACCCACACCCGCAGGCGGCGCCGACGCCGATGGCTCAGCTTGAGCTCCTCGGGCACGAGATTCACCGCCGTCATGGCCGCACCTCCCTGGGCAGGGCCAGGCCCAGTGCCGTCGTCCAGCTGCCCTCGCAGGCGCGGGTGCACGGCAGACATGAGGTGATCTGCCGCAGCAGCTCGCCCTCGGCGTGCTGGACGGGTAGCCCGAATTGCCGGGTGAGGAACACGCCGAGGTTCCGCGTGTAGGCGCCTCGGCCGTAGAGCAGAACCTTCTCGAGGCGCAGGTGCGCTTCGCGGGCGACGACGTAGTTGAGCGCGCGGGTCAAGCCCTCGACCCAGCCGGCCAGTCCCCCCGCCAGGGCGGCGAAAATGGTCTTGCCGATCTCGTGGTCGGGGCGATCCTCCGGACCGGCGCCGCCGGAGGAAACGGCCTCGGCCGCCGGCTCGGCCCCCGAGGCAGGCGCCGTTTGAGGCGCAGCGCGCAATTGCCGCGACTGGCAGTCGATGCCGTAGGTTCGTTTCAGGCGCTCGGCGGCGGGCTCGCCGACGCCCAGGCGCTCCGCCAGCAGACGAGTCATTTCACGACCACCCAGGGGGTATCGGCGGCAAAAAACCGGTCCGCAGGGTTCGGCGGCGATGAGGGTGCTGCCGGAATAGCCGACGTCCACCAGGGCCGTGAGAGGCCGCAGGCCCGCCTCGGCGGGGACGCCGGCGGGCGGCGGAGCGGCGGCCGCCAGCCAGCCCGCCAGCCGTGCCAGCACGCAGGGCAGGGCCTCCACGGCTGTGCAGTCCAGCCCGGCGGCCTGCAAAAGGCGCAGGCGCCGTCGAATCCACGCGCCGTCGGCGGTCACCGCGATCAATCGCATCCTGCCGACGCTGGGGACCATCGCCAGCGGGAAATAGTCGAAGACGGCCTGGTCGGGCGCGAACGCCAGTTGGCCGGCCATTTCCAGCCGCAGGGCGCCGAGCACGGCGTCGCGCGGCAGCCCATCGCTGCCGGCGGGCAGCTCGACGGGCCGCAGGTCCAGCCGCTCGGCGGGACAATGCACAACAACCTCCCGGCCCACAAAGCTGCCCCGGGCGAGCAATCGGCGCAGGTGCGCAACCAATTCCCGCTCCGCCGCCGTCAGGTCTGGACCGTCGGCAGGTTCGGTCAGGGCCGCTTCCCAGGGCGCCGCCTGGCCGCCGGCCGCACCCAACTCCCAGGCAGCGTGCACCACCCAACGCGCCCCCTGCCGCCGCAACTGCACGCCGCGCAGACCGGTCCGGCCAATGTCCAGCCCCAGCGGCAAAAGATTGTGTCGCCACCGTTCAAACATCGTTCCACATCGTCTCCCGAACCGCCCGGCCTCTAGGCCGAGATACGCGATAAATCGAACATCGGCAGCACCAGCGAAATCGCCACGGTCCCAATCACCGCGCCCATGAACACCAGGATAAGCGGCTCCAGCACGCTCGTCAGCGTGCCGATCTGCGTTTCGTTGCGGTCATCCAAGTGGTCCGCCAACAGCAGCATCACGCGACCGAGCTGGGCGTTTTCCTCGCCGGTGCGAACCATCTGCGCCATGCTGGGAGGCATCAGATTTCCCCGGTTCATGGCCTCGTGCATCGGCCGACCGTTGACCACGTTTTCCCTCATGCCGGCCAGGAGCGCGGCGTACAGGTAGTTGCGCGTGGCGCCGCGGGTCAGCTCGAGCGCGTCGAGCAGCGGCACCCGCGAATCGATCAACAGGCCGATCAAGCGAAACAGCCGGGCGTGGGTCACGGAGCGGACCAGCGGCCCGACGATGGGGGTGCGCACGGCGGCGCGGGCCAGCAGCCGACGGCCGCGGTCGCTGCGAAACCAATACCACGCCCCGGTAACACCCGCGGCCAGGACGCCCAGCACCGCCGCCAGGTACTGGCGCACGAACCCGCTGCACGCCAACAAGCCCCGCGTCGAACCCGGCAGGTTCACGCGCATCTCCACGAACACGCGCGAGAAACGCGGCAGCACGAAGAAAATCAGCACCGTCACCGCGGCCAGGGCCACACAGGTCAGCAAGGCCGGGTAGATCAGGGCCGAGACCACCTTGCGGCGGATGCGGTCCACCTGGCGCGACATGGCGGCCAGGCGGGTCAGGATGCCCCCGAGCGTGCCGGAAGCCTCTCCGGCGGCGACCATGGCACGATAAACGGAATCGAAAATGTGCTCGAAGGAGGCGACGGCCGCCGCCAGCGAGGCGCCTTCCTCGACCTGTTGCCGCAGTTGGCCGACGAGCATCTGCCAATGAGGGCAGGTCATCTGGCGTTGCAGGGCCGCCAGGGACGCGGCCACGGGCGTGCCGGTCTCTAGCAGGATGGCCATCTGTTCGGTGAAGAACGCCACGTCCCGGCGGGAGGCGCGGCGGGCGTCGGGGCGACGGTGGCGAGCGAGTCGGACCCGCAGAACGGCCCGCCAGCCGGCGCGGGGCCCGGACGAGGCGCTGGCCTCCGCAACCCGCACCGGGACCAGCCCGCGCCGCCGCAGTTCGCCGTACGCCTGCGCGGCATCCTCCACGACCAACTGGTCGCGGACCAAGGCCCCCATTCCGTCGATGGCCTCGTAGCCGATAATCATGGGTCAGCTCGTCCCTGAACCGCCGCGGCGGCGACGTTGTTTTCGGCTTCCTCGACGTAGCACACCCGCAACACCTCGTCGATGGTGGTAAGCCCTTGTTCGGCGCAACGCATCCCGGAGTGACGCAGGTCCTGCCAGTCCCCGCGGCGCAGCAGGTGGTCCCGAATCTCGGCGGCGCTCGGCCGACGCAGAATCAACTCACGCAGGGCCGGCGTCATCTCGAGAACCTCGCAGATGGCACGCCGCCCTTTGAAGCCGCTGTCGTGGCACAGCGAACACCCCAGCCCCCGGTGAAACGCCCGGCTGCGCGAACCGGTCCAGCCCACTTCCGCCAACACTGCTTCTTCGGGAAAGAAGGGGGCCTTGCACTTGGGGCAGATCGTGCGCACCAACCGCTGGGCCACCACGCCCACCAGGCACGAAGCCAGCAGGTAGGCCTCCAGGTTCATGTTCAACAGACGCGCCACCGCGCCGGGAGCGTCGTTCGTGTGCAGCGTGGAGAGCACCAGGTGACCCGTCAGGGCCGCTTGCACGGCCACCTTGGCCGTCTCCTCGTCCCGGATCTCGCCCACCATGATTACGTCCGGGTCCTGACGCAAAACCGACCGCAGCGTGCGCGCAAAGGTCAAACCCACCGCCTCGTGCACTTGAATCTGGTTGACCAGCTCCAGTTGGTACTCGACCGGGTCCTCGATGGTCAGAATGTTGCGCTCTTTGCTGCGCAACAGGTCCAGGGCGCTGTAGAGGGTGGTGGTCTTGCCGCTGCCCGTGGGACCGGTGACCAGAAAGAGCCCGTGCGGCTTGGCGAGCATCCGCTTGAGGGTGAGCACCATCGAGGCCGAGTAGCCCAGCCGGTCCAGCTCCAGGTGCAGATTGGCGCGGTCCAGGATGCGCATCACGATCTTCTCGCCCAGAATGGTGGGCATCGAGGATATCCGCAGGTCGATCTCCCGTCCCTCGACGAGAATGTGAATCCGCCCTTCCTGGGGCACGCGCTTCTCGGCGATGTCCATCCGCCCGATGACCTTGACGCGCGACACGATCGCCGCGTGCCAATCCTTGGGCGGCTGCATCAGATCGTGCAGAACCCCGTCGATCCGGTAACGCAGGCGGACGCAGTGCTTGTCCGGTTCGACGTGAACGTCCGAGGCGCCTTCCTTGACCGCCTGCAGGATGCTCATGTTGACCAGGTTCACCACCGGGCTGCCGTCGGTCAGTTGCGAAAGGTCCAGAACGGCCCCTTCGTCGCTGGCCTCCTTTTCCACGACTTCCACGTTGGCTTCCTGCAGCGAGGCGAGGAAGCTGTCGATCTTGACGTTCTGGGCGTAGTATTTCTTGATGAACTCCTGGATGTTGCCGGCCAGGGCCATGACCGGCTGAATGTGGAGGCCCGTCCGTCGTTCCAGGTCGTCCACGACCAGCAGCGCCTGCGGCTCGGCCATGGCGACCGTCAGGGCGTCGTCCACCTTGAACATCGGCAGCAGCAGGTGCCGTTCGGCCACCTCACGGTCGATGGCGTCCACGACCAGCGGGTCCACCAGGCCGGGCCGCAGCTTGACCGCCGGCAAGCCCAGCCGTTCCGACAGGCAGCCCAGGACGACCGCCTCGTCCACCAGCCCCATTTCGACCAGCAGCTCGCCCAAACGCCGGCGGCTGCCCCGCTGCTGCGCCAGGACCTGCGAAAGTTGCTCCGCGGTGAGCCGGCCCGCCTGCACCAGCATCTCCCCCAGCTTCACGGTTTGCGCCAGCAATTTCATCGAAAGCTCCGCACCGCCGCCGCCGTGTCCGCATAAATCTCAAACCGCCCCGCCAGACGCGTCAGCTCGAGAATCTCGCCCGCCATTTCGCCCACGTCGCTCAGCTTCAGGTTCAGACCGCGCGCGGCGAAGTCCCGGTGGTGCCGACACAGCAACTCCAGGGCGGCGCTATCCATGAACGCCGCGTCGTGCAAATCCAGCACGACGCGCTTGGCCCAGTTCTGCCCCAGGGCCGTCAAACGCCTCTCCAGTTCCTCCAGCTCCCCCGCGGTCAGCGGACCCAGCGGCTTCAGCACCGTCACCGCGCCTTCTTTGTGTTCCGCTACCTGCACGTCTGGCCCTCCGTAACCTCCCCGGCCCGCAGCAGAAGTTCCCGCCCGCGCGGCTGGACGCCCTCTCGGCTGAACAATTGCCGATAAACCGCGTTCAACCACTGCTCCGGCCAGCCCCCGTAGGCGCGGTAGTCGGCCACCGCCCAACGCACGTCCACCGCCTCCACGTCCAGCGTACGCCACTGGCCCGTACGCGTCATCTGCTGCTCCAGCTTGCCGCACAAAGAGCCCATCATCGCCTCGGCCAGGAACGCATCCGCCCCCCCCAGCAGCACCGCGAACACGTCGTCGGCCATCCTGCCCACCAGAAACGAGCCGCCGCGCCCCCGCAGCGCCTCCTCCAGGCACGAGCCGAACAGACCGCTCAGTCGCTGCCACTGCCGCGCGTCGCGCGCAAACATGCTCCGAAAACCACGCACCGTCAGCACCACCACCGCGAACGGTTCGTCCCCTCGCACCCACTCGTCGGCACGCCTCTTCGCCTCGCGGACGAAAACCTCGCCCCGTAAGGCGCGACTGGCGTGGTCGTGCTCGGCGAGCCATTGACGCTGATTGGCCGCCTGCAACTGCTCCCAGAAAAAACGCACGAGCTGCACCGCTCCCTCGAAGCCCTCGACGCTGCCGGGGCGCGGACGGCGCCGCGGCCGCTCGATCAGCACGATCACCGGTTGACCGTAGGGCCGCTCCAGCACCACGCAACCGTCGCACGCCAGACTGGCCTCCGGCTCCCGGCCTGCCAGCAGCCCGCCTTCGTTTTCGCTCACGCACAGAAAGCTCCCGCCGCCCCGCAGAGCGCCGCGGATGGCCGGCGAGTCCAGCGGCACCCGATACGGCTGCCGCTCGCGCCCCTCCCCCACCGCACGGATCACGCATTCGATCAGCTCCCCCCCGTCTTCCGCCGGACACCACAACGAAACGCTGCAAGGCCCCACGGCTTGACGAAGGCTGTCCTCCACCAACCGCACGAAGCTCCGGTAGCGTTCGAGCAGGTCCTCGCTCCGCTGCATCGCGTTGAGCTCGCGCAGAATCACCGTCAGGCCGCCGCCGCCTAGTCCGGTTGCCGTCCCGCCGCTGGGGGCTCCTTGGGCTTGCTCGTCGTGCCGCGCCGTCATGCCTATTGCTCTGCCCTTGCTCCGCCCGCCGTCACGCCGGCTCCGCCTTCACGGCCGGACCCAGCACCGGCCCCACCTCGGTCAAGGGCAGACGCACCTCCATTTCGGTCCCCTTGTTCAACTCGCTCGTTACGTGAATCGTCCCCCCGTGCAACTGCACGATCTCCTTGCAGATGGCCAGACCCAGGCCGCTGCCCGGCGTCGCGGCGGTCTCCGGCCGCGGCACGCGGTAGAACTTCTCGAAAATGCGCTCGCCGTCTTCCGGCGTCAGGCCGTAGCCCGTGTCCGTCACCTTCGCGTACACGAAACGGTCATCCACGTTGGTCTCCACCAGCACGGTGCCGCCTTCCGGAGTGTACTTGATGGCGTTGCTGAGGAGGTTGTTGATCACGACGGCCAGCTTCTCCCGATCCGCCCAGAGGTTGGGAAGTTTGGGGTGGTAACTCGTTTCCAGGGCGATCTTCCGCGCCGCCGCCATCCCCTTCACGTCCTGCACGCACTGCCGGATCAGCCGGTCCAGCACGACCTCCCCCTTGTCCAGCCGCAACGCGCCGCCCTCCATCCGGGACAGCTCCAGAATGTCGTTCACCAGCCGCAGCAAACGGCTCGTCTCCTCGTTGATGACGTTGAACGCCTCTTTCTGACCGGCGGCGTCGAGAATCAGGTCCGACATCAGCGTCTCGGCGTACGCCCGGATATTCGTCAGCGGACTGCGCAGCTCGTGGCTCACGTGCGCAATGAAGGCGTCCCGGCTCGCTTCGCCGATCCGCTGCTGAGTGATGTCGCGGAGCGTCAGGAGCAACTCATCGCCCTCCTTGCCCTCGCCGAGCCGGTGGCACCGGACCCACAGGATCGTGCCCCCGCGCGCGGCCCAAGCGGCCAGGTCTGATGGCTTGCAGACCTCGCCCGTCGGGGCGACCTCGGGGCCGGGTTGCGGGCGCGCGCCGGGCGGCGTCATGGCCTCTTCAAAGTAGTGGTCCGCGCCGCAGCTCGCCCCGCCCAGCAGCGTGCCGAGCACCCCCTGCGCTTGCGGCCCCGCGAACACCTCCGGCAGACGCCGCCCGATGAACTCGCTGAGGCTCCGACCCAACAGCCCCTCGCAGGCGCGGTTGGCCAACAGCACCGTCCCGCGGCCATCCGCCAGCAGCAGGCCGTCGTTCAGGGAATCCAACAGCCCCAGCAGCCGTTGAGCGTCATAGCTGCACAGAAAGCTGGCCACGTCCGGTCGCCCGGCCGCGTCGGCCAGACCATCACGCAGACCGTCCACCGCCGCCACCAGACGGTTCCAGCCCCACCCCGCCGCGGGCAAGTCCTCACCGGCCGCAAACCCCTCCAGCCGGCCCAGGCAATCGGCGTCATCCTGCGTCTCGGACAGCTCGGCCAGGTTCAGCCAGATCGCCCGCACCGCCCCCAGCGACCGAACGCCTCGCAGGGCGACAAACCCCGCCCCCGTCGCCACAAACGCTGCCGACGCCCCCAAGGCGATCGCCACCCGCCAGCCGAGTTGCGGCGCCAGCCAACCCGTCCGATAAGCCAACAGCACGACCAGGCTGCCGAGGACCAATAACGCCGCCGACCAGACCGCCCCGGCCACCACCCAACCGCAACCCATCCCGCGCCCCCTCGTACGCCGGGCGCGGCTGCCCGGAGAACTCTCAGCTTGGCTCGAAACAGCCTGTTGGCTCATAATACGCTCCCGGTCTGCCCGCGCTCGACGCCTGACTCCCCACGACGCTCGCTCCGCAGGAGCAGAACCCCGGCGCAGAATCCCCTGTTCTCCACCTACAACTATCGACCCCCCATACCGCCCTCTTCGCCCGAATCTCGCCGCCGCGGGCGGTCCTTCAACCTGCCCGGGGGAATCCCGCTTAACCCACTGGCCCCAAGAGCCGATCCCTGCTGACCAGAGGACGCCGGATGTCCGCGCGGCCGGGGGCGGTGGCAGATGGGACCTGGAAGCAATGCGCATTCTCCTGGCTGACGACGATCCCCGCATCTGCACGGTCCTCCGGCTGTGGCTGGAAAAACGCCGGCACCAGGTTCAGCAGGCGCCGGACGGCCAGCAAGCCTGGGACATGCTCCGCACCCAGCCCTTCGACGTCCTGATCACCGACGTCAACATGCCGCGACTGGACGGGGCCGAGTTAGTCCGAAAACTTCAGGGCCAGGCTCAGCCACTCCGTCTCATCATCATTCTCTCCAGCCGTTGCGACCTCGCCCATCTCCGCCGGCAGTTCCCAGACCCCCGCGTCCACTGCCGCGCCAAGCCGTTCAGCCCGGCGGACCTCGCCGAGCTGATCGACCGCCTCGCCGCTCCACAGGAGAATCCCGCGTGAACGACCGGCGGCAACAACTCCTGGCGGAACTGGCCCAACTCACGGGCGTCCTGGGCCCGTACCCTGCCGCGCCCGCCGCGCCGACGCCCCGGCCCGACGCCGACGCCGACGCGCCCCCCGGCCTGCCGGAGGGACCGGAGATCGCCCGGACCGTCGAGCGCATCCTCGACCTCTTCGACCAGATTCACGCCCAGAACCGCGGCCTGAGCGAGGAACTGCTCGGCTACTATGAACAGCTCAACACGGCCTTCCAAGCCACCACCATCTTTGCCTTGTGCAAGACCGTCCAACAGGCCCTCCCTCGCCTGGCTCAGGAGATCGCCCGCGCCGTCCACAGCCGCTTCACCTATTACACCGGTCCGTGGGCCCAGCATCTGCACCGCCAAGCCCGGCACATCCGCGTTCAGGGCGACCTGGTGTTTGGACTGGTCGCCTCGGAGGACCACGCCGCGGCGCGCTTGTTCTTCGAGCGGAATGAGTCGGCCCTCCGCGATCTGCTGGCGCAACTGCCCGAACCCGCGGTCGCCATGATCGACCACCGCGGCCCCGAACACTACGACACCCACGGCAAGGGCAACGTCCTCGCCTTGCGACTGGACGCCGACCCGACCGCTTCTTCCCTGCCCAGCGCCCTCTTGTTGGTCCGCGGCGACGATCAGGAACCCTTTGCCGCCGTTGACCTCCAATTGGGAGATTCCCTGGCCAAAATGGGCGCCGCCGTGCTCGACAACATCTCCTATGCCCAGCGCCTGCAGCGGACCAGCCTGCAGATCGTGGCCTCCCTCGTCCGCGCCGTCGAAGCCAAGGATGCCTACACTTCCGGCCACTCCAACCGCGTCGCCCAATTGGCCTGTCAACTGGCCCAGTTCATCGCCCTGCCGACGGAGGACGTGCGGCTCCTGGAATGGGCCGGGTTGTTGCACGACATCGGCAAGATCGGCATCCGCGAATCCGTGCTCGCCAAACCCGGCCGCCTCACCGAAAGCGAGTTCGCCCACATCAAAACCCACCCCGTGCAGAGCTGCAACGTGATCGAACCCATTGAGACCCTGCGCTCCATCCATCCCATCGTCCGGCACCACCACGAGCACTGGGACGGCTCCGGCTACCCCGACGGCCTGAAGGGACCGGAAATCCCGCGCCTGGCACGGGTACTGCAAATCGCGGACGTCTGGGACGCCCTCACGTCCACCCGGCCCTACCGCCCCGCCATGTCGCCCCTGAAAGCCTCCCAGGTCCTCCAGCAGGAGGCCGGCTCCACCCTCGACCCGGAACTGGTCGCCAGTTTCCTCGCCATGTTGCAGCATCGCCCCCCTCACGAGTCCTCCTTGATCCCCGCGCCGGAATCCACCTGAAATTTCGTGTCCTCCGGCCCCCGGCCTCTGTATAATCTCCCCCGGTTGGCGACCGGGCGCACCGGGACGGCCGCGGGTCGCCCGGCCGGGCCGCAAACACCCGTGTGCGAGAATCGAACCCCTTCTCCCGGGGAAACACCATGCACCTGAACCGATCTTCCCGCGGCGCACTGGGGGCGGCCGCCACCCTGCTGGGGACGCTGCTCACCCTGCCGGGGCCTCTGCCGGCCCTGACCACCCCGGCCGCCACCTACCCCCTGGACGCTGCCCGACTCGCCTGGACCGCCCGACGCCTCTGGGCGCCGCTCGAACTGGAAGCCCTGGGCTACGCCCCGACCAGGCTCACGCCCGACCAGAACCAGGACTCGCTTCGCCGGGCCTGCCTGCTCCTCCAGACCGCCGCCGAACTCGACCCCCAAAACGCCGCCGCACCGCGCGACCTCCTCCTCTTGTTCACCTCCTCCGCGCTAAACGACCCCGGCCGCGCCGCCGACGCCCTCAACCGGTGCACCGCTCTCAACGCCCGCGACACCGGCACATTGGAAACCTGGATACGCTATCGTCTCGACACCCTCTCCGATCGCCCCACCCGCGAGCAGTTCTTACGAGACATCCTCCCCACCCTCCGCGACGATCCCCTGGTGCGCAGCCAGGTGCTCACCCAATTGGGCGCCTTTGCCCTCGAGAAGGGCCTCGTGGAGGACCTCCCGCCCACTGCCGACCAGCCCGCCCAGACCGGCGCACGCACCTTCTTCACCCAGGCTGTCTATCAATCCAACTTCTTCGACCTCGATCCCCTGGAGCGCTTCCTGGCCCTGCCTGAGCCGCCCCCGGCCCCGAACCTCTCCGACCGGGCCCGCCAAACCCTGAGCACGGAACGAACGGCCTTCGTCGCGCTCCGCTGGCGCGTCCGCCTGCGGAACAATCCCTACGACCTCGACGCCGCCCTCAACCTCATTCAGACCCTCGAGGACCTCGGCCGCTATGAATTGGCCCAACGCTATTACCCTCATGCCTATCGCCTCCTCGATACGCAGCCCTCGGCGGCGGTCTCCCGCCGCGAACTGGCGTTTCGCCAGCTTCTGGGCGCCTATGCGGCCGGCCTTTATTCGTCCTCGGCCGAGATGGGCCAGACCCTCTTGCGACAGGACCAGGATGACCTGATTGTGGCCGGCGTGACCGCCCAGGCCCTGGAACGCACCGGCCGCAACGGGCAAGCCCGAACGATTCTGGACCGCCTCGCCCAAACCGACCGCCTGGCGACTGACGGTGTCGCATCCGCCGCCCCAGAAAAACAGCGGGAGTGGGCCTGGTTCTACTGCTTCTTCGATCCCCAACCCGCTCGCGCCCTCGAGTATGCCCTCGCCGCCCAGGCGTCCAGCCAGCCTACCGCTCGCACGGCCGCCTTGCTCGCCTACGCCCATTTGCTCAATGACCAAACCCCCCAGGCCGAGGCCTCCCTCCTGCAAGCCGACCCCAACGACCCCCTGGCCGCCCTGACGCGGGCCAAGCTCCTGCTCGCCCGCAACGACACCCAGGCCGCCCGCCAAACCCTCGAATCCCTCACCGCACCACCCGGCATTCTCGCCCAACCCATTCACGAACTACTCGACAGCCTCCCCGCACCACTGCCGCCCGCCGACCCCGCCACGCCCTCGCCCGCCGTCGGGGCCTCACCCTCGCCATCCTCGCCCGCATCCGCTCGCCAGCCGCTCGACCCCATCGCCTCCGCCTTCGCCGCCCAGTTCAACGACAACGACCTCGACATGGTGCGCTCGCCCCAGCTTGCCCTCCGCTGCACGCTCTGGCTACCCGCCGACTCCGTCCCCTTCGACGATCCCCTCCTGACCACCATCTATCTGACCAACACCAGCGACCTGCATGGCGCTCCCACCCCAGTGCTGCTGGGACCGGGGAATATGGTTGATCCCCACCTTCTCGTCACCGCCGAAGTCAGCCCCGCGGACGCCGCGCGGCCGAATAACCCGCCGCCCAAACCGGACGTCGCCACCCTGCTCCTGGCCCATCGCTATCTCCTCCAGCGACACTTGTTGCCGCCCGGCGCCTCCATCAGCCTGTCCGAAACCCTCAATCTCGACCCCTTGTACACCCTGCTCGCCGACCATCCCCAGCAAACCTACCGTATCTCCTTCCGTGTCATCCTCGACCCGACGCCCGACGGCAAGGGGTCGTTTGTCGGGCGAATTCCGGCGCTGCAGCCGGAGCCGATCACCGTCCTCCGCCTCGGTTTCGTCCCCCGCCCTGACCGACTCGCCGCTCCCCTCGACGCCGCCCGTAACGGCTCGCCCGACCAGCGGATCGCCGCCGTTCGCCTCCTTGGCGCGCTGCTGCGCGAGGCCGAACTCGCCCGCCAACGCCGACTCGACTATCGCCCCCTCGCCGTTGACACCACCGCCCTCCGCCGTCTCCTGACGCAGAATCTCGCCCACCCCGACACCCGCGTCCGCGCCTGGACCGCACAGGCCCTCTGCGCCTCGGACGCCCAGCTCGACCGCGACGAACTCGCCCGCCTCGGCGATCTGCTCAACGACGGCAACTGGTTCGCACGCCTCCTCGCCGTCGATGCCCTCGCCCCACGCGCCGATTTGACCGACTACCTCGGCTGGGCTCAGGACGAGGGCCAGCACACCTTGCTCCAACGTCAACTGCTGTTGCTGCAGCACAAACCCTGGCCCGTCCTTGATCTGCCGGCCCCCCGGCCGCCGGCAACGGCGACGACTACTGCTCCGGCAGCCTCCTCAGCCACAACCCCACCCTCGCCGTCGCCCGCGGACCGCCCCGCAATCTAAATCCCCTCCCGCCAATGACTTATACCACACAACCTGTCGGCGCATTTTTCCGTTGCACACCCCGACCGTTTGCTCTATAGACGGGCCGCGCGAGCGGGAACCAAAAAAGTGTAACGTTTTATCCCACCGGAGGATGCCTATGACCGTCAAAGCAGACCTCGAGAAATGCACCGGTTGCTGTAACTGCGTGGAGATTTGTCCCAGCGAGGCCCTCAAGGTCGAAGAGGAGAAAATCCAAGTCGATGCCGACGCCTGCATCGACTGCGGCGTTTGCGTGGACGAGTGCCCGGTGGGCGCCTTGTCGCTTTGAGTGGGCCATTCCCCGCCCGTGCCGGACAGTCGGCCGGGGCGGTTCGGCGACCCCTCCAGCCGTTTGTTGCCATCCCCGGACCCCCGCGCCCCCCTTACGCCGATCCCACCAAGTGTCTCACCTTCTGGGCCGTTATCATCGCCCGGCCCAGCGGCGCCAGCAGCGGCACCACCATGTCTTGCTCCGCCTGCCCCAAAGGCGCCTCCGTTGCCCGGTACACCACCACCACCCCCAATAGCTCTTTCTCCCCTGCCACCGGCGCCGCCAGCACCGACAGGCCCGCCAGTTTCTCTCGCTCCCGCCGGGGTAGTTCGCTGCATTCCTCCGCCCGCGCTAACCGCACGGGCCGGCCCGTCCGCCGCACCAGACGCACCACCGTCCCCGCGAACAACGCCTCCATCTCCGCCAGGTCCCGGCTGTCCTCGTACCACGCCCCCGCAATGTGAGCCTCGAACGCATCACGCTCGCACACGTACAGGGCCGCGCTCGCCTCGCCCAGCTCCGCCTTCAACGCCCGCAACGCCTTGTAGAACAGGTACCGCTGGTCGAACTCCCCCATCAGTTCCGTCTGAAACACGTACGCCCGCTCCAACTGCCGCAGCGTCTGGGCAAACTGCATGTTCGACCGCACCAGGTCCCCGCACAGCAGTCCCACCTGGTCCCGTAGCCGCCGCCGCGTCTGGTTGACCCGCCGGCACAGCGTCCGCGCCCGCCGGTAACGGGTCTCGCGCTGCAGCCGTTGTTGGCTGCGCCGCCAGGCCTGGCGCAACCGCCGCCGGACCGCCGACCCCTCCCAGGCCGCGCTCAGCAAACCGTCGAAACCCAGTCCCGCCGCCGCCTCCCACTCTCCTGCCGTGCCTTCCGCCAGCACCGCCACGACCGCCGAGGCGCACCGCGCCCACGGACCCGGCGTTCCTTGCGCTTCCAGCCGCTCACCCAATGCCGCAGCCTGCCCCTGCTCCAGGCCCGCCGCCGCCACCTCGCCCGCACGCACCCCCAGACCGCTCCAGAACTCCCCCGACAACCAGTCCCCCACGCTGACCGGCCTCGCCTCCACGCGAACGTACTTCCAGTCCTGCCCGCCCTCCACGCAGGCCCGCAGCCGAACCTCCCGCTCGCCGCTCAACAGCCCTACTACTCGCATGGGTCTCTTCTCCCGCTCCAACAAGTCTTCTTATCTCTACTCCAACTGCCGATTCGGGCGCGACGGCGCCGCCGACTACACCGCGCCCCCCTCCTGCCGCCCAGGGAGCACGACCGTCGCCACCGTCCCCTTGCCGGGCTCGCTTTGCAGGCTGAGCCGGCCGCCGTTCACCTCCACGTATCGGCTGCTGCGGCTCAATCCCAGGCCACGACCGCGACCCGCCGCCTTGTGCGAATAGAACGGGTCCAACGCCCTCTCCAGCACCTCACGGGTCATGCCGCAGCCTTCGTCCGCCACCTGAATCTCCACGCTGCCTTCCCACCCCCTCCGCTCCCCGCGCACCACCACCCGACCGCCCACCCCCTGGTACGACTCGATCGCGTTCCACAGAATCTCCCCCAACGCCAGCGCAATCTGTT
>Ga0315295_10000071_pt1 | contig 83438 bp, 68 predicted proteins | sample YL17G14_0_MG_FD_204453 | JGI IMG/M metagenome (GOLD analysis project Ga0315295, IMG submission 204453) | Sediment microbial communities from Yellowstone Lake, YNP, Wyoming, USA - YL17G14_0 | ecosystem: Environmental > Aquatic > Freshwater > Lake > Sediment | place: USA: Wyoming | collected... | reverse complement strand
AAACATGAATCCCCCAGGCCAGATTTAGAATCGACGGTGGGAAGTACGGCAATTGTCGAAGTTGTGTACGATAAATGACGAGAATGCGCATTCAAGATGGGTTCTTTAAAATTCTAACAAAGTAGTGTTGTATCAATTGCAGGTAATGTATGGATCGGCAGGACAACACCCACAGTCTAATTCTGTTGGCAAACATTTGGAAACATTTTTCACCATGCAGCGGCATCCGAGAGCCATCGAGGTGGTGAAATGGCCGACAGGAAGGTGCTCGAGGAACTGTTCCGCAAGCATGGACACAAGGACTTCCGATGGATCGACCCGAAGGACATCGTGGTCGCCCAATGGGTCCGCATGAAATGCACCTTCGGGTGCAAGAACTACGGCCGGTCGGGCTGCTGTCCCCCGGAGACCCCGTCGGTCGAGGAATGCGAGCGGTTCTTCCATGAGTACGAGGAGGCCGTCATATTCCATTTCGAGAAGAAGGTCAAGAGACCGGAGGACCGGCACACCTGGACCAAGATCGTGAACACCAAGCTGCTCGAACTGGAGCGCGCGGTCTTTCTCGCGGGCAACCGGAAGGCCTTTCTGCTCTACATGGACAGCTGCGAGCTGTGCAAGGAATGCGCCGGGAAAAGGCTCGACTGCTACAACAAGAAGGGCGCCCGGCCCGCCCCCGAGGCCATGGCCATGGACGTCTTCGCTACCGTCAGGAAGGTCGGGTATCCCATCGAGGTCCTCACGGACTACAAGCAGATCATGAACAGGTATGCCTTCCTGATGGTCCGGTGAAGGTCACTTCCTTGACGGTCCGGTGGCCTTTATGTCCTCTGCGCTGGACCTGAGGTCACTATCGATCCTGTTCAACCCCTTCCTTGCCCGGTTGACATGGCCCTGGGCCAGGACATGGTCGCTGTAGCGGGCCTCCTCGAAGACACCAGTGACAGTTCCCAGTGCTTCACCGTCCACCGGCAGCTCTTTCGAGACATCGGTCTCGTACTCGCGCACCGTCTGTGCATCGTCCCTACCCACGCCCCTCCTCTCGAACAGCCTCGACATGGACCTATAGGTCCTGTATATGGCGCGCCTGTACCTATCACTGGCCATTCCACCCCTTGCGCGGGCGACGGCCTCCTCGGCCGCCCTGAGCTCGCGCCGGCCGCTCAGGTAGTTCACGACGAGCATGATGGCGACGATGATGACCATTATGGCGCCGATGGCCTCCAGCAGGCCCCAAATGGTGACCCTAACGGCCTTGACGCCGGATGCTGGCAGGAGGTATCCACTGCCATTGAAGGTCGCGTTGATCAGGACATCGTTCCCGGTGGCCTTGACCGTGAAGACGGCCCTGCCGGAAGCGTCCGTGACGACAGTGCGGTGGCCTTCCGCAGCGCCCGAGACCTTGATCTCTATCTGCCTGTTGGTGAGCGGGATGCTCCCGTCGTCCAGGAGCATCACGGTATAGCGATACTCCTTCCCGGAATCGACGCTGCTCGGGCCGTCGATGCTCAACTGTGGCATCCCGTATACCGCGATCGAGCTGACGTTCTGTTGCGCATCGAGGAGGTCCGTGCCATCGAACCTGACCGCGAGCCTTGCGGGCCCCAGTGGCACCATGAGCGAGGCCACGGCCTTGAACTGGAAGGAGCCGTCCGCCATTGTGGTCTCAGAACCGGCCGCCGCGCCGTTGAAGACCAGCCAAACGGTCTGGCCCCGCAGGCCCCCGCCCTTGATGTCGAACAGCCTGCCGGTCACGACGAACTCCGTCTCCCGGACGAGCCTGGCCGGGCAGTCTGCCATCAACACGGTCGGTGAGCTGAGGGTGACCCGTGCCTTCGTGAAGCTCCCCGTGAATTCCTTCGCGCCACCGAAGGTCACGGTGACGTTGGTCACACCGGGCGTCTCGCCGGCGGTGTCCCTGGCAAAGTCGGCCCTCCCGTCATCGTCGGTCCTGGCGCTCAGTTGCCAGTTCCGCCCATTAGGGAAGGCCCAGGACACCTGTAACTGCTGGCCACCTAGCGGCCTGTTGAGGTTGTCCTCGAGGACCGGTGACAGGACCGCCTTCTCCCCTATAGAGACCCTTTTTGACCCTAGCAGGACCTTGGTCGTTCCGAGGACCTTCATGTCGAAAGAGACCGAGGCCGGCGGATGCTCCGTGGAGCCCTGATAGGTCACATGGAGCGTGTGGTTCCCTGCACTGATGCTGCCCGGTGGGAACGTGATGGCTATCGGTATACGGTTAGGGTACCCCGAGGCCAGCTGCGTCGTGCCGAGCGAGATGTTCACCCGGTCATTTATCAGGACGCCACCTGAGGTCTGGAGCGTGATGCCGACGTGCTTGGAATCCCCGACGACCACCGTCGTGGACGGCGGATCAAGGGATACGCTCATCACGGTCCGGTTATCGTTCACTGCGATGGTCCTCGTCCAATGGGTCGCATTGAGGAAATCGTCCCCTTTGAAGCCAAGGACCAGCGCATAGGCCCCGGCGGGCTCGGTGACCTTGAAGGATACGACGGTGGACGGGTCCAATGTGAGGGCCGTCCAAGTATTGTTGGCCCAGGTCACCTCCACGCTCCTTCCTCCGTAGACGATGCCGCCTGCGTCCGACAGTGCGAACTTCACGGTCGCGAAGTCGTCCTTCGGGAAGGTATCAAGGACATTGACATCGAAGGTGGCCCTGCTCTTGACCGTGATGTTCAGGTTCCCGGCGGTCCCTTTGGCAAACAGGGTCGTCCCATTGGAGATCACCTGGGCCGTGGCCTGGATCCAATTGGGGCCGACGCGCGTCCCGTCCGGGCTACAGAGCACATCGAAGCGACCCGCGGTCACCTTTCCCTTGCCGGCGACGACCAGGTCACCCGTCCTGTTGCCGGCCCCGAAACCTGACATTCTCTGGAGATGTACGGTCACCTCCATGGATCCCGGATGCCCAAGGCCCTGCACATCACCGTAGACATGGAAGAGGTCGCCCTTCCAGACGGTCTTCCTGTCCGTCCACATGAGGATGCTGCCGACCTTCGTCACGTTCGAGGTCGCTCCCGGTGGCTCCTCGGATGTCGTCCCCCCGCCGTTCCCGAAGCTCGTTCCGTTCCCATCCTGGACCGTCGTGTCCCCACCGTCGGAGGACACGCCCGTGGCGCCCTGTGGGGAGACCGAGCTGCCGGTGGCCTCGAGGGCCAGCCATCCGACATCATAGAGATAGACCTCGACCCAAGCGTGCTCGTGGCCGTTCCTGACAACGCGCACGCCATTGACAAGGTCACCCAGCGCGTAACCCTGGACGACGCGTGCCGGGATGTCGTTCAACCTGAGCAGGACCGTCAGTGCCGTGGCGAACTCCGGGCTCCTGCCCTCCCGTGCGTCGAACAGGAACCAGTCGACGATGTCATCACGCTTGGAGGAGGGCGGGACCTGGGCGTTGAAGTTGTATCCATAGTTGTCCCTGAGATAGCTAGTGAGCGCAAGGGCCTTGCCGTAGGGTGTGCTGGCCTTGTTGCCGAGCTCCTGTGCCAAGGCCCTCACGCGGATGCTCACGTTCGAGGGCAGCTGCAGGTAGGGCTGCATCGACGGGTCGTTGCCTGATTTAGAGGCGTTGAGCAGCGCCACAGGGAAATCGTAGCTGTAGGCCGAGAAGTTATAGGCATGTGCCTGGTCCCCCACTGTGAGGAAGTCACCATAGGGATCACGATAGACCGCCGATGGGCCCGGGACCATGCCCCAAAGGCGCGTCGTGTAGAGCGCCGTCGGCAGGTACCCGACCGTGCTTCCGTTGTACGTTATCCTGTAGGTGACCTCGTGGCCGGTAACCTGGCCAGCGACATCGGTCCCGACCGGCAGACCTGTGTACGTCTCGTAGGACGCCGAGGACATATACCATGTCTCCCCATCGAACTGGTCGAATGTCCTCATGCGCCAGTACCTCGGCTCTGAGGCCGGCTCGACATAGAACAGCACATCGCCGACGGTGGACTTGTCCGGGTGGTCCAGAGCGTCCAAGGTGTCCTTTGTTGAATCATGGTCCGGCCCCATTGTGGGGTCCCAGGTCGCGTTCACATCAGGGCCCGTCTGGTTGGTCTGATTACCGAGGATCTGGTCGAGGCCCGTCCCCCTCCAGGGGGCATCCAAGGGAGGGGCGGTCTCGAACCTCTGGTGGTTCGTCGGTCTCTGGGGGTCTATGGGTATGGACGATACCGTGAGCAGGGCCAACACAAGGAGCACCGATAGCAGGATCTTGCCCTTCAGGCCGCCCACCACCTAAACACGGATGTGACCCGCGTGTCATCGTCCGTCATCCACTCTGTCCATGAATATATTTATAATAATCGGTATGTAAACCGAATCCAAGGAAAAAAATGAAATGGAGGGCGGCGGCCTTCCCCGCCGCCCTCTAGGCCCCCTATTCCTCCTCGTCTTCCTTCACCGCGGCCACGGCGGCGCCCTTCACCGGTTTCTTTGGTATCTTTTCCTCGGGCAGCTCGCCCTCCTCCTCTTCCTTGACCGCCGCCTTGGTCACCTTCTTCTTGGGCTTCTCCTCGACCTCTTCCTCCTCGGCCTCCTCTTCTTCCTCTTCGTCGGCCTTGGCCTTCTTCACCTTGGGCTTGGGTTTTGCTGTCTCGCCCTTCTTCCTGAACAGGAGGAACAGGATGAGGAGCACGACGATGACCACGGCCGCTATGGCGGCCGCGACCAGGCCCATGTTCGGTCCCCCGCCACCGCCGTCACCGCCCTTGGCGGGATTGACGACGATGTTCAGGGTCTGCGACTTGCTGGCCCCCTCAGCGTCCGTGACCTTCAGGGTCACCAGCATCGTCCCGACCGTTGTATATGTGTGCGTCGGGTTGGGCAGGGTCGATGAGGCCCCGTCGCCAAAGGTCCAGAGGTACTTCAAGGTCGCTATGTTGGACTTGGTGTCCGTAGTGCCGGCCGAGTTGAATGCCACCGTTTCCTTGACCTTGATGGTCGTCTTGTCGGCGCCGATCTTGACCGTGGGCACCACGTTCACGACGGTCACCTGCACCGTGTCCGTCCCCGATGCGTTCTCATTGTCCGTCGCCGTGAAGGTCACCGTGTATGTCGTTGCCTTCGTGTAGGTGTGGTTCGCGCTCGTCCCTGCGGCATTGGTCCCGTCACCGAAGTCCCAGCTATAGTTCAGCGACTTGACGTCGGACACGGTGTCCGTGCCGCCCCCCTTGAACGCTATGGGCGTGTCCTCGTCGACCCTCGTCGGCACCGAGGCATCTATATCGGCCGCCGGCGCGACGTCGGTCACGCTAATGTCGAGCGTCCGGTTGGCGGTCGCGAGGTCGTTGTCCATGACGATGAAGACCACCCTGTGGGGGCCCTTCTTGGTGTAATTGTGGGATACCTCCGTGCTGTTGATCCAGCCGGTGCTGGAACCATCACCGAAGTCCCAGTGGTACTTCAGGCCCAGGGCCATGTCCGATGCATTGTCCTCGCCGGTTCCCGTGAAGATTATTGCCGTATCCTCGGGCACCGGGTCCGTCGGGCCGGTAATCTCAGACACGGCAGGCGGAACATTCGATATGTTCACTGAGATGGACTTGTTCGCCGACATGTTGTCCTTGTTGTTTACTATGAACATGGCCTTGTACAGACCCTTCTGCTTGTAGGCATGCTTGACCGCGACGTTCCTGGAATAGTCCGAAGACGACCCGTCGCCGAACACCCACTTCCATGTGAGGCTCTTGTCGTAGGACACGGTGTCGTTACCGTGGCCAAGGAATGTCAGCTCCTGGTCCTCGAAGCCCGTCAGGTTGCCGATGGTGATGTTGATAATGGGCGGCGTGTGCACGACGGTTATCGTCGTGTTGTTGATGCTCGTGGCCAGGTCGTTGTCCCGGACCGTGAGCGTCGCATTGTAGAAGCCATAGGCCGTGTAGTAATGGATGGCAATGGGTTTGGCGGACCATACCGTGACGTTCTTATCGCCGAAGTCCCACTTGTATTGGAGGCCTAGGGCCATGTCCGACGGCGTGTCGTAGGACCCTGACCCGTTGAAGGTCACGGGCACATCGGCGAGCACGAACTGCGGCTTCCCGGCGACGGAGACCGGCGGCTTGTTGTTGACCGTGACGTCGAGCACCTCGCTCACAACGGCCAGGTCGTTCTCGTTCACGGCTATGAACCTCACATGGACCGTCCCCTTCTGCGGGTAGGACCGCACGATCGTGTTACCGGTCGTCCAGGCGTCGGTGCCCAGGTTCTCGAAGACATCGAATGTCCCCTTACCGTCCAGGTCCCAGCCTTTCGCTATGGTCGTGCCACCCGTCACGGTCGATGTGAAGGTGATGTTCTGGTCCTCCCAGGCCGGCAATGGGCTGCCCGAGATGCCGGTTATCTGAGGTATGACGGAGCCCGTCGTTACCTTCCTCGCGAATATCTGGAGGTGTCCTAGACCGTTCCTGTCGCTCTCCCAGCCGACCCAGACCGCCCCGTTGGGGCCGGTCGCTATGGTCGGTTCCTGGTCCGAGGACGGGTCCTGCGTTATCCTGATCTCCGAGGACCAGAAGACCCCGTTGAAGTGCCGCATGTAGATCTCCTTGTTGCCGTTCCTCATGGATTCATAGGCGACCCACGGGTTCCCCAAAGAGTCCACCGCTATGACGGGCTTCATGTTGGAGCTGGCGCCAAAGGTCAGCTGTGTGGGTTGCGACCAGGTGGAACCGTCGTTGTGCGACGCGAAGACCTCCGTGGTCCCGCCGATGTGCGACTCGTAGACGGCCCAGGCCGTCCCGTCAGGCAGTGCCGCGATGGCCGGCCTCTGGCCGTCCCCGCCCGTGGGTAACGGCACCGACACTATGGCCGTCAGGCCCGCCGCGTTGGCCTTCCTGCTCATGATGGTCCAAGTGTTCCCTTTCTCCTTGTCCCATACGAACCAGGTCAGGCCGTTGCTGGAGGACACCTGCGGCCCTCTCCACCAGCCCATTGCGCCGAACGAGTCGTCTATTGTCACATTACTGCCCCATTTGCCCCCGGTCGTATCATAGACCTTGGCTAGAATTCTCATGTCGGTGAAAGGATCGTTGACAATCTGCTGTGGCGCATATAGCTGGAACCGCGTGGTCCTGTAGGTCATCCATACGGAGCCGTTATTCACAAAGGCCATGTCCGGCGCCTGGTCCGTGTCATTGGACTTGAATGCATTGGCCGCGAGGGTCGGTGCGCCCCAGATGGCCCCATCGTACTTGGCCACATAGGCGTCGAACTTGGTGTTCCAGTAGTTGCGGCCGCTCTCGTTCTTGAGGTACTCGACGTACTCCTGCTTGTTGGACGAATAGGTGAGCCAGACCTTGCCGGTGGCGTCCGGGGCCAGGGCCGGGTCCAAGGACCAGTGGTTGCCCTTGGAGATCATCTGCGCCGTTGCCCAGGTGGTCCCGTCGAAGCTGGAGACGCCGACATCCCAGTTCTCTTTGCCTTCATAGGTCGACCATGCGGCCCAGGGCTTGCCCGTGGAGTCCACGGTCAGGTCCGCCGAGACGCTGTTGTTATTGCCGACGCCGTTGGAGACCTGGTATGTCGGCGAAAGGGTCCAGGTCATGAGCGGGACATAGACCGTGTTGTTCCCTAGGTTGTTGAACTTGTCGAGGTCCTTTGTGGCGTTCTTCGGGTCCACAATCAGGAAAATGTTCTGCGTTCCGCCGAAGCCCGTGGTGGCCCACTGGCAGCTGGCGCTGGCACCGCTGAAGCCTGGCACCGTGACCTTGCCTGCGCAGAGTTTGTCCGTGGCCTTCAGGGCCGAACTATAATGGAACTCGAAGTCGACGCTTGTCGCGGCACTGCCGCCGAGGTTCTCGACGGTGCCGCTCAGGGCCACGGTCTGGCCCTCACCCTTGTTGGGCTCGATAGCTATAGTACTGTTATCCACCTTGAGGTCCGCTGGCGATGAGACCACCAGCGGCATCCCTAGCACCGTGGCATAATCGTCGTAGTATGAGCCGGCCTGGCCTGGCTTGAGCCCGTCGAGGATCACATCATGGGTCTTGAAGACCTGGGCGGCGATGGGCATCTGGACGAAGCCAGCTGCCGTGCCGGTCTGGCTGATGAAGGTGGCCCCGGTGGCCCCGCCTGAGGATGCCCCGAAGGTCACGCCGCCCCGGGTGATGTAGCCGTCTTCCTTCGGGAGGAACGGATAGTATGATACGTTCCCACCAGCGGAGGGGTAGGCGTTGCCGTAGTACCGGTCCTTGTAGACGATATTGTCGAACTCTGGCATGAACCTCATGACCGCCCTGTTCGCCTTCTTGCTACTTATGACATAGTAGTCCTTGAAATCGGGGGCCTGGTCGATAGTGACGTACTGGCCGTCGTTCCTATCCTGGTCGTACCAGAACCTGTAGGTGCCGTTCTCAAGGGGCTGCATGTTGGCCCCGGCCCGCTGCGGCGTGGAATTGTTCTGGTTGATGTAGTAGTCCAGCTTTCCATCGGCCCTGCCGACCACCAGGTCGCTCAGGCCGTCACCGGTGAGGTCCGCCCAGACGGGATGCGTGTAATCTCCGCCCCGGACGTTGTTGAATGCCCCCGGGAACAGGAAGTCGCACTTGGGGGTTGTTTTGGTCCCGGTGTTGTAGAAGAACACAGAGGCACCGAACTTGCCCTTCTCGACACCGCTTATGAGGTCCGGGAGGCTGTCGTTATCGATGTCGTAGAAATCTGGAGAACTGAAGGTCCCGTTCTTCCTTGTCGCACCGGTGTTGATGGTCTTGAATGTCAGGGCATCCTGGACCCAGGTCGGTGCCCATTTCGAGCCCGTGTTATTGTAACAGAGGATGTCGCCGGCCTTGTTACCGAGGATGAGCTCGAGCTTCCCGTTGGCGTTGATGTCATCCAAGGCCGGGGCCGAGAAGGTGCCCGCGCTTATGCCAGCGAAGGCCGTGGCATTGGCCGTCCAGATAGGCGCGGCCAGGGTCCCCGTGTTGTGGTAGTAGGACAGACCCCCGTCGTCCCTGCCGATGAGCAGGTCCATCTTACCATCACCATCGACATCGGCGAACTCGGGCACGCTGTCGCTGCCCACGTCTATGCCGGTGAAGGCGCTCAGGTCCTTGGTCCACTTGGGGACCGACTTGTTCCCCGTGTTCGTGTAGCCGATCAAGGTCCCGTTCACATTGCCGACGGCCATGTCGAGGAGCCCGTCGCCGGTCCAGTCCGCAAATGCCGGGGCGGTCCTGTTCCCCGCGTTTATGGCCGAGAATATCGTTGCGTTCAGGGCCGTGGTGAAGGCCTTCGTCCGTGCCGTCATCGTTGTGTGGTGCGAGTTGCCGAACATGATCTGATAGGTGTCGTCGCCGGCCGCGAGCGAGGTGAACTCCTGGACGAAGCCGTTGTGGTTGTAGATCCTCTCGTTGAGCGATTTAGTCACCTTGACATCGACCATGTCACGGCCGTGATAGAAGTTCAGGACCACGTCGGCCGAAACGATTGGGACATTATTCTGTGCCTCACCAAAAAGGCTCCAGAGATCTATGTTCGGCTTGTCGTACTTGAGATGGACCGTGGCCATGACGCGGCTCGCGTCCGTCTCCACCTTTGTGGCGCTGCCCCAGAAGATCTGGAATTGGACCTGGTCCGGCGTGAACTGGTTCCCGCCGAGATATGTAAGGAAGCATCCGACGGCGTCCCCGGACGAGTTGGAGGACCTGACGGAGGCACAGGACGAACCGATCTGGTCTCCGTTCACGATGTACGATTTCTTCCCATCGCTTACGAAAACGGTCGCTCCCACAGCATTAACCGACATACTATTGGTGGGAAGGCCCGACGGCTGGCCTATGACTATCTTGTAATGCTTGACCTCGTTCGCCCCGAAGTCGTCCTGGAATGCAACATCCATCCGCTTGATGGACCCGTTCGGGTAATACTGTAATGTGGATAGTAGGGCACCGCTCAGGACCTCCTTCTGTGGTGATGTATTGGTGACCACCTTGAAGTTCGCGATGTCCCTGAGCTCATCGTTCCCGAGAGGGACTGATAGCCGTATGACCTCGTTCTTCCTGGGGATGTTGAGCGTGTTCTGGACGGTCACATCCACCGAGCCCGTCGGGGGGGCGACGCCTCTAGGGCCAGTCTCCACTTTCATCGCATTGTGGGCGGGGCCCACGGTACCCACGGCCGTGGCCAGTGGGGCGGTCAGGAACAACAGCACTATCAAGAGATTCATGGCCTTTCTCATCGGCAACACCTATCCTTCTAACATAACGGAGCCGGGACCGGCTCAGACATGCCTAGGCCATATTAACTATTCATTATATATGTTTTTGACACTCAGTACAAACTACAGCTTGGTGCTATTGTGCAGGTCCGGGCCACCGGCGTCAAAGGTGATTTTCTTCTCGGCACGGCCCTCTGACGACCTATAAACGATAAAAAGAAAGCTTAATTGACCCCTAAGCCATCCCAATCCCGATGGCCAAGAGGAGGATCAAGACCTACATCGAGGGCTTCGACGAGTACCTCAACGGGGGGATACCCGAGGGCCACGTCATCATCATCGCCGGGACCTCGGGCGCCATGAAGACCTCCCTTGCATGGAACATACTATACTACAACGCTATGGAGGAGGGCCGCAAGGGCCTCTACATGACCTTCGAGCAGAGCGCCGAGAGCATCATCGAGCAGATGGACAGCTTCAACCTGCCCTACAAGGACGTCGAGGGAAAGATCGAGATCGTGGACGTGGCCACCATGAGGTCCACGGTCCCGGGCGGGAAGATCGAGTCCCTGGGGACCGAGGAGAGCTGGTCCTGGAGCTTCGTCGTCGAGGAGCTCCTGAAGCGCTATAAGAAGCAGTTCGGCTTCGAGCTCCTGGTCTTCGACAGCGTGAACGTCTTCGAGATGATAGCCGAGGTCAAGGAGCCCCGGCTGGACCTTTACAACTTCTTCCAGCTCCTGAAGCAGTTGAAGATAACGGCCTTCATCACTTCCGAGATGGCCCCGGAGAGCACCACCTACTGCCACCTCGGTGAATCCTTCCTGGCCGACGGCATCATCCATCTGAAGCTGGACCAGATCGACAGGATACGGGAGCAGCGCAGGATAAAATGTGTGAAGATGCGGGGCACGAAGCACAGCTCGGACTACTTTACGCTCTATTATGAGGGTAAGCGTTTCTCGATAACGAGCATCATCGGGAAGTAGCGCTCAGCCGCCGATGAGGCCCCTCACGCCCGCGGCGACATAGGGGCCGGCGACGAGCCATATTATGAAGAACAGCACTAGCAAAGCCACGGCCCAGGTCATCTTGTCGACGGTCCTTTCAACACGTTTTTGGGGCCAGCCCGGGGCCAGTCTCTTCAGCATCTTCAGCAGGCCGTCCTTGAAGATGTAGCCCCCGTCCAGGGGCCGCGCCGGCAGCGCGTTGGTGGCGCCGACCATGAAGTTCAGCCAGAAGAGCCAATAGAACAGGTTGGCCAGGACCCAGAAGACCGAGGCGGGGAGGGCCCCGGCGGGGCCGTCGACGACAATGAGGTCCGCGATGCCCTCCGGCATTGGGGAGAGCTTGAGCAGCGGGAGGCTGACATACATGAGGCCATAGCCAAACAGCTCGATCGGGTTGGTCGCATGCTGGAAGGGGCGCGCCTGGGCCTCTATGACGTCCTCCCTGAGCGACTCGGAGTTTATTCCCAGGAACCCGACACCCTTGAACTTCGCCAGGTCCTTCTCGTACTTCGGCTCAGGATAATATTTCTTGTAGTACGCATATTTGTCGACGAGCTTGGCCTCGACATTGTGTGTCTGGCCCTTATGATAATAGGTGATGTTCAGGACGTCGCCGGCCCGGGTCTGGGCCATGATGTTCGAGAAGTCCTGGTCTGTGACGATGTTGTCCACCGTGAAGTTCTGTGTCGAAACCCCGGTTATCAGCATGCCCGGCCTCAGGCCCGCCTGGTGCGCCGGGTAGCCCACCGTGACGCCAGTGATGACCATGCCGTCATGGACCGGCTCCACGGTGCCCATGAACCCTAGTGAGAATATCAACGCGCAGACGACGGCGCAGGTGAGGTTCGCCATGGGTCCGGCGGCGTAGACCCGTGCCCGCTTTTTCCCGGGGACCTTCGAGAGCTGCTGCTCGTCGGGTTCCACGAAGGCCCCGATGGGGATCAGGACCGCGATTATGCCCAGGGACCGGATCCTCACCTTGGCCACCCTGGTAAGTATCCCGTGTGAGAACTCGTGGATGAGTATGGCGATGGCCAAGGCCACGATACCGTAGCCGATGGGGATTATGGGGTTCAGGCCCGGGATCCCTATCAGCATCTGTGGCGCCGGGGCCAGTTCCGGGGGTATCTCCACGACGAGCACGGCCTCCCAGCACAGGAGCAGGAAGGTCCCGATGCTAGTCGCCACGACGGCAACGATGCTGAGGTTCCCCCAGAAGGTCCAACCGCGCTTTGGCTTGGCCAGCCAGTTGATGAACACGCGTCCTCTCGTCGTCCTCCACATTATCAGGAAGCCAGCGATGACCTCGATGTTGACCTTGCTGAGGATGTTGGCCCGGTTGAGGAGCAGTAGTACCAGTGCGTAGGCAACGAGGACCGTTATCACGATCGGATACGTCATGTCCGCCATGGGGATGCTCCTCGGTGTTGTAGGAATAGGCCTCCATTATAAATATCATGGGTATGGCGCGCGAGGACCTCAGTTGTCGTAGAATGTCAGCTCATCCTCGTCCTCGGGGTCCAGGCCTGGACCGCCGAGCAGAATGGAGGTGTCCAGGGCGCCCTTCTTGCAGAACTTCTTGCACCTGGACCTCTTGCTCTTGACCGCCTTCTTCTGGGCGCAGAACCCGGTGTCCGTGTCCATCTCCATCTCCGGCCTGTGCTCCCAGAAGTAGCAGTTGCCGCAGCTCTCGTGCTTTTCCGGGCCGCCGCATTTCCCGGGCCTTCCTGCCGGTCCATGGTCCTTGTTCATCATATGCAAGTAAATGGTGCTGGTTTAAAAATCTTTCCAGAATGTTCGGTTGAGGACATAATGCCCCATATAACAAGCGTTGTTTCCTTGGCTGTGAAAAAAGGTTTAATAATGAAGGCCCCGTTGTGGTCAACATGGCCAGTTCCAAGCACGACGCGGACGACAAGCTCATTGGCCCGGGCACGAGGAAGTTCCTGAGGAACTTCATGAACAACCGGGTCTCCAGGAGGAAGTACCCCTTCTTCGGGAGCATCGAGATGACCCGCCGGTGCAACTCTAGGTGCGTCTTCTGCCCCATAGGTTCCGAGAAGAAGGAGCTCGTCGAGGGCGAGATGACCACCAAGGATATCAAGAAGGTCCTCGACCAGTTCGCGGACCTGAACATACTGGCCTTCTCCTACCTCGGCGGCGAGCCGACCCTCAGGAGCGACGTGTGCGAGGTGGCAGAGTACGCCCGCGAGAAGAACATATTCTCGCAGCTGACCACGAACGGGCTGCTGCTGGAGAAGCGCGCCGAGGAGTACACAGAATCCCTGGATGTCATAGTGGTCTCGCTGGACACGACGGACCCGGAGCAGTACCACAAGATACGCCAGGTGGACGCCTTCGACAAGGTCGTGGCCGGCATAAAGAAGGCCGTCGAGCACGGCAAGAAGAACAAGTGCAGCATAGTGTCCAACACCGTCATCTGCGCCTACAACCTCGACGAGATACCCGCGGTCATCAAGTTCTGCGAGAACCTGGGCGTCGACGGCATCATGCTGGACTTCGCGACCTTCCACGACTACTGGACCACCATCGTGCACGACAAGAGCACCTACAACCCGGACGAGATGGACTGGCGCAAGCACGACAAGAAGGTCAAGGCGGTCATCCCGAAGATCATCCAGATGAAGAAGAAGTACCCCATAATAACCTCCAAATCCTACCTGAAGACCTTCATGACCGGCAATTTCAAGTACAAATGCTATCCCTACCTGTTCTGCTGCGTCGACAAGGACGGACGGGTCGCCATCCCCTGCTGGGACCACCCGAACACCAAGTTCTTCGATATCCTCACGAAACACGACCTCAAGGAGCTCTGGTTCTCGGAAGAGGTCAAGACGGAGAGGAAGAAGGTCGTCAATTGCAACCTATGCTACATGCACTGCATAGTGGAGCCCAGCAAGGTTTTAGGGGCCCCCTTCAGGAACATGGGCGACCTGCTGGAATGGGTCCGGACCTTCCGGAAGACGAGCGGCAGGGTCAGCGGATAGGCCTTTAATTACCCATCCGCAATGTTTATAGAACGGAAGGTCTTATTTCATAGCATGGATGCCGAGGAAAAAGAACCTGAAACGGTACAGAATCCCAAGCAGGAGATAATCTCGGCCAGCGATATCGAGAAGTACTGTTACTGCCCGCTCAGCTGGTGGCTGGGCAGGCACGGGGTCGACGCGACAGGGGAGGCCGTGGAGATTGGCCAGACGACCCACGACAAGGTCGCCGGGGAGCTCGGCAAGATCAAGACCAAGGAACACGAGGCCAAGACCTTCGAGCGGCTGGTCCTCTGGTTCGCGGTCACGGCATCGGTCCTGGCCCTCATAGGGGTCACCTTCGTGACATCGGTCGAGTCCCAGCTGTTCAAGACCGCCGTCGACGTCATCGCCGTGGTCTGGCTCCTGGCGGCCCTGTTCTACTTATACATGAGCGAGAACATCGGCAGCCTTGGCTGGAAGGTGAAACTGGAGGTCCTGTTCGTGGTCTCCGGTCTGATCGTCACAATCGTTGCCATACTGTCGATCCCAATGACCATCTTCAAGGACCCGAAGATAGCTTTGGTCTTCGAGATACTCGCCCTGGTCTGGCTCGTCGGGGCTACCGTGGTCCTCTACTTTGCCCTCAAGAAGCACGAGCAGATAGGCGACAAGAAGACGGCAGCCGGCATCAGGGAGGGCGAGGTCAAGTACGTGGACGACGCGGAGGCCAAGAAGAGGTCCGAGGTCCTGATGTCGGAGCTCCACAACGTGAGCGGCCGGCCGGACTACATCCTGAAGATAAACAACAAGTCCATCCCGGTCGAGATCAAGACCGGCCGCGTCCCGAAGGGCCCGCTCTTCTCGCATATAATCCAGCTGGCCTGCTACATGCTCATCATCGAGAACAATTACGGGACCCCACCCTACGGGATCCTCCGCTATGGCGACAGGGAGCACAAGATAGATTACACCGAGGACCTCCGGAAGACCCTTCTGGAGAAGATATCCGAGATGCGTATCACCCTGAAGAGTGGGGAAGCGCACAGGAACCACCGGAGGCCCGGCAAGTGCAGGTCCTGCTCGCGCAGGGACAAGTGCCCCGAGCGGCTCGTATGATTGGTGTGGCCCCCCTTACCTCAGGACACCGACCTTACCGCATTTCGTACACTTGATCTCCAGCGGTCGTTTCTTTGAGTATAGCGGTATGACGGTCTTGCACTGGGAGCATCGGACCTTTCCTACGGGCTGCATCTCCGGACCTGGCGCCATCGGGGGCCTAGGCTCAGGTTCTGCCTCGACGGGGATGGGCCTCTCGGGCGGTTCCGGCGTCCCCTGCGGCTTAGGCGCAGGTCCTGGCTCCGGGGCGCCCTCGGCCGGTCCACCTTGTTGCTCCCCATCATGGTGCTGGTTGTGCCTGTGGACGAGATCCTTCAGGGTCTTGACCTCCTCCCTCATCTTGAGCATCTCGACCTCGAAGGGCGAGAAGTCGGACTTCGAGGCCGCCCTATGACCGACGGCTAGGCCCAGGAGGAAGGCGCCCATGAGGGCGATGAGCATCATCACCACCCATGCCATGAAATAGCCCGTTACGAACAGGAAGAGGGACTTGAAGTCGAGGAAATAGATGATTACCGGGACGATGGCGACGGTCATCACTAGTACTATCGCCAAGGCCAACTGCCACGAGAACCTGTACCTTACCTCGGCCATCTCTTGCACTCCTCCTTCATGTTCTCGATCCTGTCAATCGATACGGTCACCTATGGTGGACCAGGGCAGGTCCGATCCCTGGACCTTGTAGACCTTCGGAGCACCATTCGGGTTGTATATGGAGATCTGCAACAGGACATTGGGCTCGGCCTCCGGCCTTACCGTGAAGTCACCTTCGAAGGCATAGATCTTGACCTTGTCATTGGTCCTGTCGGTCACTGTCACATTGAGCGTGAACTCCTTCTCCTTGACGGTCAGATGGAGGTTATATGTGTTGTTCTCTGCGTTCCTTTCGTAGGTCGCGTTGCCATGGAAGGCCCTGATGGTCATGTTCGCGTAGCGGACGTCGGTGAGCGCCTCGACATAGAACTTGGTGACATTGTCCACGAAGTCCACAGTGATCTTGGGATATGTCCCGATGGGCGATTGCAGGTTAGGGTCCGGTTTGAGGCAGCCTGCGATGGAGGTGACCAGGAACAGAACGACCACCCCAATTACAATGGACCTTCGCATCGCCATCGACACCTATATCGTGAATACTATATATTTAATCAATCGGAAGAATCTTACTATCATCCTGAGATTTAGAAAAATAATAAAAAGAAAAACAAATCAAAGGGACGGGCCCGCATCCGCCCATAATATGGGCGGTCCGTTCCCATCCCTGTCCCTAGCGATTCTTGCCCCGGGGCCTACTTCTTGTAGTACTTACCCCAGCCAGAGCCGCCCTTCTCCTCGCGTGCCGTCACATCGTAGGCCCCATTGTAGTAGCTCTTGTCGCCCTTGCCCTTCTTGATGGAGTAGGCCACGCCGACCACCGCGACGAGCCCTACGACCGCACCTAGGCCGACGATGAGGACGAGGCCCCTCACGGACTTGTTAGTGCTGCCGAAGTCGATGTTGATGGGCACGCTGCCGCCGATGCCCGGGTCGTGGAAGATCTTCTTGCCGCCCGGATAGCTGAAGCCCGCGAGTATCATGTACCCGTGGTACTTGCCCTTGCCGGTGGGCGCGTCGATTCTCATGCCACCCTGGACCTGGGCGTACATCGTCGAGGCTTTGCCGTCCACGGTCACGTCGCTGGTCCAGGTGAGCTTGCCCACCTTGGTCCAGTCGGCGCCCAACTGGATGTGGGGCGTCTTGACCTTCTTGGGCGACTCTAGGAACGGCTTGGACGCGTCGTTCGAGGTCTGCTCGCTGATGTCGGCCTGCCCGCTGTCCGTGTCGTAGACCGCCTTGGATCCTTGGTCCACCTGGTCCTCGAACTGGGCGTTGATCCACTTGGCGACCTTGCCGGGCACGAGGTTCCCGATTATGGCGTGCCACTCTAGGAGCAGGTGGGGGTTGCTGTTCGAGGCGTCGAAGTCCCAGCCGTCGAGCTCGTGGTCGAACTTGACGACGTAATTCCCGTGGTCCCCGCTGAAGGTCCTGTCGGCCGTCCTCTCGGACTTGCTGACATCGTAACCCCCCTTCGCGTTCTTCTCCACGGTGACCTTGTATGCAGGCACCGTGATGTTGTCGTAATGGACCACCTTGGTCGTCAGGTGGAAGGTGAACTCGGCCTTGTCCATCTTCTTGTTGGCCACGTCGTTGACTATGGACGAGCTGTTGCCGATCGCCTTGTAAGGCAGGTCCTTGGCCGTCAGCGAGAAGCTCCAGTCCTTCTCCTTGTTGGCCTCGTCGACCTTGGATGTGATGTTGCCCCTGGTCCAGGCCGTGGTCAGGCTGACCTGCTTGTAGATCGGCTCGTGGACGAAGTACTGGCCATAGGTGAGGCCCGTGCCCCAGTGCTTGTAGTCGCAGACCCCGTCGCCATTGGTGTCGTTGAACTCGAATAGGTCCTCCAGCTTCATGGCGAAGACCGTGAGGACAGGTATCGGGACCGTCTTACCCATGCTGGCCCCGTTGACGTCCTGCACATCCGCCACGCCCAGGTACCTGACGTGCATCGCAACGATTATGATGCTGTTGGGGTTCTGCGGAGTGCCGTATATCACTCCGAAAGCGGCGTCATTGTTGAACTTGATGAACACGTAGTCGCCGCCGCCCAGGTCGGTCGTCGTTCCCGTCTCCTCTTTCACATCGAGGTAGGCGCTGTCTGTCTTGGCTGCCATCGCAAGGCCCGAAAAGGCCGTCCCCATGAATGCCATGAGGACGAATATTGCGAACCACTTCGCATATCCCTTCGTCATCCTTCTTCCTCCTTTGAGACCGCGCTTGGCGGTTTCTGGTCCTTCTGTTTGTCATCCCGCAGATATATACCCAATCTGCTGTTTTACGCTAATTCTATCAAGATGGTGCCCAGAACGGCCATTTTGGGCCAAGGCGCGGCTAAGAACTCAGACCTTTTAACTCAATATATAAATATTTAAATTCAAGAGAGGTTGACTAGGGATGTCAAGGGTACTGGGGTTCCCACGGGGGTTGGGGTAGGATGGTCAAGGACGAGAGGTCCGAGAGGATTCTGGAGAAGCTCGACCGCCTGCAGCGGACGGGCAACAGGGCCACCGCCAAGTTCGTGGCGGAGGAGGCCGTCGCTTATTTCGCCCGACGGAAGGAGAACCTTGAACGGGAGCCTCCATCGAAGGAGAGGGACCGGGCCCTCGCCGAGCTCGAGAAGTACCTCGGCGACGTCCACAAGGTCATGGGCGAGCACGATGACGCGCTGGGGCATTATCACAAGGTCATGGACCTCAGCAAGGGTTGCGAGAAGGACCCCGAGGCGGCCAAGTTTCTCGCAGATGCACTCATTGCCAAGGGCGATATCTACCTACGCCGGGGCGACTGGGAGAAGGCCATGGAGAACTTCAGGAAGGCGCTGGACCTGGCCAAGATCATGCAGTACGACAACGGCGAGGCCGAGGCCGCTCGATTGATAGGTTACGTGAACTGGCGCCTAGGGAGCTTCAGCAAGGCCGACGATTTCTTCAAGAAGGCCCTGACCATCGCAGAGGAGATCAACGACCTGGATGTCCAGGGCAAGACATACATCGACCTGGGGAACCTAGAGAACGAGAGCGGGAACCTGGACAAGGCCCAGACCTATTACAACAAGGCCCTGAAACTGCTCGAGAAGGTGGACGACAAGTACGAGCTGGCGCGTGTCTACAACAACATGGGCGACATCTGCATCAAGCGCCAGGACTGGACCTCGGGCATCAAGTACTTCGAGCGGTGCAACGACATCGCCATCGAGATACGCGACCCTCGCTGGAAGGGCTGGGCCATGTTCAACATGGCCGAGTGCCTGTCCAAGAGCGGGAACCCGAAGAGGGCCATAGACGCCTGCGAGCGGGCCGAGCGGGCCCTGTCCCATACCGATGACAAGATTGCCATGGCGCACGTGCACATCAACTATGGCATAGCCTACCGTCTGATGAAGGAATGGGACCTGTCCGAGGAGCGGTTCCGCAAGGGATTGGAGCAGCTCGAGAACCTGAAGTCGCCACAGGTCCTCGCCTGGGCTTATACAGAGTTCGGCAGGATGCTCAGGGAAAAGGGGACCGACGAGCTCGCCGCGGAGTACCTACGCAAGGCCATCTCGATGTACAGGAAGCTCGGTGCCATGAAGTCGGTCCAAGGGTTGACGAAGGAACTCGCAGCCATGTCCTGTCACTGAGACCAATGCTCGGGGAGAAAGGTTTTTTCCCAACATCGGCCCTATAGCCCTCGGGTCGATGCCGTATGACGAAGGCCGATAGCCCAGGGCCGGACCTCTCGGTGGAGAAGCGTATCTTACTTCATCTCCACAAGTACTCTCACGCCTACTCCGAGGCCTGGGAGGTCCCCAATGCCATGTCCCAGGAGGGCATCAGCGAGGCCCTGGACATTCTTTTGAACAACGTCTCGAGGGGCATGAAGGACCTAAAGGTCAGCGGCAGGGTCTCCGAGCGGCTCGCACATATCAAAGGCGGCAAGCGCAAGCGCAGGGCATATTTCTTGACGGACGATGGGATACGCCTCGCGGAGGAGGTCCAAAGGGCGGTCCTGGATGTCGAAGTGCCTTACAAGGACAAGGAAGGCAAGGCCGGCCAACTCGCCGTAGGGAAGATCGTCGGCCAGTTCAGGCTCGACTTCGGTGAGACCATCGCGCCAACGGACGTCGTCGAGACCGTCCGGCGGAACGGCATCTTCGACGCGGCCAAGGCCCATGCGGCCATCGAGGCCGCGGCCAGTACCAAACAGAAGGGCCTGGCCCTCGTGGACATGACCGACACGGCCCCGAGATTGGAAAAGTTCGTCGGCAGGGCCGGCCTTTTGACGCAGCTCGAGGGCGACATCGAGGGCCAGGGGCCGCCTATACTGGTGGTCCATGGCATGGCGGGCATCGGCAAGACCACGCTGGCCCTGAAGGTCCTCGAGGACCTCCGCGGCAAGAGACACCTGTCCTACTATCGTTTTCACAGCTGGGATTCCCTTGGCAATGTGGCGGCAGCTCTCCAGGACCTGATGATGCACATGGGCCTGAGGTCCAAGGCCGTTGGGTCCATGCGGGAGATGGATGTCAACGAGCTCGCGATGTTCATCGCAAGGGAGCTCGAGGCGCAGCCGGTGTTATTGGTCTTCGACGACTTCCACAAGGCCAGGGAGGATGTCGTCCCGCTCTTCAGGGTCCTCATGGACCTATCGCGACAGTTCAGCGGCCTCAGGGTCATGCTCGTGACGCGGACCGTCCCAGGATTCTATTCGCGCAAGGAGGTCACCGTCGAAAAGGTCGTGGCCGAGGTCCAGCTGGACGGCCTCGACCTGGACGAGACCAAGGCGTTGCTAGGCGAGGGCCACAGCGAGGCGGCCATCGAGAGGATCTACGGTCTATCCCGTGGCGTCCCGCTGTTCCTGGAGATCCTCGGTGGCATCGACAACATGGACGCTGTCGGCGATGTGCGGAAGTACATTGAGGAGGAGGTCTACTCAGAGCTTAGGCCCGGCGAGCGGACAGTGCTGGAGGGGCTCTCGGTGCACAGGTACCCGGTCCCACCCGAGGCCGTACTCGTCGAGGGCGCAAGCTTCGACGACATATCGGTCCTCTGCCGGAAGTCCCTAGTGATGGAACTTCCGCACCGCCGGTTCGAGGCCCATGACCTCATTAAAGAGTTCGTCTACGGCCGGCTGTCCACCGAGGCCCGCATCAAACGTCACAGGAACGCCGCGGACTTCTACCTCGCGCCCCAGGTCCAGGGCCCCGAGGCCGATGGCGCTATGGTCGAAGGGCTCTACTACACGGCCGAGCTCGCGACGCTCGAGGCAGTCCACCACATGAAGAGGTCCGGGGATGTGAAGGGGGCCGCCGCGCTGATATTGAAGGTCGGTCCCGACCTTCTCGACCAGGGCTATACCGAGGTCCGAGGTCTCCTGGACTCGTTCGACAGGGCCGAGGTCGACGATGCATTATGGGCGGACATCCTGGTGCAACGCGGCGACGCGGCCGCCACCGCCGAGGACTGGTCAAAGGCCCTTCAGTTCTACGAGGCCGCCCTCGAGGCAAAGAAGAATCTCGGCGCCGACAAGACGACGTTGGCCTCGATACATGGCATGATCGGCATGGCACAGATGCATGTCGAGCGCTGGGAGGAAACGGTCCGCTCGCACCAGAGCGCGCTAAGGATGTTTGAGGAGGCCGGAGACGAGCGGGGCATGGCCAAGGAGCTCATGCACCTCGGCATAGTCTTCAGGAACAAGAAGGACTGGAAGGGCGCCGGGGCCGCCTACGACAGGGCCGCCAAGCTGCTCGACAGAGTGAAGGACCTCCAGGGCCTTGTCGTGCTCTATAACAACATCGCACAGATGGGCCTGGCGAAAGGGGACCTGAGGTCCGCCGAGGCCAGCATCAAGAGGGCCTTAGAGCTCGCCGACGAGATCGACTTCGAGGCCGGCAGGGCCATGGTCCTCTTCACACGGGGCGAGCTGGCCCTCGGCATGGGCAAGCTCGACGGTGCGAGGAAGGACCTCGAGGAGGCCACCGAGATATTCAGGCGCAAGAAGGACTTCGACCCGGCCATCCGCGTCCAACTCACCCTCGGGGATGCGCTCCTCGAGGAGGATAGGTCGAAAGAGGCCCAGAGGGTCTACCTGAGGGCGCTCGATCTTTATCAGTTCAAGAAGGGCACCGGTAAATCGTTCTTCTCACGACATCGGGTCCCGGAGGACCTTGGCCTCCTCGGGAGCATCTACGACCATCTATCAGCCGCCAGCCGTGCCAAGGGCGACAGGAAGGATGCCCTGGGCTACCACCTAAAGGCCCTGGACTGCTACGAGGCCGACGGTGACCGGTCAGCCATGGCCCGCAAGCTCCTCGATGCTGGAAGGGCCTGCGAGGACCTGGGGGATCCAAAGGCCGCAAAGGCAGACTTCGAGCAGGCCCTGCATGTGCTCGCCGAGACCGACGATGCCCAGGGCATGGCGGCCGTGCACATGAACCTGGCGCGCCTGTGTGAAGCGGACGGGGACCTGCCATCGGCCCAGGGCCATCTCGAACAGGCCCGGACCATAGGCAAGAGGACCGGTGACAGGGAACTCGAGGCCATTTCCGAGAAAGAACTGAGGCGGATCAAGGGCGGCCTCGCGAAAAAAAAGCAATGATGCAACTCATTGCGCGATCTCAACCAGTATTTCTTCTGAAAACTAAATAACAGGGAACGACGTTACATAGTTGTATGGAAAAAGAAAAGGAGAAGATGTCCTACGACCTGATTTACCAGGTCTACCAGAAGGAGCGCCAGGGCGCGGCCCTGACGAAGGTCGAGAAGGACTTCTACGAGCACGTTGCGACGCTGATAAAGGGCCTCTCGGACGATTACGACGCCGAGAGCAAGAACAACCCGTCATCAACGAAGTGCATGCTCCTCTACGACGAGCTCAAGAAGATCAGGACGCTCTTCCGTGAGATCTACGAGTACAGGATCCGCAAGATCGCGCTCATGGCCCTGACGGGCGCGAGCGAAGGCTCCGTGGACACAAGGAACCTCGTCGGCATAGAGACGACGATATTCGACCATCTCATGACCATCCTGAAGAAGAGCTATGATGACGTAGGCCGCGTGGAGCAGGGATGCCAGATCCCAATGGGTGCGTATCCCTCACAAAAGGCCCCGGAACCCGAGGCCACGATGCAGCCATTGGCCTCACCAATGAAGCATCCGTCGGCTGCCACCGATGCCACGGGCAAGGCCGTCGCAGGAGCCGACAAGGCCACAGAGGTCGTGTCCGTCGAGAACTGCCAGAAGGAGGCAGCGAAGCCCGCGGCGGAGCCAGCCCTGATGAAGAAGAAGTGGGTCGCGGTCCAGATTCTCGAGGACATCCCCAAGTTCGCTGGCGAGGGCGGCGAGGTCTATATCCTGAAGAAGAAGGACTACGCGAGCCTCCCTCAGACCATGGCCGAGCGCCTCGAGAAGATGGGCAAGGCAAGGATAATGCCGACCTAGGCGCGCCATGGCAAGGTTTTTTACCGCCCGTCCCTATCGCGCCAGCATGGCGACCCTAAGGATCAGGAACATCGATGGAAAGGTCCAGGTGGGCAAGCTGATCTGCCTGCTCGGCAACTATTCCAAGCATGTCAAGGAGATGAAGGGGACCACGCCTGAGCAGATAATGTTCTTCCTCAAGCCGTCCACGTCGGTCATCCACGATGGAGGGTCGGTCATCCTCCCGAAGGCCTCGAAGGAGGTCCACCACGAGGTGGAGCTCGCCGTGGTCATCGGTAAGAAAGGGAAGAACATCCCACAGTCCAGGGTCGACGAGCACATTCTAGGTTATTGCGTCCTTCTCGACATCACGGCCAGGGACATACAGGACAAATGCAAGAAGGAGGGTCGGCCCTGGGCCATCCCGAAGGGCTTCGACACCTTCGCGCCCATGTCCGACATCGCACCGAGGGACGAGGTCGGGGACACCTCGGACCTGAGGATAACGCTTGACCTGAACGGTGTGAGGAAACAGGATTCCTCTACAAAGTTCATGGCGCATAAAGTGGACGAGGTCGTCGCATATTGCTCGACGATAATGACCCTCGAGGCCGGTGATGTCATCGCTACCGGGACGCCGGAAGGGGTCGGACAGCTCCGGCCCGGGGACAAGGTCATAGCGGAGATAGCAAAGGTCGGCAGGGTCGGCGTCTCCGTCATCGCCGAGGAATGAGGGGATGGCTCGGAAGGCCGATTTTGGCGAGGTCGTCCGGAGGCTCAGGGCCCTCTACGGGCCGTCGGAGAAGGTCTGGAACAAGGACCCTTTCACAGTGCTCGTTGGGACCATCCTGTCCCAGAGGACCAGGGACGAGAACACGGCCCAGGCATCGCTGGCGCTCTTTTCGAGGTACGATACCGTCGAGAGGCTCGCCGTCGCGGAGGTCGACGAGGTCCAGAGCCTGATACAGCCTGCCGGGTTCTATCGGGTCAAGGCCCGCATCATAAAGAAGGTCGCGCAGGAGATACTAGATAGGTTCCATGGGAAGGTCCCCGACGACATCGACGGGCTCCTTTCCTTGCCCGGCGTTGGGCCTAAGACCGCCAACTGCGTGCTAGTCTACGGGTTCCACAAGGCGGCCATCCCGGTGGACACCCACGTACACCGGATATCCAACAGGCTGGGCTGGGTGAGGACGCGGACCCCCGAGGAGACCGAGGCGGAGCTCGTGAAGGTCCTCCCGAGACGGTACTGGCTAGAAATAAACGACCTATTGGTGACCCATGGCCAGCGTCTTTGCAGACCGATAGGGCCTCGCTGCGGCGAATGTCCAGTAAACAATATATGCCTTAAGTTGATATCTTCTAAGGAACGCGGGCCCGTCAGGAAAGGGGGGCGCAGTAAGCGCTATGGCTGACGGGACGGCGCCCCGTGCGAAGGATGGACCTTGATGACAGGGAAGATACGTGCGGACCTGTTGGTCATCAATGCCAACCAGATGTGTACCCTCAGGGGACCGAAGCGCCCTAGGGTGAAGGACGAGCTCCGGCATCTGGGCACGGTCCCCAAGGCCGCGGTGGCCATGGAGGCCGGCAAGATAGTGGCCGTCGGCAGCACGGAGGAACTGAAGAACAAGGTCGACCGGAGGTTCGTCGAGGTCCTCGACGCGTCCGGCATGACCATCCTCCCGGGCTTCGTGGACCCGCATACACATGCATTGTTCTATGGCTCCCGCGAGGACGAGTTCGCCATGAAGATCCAGGGGACCAGCTACATGGACATCCTCCGGGACGGCGGGGGCATAATGAGGACCATGGTCGCCACCAGGAACGCGACCAAGTCGCAGCTGGCCTCGACCCTGACCTCCCGGCTCACGAACATGATGCGCTACGGGACGACCACAGTCGAGGTGAAGTCCGGCTACGGGCTGAACACCCGGGACGAGCTCAAGATGCTCGAGGTCATCAAGGATGTCGACAGGAGGCATCCTATGACCGTGGTCCCGACCTTCCTGGGGGCCCATGTGGTGCCTCCCGAGTTCAAGGACCAGGCCGATCAGTACATCGAGCTCATCATCAACGATATGCTTCCGAAGATCGAGGAGAGGAAGCTGGCAAAATTCTGCGATGTGTTCTGCGAGAAGGAGGTCTTCGACACGGTCCAGTCGAGAAGGCTCCTGACGAAGGCCAAGGAGCACGGCCTGGTACCGAAGCTCCACATAGACGAGATCGAGGACATCGGTGGCGTGGGTGTCGCGGTGGACGTAGGGGCCGTATCCGTGGAGCACCTGGTGGTCACCTCCAAGGCCAATATGGCACGCCTGGCGGAGAAGTGCATAATCGGGACGCTCCTGCCAGGGACGCCCTATGTCATGATGGACGACAAGCATCCCAACGCCAGGGCCCTCATCGAGCTTGGTGTGCCCGTGGCCCTGGGGACCGACATGAACCCCAACTGCTGGACCGAGTCAATGCAAATGGTGGCCTCTTTGGCGTGCACCCAGCTGCGGATGACGCCCGAGGAGGTCATCACCGCGTCCACGATAAACGCGGCCTACGCCATAGGCCTGGGCGACAAGGTCGGCAGCATCGAGCTGGGCAAGCTCGGGGACCTGGTGCTCCTTGACGCCCCGAACTTCATGCACCTTCCATACCGTTTCGGCACCAACCAGGCGAAGGTGGTCATCAAGTCCGGCAAGGTGGCGGTCGATAGGCGGCCTGATGCTGAACGGAAATAGGTGGCCTTGGGCCCCATCGTCATATATGAAATTCGACAATTCGGGCCTTTTGATATCATCAAATTTCGCATGGTTTTATATCCTATTGCTCAAATAAGTTAAATACTAGGAATCGATTATCTTTTCGGGAATTGGATAATTAAGTATATCCTACGGGGAGAGGGGAAGTATTTCATCGCCAAGCAAGGATGATATAGAGAGGGCCCTCGACCGCCCTCAGAACAAGGCCATCGTCAAGTACATGCAGGACCGCGATTGGGTCACCGCCGACGAAATCGCCTCCTTCCTGAGTATGAACGTCACCATGGCCATGCTCTATATCTCAGACCTCGAGAAGGCCAACCTTGTGGTCCGGAAGCAGGAGGGGACCAAGGACAAGAAGGTCGTCCGGTTCAAGCTCTCGGCCCGTAAGGATATCGCCATGGAGAAGCTCATGTCCCAGGACGGCTCCCAGATCCCCCACGAGAAGGTCGTCGGGGCCATCCGGGTCTACATTGGCATATACAATTCCATGATAAACAAGCTCCATGAGGTCGGCGGGCGGTCCACACTGGAGAACATAGTCAATAACGGCACCAGCGACATCACCAACAACAGGGCCAAGGAGATCGTCCTGTTCCTCGAGAAGGGCGGCAACCTGGAGGGCGCCATCGAGGCCTTCAACAAGAAGCTCCCTTCCGGCGGTTACACGACGGCGAACTTCACGGAGGTCAAGGGGGACTTCATTGTGGTCCTGAAGAGCATGATCGAGGCCCTGGAGCGGTTCATGGGCAAGCTCTATGGCCAGCACCTCACGAAGACCTCGCTCAAGCCCGTCATCCTGGAGAACAAGGAGCTCATCCACGAGCTGGACCTGTTCGCAGGTCTGCCACGGGATTACTTCCCGGCCGGGGGTACATGACAATGACAACATCACATTCCATTGCTATGGTCGATTCAGAGATTGGGGGCATTTAAATGACCCGCGTTCAGACAGGCACAGAGGCGACCCGCGTTCAGACGGGCATAGAGGGACTTGACGAGCTACTCCGTGGGGGCTTCCCGGAGAACACGGTTAACCTGGTAAGCGGGCCCGCAGGCAGTGCCAAGAGCCTATTGGGGCTCCAGTTCTTGTACAATGGGGCCAGCAAATACGGCGAGACCGGGGTGTACATCACCCTCGAGGAATCCAGGGAGAACATCGAGCGTGCCCTGAAGGTCTACAACATGGACTTCGAGAAGTACGAATCCGACGGCAAGTTCTACCTCATCGACCTGGGGGACCTGAGGAAGGAGTGCAACATCGACGAGGAGATGGAGGTCGGCCTCCTGGCCTTCAGCACGCTGGACGAGTTCCTGCAGAAGCACCTGAACGTGACCCAGGCCAAGCGCATAGTCATCGACTCACTGACGGCCGTGGGATTATACTACCAGTCCGTCGAGATACTGAGGAGGGAGATGTTCCGGTTCGCGAGGATGCTCAAGGACCACCGGGTCACCTCGCTGCTGATAACGGAGTCCCTGGAGGGCCAGGGCGCGTTGACGAGGTACGGCATCGAGCAGTTCATAGCGGACTCCTTCATTGTGATGGGCCTCGAGGACGTGAAGGGCGAGCTGCGCAGGACCATCACCGTCAGGAAGATGAGGTTCACGAAGCACGACACCGCCATACACCCGCTGCTCATAACGAACTCCGGGATAGAGGTGTCGGCCGAGGAACGCGTACTAAGGTGATCAGGACCGTTCGGCCCATTCGCTGTTCCTGGGCGTCGTCTTCTTCGGTTCCACCATGGACAGGTTTATCTCGGTCCCTATGTCCAGGATGAGCCCGTCCTTGGCGGCCACGGTCCGTATGCCGGTGGTGGACTGGATCCAGTCGGCCTCCTTATCCGGGTCCTGGCGCAGTATCTTGAGGCCGAAATGGGTCAGGACCGCGATCTCGGGTTTGATGACCTTGACGATGTCGGCGGCGTCCTCGGTGGTCAGGTGGTGCGGGATGCGGGCCCTCTGCGGCCTCGTGCACGCGATGATGAGCACCCGGGCCATCCTGTGGGCCTGGACCACCTCAGGGATAAGGGCCGTATCGCTGATGTAGGAAATGACGCCGTTGCTGGTGAATATCCTGAAACCGATCGTGAACTCGTCGGAATGGGCGCTGGGCGTGGCCTCTATGGCCACATGGCCGACCTTCACCCTGTTCCTTGGGACCATGGTTATCACGTGGTCGACAAGCTTGGCGTGATAGGTGGATATGGCCGGTGAGAAGTCCTTGACGCCCTCGAAGACCGACTTGCTTCCTATGACGGTGCCGCGTCGCTTCGAGCCCCCGAGGGTCATGGCCTCGATGAGTATCTCTGCGTCGGTATAATGGTCGGGGTGGCAGTGAGATATGAGGATGGCGTCCGTCTGTGTCGGGTCGATGCCAGCCCTGTGGAGATGGACCAGGGCCCCGGGCCCGGGGTCGATGTGAATTCGGACCCCGTCGTCTATATATATACCCGCCGTGGCCCGCATCTGATAGATGGTGGCGAAGCGTCCGCCGCCCGTGCCGAGGAACACAAGTCGCGTCATGTCCGTTGGGACCTCGATTGTGCTGGCGTGTTAAAACACTTATGGGCTTCCGGCCTCAGATGGAGGTCCCCTCGTCCTTGAGACTGATGGTCTGGACCATGGTCACCGTCTTGGTGACCTTGTCGGCGTAGCGCTCCCGGAAAGTGATCAGGAACCTATTGAACTCGTCCATGTCGTGGAACTTGAGCTTCATGATGAGGTCGAACTCGCCCGTGATGCCCGAGAGCTCCACGAGGTTCTGGTTCCCGATTATCTCGGTGTCGAGGTACTTATCGAGCTTTCCCGCGATGAGCATGTAGACGGTGAAGTTGAGGCCCACCATCTTCTCGTCGAGGTCTATGGTGAAGCGCTTGATGGTGCCGTCCTTGAACAACTTGACCAGCCGTTGGTGGACGGTGCTCGGCCTTATGCCCGTGCTCTTTGAGATGTGGCGGATGGTGGCCCGGGCGTCCTTTTTGAGGACACGGAGGATCTTGACGTCCTTAGGGTCCGGTGGGCCGGTCGCGGTCCTCGTCATGATAGGTTAATTTATCTAATAATATTTAAATTTTTATGTTACTTGTACATAAAACACTTCGAAATAGTGGATTTATTGGACACTTGTCTATGGAAATAATGGAAAATTTCATGAAGTTAGAGGCCCATTATGGTGCAGAGGGTGAAATCATGAACGTCAAATGCGATATCAAGGACATCAAGCTGGCCGATATCGGCAAGAACAGGATCGAGTGGGCCGAGAGACAGATGCCCGTTGTTAATCTGATAAAAGCCACCTTCAAGGAGACGAAGCCTTTGAAGGGGCTCGTCATGGGCGCGTGCCTCCATGTGACATCGGAGACGGCGAACCTCGTCCGGTGCCTCAAGGAGGGCGGTGCAGAGGTGGTCCTGTGCGCCTCGAACCCGCTCAGCACGCAGGACGACGTTGCTGCGTCCCTGGTCCGGGACTATGGCATCAGCGTCTATGCCATCAACGGCGAGGACAACAAGACCTATTACAAGCACATCAACCAGGTCCTGGACCACAGACCGAACGTCACCTTGGACGACGGCGGCGACCTGGTCTCGGTCATCCACAAGGAGCGTCCTGACCTCATCAAGGGGATAATCGCGGGCACGGAGGAGACGACGACCGGGGTCATCCGGTTCAGGAGCATGGAGAGGGAGAAGGCCCTGAAATACCCCATCATCGCCGTCAACGACGCCAATACAAAGCACCTCTTCGACAACAGGTACGGCACTGGCCAGAGCAGCATGGACGGCATCATGAGGGCCACGAACACCCTCATCGCGGGCAAGAACTTCGTCGTGTGCGGCTACGGCTGGTGCGGCCGTGGGGTCGCCATGAGGGCCAAGGGCATGGGGGCCAATGTAATCGTGACCGAGGTCGACCCGCTGCGGGCCCTGGAGGCCGCCATGGACAGCTTCCGCGTCATGCCTATGAAGCAGGCTGCGAAGATAGGTGACATCTTCATCACGGCCACCGGCGACAAGAAGGTCATCGGGGCCGGAGCCCTGAACATCATGAAGGACGGGGCCATCCTCTGCAACACGGGGCACTTCAACGTCGAGATCGACATCCCGGCCATGGAGGCCATGAAGAAGTCCAAGAGGACCATCCGCAAGTTCGTTGAGGAGTACGACCTCAAGGACGGCAGGAAGCTCTTCCTGCTAGGCGAGGGCAGGCTCATTAACCTGGCCGCCGCCGAGGGCCACCCGGCCATGGTCATGGACATGAGCTTCGCGAACCAGGCCCTGACCGCCGAGTGGATAAAGGCCAACGCCAAGAGGCTCAGACCGAAGGTCTACCCTGTGCCGACCAAGATCGACAAGAAGGTCGCGTCCCTCAAGCTCAAGAGCATGGGAATAAAGATCGACAGGCTCACGGCCGAGCAGAAGGAGTACCTGTCGAGCTGGACGGCCGGGACCTGAGCGTATTTTTTTGTTACTTTGTTTTTTTCCTACACCGTAACCATTATTTTCCATCATATCAATCCATAGCTGATGGTTCGCAGGAAAAGTGGCGTCAAGGACGACCTCACGGCCAGGAAGAAGGTCTGGGAGACCATATGCTCATTTCCGGGGCTGTTCCCCCATGAGCTGGAGAGGATAGTAAAGCTCGGACCGGATGTCATGGCAGAAATACTCAGGGGCTTCGAGGATGGCTACCTCGTCGAGGTCAGGATCGAGGATGGGAAGAAACAGTACTTCCCGATCACCTCCATGGGCCTCGAGGACAGGGCCATCCTATCGATGTTGAACGAGCGCGTCCCGAAGGAGCTCCTGCGGTTCCTTTTGGACTCTCCCCATCAGACGCTGGAGGAGATCGAGAAGCGCATGAAGCTGCCGAGGTCCAAGATACAACCCCATATCGACAAGCTCTTCAGGCTAGGGGTCATCGTGCTCGCCAAGGATTCCCACAAGGGCAACAGGACGACCTTTCAGATATTCGACCCGGAACGGATGAGAAAGCTGCTCATGGTCAAGGACACCTCGCTCTTCGTCTAGCCAGGCCTGGACATAATTTTATATCGAAAAGAACCATAATGCGGCCGGAAGATGTTCACGATGCCGAGGCCAACCATGGGAGCTGCGTTCCTAGGAATATTCGGTCACGTCAATGTCGACTGGATAGCGGACGCCACCAAGGACCCGCCTGTAGAGCACGGGCCGTTCTTCGGCGGCGTTGCGGGGAACATTGCGGTCGAGGCATCTCGGTTCGGCGTTCCTGTCCGGCTGGCCTCGGTCATAGGTCGTAACTTTCCCAAGGCCTACCTCAAATTGTTGAAGAGCCTTAAGGTCGACCTCAGGTTCCTTCAAGAGAACGACGAGGTCGAGACATCCACATGCCGTATGACCACATTCCAGGACGGCAGCCAGCGGAAGGAGATATTCCACGGGCCTCAGAACGAGAAGGTTCGGTTTCCACAGACCTTCATAAAGGGGTTGAGTTACCTGCATGTATCGACGGGCCTTCCCGAGGCCTGCATATGCGCCGCGAAGCAAGGACGCAATGGAGGCCTCAAGGTGGCCTTCGACCCGGGGGCCGACCTCGCGAGGCACTACCGGGAGGAGGACCTGAGGTCGGCCCTGGAATGCTCGGACATGTTCTTTGTCAACGAAGAGGAGCTCAAGGTGGCCCTCGGCCTCCTCGGGGCACGGTCTCACAATACCCTTCTGAAGCTCGTCAGGACCCTGATCGTCACGAAGGCCGGGAGGGGAAGCCTTCTTGTGACCAAGATGGGCGAGGTCAGGATCCCGGCCGTCAAGGTCCCGACGGTCGTCGATCCAACGGGCGCGGGCGATGCCTACCGCTCGGGCGTGTATGCCGGCCTATTCAGGGGCTATCCGATGGAGGATTGCTGCATCCTGGGGGCCATCGCGGCCAGCGAATGCATACAAAGGGAAGGGGCACAGGAAGGCCTCGAGAGCTGGGCCGAACTCGAGAAGAGATACAGGGCCATCAAGAGATGAGCGATTATCTTTTTACCTCCCCGTTCCATACACCGCCTGATGACGGGACACAAGGACAGGATAATCAGGGGTCCGCCTTTCTGGCTCGAGGTCTTCAGGGATGTCGGCGTCAAGGCCCAAAAGGTATCTCAGCAGATCTGGGGGACGCCCGAGGCCCAGAAGGAGCTCGGCCGAGGCGCCGGCGGCGACAGGACCGTCGAGATGGACCGACGTCTCGAAGACATCCTGATCGACAAGCTCAAAAGGGTCGGTGACGTCCGCCTGATATCCGAGGAGAGCGGCCTTCTAGAGTTCGGGGAACCCAACGCTACCATCATCGCGGACCCGCTCGACGGGTCCTTCAATGCCAAGATGGGCATCCCGCTCTTCACGATCTCCCTGGCCCTGGTGGAGGGCGATCTGAGGATGGGCAACATCACCCTCGGATACATCAGGAACCTCCTGACCGGCAAGGATTATGTCGGTATCACAGGCAAGGGCGCGACCTTCGACGGAACCCCTCTGCAGACCTCCGACAGGACGGATGTGACCGTCCTAGGCATGGAATGCCATCCCAATACCGTACTGGCCCTGAGACAGAGCCTGACCGTGGTGGACAACGACACCAGGTTCAGGAGCCTTGGATGCGCGTCCATGGACCTGTGCCTGGTCGCCAAAGGGGTATTCGACACCGTCATAGATGTCCGGGAGAGGCGCTCAAGGATCATCGATATAGCTGCAGGCTACCGCATCGTCCTTGAGGCCGGTGGCATGATGACGGACGAGGAAGGACGCCCCCTCGACGACATCAAGGTCGAGATGTCCACTCGTATAAATTTCGTGGCTTCTGGTAACATTGTGGTCCACAAGAAGGTCCTGAGGATGCTGGAAGAACAGGGCTACTCTTGAACCGTCCCTAGTTCGGCCCTTTCGACTTAAGGTGCCAAAGCAAGTTCTCCAGCTGCTTGACCACGGCCTCGAGACCGTTGAGGTCCCTGTCCATGAATGCATTGAAGTGCCTGCTCTTCACGTTCACGGCACCGAACGCGCCATCGTCCACGGATATGAGCACGACCATCTCCGACTTGACCTCTCCACCCTTCTCCTCGGAGCACCGCGGGTCCACTGTCACGTCGTTCACGACCGCGTTCTCCTTGTGGGTCACGCACCAGCCCAATAGCCCTTCGCCGACGGGGACCCTAGTACCGGCCACGGGCTTTTTCTTGAGGCTGCCGCATACGGCCCTCAGGACGAGCTCCTGGCTTCCCTTGTCGTCCGTCGACAAGCTGCTTATCTCCACCTGGAAGAAATGCAACTTGGCCTTGATGAGCTCCGCCGCCTTCTTCAGCAGGCCCTCGATGGAGGTGGCCCTGGCGAGCTCGTTACCGGTCTCGTAGGCGATGGTGAAGATGCGCTCGCGCTCCTGCTGTTCCTTGTAGCGTGCCGCCCTGTCCAGCGCGCCGGACAGCAGGTCGCACATGACCGTGATGATGAGCGAGTCCCAGTCCCCGAACTCGTTGGGCTCATCGCTCTCTATATTCAGGATACCGACGATATCCTTGTTGACGAGGACCGGCGCCGCCACCGCGGACCGGACCGTCTTACCGAGCCCCTCGAAGTATCGGTCATACTTCATCGCCTCGTTGACCATGACCCTGGTCCTCTGCTTATACGCTTGACCGATGATGCCGGAATCCATACTGTGCCTGAACCCGGGCTGGAGCGCCTTCCCGCGGTCCCCATCGGAGGCCCTGGCCCTGAGCTCGAGGTCATAGGCCTCGTCGTCGATGATGTAGAACTCCACGTTCTGATAGTTCAGGTGTTTCTTTATAAGCTTCACCGCCCGTTGGATTATCGTGTCCCGGTCCAGCTCCGTCGTGAGGCCCTTCTCGATGTCCATGACGCCCGAGATGTCATGCGAGCGCCTCGTGAGCTCGTCGACCTGGCCCAGGTTCTGGATGGCCCTCGAGATGATGTCCGAGACCGTACCAAGGGCGATGACATCCAACTGCGTGAACGCGTCCTTCCTATCGCTCTCCACGTTCAGGACGCCCACGGTCTTGCCCCCGACGATGATAGGCAGGCAGAGCTCCGAGAGCGAGCCCCTTCTGGGCTCCGGTATGAACCTCTTGTCCTGGGAAGTATCGTTGCATAGGACGACCTTCCCGCTGCGGAAGCACGCCCCTATGAGGCCCTGCTCCGACGGAAACTCCGTGCCCTGATGGGCCAGGTCCATGTAGGCGCCCATCGTGGCCCGTATCTTGAGTATCCCAAGGGGCCACTTGCGCTCGTCCTCCATGAAGACGCACACGCTGTAGAACTTGAACCTGTTCTCCAGGGTCTCGACCGTCTCCTGCAGGAGGATGTCCAGGTCGTTGGCCTTCAGGGCCTTGTTGCTCAGCTCGTCCAGGACCTTCAACAGGTCAGAGCGCCGCTGCTCCTCCTCGTAGAGGCGCGAGTTCTGCAGCGCCATGGCCAGGCTCCTGGCGAGCGTGTCCACGGCGAGCCTGTCCCAGTTCTCGAAGGCCCCGACCTTGTCACTTTCGACGTTGATCAGGCCGATGACCTCGTCCGCGATCTTGATCGGGCAGACCATCTCGGCCTTCGTCTTGACCCAGGGTCTGGCCTTGAACCTCTTGTCCTTTGAGACATCATTGACAACCAGGGTCTCCCTCTTTTGCACACAAACGCCGAAGAGCCCCTCCTCGACGCTTTGCGAATAATCGGGCGGTGACCTGCCTTTATAATCACCGGATTGCGCCTGCTTGACCAGGGACCTCCTTTCATTGTCGAGAAGGAATATGGCGACATCAAGATAGTTCCTGCTCTTCTGGAACTCCGCCGTGAACCTTTCCATGATGCCCTTCTTGCTGAGGTCCTTGGATATATACAAAGAGATATCGTTCACTAGCCCAAGAAGCTTGGACCTCTTCTCGGTCTCCTCGAACGCATGTGCCATTTCGAGCGCCTTGCCGACCTCCCGGGCCATGGACTCCAAGGCGAGCTGGTCCCATTCGTCCAATGTCCGGTCCTCCGGGGCCTCCATGCAAAGGACACCTTCGACCTCCTCCTTGACCTTGAATGGGCTGCAGAGCAGGGCCCCCCTGGCAAGGCCTCCGCGGCGCGTGCCCTTGCCCTCGTCCTTGGGGACCATGCCTGCCGAAAGCGTGGTGGAGCCCTTTGATGCCGCCATTCCGACGGGGCCGGTCCCTAGAGGGACGAGTTCACCGACCTTCGTCTTTGACGAGCCCTTTGGGGGCTTCTCGCCTAAGCCTGCCAACGCCTTCAGAACGAGCCCTTTCGTGTTGCGGTCGATAAGGAAGACACGGATGCCCCGGAACGCCAACTTCTCATCCATCACATGGGCAGCGGTCGAGAGGATCCTGTCGACCTCCGCGATCTGGAGCAGGTCCTTGCCGATGTCATTGATGACCGACAACTGCTCCAGCCGTCTTTCCTCCTTTTCCTTCTGCCCTAGTGTCTTCAGCAGGGACGAGACCTCGTTCGCCACGGTCTCGATGGTCAGGGCATCGTCGTTGTCGAAGGCGTTCAGTTCCTTGCTCTCGAGGTTTATCAAGAGCACGACCTCTCCATCGTACAATACTGGGACGGCGAGCTCGGACAGCATCCCACCAATGAGGTCGATGTAGTCCGGGTCCTCTTTCGTGTTCGGGACGATGATGGTCCTCTTCTCCCTGAAGGCCTTCCCAAGGACACCCCTATCGGCCGGATGGTCGAAATCCTTGAACCTTTTATCATCCTCGGGATCGGACGAGTGCAGGTGGACGAACCGACCAGTGGCCCTGTCGTACCTGATGATATGGATGCACGGGTAGCCGAAGGTCGTCGAAATGAGGCGGAGCACCTCGCGATAAAGGCTCTTCAAGGAGACGACCGACATGGAGAATCGGCTCACCTCGGCCACGACCCTCAGCTGCTCGGAGCGCTTCCTCTCGTCGGCGAGCAGGTCGGCGTTGTATATCGCCGTTGACACCGGGTCCTTCATCAAGGAGACCGTATTGAGCACATGCTCGCTGAAACGGACCTCCTCGTGGCAACCAAGGCCCAGGAAGCCCAGCAAACGGTTCTCGACCCGGAGGGGAAGGATGAGATAGGACCTCACTTTCGCCCCTTGGAACGCTCGGGCCATAGGTACAGCGCCCTTGTCAGGTTCGCTAATACAGACGAAAAGGTCCGCGGTCTCGCCCATGGCCTTAGCCTCCTTCTCGTCGAAGGTCAGGGCCGTCCTCGATGCGGTCCCTTTGCCCCCTGCCTCCTTGACGACGATATTGAGCCCCGTGCGCATCTCCTTGTCGAGGAGAAGTATGCCGATGTGGTCGAACTGGTGGACCTTCGGCAGTTCCTTGCGAAGGACCTCGAGGGCCCAGTCGATGCTCAGGGACCTGCTCAGTGCGCTGGAAAGGTCATGCATGAAGCGTAACTGTCTGGACTTGTCCTCGCTCTCGGCCTGGACGAAGAGCCGGTCCAGCGCGTTCCTCACGTGCATCGCGAAGACCTCGGCGGACAATAGATGATGGGGGCTCAGGTCATCCTTGGTAACGACGAGGATTCTGTCGCAACGCCCCTTAACTATCAATGGACAGATGATGCCCTTCTCGACGGGGAACATCGCCTGCAGCCTCTTTATCTGGGGGCCCAGGCCCATGGCCCTCAGAAGGACCTTCATGATCTCGGCGATGTCATCAAGGAAGATGGGCTTCGTCAATGAGAACATCTCGTTGACCTTCGGGATCTCGGATGCCTTCACCCTCAGGTCCTCCAGGTCCAGTGACATGGAGTGCTTGATCGCCGTTTGGGTGGACCTCAACGAGGTCATATGCCTGAACATGATCTCGTCCGTTGCGGGGTCCTTCTTCACGACGAGGAGCCCGATGCCGGCCTGTTTCATGCTATCGGCCAGGGAACGATAGATGGTCTCCTCGTCGAAGGACATCTGGACACCCAGCGTGGCTCGGTTGAAGGCCTCAAGGAGCCTCTGGCTGCTCTCCTTGGTGTCGAGCTCCCTCTGCAGTCGTCTGGTGTTGAGCTCGTTGATGAGCACGACGCCGATCTGCTTCGATAGCATGGACAGTTTTAGCCTGTCGACCTTCTCGATTCGCTCGCCCGGTGTTGTCACGAACAGTAGGCCAACGACGACCTCGCGCCTGGGATGCCCCTCGAACACCGAGATGGGCTGGAGGAGGCCCCGGTTCATCCTCAAGAACTGGGCCAACCTGTGGACCTCCTTCTTGGCCTTTCCCGTGACCTTCTGGAGCAGGTCCATCGCGCCCTCCAGGTCGAGCTCAAGGGCCCGCTTGCCCAGGATGGCCTTCCGGACGACCTTGATGTCCGAAAGAGGGGTCTCGAGCTCCCCGTCGAAGAGGGCCGAGACGTCATCCCCTTTCTGGACCAGGTGGGCCCTCCTCGCCGGACCTACCGAGACGAGCGCGTTCCGGTCGGACCGATAGAGGAGCAGCAGGAAGAAGTCGAAGATGGTCAGTTCCGACAGGGCATCGGTGAGCATGGCCGAGAGGCCTTTCATGTCCGTGCATGACCTGATGTCGTTCACCAAGCGAATGAACTTGTCCTTGTCCTCATTGGAAAGGTATTCGATTTGTACCTGTTCCTCGGTCATGCAGCGGACCAACGGTCTTTAAAATATATATAGTTTAATTACTAGGAGGTCCCACGGGAACCCCCTAGCAATTGATATATGCAAGAAGAATCGTTATGAAATATAATGTTCCTCAGCACCTCCCATGAACGGACAATGGCCTGGGCTCTCATCTTGCTTCTTGCGTTCCCAGTCGCATTGCCGTTCCTTGGTGTCACCGAGGCGGGACCCTCGGGCAGGGCTCTCGAAAAAAGGGATTGGACAGTCGTCGGGAATGAGACGGTCAAGGACCAGACGGTCCGTCTCACAGGGAACCTCACGATCGGCCCTGGCGCCAAGCTCACGTTAACGAACTCGACCTTGGAACTGAACATGTCTAAGGACCACGAGTTCCATATAACGGTCAAGGATGGCGGCAGGTTCGTCCTCGTGGACTCGGTGGTCCGGTCCACGGCACCTGGCCGGAGGTACAAGCTGGACGTGACCAACGCCTCCATCGAGTCGGACCGGACATATATAGAGAACTTCACCAGCGTTTCAATCGCGCAGTCGAAGGCCGTACTGGACAATACGGCACTGATGGACAACAACGGCACGGTCCTTGCTGTTACAAGTTCCGATGTGTCCATGGCCGGATGCATCATCACGATGCGCAGCGTCGGTGATGCCTTGCGTCTCTCGGACAGCACCCTGGACGTATGGGATTCGACGTTCCAGACCAACCGAGGCTCGGGCAACACCGGCATCAACATCACAGGCGGGTCCACGGTCACCATCCTGAAAGGAGGTATCTACAACTTCTCGACCGGCATCGAGTTCAAGGGCAGCTCGATGGACCTGGACAACCTAAGGATCACGGGGTCCGGGGATAACGGGATCAAGCAGCTGGCCGGTACCTCGCAGATCACCCACAGTATGTTCGACGAAAATCTTCAGAGCATAGAAAGTCTGGGCGGGTCCATGAACATCACCATGTCCGATATCAGGGGCAGGGGGTTCGGCATCATTCTCGAAGACTGCACGGCCCATGTGGGCCACAACACTGTGCGGTCGAGCGGCATGGGGATGTTCGTCGTCAACTCATCGGCCTTTATCACGGACAATGTGTTCAAGGACAACACCATGGGCCTGAAGATGTTGAACACAAAGAACGGCTCCATCGAAGGTAACGTCTTCGAGAACAACAGCCAGGCCGCCCTCTTCGAGGTCTCGACCGTGATCGTCACGGATTGCGAATTCTCTAGCACAACCACTGACCTTGGACTGACCGGCAGCACGGTGACGACGGTCAACAGCACCTTCAAGAAGGAGATCATCGACCAACAGTCGACCCTGATCGTCGAATGGTATTTGGACATAAAGGTCGTGACATACGACAAGAAGCCGGCGCCCGGGGCCACGGTCAAGATGCACGATGTGCTCGGGAGACATCTCGACCGAACGACTACCTACGATGGATGGGCCAGGAACATAATAGTGAGACAAAGCACCAGAACGAGGTACGGGACGACCTATAATTCACCATACACCATCGAGGCCCAATACAAGAGCGCACAGGCCAGCAAGACCATCAACATCACCATGTCCGAGGCCATCACCATAACTGTTTACGATATAGACCTGTATATCAAGGACCTCTCTGTATCGAACTTGACCACGAACATGAACAAGCCGGTCTACATCAATGTGACCCTGGCATCAACGTTCTATCCGATCAAGGGCGTGGGCCTGATGGTCACTGAGGACGGTATGGTCTACTCCGATGACCTCCATGACATGCCCACTGAGGTCGTCGTACTATTGAAATACATTCCATCCAAACCGGGATCGCACTACATCTCCATCATTCTCGACCCTCACCATAATATCAATGAAACTGACCTGAACAACAATAAAAGGAACATCACCATCAATGCCGTCGCTGGGGCCGAGGACCTGCCCGACCTGAGGCCCATCGGCATCACCCCAGACACCACGTCCCTCCAGCAGGGCAATTCAATCCCTGTGACTGTGGATATTGAGAACACAGGGAACATCGACGCGACCAATGTGGTGGTCCAGCTTTTCGCCGATAGCAAGAAGGTGGGGGAGAACACGATACCCATGGTATCTGCGGGCTCGATGAAGCCGACCGTATTCTCCTGGTCGGCCAGCACCGGCCAGTATACCTTGAGGGTCGTCGTGGACCCTTACGACCAGGTCAAGGAGAGCAACGAGAACAACAACGAGCTCTCGACCCCTGTGGATTTAAGCAGTTCGAACCCGAACTCTTTAGTGAACGATGCGTTGGCCTTGATGTGCATCAGCATATTGGTGATCATCGTCGTCGTCATAGTGGTCATAATATATGCCATGGTCCGGAGGTCCAAGCCGTCCAGCTCTCAACAATATTCGTATCAATACCAGTATGGCCAACAATATCAGTACCAGCCACAATACACATATCCCGCCGGCGGGACCTATGCCCCGACCCAGGGGACGGGTTATTCCAGCGGGCCGCAGCCGCTGGCCCAGGTTTCCCCGTCCCGCGATCAGGCCACCCCGGCCACACCTTCAGGCAAGAACATGTGCCCGAGGTGCAGGGGCACCAAGATACGCAACTTCGACGATGGACACAAACTGTGCGAGAGATGCAGGAAGATCTTCTTCTAGGTCCTATCTATCGAAGTAGATGCTCTTCCCGGTGGCCGAGATCGGTATCGCGATGACGATGAGGGCCTCCAGCATCCCCATCCTCCGGGCCATCTCCCCGGGCCTCCACATGATCCTGTTGTCCAGGTTCAGGATGCTCGCCGTCTTGGCCGCGGAGCCGAGGGCGATGCCCAGGTCTATGCACTTCTTCACGCGTTCGTCCTCGGCGAAGAGGTCCCCCTTCACCTTCGCCTTCTGGCCCTGGGCCCCCATCGGGCCGGCCAGCGGGTCCCTCACGCCGACCAGCAGCACCGCGGCCGACCTCAGGACACAGTTGCCGTCGCGCTTCCACACGGCCTCGTTCTCGGTCTCGCCGTACTTCACCATCGCTTTCCCGAGCTCCTCGACATGCTCCCCGTAGAGTACCTTTATCTCTATGAGGTCCTCGCCCTTGGCCTTCGGCGCCGTCCTTGCGGATATGGCCATCAGCTCTGCAGCCGCCTTGATGCCGTCCTCGAAGTTCTTCATTGTCAAAACCTCCAGTCCTCTTTGGCATACTATAATTCTAATAATATAATATGGTCCTTACTGTTAATTCCATTGTTGAAACATTAGACATTTATTGAATTAACCCACCCTTGTGACCCTAAATTATATATACTGCCTGAAAAATTGCATAGGTGTGCGTTTACAACAATTGTGAGCAAGAAACGCAATGTGAAAAACAATCGAGGAGGACATCAGATGAGATATAAGACACTGTTCGTAGTCTGCCTGCTCCTGATGAGCGTGTTCGCGGCATTTTGCGTTCCCAACGCTTCGGCCGCCGACAAGAACTATCTAAAGATATCCGCCACCACTTGGCCCCTGAACGACAGAGTTGTGAATAATGGGAATTTTTACACACTCGGCGACAGCCACACAACTGTATCCTTCGGCATATCGTTGATTAACATCGTGTTCGTTCAGCCCCACCCCTTTGACTACATGATCCGGAATGTGACCGCAAAGGTGGTCAATCAGAGGGATGCGAACGGGAACCAGTTCAATATACTGGACTTCTCGAATGGTGAGAACACCGTGAAGTGGGCCAATCCGCCCAATGTTGCACCGTACTGGGAACAACCCCTCACACAGGCGGCAGTATTCACCCATGACCACTTCCAGGCAGATATTGTCTCGACCGGCGCCGCAGGCAAATACAACCTGACGCTCGCCCTCACGTACGAATACAGCATCTACGACCAAGTCACGTTCGTCACATCATGGACCGGGGGCACGGACACGGACTATGTCTATATCCTGATTGACGATGGCCTCAATGTCGATAAGACCGTCCACGTCTTCGATGAGAGCAACAACATCCTGGACGGTTTCCACTACCTGTACTCGGGCACCACCTTCCAGAAGGTCGGCATAAGGGTCACCCCCACAGGAGTAGTCACAGCACCAACCGGAAATATTGGCGATATCACGGCCACGATTACCCTGGACGCACAGACCGCCTCCTACATTTCCTTGTACCAGCCCACGGCCTACACGAGCCAGCTCGGTGGCCCGATCTACTTCAAATACCGTGTCAATGTCAATGACGGGACGCCACCAGGCAGGTACGACGCAACGGCGGAAATCAAGTATGACCGACAGTATGAACAGACGAACATGAAGATCATCACGGCCCAGAAGATATCATTGGAGTTCATAGTCGATTTCACGCCAATGCTGTCGATAATGAGCCCGGCCAGCTTCACCGTGAACCAGGGGACCCTTGCGACCAACATGACTGAGGTGACCCTGAAGAACAGCGGTAACACCGAGCTCACGAAGCTCAAGGTCTGGATCGACATAGGCCACTACTTCGAGGATCTCGGCTATTACTACCAAGAGCCCAACACCATTCCCAAAGTACCCCTTATGTCCCTGCAAGAGAGGGAGAAGCTGGGCAAGGGCGAGACCTGGCAGGTCGCCTTCACGGGCATAAGCGTATTCAAGTACCTGCCCGAAGGCAACCACAGGATACCGCTGGGCTATTCCGGCTACTACTTTGACGATGGCAAGGCCGGTGGCTCCTCGGACTTCAAGCAGACCGACGATTCCACCTACGTGGCCATAAAGCAGGTGCCGCTCTACCTCCTGGTCATCGTGCCCTTTAACCCGCACGACTTCCAGGTGCAGAGCACCTCGAGTATCAACCTGGGACAGAAGATGAAGGACATATCCATCAGCCTCAGCATCAAGAACCTGGAGGATGTGGACGTCCTCTACACGAGCATAATGGTCGGCACCAAGGACCAGACGACAAGCAAGGTCCTGCTCATCAACCCGAAGAACACGGGCTCGGCCTACCTTGAACCCGCCACCCTGACGGTCTTCCCGGCCCAGGGTACGGAGTACTTCACCTTGAACGCGGATGTGGCCATGAACGCCACCGAAGGCTACTACAACCTGCCCGTGACGATCAGCGGCACGGACGCCAACACGAAGAAGCCGGTGTCCACCACATCGTCCATGTCCGTCAGGGTGAACCCTGTGCCCCCGAAACTGATCGTGACCGATGTCCAGTTCGACCCCAAGCTCGTCGTGGGCGGCAAGGACTTCACCTTGACCATAATCGTCAAGAACGTGGGCAACGACGTGGCCCGCCAGGTCTACGTGAACCTCGTTGAGGGCAGCAATGGCGGTGCGAGCATCTCCACGGACTACATGCCAGATGTGGCCAAGGCCGACGCCATCGTGAACCCATTCTCGGTGAAGATCTCCAGGATCCCCGTGGACACCCCCATCAACCCGGGCGAGACCAAGTCCGTCACCTATACCGTCCATGCGGACAAGAACCTGGTGAAGGGCAAGGACTACCAGATGTATGTCTACGTCGACTACACCGATGACCAGGCCAGGAGCTGGAGCTACAGCAGCGAGATCACCTTATCCATCACGGGTTCCATCCCAACGAAACCGGCCGATTACAGCGGCATCACGAACCCGTTGCTCGTCTGGATAGTCGTGATCATAATCGTCTTCATCCTGGCGATCATATTCGCCAAGATGGTGATGAAGCCCCGAAGGCCCTCACGGTATGATGAGGCCTTACCCTCGGAACCAATGCCGAGGGAGCACATGGGACCATCCGGAACGGCGACCGCCGCACCGGTGGCGACGCAGACAGTGCAGACCGCGGCTGGCGCCCAGACCTTCAAGGTGTGCCCAGCCTGCCACAAGAGCGTACCGGCGAACCAGGTCACGTGCCCCCACTGCGGGTGTGCACTGTAAGCCTGGCCGCCGGACCTTTTTTTTATTTTTCTATTTTTTTCTTTAATTTTTTCAAATCCCGATTCCTTGTTGAGGTCACTTCCTATTCGTCGAAACCCTTAATAATGCCCGGCCACATTCCTTTGCCACACCGGAGGACCTGGACCCATGTTCTGTGAGAAGTGCGGCGGCCTCATGTTCCCCAAGGAAGGCGTCAATACCTGCAGCAAGTGCGGCGCCACCAAGAAGATAAAGGCCACGGAAAAGCAGTCCATCATGTCCAAAAAGGAGGAAAGGGACATCGCCTTCTATGATGATGTGGCCACGCTCCCCAAGGACCGGGTCCTCTGCGAGAAGTGCGGGAACAACGAAGCCTACTATGTCATCCGCCAGATGAGGGCCGCAGATGAGCCCGAGACGATGATATACCAATGCACGAAATGCGGCTACAAGTGGCGCAAGTACGGATGAGGCCCTCTAGCAAAATATTTCTCCATTGAATCAGTTGTTCATACCGCGTCAGATGATGACAAGAGGGTCATGTGAGGCCCGTCAAGGGCCATTGAACGGCTTTATGAGTGCTGATGACGCGACACCTCCCTTCCCAGGCCCTAAAATGGCATATCAAAATAATAAAATTCTTATACTTGGGGTCATGATGTCCTAGCATGCGTATAACGACCAAGTACACCTATGTCTACCGGCTGATCGGTATCATAGGGTGCATACTGGTCCTAGGCTCGCTTTTCATCCCTTGGCTCAACATCAGCGTGGGTGGTTTACAAGGTTTCGACGAGGGTTCCACCCCCACGGGGTGGCAGCTGGCCAACCTTGACAAGGGCGGCGCCTGGGACGAGAACATCTTTGGTTACATGTTCATGATCGTGTACGTGTTCCTTATCCTGCCTCCCATCGGCATAATCCTCCTGGCAATCGGCAAGGAGGCCAGGGGCATCGGATACTATCTCATCGTCATGTCGATCTTCTTCCTGGTCCTCATCCTGGTTATGATGCCCGCCATCCAGCAGTCCATCCCGACGCCCCCGGACCCCTACGAAGAGATGGACCCCGCGGTGAAGGCCAACCTGACCCAGGAACAGAAGAATACCCTGGACCAGCAACTGATCCACCGGAACAAGGTACTGAACATGAAGAGGATCCTGTTCGTCCCGGCCTTGGGCGTCATACTTACCATCGCCGGCAGCTTCGTGACTTACGTGGGCGCGCGGCTCGTCACCCGTGACAGCGAGCGTCTGAACGACCTTTACAACTACCACATCCTCCTCGTTGAGGCCCACAAGGGCCAAAGGATAACTAAAGAAGAGGAGGAACTGTTGGCCGCCCAACGCAAGCTCTACAAGGTCACCCGGTCGGAGCACGAGATGCTCCTCCGACGGATATACCCCAACGAGCAGGACTTCCAGAACGCGGTATACCAGCACGACCACCCGGTCGACATGGACAGGATGATCATCGAGAAGAACCTGCAGGACTACGAGGTCTTCGTGGCCCAGGCCATGGGCCACGGGGAGCCCACAAAGGAGGAGCTCCAGATGCTCGAGGTCATCCGGAGGACCCTCAACATCTCCATGGACGACCATTACATGGTGCTGGAGTATCTCAAGGCCGAGGGCAGGATAAAGGAGGCCCCACCGGGACCTCCAAAGCCCATCAAGAGGCTCACGGATGTCCCGCAGGAGTGCCTACCTTCCGACGAGGTCACGCCCAGGTACGTCCAGAGCTGGCAGTACAAGTCCACCATCACCAGGGAGACGCCGCTGGCCGCGGAGACACCCGTGACGGACACTACGCCATCCGAATTGTCAAAGACCTCGCTCGTGCCGCCCGCCCCGAAGATGGACAGGCCGGCGAAGCCGAAGGTCGGCGAGGTGATGGGCGGGGAGGACATCGCGCCAAAGGCCCCGCAGAGGCCAGCGGCCCCACCGGCCCAGGCCCCCAAGCCGACCGCGGCACCGACGTCAAAGCCCGCGCCCGGCCCTGTGGTCGTGCTCAAACCGAGCTACGGGACACCCCCGGCCCCAAAGAAGGAGCAGCCGAAGGCCCCCGAACCCGTTGAGGAACAGGAGGTCCCCGAGGAGAAGCCCCCGGCGCCGACGCCTCCGCCAGCGCAGAAGCCACCGGAGCCGGCCAAGCCCAAGTCCAAGCGGCCCACGAAGGTCAAGTGCAACAAGTGCGGGACGACCATACCCGTCCCGCCGAGCGATGTGCCGGTCCCGATCAAATGCCCGAACTGCGGCGCGTCAGGGAAGGTCTGAGTCACTTCTTCCTCGGTCTGAAATGCTCCCAGCCCTTGTTCTCGAGCCTTGAGGCCCTGCCGTCCTTCTCGAGCAGGACGCCCTTCTTGGTGACGACCCCGATCACGGTCAGTTCGGTCCCGTGGGCTCTTACGGCCTGAATTGCCTTTGACAATGAGCCGGGCCTCGGGTCCAAGGTCATCAGGAGCTCGTAATCCCCACCGAAGTGCAGCACCGCGTCCTCGACGGCCCGGTCGTCCGGGAAGCCGACCCTGCGGACCTCGTCATGGACCGGGACCATGTCCCAAGAGACCGAGAAACCGACCTTCGAGGCCGCAGCAAGATGATGCAGCGATGTGGAGAGCCCGTCGCTAATGTCGATGCAAGCGGTGACGGCCCGGGATCCCCCGAGAGAGATGCCCTCGCGGACCCTGGGCCAAGGCTCCAATAGGGCCTTCAGTGCCTTGGGCCTATCGAGCCTTTTCTTCAGGGCCCAAAGGCCTGCCGCCGCACCGCCCAATCCGCCGGTGACCGCCACGAGGTCGCCCGGCCTGGCCCCGGACCTGGACATGAACGCATCCTTCTTGACAAGGCCGAAGGCGGTGCCCGTCAGGTTAAGCTCGCTGCTCTCCTTGGTGTCCCCGCCGATGACGGCGGTGCCGAAGGTGGTGGCGCAACGGTCCATGCCCTTGACGAGCTCCTTCAGGAACGGAACGCGCGTACCTCGTGGGAGCCCGAGGGCCGTAACGATGCCTATCGGCCTTCCGCCCTTGCACGCGATGTCGCTCAGGTTGATCGCGATGAGGTGCCAGCCGATCTGCCGCGGTGTGGCCTTTGGCACATGCGTCCTCTCGTTTATCATGTCCGTCGTTATGAGAAGATACTCGTCCCCCATGTCCAGGGCCGCGCTGTCGTCCCCGATGCCGACGGCCACATCGCCCCTTGTGAGCAGCCCCCGGATGAGCTCGATGGCCTTCCGCTCGCCGATGTCCCTCAGTCCCTTCGTGGCCATCTATTCCCCACCCCGCCAGGCCTTCATTATGGGCCCGAGCTTCCCGAAGAACCTGGGCTTCTTGATCAGCAGCCCGACGAGCATCTTCAGCGGATAGAACACCGGTTCCTTCTTGCCCTTGAACATCTTCGGCGGTATCTTGACATGGCCCAGGTGCGCGAACATGTCGTCCAGGTCCCTGGGCTCGAGGCCGAAGACCGTGGTCCTGAGGGCATCCATGAACCTGAACCTCCGACCGAAGAGCTTCAGGAAGGCCGTCCTCAGTTCGCCCAGCCTTTCCTTCGAGAAGTCCCCGTCCCGGATGGCCTCGGCGGCCAGCCTGCCCGCTCGGACCCCGGCCCAGACACTGAACCTCATGCCGGCAATGGTCAGCGGGTTGACCATGCCCGCCGCATCGCCGACCAGGAGGAGCCGGTCCATGGAGATCTCCTCGTGTACGCCCGAGATGGGCTCTACGCCAACGTTCGTCTCGATGATGCTCCCTTTGGAAAGGCGAGGGTCGTGCCGGATGAACCCATCCAGCATCGTGATCGCATGCTCGCTGTTCGTGCCCAGGGTGCCATAGCCCACGTTCGCGTAGCCGTCGCCCTTCGGAAGTATGTAGCAGATGTCCTTCGGGGACGGATAGAAATGGCACTCGCCAACGTTCGGGTCTATGTCGATACCGGCGAGCTGGTACTGCGCTATGGAGGCATATTTCGACGGGTCCCTCGGGGTCCTCATGCCGGCCCTGCGGCCCATGGGCGAGCCAGGCCCGTCGCAGGCCAGGACGACCTTGGCCTTGACCGTCATCTCTTCCTTCAGGTGCCTTACCTTGACGCCCTGTATCACGCCGTCCTTCTTGAGGATGTCCGTGACCTTGGCCCTGGTAACGATGGTGCCGCCGGCCTTCCCGACGAGCCGGGCCAGGTCCTTCTCCCAGATCTTCCGTTCGATCGTGAAGAGCGGCGTCTCGACCTCCCCGGGCATCTCGATAAAAGCCTCGGTGCCTCCCGGAGATACCAGACGGACCTTCCTGAACTCGTTCGCCAGCCATCGTTTGCTCGGGCGCATGCCGAGCTCCGTCAACGCGGACCGGCTGAGCAGCTCGCCGCATTGTACGGGGGTCCCTATGGCTGGATGCTCCTCGAAGACAACGACTGTCGCGCCGGCCTCGGCCGTGGCCTTGGCGGAGGAAAGGCCCGCGGGCCCGCCTCCGATGACGACGACATCATAGCCCTTTTCTATTGTGCTCAATCCGCGGTCCCTCCGGGCCTCACGGCCTACCCATTGCCCCGACCGGGCACACAGTTATGCAGTTGCCGCAGTCCACGCATCTTTCCGGGTCGATGGCCACCCGGACCTCGTAGACGATGATCGCATCCTTGGGGCATACGGCCGCGCAACCGCCGCAGAGCATGCATTTTTCCTGGTCGCAGGACACCATGGGGATTACCGCCCCTTACTCAATCTATTCAGATTTAATAACCCTTTCCACTGACGGAACGGGCCTTCATGCCCCTTGCTCCTGGTCGATGGAAAAGGGAAATGCACGAAGGCGCTCAGAGGTCATCCTCGGCCAGCAGGGACCTTACTGGTACCCTCGCTGTCGCTGTGGGCTGGAGCACGGCCGCACGGCGTCGCCGCCTCTTCCTCATGAGTATGACCGCGACCACGGCGATCGCTACGATGACCGCGAGTAGGATGACGATGAGCCCTACGGTCACCGAGGACACGGAGTTGACGATGACCGTGCCGGTCTTGACCACCGTGCCACCATTGGCGTCGGTTATCGTCACCTTGTAATTGTAGGTCCCGGGCTTGCCATAGTTGAATGTGGGGTTCGGGTCCGTCGAGTCCACGCCGTTTATGTCATCGACATTGAAGTCCCACTTGTATGTCAGGGTCGAGCCCTCGGGGTCCTTTATGTCCGACGAGTGGAAGTTGACATTATAGTTGTTGAAGCCCGTTCCTTGGAGGGAGCTTACATCGCCCGCGGGAAGACCGTTGACGGTGAGCGGGAGGTCCTTCTCGACCTCCAGGCCGTCGATGTCCTTGACCTTGAGCTTCAAGGTATCGCTGCCATGGGCCTTGTAGGTGTGCGTCAGCTTGGGGCCAACACCGACGGACGCGTCACCGAAGTCCCAGGAGAAGGTAAGTGAGCCGCCCTCGGGGTCCTTCGATCCCGTGGCATCGAAGGTCACGGGCTGGCCCTCGTTTATGAGGCTCGGGGCCACGAGGTCTATTACCGGTGGGGCGTTCTGGACGTTGATCGGCCCCTTCGGGATGAACCATGGCCCGGCAACATCGTCCCCGTCCATGAGCCGGACCCTCAGGTCGTAGCTGCCAGGCGCGAAGTGCGCATCAGGCGCGATGGTGACCGCGAAGGTGCCGTTTGCCGCGTTCCATCGGATGGCCCCGATGCCGTTGGTGTCCCAGGCGTTCTTGCCGAGCGGGCTCAGCTGGGCCTCGACCAAGAGCTCGGACCTCGTCGTCTCCACATCGCTGCCTTCGATAAAGGCCGTGATCGTCCTGGTCCTGTACACGCTCGTCGTTCCCATCTGGACACCGGTGACCACCGGCGGGTTGTTCAGGACCTGGACCGTGTCGTTCATGAGGTACCAATCGCTGCTGGCCCCCGAGGTATCCGTCAGCTGGGCCCTGAACGAATAGTTACCCAGGGCCTCGGTCAGGTCCGGTGAGAACTTGCCGGTCCACTGGTCGGAGCCTAACTTGACGCCATCTAGGTCGACCCATTTCCCGTCCGGGCCTTCATACTGCACGACCAGGTTGAGGTCATTGTTCAGGTCCTCTGGGTCGAAGCCATTGACCATTATCGAAAGGTCCGCGCCCCGGAGGACCGTGAGCTTGTCCGGTATGATGTCGGTCACAAAGGGGCGGCAGTTCTTGACCTCCAGGGAGCCGTTCTTATAGAGATAGTCGCCGTATGTACCGTCGGCGTCCCTGAGCCTGGCCCTGACATCGTACATGCCAAGCATCGAGTCCACATCTATACCGACGGTCACGTTCCAGTGGTCGCTCACCAGGGTCGTCGTCCCGACCTGTTTGAATGACGCGGTGCCCGGGGGCTTCATCTCAAGGTCCACGGAGAGCTTCTCCAGCGCGTCCTCGACGTCAATGCCGACGACGGTGAATGTCACGTTCTTGGTCCTCTCGACGCCGGTCGGCGGGACCGCTAAGGTCGTGACCACGGGCAGGTTGTCCCTGACCGTCAAGAGGTTAGGCAAGGTCAGCCAACCGCTGTAGATATTACCCGGGTCCTTGAGCCGGCCCTTAACATCGTAAGTGCCCAGCGCGGCGTCCTTCGCCGGTACCCATATGGCCTCCCAGTGGCCGCCCTTGTACTGCGCCGTTGATGTCAACGGCTGCCATTGACCTGTTCCATTGGGGCTGACCTCGAACTTTGCCACAAGGTCCGTGGCCTTGTCATCGATGTCGCTCCCATAGAGCTTCAAAATCTCCGGCTGGGTCCTCAGGACCGTGGCGTAGGACCGGTCGATCTTGCTCGTTGAGGGCGGGTCGTCCACGGACGTCCATGTTGCGAACACAATCTTCTTTGTCATCAGTAGGACGGAATCCTCGAGGGTGACCTCGACATTCGTCGTCCCATAATAGTTCGCCACCGGGACGAGCGTAATGGTGTGGTTGGCGGCGTACTCCCCGTTTATGGAATATATCGCCACGGGATCGTAGTTCGACACGAACCATTTGAGGCTGGCACCCGAATCCTCCGCATCGTGTCCGTATGCGTCGAGGTTCATGACGAGCGGCGTGTCCTCCGGGGTCGAGAAAGGCGGGATGGTCCCGATGGTGGGGGCCTGGTCACCGAGATACAGGTCGCCCGGGACATTGTCCCACATGAGGGCGTTCTGCTGGCCGCTGGTCTGCTGGCTGACCACCTGCTTGGCGGTGGCGAAGGCCGACTCGATGGAGACGGTGTTGCCGGTGATGGCCTGCATGAAGTTGGGCGTCCACATCCCGTCATAGGAGTACTCGTTGTCCGAGCAGGCCATGATGGAGATGGTCCCCGAGAGCTGCAGGGCAGTGAAGGAGCCAGCGAAGCAGGTGTCCATGACGATGACGTTCTGGGTGGCCTTGCGGCCATTGAACGCATTGCCTAGTGTGCTGTCGGACATGGTCGAGCCGTAGACATAGAATGTGTGGGAATTGCCATGGCCGCTGTAATGGAAGTATGTCTGGCTGGTGGCGTTCTCCTGGCCCTTCATCCAGGCGATCTCGTTCAGGATGTTCGTGGAGGTCGCCGAGGCGTTCAGGAGCAGATGTATGTGGCTGTCCGGCCAACCGAGCTGGAGGAGCTTCGACCTTGTCTGGTAGACGTCCCAGTGGCAGTATTGTAGGTCCATGCTGGTCCCGGGATAGTCCGAGACACCCGCTAGGACGGCCCATTTATTGTCGTTCGCGGAACGGCCTTCCGTGCTCATCGGGACCGGACCGCGCTGGTCATTGTTGAGAACTGTGTACAAATCCTCGGCGTTGGGGTTGACCCGCCTGCAGTTCCCACCGACGCAAGAAATGGAGATGCCGTCGCGCGTTGGGCCCATGGTCTTCGGCGAGGCCGTGATTCTCTGGTTGGAAGGACCTGCAACAGGTACGAATGCCAGGGCCACGAGCATGAATGTGATGAGTACACCGAAAAGGACACGTCCGAGCTCCTTTCGCATCGTCTGCGACCCCCAATGGGTGGAGCCTCCTGGCTATGCAAATTATATTGGTGGGGGCTCTTGGGACGTTAAAGAAGTCACCTAGTATTTTATAGTTATTGTACAAATCTGATGAACAGTTCTTGTCATGTAAGATTGATTTACCAAGGTATGTATTAACCTCGCAAGGTCAATGGACATGAGCCGGCACAGGGACAGGACATTGCGGCTCCAAAGGGAGCTGGAACGGAAGGCCTCCGACGGGAGGCCCGAAGGTTTCGAGTGCGACATCACGATCGGCATCTACATGCTCGAGCAGTGCGACCCGAAGAAATGCTCGGCCAAGAAGCTCGTTCGCATGGGGTTCGCGACCGGCTACGGTGTCATGGAGGACGTCCCGAGGAAAATGGTGCTGCTGAGCCCGTACTCGGAGAAGGCCATCTCGAGGGAGGACCTGCCAATGGCCCTAGGGAATGGCCTGCTGGCCCTGGACTGCTCGTGGAAGAAGGCGGACGAGATATTCCCCATCATTAAGCGCCGGCGACCCGTCGCGCGGGCGCTGCCATTCCTGGTCCCTGTGAACCCGGTAAACTTCGGTCATCCTGGGATGTTTTCGACGGTCGAAGCACTCGCAGCGGCACTGATCATTTTAGGCCGTCGGGCGGCCGGCGAGCGCCTGCTGACGATCTATAACTGGGGCCACAACTTCCTGACGGTCAACGAGGAGCCGCTGCGGGAGTACGAGAAGGCAATGACCAGCACTGAGGTCGTCGAGGCCCAAGCTAAATTCGTGGACTGACAGAACCTATTCCTCCTCATCGACCTGATCGCCTTTCGGGCCATCATCTATTTCCTTGCGCTCCTTACGGACCTTCTTCTTGGCCTTCTTCGGGGGCGGCCTGCCCTTCCCCTCCTGCAAGAAGATCGCCTCCTCGAGGGTCAGTTGGCCCTTCGCGACCCTCTCGGCGAGATGCGTGCTTATAGTGACCATCCCACCCGAGGCCTCGCGGGATTTCCTTTGTACGTTCCTCAGCTCGCCCTCGGTGGGCGCGACCTCGAACGGGCCCGTTACGGTATGGCCCGACGAGAGCGCTATGTTTATCGCTGCCTTTATGTCCGGGAACTCGGTCCTCTTGGTCGTGCTATGCTCGTCGACGATCTCGATGTGCAGCCCGAGGCCGTGGACGGCATTGATGATCCTGTTCCTGTTCGTCGGGTCCCCGTGGCCCACGCGGACCACGACCTCCTTGGCGGGGTACAAGGCCAGGATGCTCCTCGTGGTCTCGGCGACGTCCTCGGGCCTGGCCAGCTGCGTCGTATACAAAACGGCCCCGGCGGAGACCACGGCGAACCCCGGCCTGACCCCTGGGTCGATGCCTATTATGAGCTTCCCGTAGGTCTCGACGCCCCGCATCCTGCGCTTTGCCTCGTTTATCATGGCCTGGAAATCGGCGCCCCTCCCGATGGCCAACTTCTCGTGGAACTTGATGCGGGGCGCTTCGTCGAGCGTCGTAAGCACAATGCCCACGTTCGACGGTATCGCATCGTCGAACGAAAGGCTCACGAAGGGGACCTTCGCGCGCTTGAGCTCCTTCACGAGGTCATAGAAAAGCGAGAAGTCCTCCGTGATGATGGCAACTATCTTCAAACCGACACCGTCGCCATCGTCACTTCTGCTTCTTCTCGGCCTTGGCCCATTTCCCGTCCTTGTTGACCGCCTCTCCGCGGTCCTCGAGCTCGAGGAGGGCCTCCTTGACCACATCCTCCTTGACCTTTATCTGGAACTGGTCCTTGAGGGCCTTGACGACGCCCTTGGTGTCCTTGGGGGTCACGATGGTCTTCACGGCCAAAGTCCTCACATCCTCATGGAAGTTCCATGGGAATATGAACCAGGTCCACTTCTCCTTGGGCACGAACACATCGTAGAAGTCCGGCTCGAACTTCGAGTGCTCGATGTGCAGTAGCGTGGCGGACTTCATGACCGCCGGACCCTTCGTCCTCAAATGGTCCGTCGAGAGCATCATGGACTCCCCCGTGTCGGTAATGTCGTCCACGACCAGAATCTTCTTGCCTTTCAGGTCCAGGTCGAGGCCCTGGACCAGCTTTGCCTTCATGTCGGCCTGGGCCGTTATGCCCCAATGCTCCACCTTGACGGCGAACAGGTTCTTTAGGTGGAGATGGTCGCATATGAGCCTGGCGGGCACGAGGCCACCTCTTATGAGGGCAACGACCATGTCGGGCTTGAATCCCGCGGCCCTGATCTTGGTCACAACGTTCTTCGCCCAGATGTCGATCTCGTCCCAGGTGACGACCTTGCACAGGAACTTCTCTTCCTCAGCCATTGGAACACCTTCCCACCGGGCCTAGAGGCCCGCGAACTTGAGCGCGTCCTTGCACTCGCACTCCCGCTTGTCCGGTATCTTCGGTATGGCCTTCTTCAAGAGGGCCTGGATGTTCTTGAGGTTGCTGGACATGTTCTCCTCGACCTCCCTCGCGTCCACGGGCTTGTCGGCCCAGACGTCGTAATCGGTCACCATCGCAACGTTTGCATAGCAGATCTCGGCCTCGCGGGCCAGGGCGATCTCAGGCGCCCCGGTCATGCCGATTATGTCCGCGAACTGCCGGTACATCTTGCTCTCAGCCCTGGTGGAGAACCTGGGCCCTTCTATGCAGAGGTAGGTCCCATTCCCGTGAACCTTCATCTTCAGGGATTTGGCGGCCTCGACGCATATTGCCCTGAGCTCCTTGCAGAAGGGGTCCGCAAGGGACACATGGAAGGTCCGTCCACCATCGAAGAAGGTGTAGTCCCTGGACTTGGTGAAGTCTATGAACTGGTCCGGAACGACGAAGTGCTTCGGGGCCATCTCGTTCTTGAGGGAACCGACGGCGCACGGTGAGATTATCCGTGTGACGCCCAGCTCCTTCATGGCCCAGATGTTGGCCCTGTACGGGACCTTATGCGGCGGGAACGTGTGCCCATGGCCGTGCCTTGGCAGGAAGGCCACGCGCTTGCCCATGAATGTTCCTAGGACCACCGGTGCCGAGGGCGTCCCGTAGGGCGTTGTCATCTTTATCGTTTCGACGTCAGAGAAGAGCTCGGGGTCGTACATACCCGAACCGCCTATGATACCTATCCTGGCCTTTGCTGTGACCAAAGCAATCCCCGCACAGGAATCGCGGAATGGATATAATTCTTTTTGTAAAAATCGGATGGCCACTTGAAGTGGCCCCTATCGTCCCGCGAGGTCGATGTTTAAAGAAGGCGTCTATCCCTCAAGAGGGTCGGACGGCCCTTGGGCTGGCCTGCAGGGGCGGATACCTTGGCCACGTCCTTCTTGTCTGCCTTCTCACGGCCTTTCTTGGATATCTTCGCCTCGATGTACTGCGCCATTCCAATCTCCCCCCTTCTTCCTTTCAGTTCAGGAAAGTGACATGATTCCTATCAAGGTTCTTCAGGCTCGAGATGGTGTAGAGCCTGTGCTCCACCTTCTTGAGCTCGTCCTCGATGCGGTCCAGGTCCTCGACGAACCTCCTTTCTCGGAGCTTGAGCATCCTCATCTCGATGGCGTTGTGGATGGCCTTCGTGAGGTCCTTCGCGTTGAGATGGCCCTTCTTAAAGCACTGGAACGTGAGGCCGTCTATCCTGTCGATGAACACCCGGTCATCGGACCCGTTGAGGATAACTATGAAGTTGACGGACCGGTCGACCAAGGTCCTGACATGTTCCATGAGCTTGACGCATTCCCGCTTCTTGTCAGCTACGATCATCACGATCAGGTCCGAACCCGAGGCCATTGCTGAGGCCTCGGCATTGGACTTGGCGGTCCTCGTACGATAGCCATTGGTGACCAGGTGCTGGAAGGACCTTGGGATGCTGTTCTCGTAATCGACCACGAGTATCTCGGCGTCCTCGACCATCTTGGCATCCCCCTATTGACATATTCATATCTTATCCGGTCTTTTAGCCGGCTACAATTAAACTAACAGGGCATGCCCGATTAATTAACATAGTGCTATTAAAAGGGTAAAATAGTGCTATGAACCTATGCCCTTAAGAAAATAATTACCTATTTCTTTAACATTGAGATATGAATAACTTAGGTGTTCTTCGTCGGGACGAACCTGGCCCCCCTGTCCGTGACCCTGAGGACCTTGGTCCTACCATGCTTGGTCTCCACCGCGAGGTCCAGAATGGTGAGCTGCTGGACCCTTTTTCTTGTAGTGGTCTTCGTGATGTTGAACCGCTTACCTATCTCCTTATATGAGGGTTCGCTGCCAATCCGGTTCTGTTGATATATATATATAAGGAGCTCATGAAGGTCCTCGGGCAGGATGATGGCCCGCTTCGCCTCCACCAGGGAGGCGTCCTTCTCAAGCATCTCTATCTGTTGCTGGCTCATATTATTGGGATCCACCAGTAGGACCAATATGGCCTTCCTATGATAGAATATGTCCACCAGGCTATGGATGAGGTCCCGGAGGCCATCGAAATCCATCTTTGATACGAGGTAGTCGCAGCGGTCCAGCAACAGCACCTTGGACCGGTCGATTCTGCGGTCTATGAACGACATTATAGAATCCTTGGTCGGGACCAGGGCCCAGGCCCCGCGGCCCTTCTCCTCCAGCCAGAAGATCTCGGCCTCGGTCTCCTTGATGACGTCCTTGAGGGCCTCGCGGTTCGTCCTCCTTGATACGATTATTGCCCTGTGGCCGAAGCGCTTCAGTGTGAGGAGTATGTCCATGGCCTTGGTATAGCCCTTCTCGAGCAGGAGATAGATGTTGCCGGCCTTGAGCTTGAACTCCATCATCTCCTCCCTCATCTTCTCCTCTTTGGCCTTCTGTTCGGAGAGGTCAATGACCGTGCACAGGAACTCGGCCTTACGGGTCTCGACCTTGATGCTGCTCGAGGTGACCATGACCGGGACCTCCTCGCCATCCTTGCGGAGGAGCGACGTCTCGAACTTGTAGGAGCCCCGCTTGGCACGCTCCTTGATCTCGTTCCAGGCCCAGAGCAGGTCCTCGGGGACGATCAGCTTGAGGGGCTTGCCGATGACATCCTCTATCTTGTAACCTAGTAGATTGACGAGCTTCGGGTTCACGAAACCGATGTCGAGATTGGGGTCCAGCAGCAGGGCGCCCTCTTCCATGTACTCGACCACGAGCCTATTCAGCTGCTCGATGTACTTGAGGTCCTCGATCTTCTTAATGACCTCGGTGGCCAACCTCTTCTCGGACTCCTTCAGGCGCTCCTCAAGGTGCTTCTTCTCCGTGAGGTCCTTGATGACCAGGACTATCTCCCGCAGCCGGCCCTGCCGGTCGTATAGGGGCGAGCTCGTGATGCCGATGGCGACCTCGCGATCATTCCTGTCGATGTGTGTGTACTCCATGTCCGTAACTCGTCCGCCGGACATGACCTCCTTCAGCCTGCTATGGAAGCGCCGCCTCTGGTTGTCGTCCTTCAGGACGATATAGAACTGCTGGCCGGCCATCTCCTTGGCCGACAGCAGCAGTATGCGCTCCGTTCCCGGGCTCCAGCGGATGACCGTCCCCTCGCGGTCCACCGTCACCAGTCCCTCATCGAGCGAGGACACGATTTTCTCGATGAAGTTCCTCGACTCCTCCAGCTCGACCTCGATGTTCTTGCGTTCCGTGAGGTCCTTCGCCCGGGCCCAGATACCGATGACCAGTCCGGAGCTCATGAGCGGGCCGAGGACCATCTCGAGAGAGAGCTTCTTGGAGGCCTTTGTCGTGCCGCCGAGCGCAAGGACCTTTGGACCCCCTCCCTCGGAGAGCTCCATCGCGATCCGTTTTATGCTCTGGACCTCCGTTTCGTTAAAGAAGAGATCGAGGCCGTCCTTCAGGACCTCCTCGCGCGAATATCCGAGCAGGTTCAGGGCGGTCCTGTTCGCATGGACCAGCCTGCCCCTGAGGTCCAGTACGAAGACCATATCCGACAGGTTGTCCATGAGGACGCTCACGAACTGAGGGACCAGCCTCTGGATGTCTGTCGGTCCTGGGTACACCATCCGGGATTGACCTCCTATGAGCCTTCGTCAAGCAGCACGAAGAACTTGCTCCCGATGTCCGTTATGCTCACGTCCTCTATGCTCCTGATGAGCTCGTAGAACTTCACGCCCTTGTCCGTGAGCATGTACTTCTTCTCGCTCGTGAGGTAGATGAAGTCCTCCTTCAGGAGCTTCTTGAGGTGGAATGCCAGGGCGCTCGAATTGACGACCTTGAGGTCGCTCTTTATGTTCGTGAACGATAGCTCCTTCTCGTGGGCCAGCAGGGATATGATGCCGACCCGGGCCCTGTTCGAAAGGGAATCCCCGACGGCCTTCACGAAATCCTTGGCCATGAGGCCAGCGACCTCCCTTATGGCCTCGTTGTCAATGGTCTCGGGCTTCACCGTCAATATCAGCTGGAAGCCATCCTTCATGACCTCGTTCGAGATGAAGTACAGGAACCGCTTGACGTTATTCCAGCCATGGACATCGATGAGCTGTTCCAAGCCCTGTACGAAAACGATGCCCTTCTCGTGGTTGCCCGAAAAGAGCTTTATCTTGTCCTTTAGCAGCACGAGCTTCCTCGGCGGGATGGCGATGGGTGATTCCTTGTCCGATAGCCATACGACCTCGGGCTTCTCCACCTCGAACCGCTCCAATATCTTGTCGGGGTCCTTGGTGGTTATCAGTAGCAGCGGCCGATCGATGTTGTACTCCTTTAGGAAGTCGAGGTAGTCTATGCCCTTGAATTCCTCGATGAGCTTGATGGTCTTCATATCCTTGTCGAGCTTCATCTCCTTCGAGACCAGCTCGATCTTCTCCAGGAGATCCTGGGTCTTGAAGGGCTTGGTCAGATACTCGTAGGCCCCGACCTTCATGGCCTCGACGGCGTTCTCTATGGTGCCATAGCCCGTCAGGATTATCACGAAGGACGAGGGCGAGACCCTCTTGGCCTCGCGCAGGACGTCCATGCCCGTGACCTTTGGCATCTTCAGGTCCGTGATGACTATGTCGTACGCTCCGTCCTTGAGCTTCTCCAGGGCCTTGGCCCCGGACGAGGCCGTTTCGACGGAGTATTCCCTCTTCTCGAGGAACTTCGACATCTGGTCAAGTAGCTCGACATCGTCATCCACCAATAGTATCTTCATGCCGTCTCACCCCGTGGCAACCGGACCGTGAAGGTGGTCCCCTTGCCGACCTGGCTGCTGACAAGCAGCTCGCCCTTGTGATTGAAGATGATCCTCTGGCTTATGGAGAGCCCTAGGCCAACGCCTTGGCCGTGCGGCTTCGTCGTGAAGAACGGCTGGAATATCTTCTCGAGGTTCTCCCTTGGGATGCCCTCGCCCGAATCGCTGATGGCCATGTCGACCCACTCGTCGTTGGAGGAAAGGCGGATGCTGAGGTCGCCGCCGTCCTTCATGGCCTCCTTGGCGTTGCGGAGTATGTTGATGAGCACGTCTTGGAGCTGGAACGGGTCGGCCTTGACCCTAGGCAGGTCATCCTGGAGCTCGACCCTGAGCCTGTACTTCCTCTCTAGCCTCACCTTCTCGAGGCTCTCGTCGAGGACCTTCCTGAGGTCCACGAGCTCGAAGGTCGGGTTGTCCTTGCGGGAGAAGGCCAGGATCTCCTGGACCGTCTTGGCAGAGAACTCCACTTGCGTGAGTATCTTCCTGAGCTCCTTCTTGACATCCTCGTCCTTGACCTCGTCGAGGAGGTTCTCGGCAATGAGGCTTATGTTGGCGAGGGGCGTATTGAGCTCGTGGGCGATGCCCGCGGCGAACTCTCCGAGGGTGGCGAGCTTTGCAGCCTGCAGGTCCTTGGTCCGGCCCCCCTCCATCTTGAAGATGACGAGGAAGACCTGACCGGGTCCCTTGCCGTTCTCGGGAACAATGCCGACGGGGATGATGACGGCCGGGTATTTCTTTCCCGTCACATCCATGGCGACCTTGCAATCGGAACCGGTCCCTTTTACATGGGAACATCGTCCCAAAGCGGCCCTGATGGCCTCACAGGATTCACCTGGGATATAGTCCTCCAGGGGCGCCCCTGGCCTTGCCCCGCGTCCCCCTTTCATGCGCAGGACCTCCTGGGCGTCCTGGTTCATCTGGACCAGGGCCATGGTCCCGTCGATGGCGAGGGTCGGGTAGCTGCTCGATTCGACAATGAGATTGAGCAGTCCGGACGAAAGGTTGTTGCCGGACCTGGACCCAGCGTTCCCAGTCCCCGAGCCATCGAGCAAGCGGTCTTTCCCCCCAGGGCCAATAGGCGTTCCCATATTGGGACGGCCGCCCACGGCCTCCGAACCGGTGGAATATGAATGTGCTGATTGGATAATAACCTTATTATAGGATGGTCCGGGAGCGCCAGGGCCGACGGCATCGGAAATCGTCGGTACGGATGGGCCCTCGGTCCCGGAGGTCCGCGGCCTTCATGAAAAATTTTAAATTCCACAATCCGGTACCAGCATCCATGCCCGAAGTGCTCCCATTACCAAAATACTTCTTCGTGACGACGGGAACGGCCGTGAGCAAGGTCTCGGACCTGAACGCCTTCGACCAGGCCCTCATGAACGCAGGCATAGGCGAGCAGAACATAGTCCAGGTCTTCGCGCCGTCCTCCACGCTCCCGAAGGGCATCACTAAGATGAAGGCCTGCGAGATAAACAAGGGCGCGCTCATATTCTGCGTCCTAGCCCAGGAGGAGGGCACCGAGGGCGAGACCGTCTCCGCTGGCATCGCCTATGGTTTCAGGAGTGACGGCGAGGGAGGCTTCGTGGCCGAGGGGCACATCCGCGGTGTGGAGAAGTCCCTGAGGGAGATCCTCAAGTGGAAGCTCGATGAGATGGCCAAGCTCAGGGACGTGGAGATTAAGGGCATGACCTATAAGACTGTGGAGCTGACCGTCCCAATGGACCATTACGGGGCGTGCATCGCGGCCCTGGTCTACTTGTTCTAAGGTGCCTTCAAGATTCGTCGAGGTTGTCGAGGGATGGGCCCGCGGGCCCCGGACCCGAGGTGGGTGACATGTCCAAGGGGAAGAAGGAAACTGGCGATGGTAAGAAGGCCAACGGGCCCACGAACGAGAAGGACCGAGGGGCGAGCCTAGGCGGCGGCGGGCCCTCCAGGACGGCAAGGCACGATATCCGGTCCCTAGGCAGGATGATTGAGCCCGTCAACATTTGGAAGGACATGAAGGTAGCCGACCTCGTCAAGACCTTCGGCGGCATGGGCTACAACGCCCGGCGGCTTGCCGAGGCCTGCGACCTCTTCCTGAGGATGATAGACGAGGACGTGACCATCTGCTGGACCCTATCGGGGGCCCTCACGCCCATCGGCTTCAGCGGGCTGCTCATCAAGGCCATGGAGTTCGGCTTCATCGACTGGATCGTCTCCACCGGGGCCAACGTCTATCACGATGCCCACCGGGCCTTCGACTTCCCGATGGTGCAGGGGGACTTCCGGGCCGACGACGACCAGCTGCACGAGGCGGGCATCGCTAGAATATACGACGTCTTCATCCATGATGACGACACATTGCTTTCTACGGACAGGACGGTCCTCGAGGCCTTCAAGGCCCGACAGGACCTGAGGCCCCCGTTCTCGACCCCGGACCTTTACGCCAAGTTCGGACGGGAGATTAAGAAGGTGGCCCCCTTCCCCGAGAAGTCCTTCGTGGTCAAGGCCGAAGAACTAGCCGTCCCCATCTTCGTTCCCTCCCAGGGGGATTCGTCCGTGGGCATGAACCTGGCCATAAAATACATCGAGGGGGACCCGGTGGACCCGAGTCCGAGCCTCGACATACTCGAGTCCGCGGCCATCGTCAAGAACGCGAAGAAGAACGGTGCCGTCGAGCTCGGCGGGGGCGTGCCGAAGAACTTCTTCATGCAGACCCAGCCCATGCTCTGGCAGATCCTGAACGACAACAAGGGCGGCCACGACTATTTCATACAGATCACCGACGCGAGGCCGGACACGGGAGGCCTTTCGGGGGCGACGCCATCCGAAGCCAAGTCCTGGGGCAAGGTCAAGGAGGCCACAAGGAACAACGCCGTGGTCTACGCCGACAGCTCCATCGCGGCCCCGATACTCCTGTCCTACGCGCTCTCGATGCGGGGCCCGAGGAAACCCAAGCATCTCATGAAGAAGAAGGACGCCTGGACGAAGGAGCTCATCGAGGTCTATAAGCGGCGCGTCAAGAACACCGAGAGATAGATTTCACCATAGGTGGTCCCACAGCCATGTCATTCATCGTCATCGTCTGCTCGAAGTGCAAATGGGCGCGAGGCGTGAAGGCCGCCTCCAAGCGCGTCAAGTGCACATACTGCGGGGCCACCATCGACGTCCAGATGGCCAGGCCCTTCGCAAGCGCGGACAACGAGATGGACCTTGCCAGGGCCGTCGGTGAGGTCAACGAGAACCTTCACAAGCATGGCAAGAAGACCGTCGAGGTCCGTCCCGGCCCTGCGAAGGAGCAACCAAGGCCGAAGTTCAGGGGCGAGCGGGAGTTCATCATCGACCTCGCCCAGAAGAAAAAGGAGTTCACGGTCGACGATGTGCTTCAGGCCCTGTCCGAATCGAGAGGCATCGCGGTCCAGGCCGTCGACCGGGAGAAGGTCATGAAGGCCGTCAATGACCTTCTGATGAAGGGATACATGATAGAGACCAAGTACTGCCATTATCGTCTGGCGTGACGTCTTCTCCGTCGTTTGCTGAATTTCCTCTGGACGAGCTTCACTACTATGAATATGCAGATTGCGACCAAAGCGATCCATAGGCATGTGTATTCGCCGACATAGGTGCTCGTCGTGGGATAGATCACCTGCAAGGTCAGCGTCACGGTCTCGTTCACATTGCCTGACGACCTCGCCTTGACATCGAAGGTGATGAGCCTGGCCTTGTTCTTGGACGGCGGGACCGTCAGGTTGATATTGTCATTGTCCGCGGGCTGCAAGGTGATCTTGCTCCTGTCGAACGTTCCATTGGCCCCGGTCGAGAGCGTGAATGTGTCGTTCCCGTTCCCAAGGTTCATTATCTCCAATTTGTAGACCGCCTTCTGGTCGGATCTGATTGTGAGCGAGTTCCTCTCAGCGGTCAGGACCAATGAGTACAATTGCAGGACCTGGACCGTGATGAATAGTTCTTTGTGTAGGCCGACATCGTCAGTGATGTTGATCCTGACGGTCCGGTTGCCAGGTCCCTCGACCCATTTACCTGTGAGCTGGTCCTTGCCAGGCACATTGACCTTGAGACTAATAGTGGTCTTGGCATTTGCATCGGACCCGACGGATGATGGAGCATCGAACGTCCAGGTGGCCTTGGGGCCGTTAGTCCCGATCGAGAAGTTGTCGTGGCCGTTGCCAAGGTTCAGGACCGATAGATTGACAAGGCCCACATCACCGGGCTTTACTTTGATCCAGTTCGGCGCCGAGGCATTGAACGCATAGATGTGATTGACGATTGTCCTCGTCCTGTGGACGGTGGTCCTGTTGGACCAGACGTGGGACCTGGCCCGGACGTCCACGACCAGCGATGCACCCGCCAGGGCATCCTTGGGCGCCGTCACATTCAGCCGCAGGGTCGCGTTCTTCAAGGGGTCCAGGCCGGCCTTCACGGGTAGTACCACAGCGGTCCATCCAGCCGGAACCTGGCCGTCGATCCCCACTGAGATGTCATCGTGGCCGTTGCCCATGTTCGTGAGCGTCAAGTTGAAGGTGGCGGTCCCTCCGGGGTCGACATGCTTCACGGTTTCGCCGTCGAGCTCCGGGAAGTAGACCGGGTCCACAACGACCTCGGCGAAGACGGTGTCGTTCCTGGAACGGCCCTTTTCCTGGATCGTGTCCCCCCGGACCGATATGTTCAGCCTTGTGTCCTTGAGCGCGTTCGATGGGACCGAGATGGTGAGCGAGACCTCCACGGACTGACCCGGGGTGACGGAAACAACGGCCCTGTCGAGGGATGCGTTCCAGCCGGTCGGCACGGCTCCCCTCGTTAGGGCCACGTTCTCGGCGAAGTCCCCGATATCCATGACACATATCCTGAATGTCGTCGACCTTCCAGGCTCCACCGCATGCACCATGGTATCATTGATGGCCCCCTCGGAGGGCGCCGGGTACAAATCGATGCCGAGGGCGATGCGTTCCATGGGGCCTACGGCGACCTGAGGTGACCGGAGGACTCCTGCCAGGTAGGTCCCCCAGTCGTTCCAACGGTGCTGGGCGTCCTTGTCGCTATATCCACGGCCCAGGGCCATAAGCGACACGGGCCTGCTGGATGTAAGTTCTCCACCGGCAAAGCCATAACGATGGCCGTTAGTTAAGGTCATGGTTTTCCCCTCTATCGTCACCTCCGTGCCTTTGAAGAACGTGAACATGATGTTCGAATAGTAAGGCCCCGGGTACTGGTTGTCCTGGTTGCCGGGCCCAGGGTTCTGGAAGCCGGTGCCTCGGATGTACCGGCCGCCCTGGCCCCCGATGAAGGTGATGTCATCCCCTAGATGTTCCGCCCCGGTACCACCCTCGGTGGAACCCATGATGACCGAGATGTTGCCCGTGCTCACAACCTCGTACTGCCCGTCATTATGTGGCTCAAAATCGATCAAAGTCATGCCGTCCATCGAGAATGTGCCGACGATGTCGCCATGGTCAATGTCCCTGATGTTCACCGTGGCCGATTCGTAGGAGGTGACCACGATGGCCATCCCATCGAAGTCCTGGATACTACCAAAGAACTTGCGGCCCACCGGTGCGCCTGTCACCGACGGCAAGGCCGAGAAACCGTTTATGGCCTCCTGCTCGATCATGATGTCCCCCGTGGACCTGAAATGGTACACGGTGCCGGCCTTGAGGTCCAGCACCTGGGTGTGGTTGTCCTTCCGGACATCAAGCTCCCTGATATGGTTCCCTGCCATGTCCCAGATGGAGACCCGGGACTCTTCGACGCCATAGACCTGTGCACCGTACCTGTGATTGTTCCAGGTCGTCATGTTGTAGGGCGCGATGATGAAGTCCCTGCCGACGAGGTTCCTGTCCGAGCTGGGATAGAATGTCTTTGCCGAGCCGCCGCCGTTCATGGCGCTGCTCACGCTGGCAAGGACCGGCTTGTCGGCCTCCACCATGAAGTAGGTCCCGTCGGGCGTCCTGTACCGCAATAACCCGCCCCTGTCGATTTTGGTGTCGTTCATCACGGTCCATTTGTCGGAAGTCTTGTTAATGACCTTCACAGAGGTCCCTTTATAGAGCCCCACCACCTCCACCTCGTCCACATCGGGCCATCCTGTCTGCTCCCCCGGGTCAAAGCCGTAGAAGACCATCCCGCGCTGGATCCAACAATTTGAATCGATCATGCCGAAGGTCATCGGGTCATCCGGTGCCTTGAGTCCGAGACCCTTGCCGTTCGTCGGCAGTCCGCGAAAATAAAGGAAATAGTGCCGGACGGTGCTAGTATTACCGTCGAGGAGCCAATCGAGCGTGAACACGGCGTTCTTTCCGATATCATAGCCCCTGACCTTGTAAAGCCTGAATGGGATAGAATAGGCGCCGAACGAATCACTGGATTGCCTTTTTTGGACCGGTACTCCGTTAGCATCCGGGCTCGTGTATTCGACAACGAACAAAGAGCTTTCATCGAGCTTGAAATCCCCATTGTCAACGATGGCCGTTATGTTAAGGTCGACCTCAGCGGGATGGTTCACGGCCTCGAAGTCGAATGGCTGGACCTCGAGCGGGATCCTGTAGTCGAAAGCCACATTGAACCATGCTGGACCTTGCGTTGTCTGGGCCTTGACGTTGCTGTCCAGCGGCCCTCCGAACGGAACAATACCGAGGAGGATGTTCACGACAAGGACGGCCAGCATGAATGGACCGGCCTTCGTTCCGTGGATCCGTATAGAAACCATGGCATTACATATCCTACAATGACCGTATATTACATTTGGGCCATGACATTTCTATAAGAATCTTCCATCTATGTTTATATATATAACTATGAAAGAACGGTGAATCGACATTACGGCCAAACAGAACGATTATTAGACCAAAGATATTTTCGTTCCTTGAATGTCGGAGCGGAAGGTGAAGGAGGCCGGGCCGAAAATAAGGGCCATCGTCGTAGACCTCGACGGTACGCTCACCGACGGAAAGCGATGGTTGTGCCTAGATGCCATCGCGGCCCTTAGGAAGTGTGAGGCCAAGGGGACCACCGTTATACTCGCGAGCGGGAACATTGTGACCACAGCGGTCCAGGTGTCGAAGCTCCTTGGGTTCACGGGCCCGGTCATCGCCGAGAACGGCGGAGTCGTCCACTACAAGGGCGAGAACGAGCTCTTTGGGGACAAAAAGGACTGCCTCGAGGCCTTGGCGCATATCATGAAGCACCTCCCTGCGAAGGAACTCTTCACAAACCAGTGCAGGCTAACCGAGGTCTGCCTCGAAGAGGACGTCGGCGTGGACAAGGTCAAGGAGCTCCTCAAGGGATTCCCCGTCGATGTGAACAGCACAGGGTTCGGGATCCATATCATGCCGAAAGGGATGGACAAGTTCGTAGGTCTAAAGAGGGCCTGCGCCCTGTTGCGGGTCCCGCTGAATGAGGTCATGGCCATCGGGGATTCCGAGAACGACCTGAGGATGGTCCAAGGATGCGGTGTCGGCGTCGCGGTCGCCAACGCCACGAAGGAACTGAAGGCCGTTGCCAGATACGTCTGTAAAAGGCCCCACGGGGCCGGGGTCGTGGAAGGTTTAAAGCATTTCAAGGTCCTCTAGGTGATATAACGTTCAATATGACGCAAGGAGCCGGGATGTGGATTGTGGCTTAGCGACGAGGAACGGGTCAAGAAGATACTGGAGGGCCTTGCCATGGAGCAAGGCAAGAAGCGCATCCGCTTCCTCCAGCGCCTGACGGGCATCGCCGAGGAGGAGAACGTCGACCTCCTCAAGGACGCACCCCAGGTCCTCTTCAGTTGCATAGCCGACCCGGACGACGATGTCTGGCGGGAGACCGAGGCCACGCTAAGGGCCATCCTGCGGAAGAAGAAGTCCATTCTCCAGAGGCACCTCGGCGTCCTAGTGCCGCACATCAAGCTCCCGGGCCCCGCGAGGAAGAGGGCCCTTTCCGCCCTCATGAACGTGGCCATCGAGGACCCCAAGCTCATCGACGAGTTCAAGCCCATCCTGATGAAGGAGCTGGAGACGGGCGAGAAGGATGAGCGGGACCTGATGGTCGCCCTTCTCGAGAAGATGGGCATCTATGCCAAGGACTACGTCCGGCAGGTCAGGGCCACGGAGCTTGTACTGGACGAGGCCAAGGGCTCCGGTGCGGATGTCTCCGAGGCCGAGAACGCCCTGGCCGAGGCCAAGGCGCTCGTCGTGACGAGGGGCATCAACGACTTCCTCATGAGGGCCAAGAAGGCCGAGCTCATGGCCCGCTACGCGAAGAAGGTCTCGGTCCGCTGGCGTGACCAGGCGCCGGGGCTGACCCTGGTCGCCATATCCCCGGTGGGCCGCTACATCGCGGTGGGGAAGGGCAGCGAGGTCCTGATGTACTCGAAGGACAAGGAGGTCCAGTGGAAGTTCACGGTGGAGGGCGATGCCTCGGCCATGAAGTTCACGCCCGACGGCAGGAACCTGTTGATAGGTACCACCGGCAGGACACTTTACCTCCTGAACTCCGACGGCGATGTCGTATGGAAGAAGCGTAGGGGCGGCGGCGTCACGGCCCTGGACATCACCATCAACGGCGACGAGATTTTCGTCTGCTCGGACGATTCCAATGTGTCCATCCTCACAATGGATGGCGTCGAGACCAGCCGGCAGTGGACCGAGAAGTCGGCCCGTATGATGAGCGTGTGCAACGACGGGAGCACCCTGGTGCTGACCCTTGGCGACCACAACGTCTTCGCCTACGACAAGTCCCTCCTCCAGAAGTGGAGGTTCATGGGGGGCGTATGGGCGGACGTCTCCATGTCCGGCGACGGCAACTTCATCCTCGCAGGGACCCAGGGCGGGGACGTGTCCTGCCTGACAAGCGCCGGCATCCCGGTCTGGAAGCGGACCATGGGCGACCCCATCAGGAGGGTGCTGGTGCGGTCCGAGGTGGAGTGTTTCATGGTCGGGAGCCGCCGGGAGGTCCAATGTTACGACAGGTCGGGCAAGGCCCTCTGGAGGTACCAGCCCAAGGAGCCGCTGGTGTCCTTCGACGCAAGCCGGGACGGGAGCGTTCTGTCCCTGGCCACGGAAGGCGGCCTGTATGTCGTCGACAACAGGGATGTGGCCAAGCAGTTCCTGACAGACCTGGCCTCGTCCCTGAAGACCATGGGGGCCTTCGGCATAGACATGACCGGCGTCCGCGAAAAGATCGAGAAGGCCAGGGGGGCCTTCACCAACAACGACTACAAGCAGGGCGCGGCCTACGTGTCCGAGATCAAGGATACCATCGAGGAGGCGAAGCTCGGTAGGGGCAGCGAGCTTCTGGTCCTCGCCGAGAAGATGCTGTCCGAGGCCAAGGCCCGCGGCGTCGACACATCCGAAGGTGCGGTCATCCTGCATAGGGCCGAGGACCATATCAATAAGGGGGATTACGACGGGGCCATCCTCGAGGCCAAGCGCGCCCTCGACCTTTCCAAGATGGCCGAGACCGCCCACAAGAAGGTCGAGAAGGCGGAGACGGAGAAGCGCAAGTCCGAGGTCCGCAAGATAATAGATGTGGCCGTGTCCCTCATCGATGAGGCCGAGGACATGGGCATAGACACCACCGAGGCCGAGAACCAGCTCCAGGCGGCCATTACGGCCTCGGACGAGGGCGAGTTCGACCAGGTCCTCTTCATCGTCAAGGACCTTGACGAGATTCTTCAGAGGCAGAAGAAGGTCATCCCGGGCCAGACCGAGGCCACCTACGCGAGGATCGCGGTCCTTCTAGAGGACCCGAGCCCGACCACAGAGGATTTCACCAAGGCCATAGCGGACATGAACCGGGCCGTCAAGTACTACGAGAGCAACAACAGCCTGAACCGGGCCGGGGACTGCTACGTCATACTGGCCAAGCTCGAGAGAAAGGCCAGCAACCCCATCATGATGAAGACCATGTACCAGCGGGCCATCAACACCTTCTTCAGGATCGGCGAGCTCGAGAAGGTCGCGAAGCTCATCATGGACATGATGAAGGAGATCAAAGGCGAGGAGGAGGTCCCGATATACGACATCGAGGACGCTTTCCTCATATACAAGGACGGCCGCCTCGTGGACCACCACACGATCCGATTGAGGCCTGAGATGGACCGCGACATCCTGGGAGGCATGCTGGTGGCCATCCAGAACTTCGTCGAGGACAGCCTCATGTCCTCCACTGCCGGTTCCCTTAACGAGCTCCGCTACGGGAACACGAAGATCATGATCCAGAGGGGCGCATTCCTGACGATGGCCCTCGTGATAACCGGCACGGAATCCAAGGACCTGTGGCAGCGGATGCAGCGGATGATTCTGGAGATCGAGGCGAAGTACACCAAGGTCCTTTCCAGATGGGACGGTGACCAGGACAAGCTCTGGGGCGTCAGGAAGATGTTCGAGACTGGCATCCAGCAGTTGTGAGCCCTAGACCATCTCGAAGAACGCCTTGTATGCCCGGTATGTGTTGTAGAGGTCCACTTTGCTCGTCAGCTCATAGGGCGTGTGGATGCTTATGAGGCCGGGGCCGCAATCCACGACCTCCATGCCGTACCTCGCCAGGAACTTAGCGATGGTCCCGCCGCCGCCCTCGTCCACCTTGCCGAGCTCCGCCGACTGCCACGGGATCTTCTTGCCGTTGAACAGCCTCCGGACCTTCCCTACGAACTCGGGGTTCGCATCGCTGGCCGCGTACTTCCCGCCGCTTCCGGTGTACTTCGAGAACACGATGCCCCTTCCGGCGATGGGCGCGTTGCTCATCTCGTGGACCTCCTTGAAGATAGGGTTCACGGCGCCGGTCACGTCCGCCGACAAGGCATGGCTGTTGAGCATCGAATCCCACAGGCCGTGCTCGTCGTGCGGCTTGCCGATCGCCCTGAAGAGCCTGCCCATGAAGTTCCTGAGGAAGAAGGACTCGGCCCCGGTGGAGCCCGTGCTGCCGATCTCCTCCTTGTCGAAGAACAGTGCCACGGAGGTCCTTTTGGGCTCCTTGGCGTCGAACAAGGCCCTCATAGAAGTGAAGGCGCAGACCCGGTCGTCCTGGCCGTAGGAACCGATGAAGCTCCTGTCCAGCCCCACGTCACCTGCCTTGAACGCCGGGACGATCTCGAACTCCGCCGAGCAGAAGTCCTCCTCGATGATACCGTATTTCTCGTTGAGGTAGTTCAGGACCCAGAGCTTGACGCGGTCGTTGAGCTTCTTGTTACCTATGGCCCTGTTGGCCACGATCATGCGGAGCTCCTCTCCCTTGAAGCCCTCCGACAGCTTCCTGTTGGCCTGGGCCTTGTGGAAGAGGTGCGGCTCTAGGTCTGGGATTATCAGGACCGGGTCCCCCGGCGCCTCGCCAACGGTGATATGGACCTCCTTGCCGTCCCCCTTCACGACGAAGCCGTGCAGGGCCAGCGGGACGTTCGCCCAGTTGTACTTCTTGACGCCGCCGTAATAATGCGTCCTCAGCAGCGCCAGGTCCGTCGCCTTGTCCTGGTAGAGCGGGTTGGGTTTGAGGTCCAGCCTCGGCGCGTCGATATGCGAACCTATGAGGTTGACGCCCTTCTCGAGGGGCTCGGAGCCGATCACCGCGAGGCCCACGACCTTCTTGCGGTAGATCAGGAAGAGCCTGTCGCCCTTCTTTGCCGACTTGACGCCCTCCATGTCGACGAAACCCTTCGCCTTGGCGAGCGATATAATCTCGGTCACGGCCTCGCGTTCGGTCTTGCCGGTGTCCAGGAATACCTTGTACTCGCCGCTCAGGTCCTCGACGAACTTGGCGTCCTTCTTGGGAACGGTCTCCCATGAGTTAGACCGTTCGAAGGCCAACTTCTCGAGCTTATTCTTCCCGCCCTTCTTTTTGACCGACATGGTAACCCCTCGACGCAAGGATGAGGGCCAATATAGTGAGGCTGGATATAAAGGTTTTATAAGGGGTTGACAGGGTCCAGGGTCCTACAGGAAGTCCCTGTCCCCGATGTGGCCGAGGTCCTGGCGGAGCCTCTTGACCGAGGCCTGGACCTGGTCCTTCCGTCCGGACAACCTCAGCACCACCGTCCTGTCATCCTGGGGATAGGAGCCTAGGTAGACCTGAGGGACCTCCCTGCTGAACCTTTTGAGGACCTCGTGCATGGTGGACTCCGCGATGTTGACGGTCATCTCCTCATAGTACGGCGTCTCGCTGGACTGCCGGAGGACCTTGCCCTCTATCTCCTGGGTGTAAAGGTACTTCAGTTCCTTGGGGACACCTGGAAGAATGATGACCTTCTTGGCCTTCCCCTTGCCCTTGGCGGGAAGCTCGATGACGGTCCCTGGCGCGGTCCCGGCCCTGTTGTGCAGCACCTTGGCCCCCCTCGGGACCTTGGCCATCCTTATGTGCGGCTCGTCCATGCCGGCGTTCGGTATGCGCCCCTCGGAGTGGAGCTCCTTGACCCTCTCCGCTATCCAGGCCCTGGCCTTCGGGTGGACGACCAGCGGCCGGCCCAGGGCCTTGCCCACGGCCTCCATGGTCACATCGTCGGGCGTGGACCCGAGGCCACCGCAGACGAAGACCACGTCGAGGTCCCCCTTCAGCATGGCCCTGAGGTGCTGGACGATGGTTCCCACGTCGTCACCAACGGTCACTATGCGTACGACCCGGTGGCCGAGTTGGGTCAGATGGCGTGTGAGGAAGGTCGAGTTCGTGTCCGTGGTGAACCCCTGGAGTATCTCGTTCCCTATCACAATGAAGCCGATTTCCAATGGTCTCATACCTTCCACCCCGAACGCATGTCCTGGGCCTGGGACCAACATTGGACAGGAGATGTAATCAACCTTTTCGTCACTTCCCAACCGCCGCCGTCAAGCACAACTTTTAAATTCCCCGATATGTTAGGGTTTTTCCGCTTTATTGCAAACCTGGGGGGAGAATGTGACACTTCCTTTGAACGTCCTGGAGAAGTCCATCAACAAGAGGGTCTCTCTTCTATTGAAGGACAACCGGCTTCTTGAGGGAAAGCTCATTGGCTTCGACGAGTACATGAACATGGTCCTGGAGGACACCGAGGAGACCGCAGCCGAGAACAAGCGGCGATTGGGCCTTGTGATTCTCAGGGGCAACAATGTGGTCGCCATCTCCCCGCTGTGAACCGGGTCCTGGGAACGGTGTCCGACCTCAAAAGGATGTAATTCTTGTGGCGGTGTGAGCCGTGCAGGCGGTCATACTGGCTGGTGGCCTCGGGACGCGCTTGAGACCGCTCACCGAGACGAGACCAAAGCCGCTCATCCCGATACTCGACCGACCGATGATCGAGTACACGCTATCCTCGCTCCCCAAGGAGGTCGACAGGGCCATTATAGCCGTCAGCTACATGGGCGACGAGCTCAAGGCCTACTTCGAGGACAGGCCAAAGTCACACTGCGAGTTCATCGTCGTTACCGAGGACAAGCCGCTCGGCACCGGCGGTGCCATCAAGAACGTCGAGAGATATATCGACGACACCTTCCTGGCCTTCAACGGCGATGTCATCTGCTCATTGCATGTTGATAAGATGCTCGAGTTCCACCGGAGGAAGCGGGGCATAGGCACCATAGCGCTATGGCGCGTCGAGGACGTGAGCCGCTACGGCGTCGTGGAGCTCGACGAGCATATGCGCATCCACCAGTTCAAGGAGAAGGTCCCGAAGGAGAAGGCACCGTCGGACCTCATCAACGCCGGCGCCTATGTCCTGGAGCCCGATATCCTCGCTTACATGGACGCTGGCAAGGCCATTTCCATCGAGCGGGACGTCTTCCCATGCGTCATCAAGCGCGGCCTCTATGGGTTCCAGTTCGACGGCCACTGGGTCGATGCCGGGACCCCTGCCTCCTTCCTCGAGGCCCAGGGGCTCGTGCTGAAGGACCGCGGCAGCCCGGTCAGGACCAATATCGACAAAAAGAAGGTCAAGGTCACGCAACCCGTCCATATTTGTGACGACTGCACCATCGGTGAGGGCTCCCAGGTTGGGCCCAACGTCTTCCTCGGGAAGGGTGTCCATATCGGGAGGGACTGTGTCGTCCAGGAGAGCGCCATATTCGAGGGTTCCGAGATTGGGGCCGGCGCCAGGGTCCACGGGTCGATCCTCGGCCTAAAGGTCAAGGTCGAGCCCTCGGCCCGCATCGAGAAGAAGGTGCTGGGCGACAATGCCCACTTCAAGGCCTAGGCCCTCACTTGCCGTAGCGCCTCTGCCTCTTCTGGAACTCCCTTATGGCCCTCAGGAAGTCCACCTTCCGGAGGCCAGGCCAGTAGACATCGGCGAAGTAGAGCTCTGAATAGGCTAATTGCCACAGAAGGAAGTTGGATATGCGCTCCTCGCCGGAGGTCCTCAGGATAAGGTCCGGGTCCGGAACATCCTTGGTGTAGAGATACCCCGAGACGACCTTCTGGTTAATCTTGTCGGGGGAGAGCTTCCCGGACTTGACGTCCCTGGCCATCTTCCTTATGGCCTCGACGATCTCCTCCCGGCCTCCGTACGCGATGGCGATGTTGAAGGAATACTTGTCATAGTCCTTGGTCCTCTTCTCCGCGTAATGGATAGCCTCCTGCACGTTCTTCGGTAGCTTCTCCACCTGGCCAATGGCCCGGATCCTGATCCCGTTCTTGTGAACCCGCTCGTCATCGCCGATCTCGCGGAAATTGATGGCGAAGAGGTCCATCAATGCCTTGAGCTCCTTGCTGCTCCTCTTCAGGTTCTCGGTCGAGAAGGCGTAGACGGTCAGTACCTTGATGTCCAGGTCCAGGCACCACTGGATGACCTGCTCCAGCTTGTCGCGGCCCATAAGATGGCCCTGGGCCGGGTCCAATCCCAGGGATTCGGCGAACCTCCGGTTCCCGTCCATGATGACGGCCACATGTCTTGGCACAGGGCTCTGTTTGATCTCGTTCTGGAGCCTGGTCTCGTAGGCCCTGTAGACGCCCTCCGTGATGGCGGAGGAGATGGTGACGACCTCGCTGTTCTTTCTCTTGGGCATGGTACATCCACTGTTGACGATGGGCTGATTGAGGTCAGATACGTTGAAAGTCCCTATAAATAGATTTCTGGTTTTTTTCTTAACCTCCCTCTTAATAATGCACAAATAACTATATAGAAGAGTGGTACCATTATACCGCCGCAAGGTTTAAGATATCACGTCAAGTTTCGTCATCAACATGAGGGGAATGGGAGGTAATTGGGATGCAGGCAGGACAGATGGCTTATGATAGAGCGATAACCGTGTTCTCCCCCGATGGGAGGCTGTTCCAGGTCGAGTACGCCCGAGAGGCGGTCAAGCGGGGGACCACGACGGTCGGCCTCAAGTTCAAGGACGGGGTCGTCCTCATAATTGACAAGAGGATATCGAGCAGGCTCATCGAGCCTAGCTCCATCGACAAGATATTCAAGATCGACGAGCACATCGGTTGCGCCACCTCCGGTCTCGTGGCGGACGCTAGGGTACTTGTCGACCGTGCGCGCATCGAGGCCCAGATAAACAAGATCACCTACGCGGAGAAGATACCGGTCGAGGTCCTTGTCAAGAAGATTTGCGACTTCAAGCAGAACTATACCCAGTACGGCGGCGTCCGGCCCTTCGGTACGGCCCTGCTGGTGGCCGGTGTCGACGAGTCCGGCACGCACCTGTTCGAGACCGACCCGAGCGGCGCCCTCATGGCCTACAAGGCAGGGAGCATAGGCTCGGGCAGGAACACGGTCCTGAACGTCTTCGAGGAGAAGTACGAGGACAACATGTCGCTCGAGAAGACCATCGCATTGGGCGTCGAGGCCCTGGCCAAGGCCACCGAGGGCGAGATCAAGGTCGAGGCCGTCGAGATCGGCCTCGTCACCACCACCGATTCCTTCGCGAAGCTGCCCTCGAAGGATGTCGAGAAGTACGTGAAGGACGTCATCAATAAGACGGAAGTTAAGAAGTAGGCCGGCAAGACTTTCCTAGGTCCGGTCCGAGGTCCTGAGCATGGTACGGATCGATGAAGCGGTCATAGCCCGCCTGGAGAAGGACGGGACGAAGTTCGAGGTCCTGGTCGACCCTGATGGAGCCCAGAAGATGAGGGACGGCCAAGAGGTCGACCTCCCGTCGATACTCGCGGCCGAGGAGATATTCAAGGATTCCAAGAAGGGCGATAGGGCCGCTGATGAGAACATCAAGAAGGCCTTCGGCACATCGGACATCCTCGAGGTGGCCAAGCAGATAGTCCTCCATGGCGAGATCCAGCTCACCACCGACCAACGGAAGAGGATGCAGGAGGCCAAGCGGATGCAGATCGTGGCGTACATCGCACGCAACGCTATCAACCCGCAGACCAAGGCCCCGCATCCGCCGGCGAGGATCGAGCTTGCAATGAAGGAGGCCAAATGCTCCATAGACCCTTTCAAGCCCGTGGAGGTCCAGGTAAAGGACATCCTTGACAAGCTCAGGCCCCTCATTCCCATCAGGTTCGAGAAGGTCAAGGTCGCCATCCGCATGTCCGGCGAGGACTACGGCAAGACCTACAGCGACCTCAAGGGCATAGGCACCATCATCAACGAGGAATGGCAGGCCAACGGGAATTGGATCGGCATAATCGAGATTCCGGGGGGCCTGCAGGGCGAGCTCGTGGAGAAGCTCAACAAGAAGACCAAGGGGAAGGTCGAGACTAAGGTCCTGGACCGGTAGACGCCATTGGATGGGCGGGTCCGGCCCTTCAGGTTTTTCCTTCCCATGGTTCGAGGGAGCTTCATGGCGAACGACCGAAATAGGGGCAGAAGGAGACAGGACTGGTTCGGCGGGGACGGCAGGTCGGGCAACTTCGCCGGTCCTCGGGACCGTGACGACGGGCAGGGCCGGAGGGACGGTCCCGGCCAGTACGACCGCAGGGACCGGCAGGACCGAAGGTACGATTGCCGGGACGACGGACGGGACCGGCCGCAGGGCAGGGACAGGCCCGCTGTGGAACAGACCAGGGAGGTCGTCCTTCCGGGGGACCTGCTGGCCCACGGTAAGAACATCGGGGGCCCCGGGACCTACACCGAGAACGGCGTGGTCTACGCGGCCCAGCTCGGCGTGAGGACCTTCCAGGAAGGGAAGGTCTCGGTCCTTCCGCTCGGAGGGAAGTACATGCCCATCGCCGGTGACGAGGTCATAGGCAAGGTCCTGGACGTGAACCCCAACTTCTGGCTCGTGGACATCAATGCCCCATATCCCGCGCCGCTGCACATCGACGAGAGCGCCTGGCAGGTCCAGATCGGCGAGACGGCCAAGTACCTGAACCGGGGTGACATCGTGGCCGTCAGCATACAGAGCGTCGATGTGGTCAAGAGGTCCAAGCTGACCATGAAGGACGGCCACGGCATGAGGAAGCTCGCCGGCGGCATGGTCATGGAGGTCTCGCCGTCGAAGGTCCCTAGGATCATAGGCAAGGGCGGTTCGATGATCTCCATGATAAAGGACAGGACCGGCTGCATGATACTCGTGGGCCAGAACGGCCGCATGTGGATCGATGGGGAACCGGACATGATACTGGTGGCCGCCGAGGCCATAGGGATGATAGACAGGAACGCCCAGCAGAGCGGCCTTACGGACGCCGTGCAGAGGTTCCTGGAAGAGAGGACCGGCAGTAGACGGTAAGGTATCACATTTCACTATCCGACATGAAGGAGGGACTGCGATGGAAGAGGTCAAGCTGATTCGGGAGGACGGGCTGCGCGCCGACGGTAGGAAGTTCGACGAGCTCAGGCCCCTGAAGATTGAGGCGAACGTCCTGCACAGGGCGGACGGCTCCGCCTATGTTGAATGGGGCCAGAACAAGGTGCTCGCGGCCGTCTATGGGCCCAGGGAGACGCACCCGAGGTACGCCCAGAAGATGGACCGGGGCATAGTCCAATGCCGCTATAACATGGCACCCTTCTCGGTGACCGAGAGGAGGAGGCCGGGCCCGGACCGGAGGTCCGTGGAGATCTCCAAGGTCACGGCCGAGGCCTTCGAGAGGGCGGTCCTGACGGAGAAGTTCCCGCGGGCCTCGGTGGACATCTACATCGAGGTCCTCGAGGCCAATGCTGGGACCCGGTGCGCGGGCATCACGGCCGCAGCCGTGGCCCTGGCGGACGCGGGCGTGCCCATGAGGGACCTGGTCGCCTCATGCGCCGCTGGGAAAGTCGGCGATCAGATCGTCGTCGACCTAGGCAAGGAGGAGGACAACCAGGGCCAGGCGGACCTACCAGTGGCCATCATACCCCGGACCGGCGAGATAATACTTCTCCAGATGGACGGCCATCTGACCGTCGATGAGCTCGAGAAGGCCCTGGACTTGGCCATGGACGCGTGCAAGCGCATCAATGCCATCCAGCGCGAGGCCTTGACGAAGCGGTATGCCGTGCGGTCCGGCGAGGTCAAGGATGGCCCCGAAGGGGGTGCGAATGATGGTTGAGCCCCCGGGGGTCTCCTCCGTGCCAGAGGTCAGGAAGGGCTACCTCGAGACGCTCATCGCAAAAGGCAAGAGGGCCGACGGCCGCGGCTTCGAGGACATCCGGGGCATCGAGCTCAAGGCGGACATCATCAACGTAGCCGAGGGCTCGGCCCAGGTCAAGCTCGGGAACACCACGGTGCTCGTGGGCATCAAGATGGAGCTCGGGACGCCCTACCCCGATTGTCCTGATAAGGGGACCATCACGACGGGCTCCGAACTGCTCCCCATGGCATCACCGGGATTCGACGCCGGGGCGCCCAGCCCTGTCTCCATCGAGTTGGCCCGCGTCGTGGACAGGGGCATCCGCGAGAGCGAGTGCATAGACCTCAAGGGCCTTTGCGTCGAGGCGGGCAAGAAGGTCTGGACGGTTTACATCGACATCCACGTCCTGGACTTCGACGGGAACCTCATCGATGCCGCGGGCCTCGCGGCCATCGCGGCGTTGAGGAACACCACGGTCAGGGCATCGAAGGCCGGCCTCGGGGAGGATTTCCAGCTTCCTGTAAAAGGCATCCCGGTCCCGGTCACATTCATCAAGGTCGGCGGGTCGCTGCTCGTGGACCCGAACCTTGACGAGGAACGCGTTGCAGAGGCCAGGCTGACGGTCACCACGGACGACGATGGCGCGATCAGGGCCATGCAGAAGGGCCTACCAGGGTCCTTCACAAGGGAGGAGGTCCGGAAGGCCGTGGAGCTGTCGAAGAGGCTCGGTGATGGCCTCAGGGCCCGTGTCAAGGAGCTATAGGATTTCAGACGAGGGACAGGATAAAGTATAAGAATGGGATGGTCTATAGAGAGGCCCTACCTCCTGTGAAGATGAGAAGGACGATACCAAAAGGTGTGTGCCATGGGAAGATCCACTAAGAAGGTCGGCAGCGTCGCCCGCTTCGGGCCTAGGTACGGTGTCAAGGTACGCCGACAGGTACAGGCGATCGAAAAGAAGCAAAAGGTCAAGCACCCCTGCCCGAACTGCAACCACAAGGCGGTCAAGCGCGTCGGTTCCGGCATCTGGCAGTGCGCCCATTGCGGCGTGAAGTTCGCCGGCGGGGCATACTTCCCCACCTTGCCCAAGAAGGTCCTCGAGGTCAAGGCCGTGGAAGCAGAGGTCGAGGAGACCGGAGAGGAGGGTGAGAAGTAATGTACAAGTGCTGGAAATGCAAGGACCGCGTCATAATGGACATGAACACCGTCGGTATCCAATGCGAGAAGTGCGGTTCCAAGATCTTCTACAAAGAGAGGCCAAACGTCAAGAAGGTCATCAAGGCCCACTGAGGACCCATGATGCGACGGGCCACCATCGAGCTAGAGAGCGATGCGGGCCGCCTCCTGCGGGAGGCCCTGTCCCCGGAGACCCAGAGGACGATACCTCGCACCAAGGTCAAGATCGGGGGAAGGGGCAAGCTAGTGACCATAGACATCGAGGCCGCGGACGTCAACGCGCTGAGGGCGGCCATCAACTCCTACCTGCGGTGGGTCACCGTCGGCCTCGGGACCGCGGGCATCGCGTCCGATGAAAACTCAAAGTAAAAATACTTGTTATTGGGATAAGGGAAAGGGGAGATAGAGGATGAGCGTAGAATTGCCGGCCAAAGTGCAGAACCAGATACTGCAGTATCAGCAGATACAGCAGCAGCTCCAGCTCATTGCATCGCAGAGGGTCCAGATCTCTGGACACCTCGAGGAGCTCAAGGCGACCCTCGAGGAGCTTGGGAAGCTCAAGAAGGGGACCGCGGTCTTCAAGGTCTCCGGAAGCATCCTCGTGAAGGTCACGGACCTGGAGATCCTGAAGAAGGAGATGGAGGAACAGAAGGAGACGGCCACGGTCAAGGTGACCAGCCTGGAGCGCCAGGAGAAGCAGCTCAAGGAGAGGTTCATAAACCTCCAGCAGGAGATCACGAAGGCGATGCAGGGCGGAAAGGCCGCCGAATGAGGCCGTTCTTCAATTTATTCTATACCCCGAGGTGGAACCCATGGCTGACAAGCCGTCCCGTCTGGTCCTGAAGCTCTTGAAGCTCGTAGAGGAGAAGCAGGAAAACGCCGTCAAGTACGAGGAGGCCATAGCGAAGGCCAGGGCCAAGCTGGAGAACAAGGAGAGCGGCTGGTCCAAGGCCCGCTTCAACAAGCTGAAGATGGAATATTCCGAGAAGATTCGCGGCATACGCGCCACCATAAACAGGCTCGAGAAGCAACGGCTGAACATCGAGCGGCGGGAACGCGACGAGCAGGAGGAGGAGGAGGAGAAGATCGAGAAGGAGATGCTCGTCGAGGAAGAGGAGGAGCGGCTCATGGCCAGGGCCCGCAAGGCCAAGCTTGCCAAGAAGAAGTTGAAGAAGGGCAAGAAGGTCGTGAAGGCCCAGACCATGCACGAGGAGAAGGTCCAGAGGGATCTCAGCGAGGACGAGAAGCGCATGTTCGACTTCGCGTCGGGCTTCGTCAAGGCCTACCGCTCGGGCATGAAGGGCAAGTTCGAGGACAAGGCCGAGCGGAGGCGGTTCGAGCTCTACGGCAAGTACCCCTACAAGGTCACCGTCGTGTTCAAGGAGCCCGAGGTCGTCGAGCAGGTCGTGAAGCCCGAGGGGGAGCAGCCGGCCGAGGCCCCGAAGCCCGCGGTGGTCGTCGAGACGCCCAAGGGACCCGAGGAGGTCATGTTAGTCTTCAGCGCCCCGAACTCCAAGGACCTGGAGCTCGAGGCCATGGAAGAGGGGAAGTTCGACATCGGGAAGTACAAGGACATCTTCAGGACCGTCGTCCTGATGGTGGAGGACTGGACCACCGAGGAGGCCCAGGTCCTGGCCGAGGCTTATATCAAAAGGGACACGAGCTGAGGATTCCTTTCTCTGTTGGTTCCTAGACGATTCTTAGGTGCTCACAGTCACCGGAATAGATGGTCTGCCGCTCGCCAGAGGCAAGTTCCAGTATCAATGCCCCGGTCGCGTCGAGGTCCCGGGCCGTGCCTTCAATATCGCCGTTCTGGGTGTGGATCCGGACCCTCCTTCCGAGGGTCGCGCTCCTTTTCTTCCAGCGGGAGATGATCTCATCGGGGCCGAGGCCATAGATGCCCTCGAACGCCAGTAGAATATCCGCGAAAAGTTTTTTCCTATTCACAGGGGAGCCCTTGACCTCGAGCAAGGTCGTGGCCTTGGCCCTGACCTCCTTTGGAAGGTCCTCGACCCTGCAGTTGGCGTTGATGCCTATGCCCATGACGATGTAATCTATCCTTTCCATCTCGCCCGACATCTCGGTGAGGATGCCGCAGACCTTTTTGTCACCGATGAGGACGTCGTTGGGCCACTTGAGCTTCGCATCGAAACCGGCCTTGACCAAGGCCTCGGCGACAGCGGTACCGCCTGAGAGCGTCAGCGTCGGGGCCTCGTTCGGTCTCATGTCCGGCGTGAGTATCAGCGAGAACCAAATGCCTCCGCGCGGGGACGACCATCCACGTCCGAGGCGGCCTTTTCCCGTCTCCTGGGCCTCAGAAACCACGACACTGCCGTCGGGCCAGCCCTCCTCCGCGAGCTCCCGGGCACGCTCGTTCGTGGACCCGATGGTCATATGGTGCTCGATTTTTTTACCGAAGGTCTTGGTCCTTAGGATTGGCCTGAGCTCGAACGGATGCAGAAGGTCTGGGACGCTCACCAAATGGTAGCCCTTATGGTCGCCATCGACGACATAGCCAAGGTCCCGGAGGCCGTTCATGGCCTTCCAGACCGCCGTCCTGCTGATCTTTAACGTTTTAGCTATGGCCTCGCCGGAGGCCCTGTCCTTTTCGCGCAGCATCCCAAGCACAGACTCGGCGGTGTTCATCGATTATGGATTGCTATCCGGGATAATACAATTTTGCTCTCTCGACCTCGGAGATCTAAGGAGAAATTTTATCAGGATATACATGTTGCGTCCCCGGGGGGAAGAAAAGAGGATGCCATTGGCCCAGACCATATTGGCCCATTCCGCAGGCCTCAAGGCGGTCAAGGAAGGGGACACCATCCAAGCCGAGGTAGACCTGATATTCTTCCACGAGGCCCTGGGCAGGGCACTTGAAGCCCTGGACGAGCTGGCGACCGTCGGTGGAAGGATCAAGGACCTCGAGAAGGTCGTAGTGCTCTTCGACCACTGGGTCCCGGCACCGAAAGAGGAATCCGCCAAGAACCATAAAAGGATCCGCGAATTCGTCAAACGGGTCGGCATCAAGCATTTCTACGATGTCGGCAGGGGCGGTATAGGTCATCAGCTAATCGCCGAGGAGGGCTTCGTCCTCCCCGGGTCGGTCGTCGTGGGTTCGGATTCGCACACCACCACGCTGGGCGCGCTCGGGGCCTTCGCCATGGGCCTGGGGCCAACGGACCTTGTCGGAGCATTGGTCGAAGGCAGGGTCTGGCTGCAGGTCCCACCATCCATAGGCATCGAGGTCGAAGGCAGGTTGAAGCGGATGGTGTCCGCCAAGGACCTGGCCCTGAAGTTCCTCGAGATGCTAAACATCGACGGCGCCGACGGGAAGGCCCTCGAGGTCTTTGGCAGCGGCATCAGGGCCATCGGTATGGCCGGCCGGTTCACGATATCGAACATGGCCGCTGAGACCGGGGCGGTGACCTGCATCATACCGGCGGACGAGGTCACAGGGAGGTACCTGAAAGGCAGGGCCAGGGGAAGGTACTTCATATCCAACAGCGACCCTTCGCCGGGCTTCGAATGGAGCGCTCACCTGAATATCGACGAGCTCGAGCCGTTGCTCGCGGTCCCGCCGGATCCTGGTCACATCAAACCGGTCCGCGAGCTCGACGGGACGCCAGTGGACCAGGTCTACATCGGTTCCTGCACGAACGGGCGCCTGGAGGACATCGAGGTGGTGGCCAAGATGCTCAAGGGCCGCAAGGTCTCGTCGGGGACCAGGCTCATTGTGAGCCCCGCCTCACAGCGGACCTATCTCGATGCCATGAGGACCGGCGCCCTGGAGGCGCTCATCAGGGCCGGTGCGGTCATCATCGCACCCAGTTGCAACGCATGCCTTGGTGGCCACCAGGGGCTCCTGGCCGGCGGCGAGGTGTGCCTCAGCACGACGAACAGGAACTTCCCTGGCCGCATGGGCGCCAAGGACGCGACCATCTATCTGGCCTCTCCCGAGACTGCGGCGGCGACGGCGCTTAAGGGAAAGATAACGGACCCGAGGGACATCAAATGAAGGCCAAGATCGTTGCGTTGGGAGGCGATGGCATCGGCCCAGAGGTCATGGAGGAGGGGCTCAGGGTCCTATCGGCCGTCGAGGAAGTTACCGGCCTCGACATCGAGGTCCGCAAGTTCAGATGTGGCTGGCAGTACTTCCAGCAACACACGAGCCTCTGGGAGGAGGGGACCTTCGAGGCATGTAAGGAATGGGCCGACGCGGTCCTCTTCGGTGCCGTCGGCTGGCCCGGGGCCAGGCCCAAGCGATGGGGGACTTATGACGGGAGCGTCATTCTGGACCTCAGGTACGGCCTTGAGCTCTACGCGAACCTCAGGCCCGTGAGGCTGTTGACGGGCGTCCCGGTCCTCCTGAACAAGAGGCAGGTAAAGGTCTGGGAGCCCGACCATGTGGACCTCGTATTCGTCAGGGAGAACCTTGAGGACCTGTACTTCGGGGCCATGAGCACCCCTTACCCGACGGATAGTACGGATATCCAGGTCGACGAGAGGACCACCACGCGAAAGGGTTCCACGAGGATAGTCCGGTTCGCCTTCGAGGAGGCCATCCGAAGGGCCGGCAAGGTAGGCCGCAGGAAGGGTCACAGGTCCTCGGTGACATGCGTCGACAAGAGCAACGCGTTCCCGGGATGTGCGCTCTTCCGGGCCGTTTTCGAGAAGGTGGCCGAGGATTTCAAGAAGATACCCACGCTGAAATATTACGTCGACGCGTTCCAGCTGGCCATGCTCCAGGACCCGGCAAGGTTCGATGTGGTCGTCACCCCTAACTTCATCGGGGACATAGTGACGGACCTCGCGGCAATATTACAGGGCGGCCTCGGCATGGCGCCCAGCGCGAACATCGGTGATAAGAAGGCCCTGTTCGAACCTGTCCACGGCAGCGCTCCCGACATCGCCGGCAAGGGCATCGCGAACCCGACGGGGATGATACTTTCCGTAGGAATGATGCTGGACTGGCTAGGCCAGAGGTCCGGGGACAGGAAGTTCCAGAAGGCCTCGGAGCTGGTCGAGACCGCCGTAGCTGGACATTATTCATCGTCGGGTCCCAGGACCCCCGACCTCGGCGGGAAGGGCAAAACGAAGGCCGTGACGGATTCTATCATCAAGCGGATCAATAATTATACACAACGACTTAAATAACTGCGCATAACCTCCGAAGTGTTGTGTTGGGCGTCTTCCACATCTTGAACCGACCGTCGACAGCATCGAAGAGATTCTCCAACTTTAGGAAATA
>Ga0315295_10000070_pt1 | contig 83596 bp, 68 predicted proteins | sample YL17G14_0_MG_FD_204453 | JGI IMG/M metagenome (GOLD analysis project Ga0315295, IMG submission 204453) | Sediment microbial communities from Yellowstone Lake, YNP, Wyoming, USA - YL17G14_0 | ecosystem: Environmental > Aquatic > Freshwater > Lake > Sediment | place: USA: Wyoming | collected... | reverse complement strand
CGAGCAGGTTCATCAGCGATACTGGCTTTACGCATAGCGTGGTTGAATGAAGAATGGCAGCAATTATGGGCAGGCAAACCTCTGGCCGCATGAAAAATCTACCTACAATCATGACATGCACCCGTACCGGATTTTAACGCGAAATAGTGCTTGTCAAACTCGAAATCCCGAAGATAATAGAAGTCTCGAAAGCCGAAGGAGACCTGAGCCGGGAGCCGACGATGACTTCCGGAATGAACGTGGAATTTGAGGCAGAGAGCAAACCATTTGATTAGGAGAAACCAATCATGAGTGAGATTACCACAAAAAGCACGTCTCGCCGGGAGTTTTTGAAGAATACCGGCCGTATCGCCGCCGCCGGCACCCTCGCAGCAGGGATCGCCTCGCGTATGTACGCCGCACAGAGTAACACCATCAAGGTCGCCCTGATCGGCTGCGGCGGCCGAGGCACCGGCGCAGCGTCAAATGCACTATCGGTCACGAAAGGCCCGATCAAGCTCGTGGCCATGGGCGATGTTTTCGCCAATCGCCTCACCAGCAGCTATGATAATTTGAAAAAAGCTCACGCCGCCCAGGTGGACGTGCCGGAGGATCGTAAATTCATCGGCTTCGACGCATACAAGAAAGCGATGGATTGCCTCAGTCCGGGCGACGTCGCGATCTTCGCGACGCCGCCGGCGTTCCGCTGGGTGCATTTCACCTATGCCATCAAGAAGGGCCTCAATGTTTTCATGGAGAAGCCGGTCACCGTGGACGGCCCGACCAGCCGGCGGATGTTCAAGCTCGGCGAAGAAGCCTCCGCCAAGAATCTCAAGGTCGGCGTCGGATTGATGTCTCGCCACAGCCGGGCGCTCGAGCAATTAGCCAAGCGCATCCAGGACGGCGAGCTCGGTGATATCGTTCTACAGCGAGGTTACCGGATGGCCGGAGCTATCGGGTTCTTCAACTCTCTGCCCAAACCGGCTGGCATCAGCGACCTGCTCTACCAGGTGCAGCGGTTCCACAGTTTCATCTGGGCCAGCGGCGGGTGCTTCAGTGACTTTTACATCCACATCATTGATCATCAATGCTGGATGAAGAACGCATGGCCTGTCAAAGCTCAGGCCCTGGGCGGCCGTCATTATCGCCAGAGTCCTGAAGGCATCACGTACGTGGACCAGAATTTCGATTCGTATTCGGTTGAATACACCTACGCCGACGGCACGAAGTTCTTCATGGATGGCCGCTGCATGGAGGGCTGCAAGGATATTTACTCGAGCTACGCTCATGGCTCCAAAGGCGTCGCAATCGTCTCCAAGAGCGGCGACTGCGGCATGCCCTCCAGCATTCACAAGGGTCAGGATCCGACTCGCGATAGCATGATCTGGGAATCCAACGTCAGCCGCGACGAGCGGGACCCCTATCAAAACGAGTGGAACGACCTTGTGGACGCCATCCGCAACGACAAACCCTACAACGAAGTCGAGCGAGGCGTCAAGGGCAGCCTCGTGACGAGCCTGGGGCGCATGGCCGCGCACACCGGCCAGGAAGTCACCTACGAACAAATCCTCAACTCTGATCACGAGATGGCGCCGGACCTGGACAAGCTGACGATGGATTCTTCTGCGCCTCTGAAGCCCAATGCCGAGGGAAGGTATCCCGTTCCCCAGCCGGGTATTGTCAAGGATCGCGAATACAAAGATTTCGCATAGTAATACCAGCTTTCCAAAGTAATTTGCCGCTGGTTTCGGCGACCCCGGGACCAGCGGCTTTCTTTTTGGATTTCGTGCGGTCGGTCGTTTCGCACCGTCCACCAGTATTCTCCAAACAAAGATTGAATCCATGCGCCTCGTTGGATATAATGCGAGGCTAATGTGGCACGAGGAAGTACAGGACATGAACGGATGAAATGAACTACTCAACTTAACGAAACATTTCGGAAAAGGAGAAACTATGGCACATTCGAATGAATCAGGAGAGGGCTTGGGCACGTCGCGTCGGGAATTTCTCAAGAACACCGGCCGTATTGCCGCCGCCGGCGCCCTGGCAGGGGGGATTGCCCCCAGCATATACGCCGCGGGGAATAATACCATCAAAGTCGTCCTGATCGGTTGCGGCGGCCGGGGAACCGGCGCAGCGTCAAACGCGCTATCGGTCAAGAACGGCCCGACTAAACTCGTGGCCATGGCCGATGTATTCGCAAACCGCCTTTCCCGAAGTTACGATAATTTGAAGAAAATGCACGGCGAGTTGGTGGATGTGCCGGAAGACCGCAAGTTCGTCGGCTTCGACGGATACAAGAAAGCGATGGATTGCCTCAGTCCGGGCGACGTCGCTATTTTTGCGACGCCGCCGGCGTTTCGCTGGGTGCATTTCACATACGCCATCGGGAAGAACCTCAACGTGTTCATGGAAAAGCCCGTTACCGTGGATGGTCCGACCACCCGCAAAATGCTGCAATTAGCCGAAGAGTCCGTCAAGAAGAACCTCAAAGTCGGCGTAGGTCTGATGATCCGCCACTGCCGGGGCCGGCAGGAGTTGAAACGCCGCATCGAGGAGGGCGAGATCGGCGATATTGTCGCTCTGCGGGCCTATCGGATGGCGGGGCGTTCCGCCACAGCCGGACCCAAGCCTGACGGCATCAACGAACTGCTGTACCAGATCCAGCGATTCCATGCCTTCCTTTGGGCCAGCGGCGGCATGTACAGCGATTACTATATTCATCAGATCGACGAATGTTCGTGGATGAGGGGAGCCTGGCCGGTCGAGGCTCATGCCACCGGCGGGCGGCACTACCGCGGCGACTCCCTGGATCAGAACTTTGACAACTACTCGATCGAATACACCTATCCGGACGGCACCAAGCTTTTCTACCACGGCCGCGCGATGGAGGGCTGCACGGGTGGCTTTGACAGCTATGCACATGGCTCCAAAGGTGTGGCGGTTATTTCCACGTCAGGGCACTACCCGGGCAAGGTTCGCACGTACAAAGGCCATAACCTGAACAGAGAGAACCTGGTTTGGGCGTTCCCGCAGCCCGAGCCGAGTCCGTACCAGCTCGAATGGGATGACCTGATTGACGCCATTCGACAGGACAAGCCCTACAACGAGGTCAAGCGCGGGGCCGAAGCCAGTCTGGTCAACACGATGGGCCGGATGGCCGCTCACACGGGCCAGGTCATCACTTTCGATCAGGCCCTCAACTGCGAGCATGAGTTCGCGCCTGATGTGGACAAGCTGAGGATGGATTCGCCTGCTCCTCTGCTGTTAAATGCCGAGGGCAAGTACCCGGTTCCGCAACCGGGCATTATCAAGAATCGGGAGTATTGACCCTGCATGTATCAGATAATCGAGAAGGAGAAATTATGGCTCGTTCAGACAAGTCAGGTAAAGACCGAGACACAACACGCCGCGACTTCTTGAAAGCCTCGACGGTGGCGGCCTCGGCGGCCGTAACGACCGGTACGCTGGGAATCAGTCACCGCGTATTTGCGGCCGGCAGCAGTACCCTGCGAGTCGGCATGATCGGCTGCGGCGGACGTAACAGCGGCGCCGCCGCCCAGGCACTGACCGCCGATCCCGGCGCGCGCCTTGTGGCGATGTGCGACATCTTCATGGACCGCGTCAAGGATAAGCGCCGGATCCTCAAGGAACAGAAGGGCGACCAGGTTACCGTGGACGACGACCACTGCTTTGCCGGCTTCGACGGCTACAAGCAGGTCATTGAATCTTCGGACGTGGTCGTGATTGCCAACGCCGCGAAGTTCCACCCACTCCACGCCTTCAGTGCGATTCAGGCCGGCAAGCATGTGTTCGTGGAAAAACCGCACGGCATCGACCCGGCGGGAATCAAACTGATGCAAAAGGCTGCCGAGCTGGCCAAACAGAAGGGCCTGTGCCTGGTCTCCGGCCTGCAAAGCCGTTACCATACGGGCTATGCCGAGACGATTCAGCGAATCCACGACGGGGCCATCGGCGAGGTCGTCGCCATCGAAGAGAACTTCCTGCGCGCTCCATACGTCATCATCGACCGCCAGCAGGGCTTGTCGGAATTGCAGTGGCAGTGCAGCACGCAATATCATTTCCGCTGGCTTTCCGGCGACGATGTACCTCAGTCGCTCGTACACAACCTGGATCGTTCCAGTTGGGTGATGCACAACAAAGCGCCGGTCAAGTGCCACGGCCTGGCCGGCCGGTCCTCGATGACCGAGCCGATCTATGGGGATGTGTTCGACCACCACTCCGTCATCTATGAATTCGACAACGGCGTACCCATCTACGCCTTCTGCCGGACGACCACCGGCTGTCACGACAGCACCTCCAGTATCGTGCACGGCAGCAAAGGCAGGGCATCTGTCTTGCAGTGCCGGATCTGGGGCCAGACGAACTGGCAGTGGGAAGACCGATGCGACCCTTACCAAAGAGAGCACGACGTGCTGTTTGCGGCGATTCGCTCCGGCAAGCCCGTCAACAACGGCGACTACATGATGCGCAGCACGATGATCACAATCATGGGACAAATCTCTTGCTGCACCGGCAAGGAGGTCACCTGGGAGAAGATTAACCAGTCCGACTTCTATTATCCGCCGAAGCCGGAGGACTGCCGCGACGACATGGAACCACCCACCAGGCCGGGAGCCGACGGCAGTTACCCTGTTCCCAGGCCCGGCTTCACCGAAATGATTTGAGTTAAGAAATGTCCACATGTCCCATTTTGGGCCTTGTTTTTGAGGAGTATGAAACAATGAGCATCAGTCGTGTTTATGTGCGAATTGCCGCCGCGGCAATCGGCCTTGGTATCGTAACGGTTGCCTTTGCCGGCGCCGCACAGAATGATCCGCCGAAGAAGTACACTGAGACCATCGCCACAAAGGTCGGAGACAAGATCTCCTTTGAAATGGTCCTTATTCCCAAAGGGAGTTTTCAGATGGGCAGCCCGGCCGATGAGGTTGGCCGCAAGGATGACGAAGGACCACAGCACGAAGTCCAACTTGACAGCTTTTACCTTTGCACAACGGAGACGACCATCGGGCTGTTCATGACCTATTATCAGGAAACAGTCAGCGCCAAGAGAGACCTTCTCGGCGTGCAAGAGGAGAAAAAGGACGCCCAGAAGGCCAACAACGTGGACGCTATTACAGGCCCTACGCCGGTCTATGGCGACATGACGATGGGATATAACGAAAAACACCCGGCCATGGGCATGACCTGGCACAATGCCATGACGTTCTGCCGATGGCTGTCGAAGAAAACAGGCAGGCAATACCGTCTGCCGACGGAGGCCGAATGGGAATATGCCTGCCGCGCCGGCGGCGTCAAGGCGTTCGGTGCTGCAAGTGAACCGGAACAGATAAAAGACTTTGCCTGGTATGACGCCACTGCCGACAGGCAGACCGCGGAAGTGGGCAAAAAGAAACCCAACACGTGGGGGCTTTGCGATATGCAGGGCAACGTTCGCGAGTGGGTTTACGATTTCTACAGCCCCACGGCTTACAAGGAGACCAAGCAAACACCCGCAGTCAATCCGAAAGGATCGGACAGCGAGCAAGTGGCCGAGCCAAAAGTGCACGTCGCTCGCGGCGGGGATTATAACAGTCCCGTTGCGGAAGTACGTTGTGCGGCCAGGGCCTTCGAGGAAAAGTGGTGGCGCTCGGGCGACCCGCAGATTCCCAAGAGCCTGTGGTGGCTGCCGGAAATGGACATCATAGGTTTTCGCGTCGCCTGCTCAGTAGATGCCGGTAGTAAGAAATGATGCGAATGTGAATGTACTCGCCTGAGAGTACAGACGATTGAATGGAGAAGTGCCATGGACAGGAGATTGTCTGGCTCGTCCTTCGCTGTCGTGCTGTTCTGCATGCTCGGTCTGACTTGCGGTCTATACGGCAACGAAGAAGGCAAATCGAAAACACTCGATACGGATCCTAATCTTGCCGGTTGGTGGACATTTGATGAGGGAATAGACAAGACCACCCCGGATTCTTCAAAGTATAAGCGAAGCGGCACGCTCAAGGGCAACCTCTCGTTTGACAAAAATTCTATCCAGGGCAAGACAGGCAAGGCCCTCATGTTCGACGGCCAGGACGACTATGTCGAAATCACTAAATACAAGGGTGTCACCGGAACGCGGCCTCGAACCGTGGCAGCCTGGATCAAGACCGCCAGGAGCCAGGGGGAAATCGTCTCCTGGGGCGCCGATGAGGCCGGACAAATGTGGACGTTCAGCTTCATCAGAGGACGCGTCGGTGTTACGCCGAACGGCGGGTACTTCTACATGAATGCCGAGACGCATGATGACAAGTGGCATCACGTGGCGGTCGTGGTCGAACAGGCGGAGCTGCCGAATCTCCATGACAACGTTAAGCTCTACAAGGATGGTACGCAGGCGGAGATTCACGATATCGGCCTGCTCGACCTCTGGCCGATAGAGACCGGCGGCGATTTGGACGTCACAATAGGCCGGAAATTCAAAGGGCTTATCGACGACGTTCGGATCTACGACCGAGCTCTGTCGGAAGACCAGATAAATCTCCTGTTCAAACTCCAGAGCAATCACCCGCTGACGGATACCACCGAGAAGATGTAAGAACAAGTCTCGCCCAAAAACTGGGGCCCGTACCGAATCGCTCGATACAGGCCCCTGGTTTATACGAATTCTGACGTTACCCGAATGTTAAGGCGTTCTCGGGCGATACAGACGAATGTCATCGAAGTACATCTTACCCGAGCCGCCGGGGGTCGTCGCATTGCCCCGCGTGCCCAGACCAACTGCAATCCGGTCCACGTTGCTCAGGGTAATACCCTGAGTAGCCAGACTCTGCAGAGGAACGACCCACTCGGTCCAGGTCGTAATCTGAGCCGCCTTGGGATCAGGATGGACCACTACCGCCGGCTGGCCCGCGGCGTTCGAAACCGCTACGTACAGAGGCTCAGCCGCGTTGCTGCCGATCCCAATATCCTGGTTCGCCCACAGCACGCCGACCGTGCCGGTTGTCTTGACGTTGGAGAACTTGGCCGTACACGTGGCGTTATTGTTATGACTGGTCAACGCCAGGCCGATGTAGACATTCGAACCCATCGTGATACTCTGCGGGTTCCATGACATCGGCGTCCACGAGGTTCCGTTGGCCGAATAGTAGCCTCGGAAGTTACCCGCCGCGTCGCGCTCCAACTTTACCCAGTAGGGGGCCTTGATGGCCGTCTGCGCAGATGTCACCACGGCGGTGTCGCTTGTAGCGGCCGCGTCGGTGGTTGCCCTGGCCTGGAATCGGCATCCGTTTCCAGGTGTGATATAGACCGCCGCGAACTTCGAGCCGGGAGTGAGCGTCTCACGAATCATCACGCCGGCCTTCGCCCACGGATCGGTGTTATTCACGCTGAGCACCTGAGCTTCAATCGAACCGATGCCGGTGAGCGTCTTATAGGCGTAATGGAACTGGTCCGCCTGGTTCCAGATATCGGCGCCCGAGGCGGTCATCGTGTAGGTCCCAACCGGTCCTTCGACGAAGCTGCCGACGGAACCGGCACGGCCACGGAACCAAATTGACAACTCCGCGGCGCCGCCGTCGGTCCAGTCTCGCGTCGTCGTCAACGTCAGCTCCGCTTCGGAATACCTGGCGAAGCCCTGTTTGTTGTTGTCGTAGTTCAGCGGCATTGATTGTTTGCCGCCATGAATGATGGTTTGCTCTGTAAAGGAGGCCGTGGTCTCGTCGCCGACCGCCGCTCCGGTGCCATTACCCGCAAAGTACGGCGGCGTACCCGGTACGCCATAGCCAAGACCATCATGCCACGCGTACCAAATCTGGTTGGCGGCGGCATCGTAGGACTCGAAATCGTCGATGATCGCAAAGCCGGCGGTCGTAAAGCTCCAGACGCTCCCAACCCACGGACTGGCGGGATTGGTGGTATTGACTTCATCGACGCGCCAGTAATACGTGGTCTCCCAGAGCAGCTTGCCGGGATTGTAGCTCTCGGAGCCGCGTGCTTTGGCACCCTTATACTCCGATGAAGTCTTGGTTGCATTTCTTACGGCGTCCGCATCCGTGCCGAAATAGACATCGTGGGAGGCGGCCTGCAGTCCCGGCTTCCACGCGATAGTCGACGTCTGTGTCACATTCGTCGCTCCGTTAGCCGGACTTGCACCATAAGCCGAAAGAGGTCTGTACGGCGACAGGAAATTGCCGGCGATGATCGCGCGGGCTGGGATGGCCGGACCCTGCCAGGCTACCTGGCAATGATCGCCGCCGGTGCCCTCTTTCCAAAGGGCCATGATGTAGTATTTCTGGCCGCCTGTCAGTAAGATCGGTTTGGATTGCTCCTCGCCGGTGTTCCAGGTGTTTATAGCCGTATAGGTGCTTTCCCGAGCGATCAGCGTGACGTTGCTTGAGTCGTCGTCGGTACTGAGCCACAATTCGCCCTGGTCATCCGTATTGAGCCAGAACGTATAGTTGCCCGTCGCCGGCACGTAGAGCCAACCGTGAATCCGGCCGCCGTAATTGTCGGTATCCGGGCCGTCCCAGGCAAACTGCGTCACTGTCTCGGTCACGTCGGGATTGTTGGGATATCTCGGATCATTCTTGAGGGTGTTCAGATCGGTCGTGGCGATGTTGTTCCAGCGTTCGGCAACCGCCGTGCCCAGGCCGGGGAGTGTCGTCGTGAAGCTCCAGACGTCGCCCTTAAACGTCGCGGTGCCGCCGAACTCATCCACGCGCCAATAATACGTCTTGCCTAACTGAAGGCCGGTGGGGGTGTACGTCGTAGCCGCCTGAGGAAGACCTCCGGCGGCGTTGGCAACCGTGTCACGATTGTCGCCGAAATAAACCGTGTGCAGCTTTGCGCCAAGGCCTCCGGCCCAGCTCAGCGTTACGTTCGTAGGCATGAATTTCGCGCCGTCGGGCGGATTCGGATTGGAGGCCTTCTGGGAAGGTATGCTGAACTGCCAGACATTACCCTTCCACGGACTGTTAGGATCGGCGGTATTAACCTCATCGATCCGCCAATAGTAGGTCGTGCCGGGAACCAGACCGTCGGGATAGGCAAATCCCGGGAATCCGGCAACATAAAATGTTCCAGTCTGGTTGCCGCGGAACGTCGGGCTGGCGGTCGTTGCGCTGTTCACATCATCGAAACTCTCACCCAAATACACATCGTGCGAAACCGCGAAATCTCCGGGAGTCCACGACAGAGTTATCCAAGTATCCGTATGCGAGGCGCCGTCCATTGGGTTCGGGCGGCGGGCGCGCGGATTGCCGGTGATTGACGAAAGGCCCTCGGTCATTATCATTTGTACATCTTCAGCCGTAAGAACAGCGCTGAAATAGCCCACCTCGTCGAGGCTTCCGTTAAAGATGCCACCGACAGAGCCGGCGTCAGATCTACCGCCAATAATAAGCGGCCTGCTCGGGTCAAGCAGAATACCTCCTCCCGATGTGCCAGCCAATCGGCCGTCATGATAGAGTTGCAGAGTAGTTCCGTCAAAGGTGGCTACGACGTGATGCCATACACCGATTGTGGTATCGGCGAGGGCCGCGGTCCAACCGGTGTCATTGTAAGTTTCAAAGAGGATTCTCTGTTCAGCGCTGTACATCATAACGCCCCAGTTCACTGAGCCGGGAGTACCACTGGCTACATGCTGACCCCTCGAAATCATATGGTTCCATCCTTGAGTGGCTGGGAAGTTGTACCAGAATGATACGGAGAAAACGCCTACGTTGAAAGCTGCAGGGTTGCCGCAAGTAACATAAGTCCCTGACCCGCTGAACCGCAAGGCACTGCCTATCTTACCGGCAACCCAGGCAGGTGCGCCTATTAGTGTGCCATCATTACCATTCACAGAGGCATCCGCTGTGGTATTGCCTGATCCCTCGTCAAGGAACCATACTCCAAGGATGGTTGCGGGATCAACGTTGGCATAGCTTTGTCCTGCAAACATCAAAATAACGATAATCAAACCGATGCAAATTATTGGTAAGCGTGTCATTTTTGCCACCTCCATCAGATTTTTTATTTTCTTCCTCTTCGTTTCATCTGAAAACTGACAGGAAATTCAAGCATGGATTTTGAAATCTAAGAAGCTCTTTCACCATTCGGTCACGACATGTTATCTCCCGACTTGAAATTACCTCCTTCCTTTAATAGCCTCCTATTTCGCTCTTTTTCACACCGCTTTGTTTTTGTGTACCGACAAAATGATACACTTATATTTATACCCGACCAACAGGCTCGGCGTCAAGAGAAATCCCAAGAAGAGGAGGGTAGGATCGGACTTTTTGGATTAGGACTTTTGGCGCACAGCCGCTCAAACAGACGGGGCCTATACCCCACGGTATAGGCCCCGTCATTCCTGATGGTTTCAAAGGTAGCCAGCCTTAAGGAGCGGTTCTCGTGCGATACAAGCGGATATCGTCAAAGTACATCTTGCCCGAGCCGCCCGGGGTCGTCTGATTGCCCCGCGTGCCCAGACCAATCGCCAGCTTATCCACGTTGTTCAGCGTGATACCCTGGAGACTCTGAAGCGGAATGACCCACTCGGTCCAGGTTGTAATCTGAGCCGCCTTGGGATCAGGATGGACCACCACCGCCGGCTGGCCCGCGGCGTTGGAAACCGCTACGTACAAAGGCTCTGCGGCATTGCTGGAAATCCCGATATCCTGATGCGCCCACTGCGGACTAACCGTCCCGGTGATCGTCACGTTGGTGAAGACCGCCTGGCACGTCGCGCCGGCGCTATGAGCCGTCACCGCCAAACCGATATAGACGTTCGAGCCCATCTGGATATTCTGGGGCGTTGCGCCGGTGACCGGCGACCAAGTGGTTCCGTTGGCCGAATGGCTAACCGTAAAGTTGCCGGCCAGGTCTCGCTCGAGTTTCAACCAGCGCGGCGCCGTAATGCCCGTCTGGTTGGCGTTGAAGCTGGCTGCACCCGGGGTGGGACGGCCTTGCTGAGCCACGCCGTTGCTCGGGGTAATGCACGCAAACATGTGCGGCGAACCGCCGTCTAACGTCTGGCGGATCATCACGCCGGCTTTCGCCCACCCGTTGGTGTTCTGAACGCTCTGGACGCGAGCGATAATCGAGCCGGCGCCGGTGAGCGTCTTGTACGCGAAGTGGAACTCGTCGTGGTAATTGCCCGCGGTGCCGAGGTCCCAGATATCTGCGCCGGAGCCGGTCATCGTAAACGTGCCGGCCGGGGCTTCAGCAAAGCTGCCGACGGAGCCCGGCAATCCTCGGAACCAGATCGACAACTCGCCGACGTTTTCCTCGGTCCAGTCGTTTACACTGGTCAGCTTATACTCGACCTCGGAATACTTGGCCTTGCCTTGCTTGTTATTGTCATAGGCAACGGGCATCGACTGCTTGCCGCCGTGGACAATCGTCTGCTCGGTAAACGAGGCCGTGTTTTCGTCGCCGACGGCTGCGCCGGTTCCATTTCCGGCAAAGTAGCCCGGCGTTCCAGGCGCTCCATAGCCGAGCCCATCGTGCCATGCGTACCAAATCTGGTTGGCGCCGGCGTCGTAGGACTCAAAATCATCCACGAGACGGAAGTCCGCCACCTTGAAGGTCCAGATTCGGCCTTTACTGACCGTCGCGTCATTGTTGATCTCATCGATGCGCCAATAGTATGGGCCTCCGCCCCACTGAACGCCTTCAGCGGGCGTATAACTGGTACCACTCTGGCGGCCTCGATAAATACCCGTCGTGTCGGACGCCGTCGCGTTCTTCACGCCATCTGCGCTGGTTCCGAAATACACATCGTGCTGCGAGGCCTTGTCGCCCGGCGACCAGCTCAGCGGTGTTGCATCCTTGATATAGGGCGTCGTACCATTGGCCGGTTTGGCCTTCCAGGCCACCAACGGGTCGCCTCTCATCGTCTGCTGAACCTGCTCGAGCGTGAGTGCCTTGCTGTAAACGCGCACGTCATCAACAGTCCCGCCGAAGAACTGCGCGGCCGTTGCATGTCTTGCAAGCTTGAGGGAGTTGGTCTCGGGATTCGGGTCCCCGGAGGGCGCTGGGTTGTTAGTGATCAGAACGCCGTTCTTGTACGCATTGAGCGCGTCACCATCGTAGGTCGCCGCGAGGTGATACCAAGTATCGGCGTCGAGGGGTCCGAAGCTGGCGGCGTGCCATGTTCCGCCCACGTTCAAAGCGGCAGCACCCCGGAACGTCGCATTGGTGTGATCCCAGTTAATCTGATAATTTGACTCCCGATGAATGGGTCCGGTGTTTGTCCGTGCTGAAGATGCATCCGGACTCTTCACCCAGCACGAGATAGTCCATTTCGGCAGGTTCGTCGTATAGCCGGTGTCCACATAGTCATCAGCGCGGTCGAACTCCAGGCCGCCGCCGTCATACGCGGTCACCCACTGCGGCCCTCCCATGATGGCCCCGTGGTGGTCGTGGCCGGACCAGTCAACCGCCGTCGTCCCTTGTCCTTCGTCTAGCTTCCACCAGCCGGCGAGGTCGGGATCAGAAATCGGTATGACCGGACGAGTCGTGAAGTTCCAGACGTCGCCTTTGTGCGTGGCGGCGGCGTCGAACTCATCGACCCGCCAATAATACGTCTTGCCTAATTGAAGGCCGGCCGGGGTGTACGTTGTAGCTGCCTGAGGAAGACCGCCGGCGGCATTACTGACCGTGTCAAGATTGTCGCCGAAATAGACCGTGTGCAGTTTTGCGCCAAGACCTCCGGTCCAGCTTAGCGTCACATTCGTGGCTATGTATTCGGCGCCGTCGGGCGGATTCGGCTTAGAGGCCTTCTTGGAAGGGATCGTAAACCGCCAGATCTCGCCTTTCCACGGGCTGTTGGGATCGGCCTTATTGACCTCATCGATTCGCCAATAGTAGGTCGTGCCAGGAACAAGACCGTCCGGATAAGCAAAGCCGGGGAAGCCGGCGACATAATAGGTGCTCGCCTGGTTGACTCGGAACGTGCCGCCCGTGCCGTTGTTGACGTCGTCGAAATTATCACCCAAATACACATCGTGGGAGACGGCGAAATCTCCGGCCCTCCAGGACAGCGTGATCCATGTATCCAGATGCGTGCCGCCGTCGGGCGGATTGGGATTTGTCGCGTAGGGGATACCTTCACCCCGCATGATCATCTTCACCTCATCCTGTGTCAGTCCCCGCGTGTAGACACGGGGATCATCGATCATCCCAAGAAAGCTGCGGGTCGCACCCTCCTGAGTCCTGCCAATAACCAGATTAGCTGTATCTTGTGCGCCGGGCAGTACGGTTCCCGCTCCGCCGGTACCGGCGCTTTCGCCATTGATGTAGTACTGATGCCCGCCGCCCTTGACCATCGCGCAAACGTGCACCCATTCATTGAGTGGCACCTGGCCCGAGCTCGTCGAACCGGCATAAGCACCGCCTGGTCCTACGCTAAAATGAAGGACACCCCCGGTGGTATATAAGCTATATGAGCGGGGGCTGTTGCCCTTTGCAATAATCCCCTGGTAGGCCTCGGTGCCGGGACCGGCGGTTCGTGGCGTATTTATCCAGGCCATGACGGTCACTCCGGTACTTGCCGTCAGCGAGACATTATGCGGTACCTCGACAAAATCATCGACGCCGTCGAACCGCACAGCACCCCCAATCTTCCCAGCCGCCCAGGTTGGGCCGTTTCGGAGGGTACCGTTGTTAGCGTAAGTGCTGAAATCGGACGCCGTAGTCCCGGAGCCCTCGTCGAACCTCCACCATCCGTGAAGATCCGGGTCGGCAGCGTTGGCTGCGCCAGTCAGCAGCAGGCCGACCATCACGACAAAAGAGAATAAATAATTCATTCTTTGAAACATGATAATCCTCCCTTCAAATAAGTTTGGACAACTGCGCTCTGGCCACGTACCAGAACGACCGACAGTTATTCCCCCCTTACATTTTCTTTGCTGTTCTTTTCGCGTCCGGAAAGCTCTCTGCGACTTGAAACTACCTCCTTCCTTCAATAGCCCTCAATTCCGCTTTTTTTTCACACAGATTTGGCTCTCTGTGCCGACAAAATCATGCACTTCTATTTATACTATATCGGCAGACCCGTCGTCAATATAAATCTCCGGAAAAAGCGGCAGAGTAATCGGTGGGAAAACTCGCAAAGGTTGTTACGATGAATCCGTTGGCAAGTCCGAAAACCGTTCAACTGGCGGTTAGCCAGGTTATTGTACGAACAAAATTTTCCGCAACAGTGAATTAGGGGCCGTTCCGGACCCAAAAAGGCTTGACTTGCAGGTGTAAGTATGGTAAGCTCTTAACAGTCGGTGGTGTGATGAAAAGCCGCTATGCGGCATATCAGAGTCTCTCCGATAACATAAAAACCGACGAGGCTGAAAACGCAGGTTCCGGCGTTGAGGGCTGCGAGTGTTCGCGGGGACGTCAGGTAGTTGGGGATCCGTCAGGCCACTCATCGCAGCAGTGCGGAGTTGGCTGACCGGCCGGCGTTGTTTCGAAGCCTTTACACCGGCGACAGCCTCCTGTAACCGCAGGGGACGTTTCTCGCTATAGGTCGCTCTCGGGCAAGGGATGCCGCAAAGCGATATTTTTGAGCAGAAGGACCTCGAAAAAGTCGATATTTAGTTGTTCTGGACGGCAGCTTGTAGAGGCAGACCCATGTGGCTGCCCCGATTCGTCGCCACCGCTCGGGCGGCCACACAGGGCCGCTCCTGTGATAGGGCTGATTAAGCCGGCCCGTGAAGCGAGTTTACGGGAGTATTATGAGAACGATAGTCATTACGAACCAGAAAGGTGGTTGCGGCAAGACAACCACTGCGGTGAACCTCGCGGCCGCTCTTGCTCAAAAGGGGCAGAAAGTCCTGATCGTGGACCTTGACCCGCAGGCCCATGCGACGCTTGGCCTCGGGCATGAGCCTGACAGCCTGGATCGAACCATCTATCATTCTCTGGCCAATAAACAACTGCCTCTGTCCAGAATCATTGTCAGCACAAAAATCAAAGGTCTCGACCTGGCTCCCAGCAACGTTCTGCTTGCCAAGGCCGAGCAGGAGCTGATGAGCGTAGAGCGAAAGGAATTTATCCTGGCCGACCAGCTCAAAACGGTCAACGGCAGGTATGACACGTGCATTATTGATTGCCCTCCTTCGCTGGGTCTGCTGACCTTCAACGCCCTCGTGGCCAGCACCGACGTCATCGTGCCCGTTCAGGTCCATTACTACGCCCTGGAAGGTCTCAAGCAGTTGCTCGAGACCGTCAAGATGGCCCGAAAGCGCTTTTACCCCTGCTCGGTGAAAATCCTGGGCATATTGCTGACGTTTGTCGAAAGTAAAGCCGCACTGAGTCAACAGGTCGAGCAGCAGATGAGGCAGTTCTTCGGCAACCTGGTATTCGACACGGTTATTCATAGCACGATGAGTCTTGCCGAGGCGCCCAGCGCCGGCGAATCCATTTCGACTTACGCACCGGAAAGCCGAGGTACCGCCGATTACATGGCCCTGGCGGATGAAGTGGCTGACCCGGAGTTCAAGCGAACCAGGCAGCTCACGAAGGACGTCTCGGCCGTCGTCGAGGATGTGCATAAAGCAGAGGAGGCCGGCGTTCTGGTGCCTGCCGCCCCGATGAAAGAGAAGGAGCGAGTCGAGCCGATAGTCCGGACCGGTACCGGGCCTAAGATACTCAAAACCATCCTGATTGTTCTTGCGGTAGTGGCCGTTCTGGTGGTTATCGCAGCGGCCGCTCTGATGGCGTTTATGGGGATGATCAACAATCCACCGCAGGCCAGGCATGACAGCGTAACGGTACAGGAGGACACGCCAACGACCATCATGCTGCGGGGCAGCGACCCGGACGGCGACGAGCTGGCTTACTTTGTCGTCGTGGCTCCGTCCCATGGGACCTTGAGTGGGACCGGGCCGCAGGTGACGTACAGCCCGGCGCCGAATTACAGCGGCCCGGACAGCTTCACTTTCACTGTTAACGACGGCGCCGTGGATAGCAACAATGCAACGGTATCGCTTACGATTAAAGCCCAGAACGATTCGCCGGTGGCCAATCACCAGTCTGTCATGACAAAAGTGGACCGGTCCGCGTCTATAACCCTGACCGGCAGCGACATTGACGGTGACGCATTGACGTTTGCGGTCGACGCTGAGCCGGCGCATGGAGCCCTTACATTCAGCACGGACTTCCAGACCAGTGGAAAGCTCATCTACAGACCTAAGGCCCAGTTCACGGGGACTGACAGCTTCACGTTCAGGCTGAATGACGGGCAGGCCAACAGTGCCGCGTCAACCGTGTCCATCAACGTTACGGCCAATCATCCGCCCCAGGCGGAACTGCAAACGGCGACGACAGCCGAGGATACGCCTGCCGTTGTCAATCTCGTCGGCAACGATCCGGATGGAGACACTCTGATCTATGCCATGGTGACTAGCCCGTCTCACGGGAACCTGAGCGGGACGGCCCCCAACCTGACCTACACGCCCAATCAGAATTACAGCGGCTTAGACAGCTTTACGTTCAAGGTGAACGACGGAGTAGCGGACAGCCCGCTCGGAACCGTCTCGATTACAGTAACGCCCGTCAACGACACACCCATTGCCACCAATGACACGTTCACCACATTGGAGGATACGCCCACGGCGGTCAAACTGGCGGCGATTGATCCGGACGGGAACCCGCTAACCTACAGCATCGTGAAGCCTCCGGCTCACGGGAGTCTGAGCGGATCAGAGCCTAACCTGGTTTACACGCCGAGTCTCAATTTCAACGGACCGGACGGTTTTACATTCAAGGCGAATGACGGCATGGCGGACAGCATGCCTGCAAGTATATCGATCATGGTCAGCCCGGCCGATGACCCGCCGACGGCCAACAACGACAGCGTGACCGTGAAGGAAGACACCGTCGCGTCGATCACCCTGGCAGGGAACGATCCCGACGGCGATCCTTTGACTTTCAGTATAGTCCGGGCTCCAACCCACGGGGCTCTGGGCGGCAAAGCGCCGAACCTGACCTATACGCCCGACCCGAATTTCAGTTGGCTGGACAGCTTCACCTTCAGGGTCAGTGACGGCAAGACCGAAAGCATCCCTGCAACAGTCCTGATTTCTGTGGCGCCTGTCAACGACCCACCGACGGCCAGGGACGACAAGGTTACGACCGAGGAGGACACGCCGGCGACCATCGATGTGCTGGCCAACGATATCGAGGTGGACAACGAGTTGCTCAAAATCAGCGCCGTGACGCAGGGAAAGGGCGGTTCCGTCAAAGTCAATCCCGACAGTACGGTGACCTACACGCCGAATCCGAACTTCTATGGGCCTGATACGTTTACCTATACCGTCGCCGACCGCGAAGGCGTGACTGACACCGCAACGGTAGCCGTTACCGTGGGCGCGCGGAATGACCCTCCGAGGATTACTTCGAAACCTGTCACGGATGCTATGGTGGATGTGCTTTATACCTATCGTGTTCAAGCGGTGGATCCCGACGGGGGAGACACCCTGACCTATTCGCTGACCAGCCAGCCGGCGGGCATGATGATCGATTCGCTGACCGGCCTGATACAATGGACTCCGACTGAGGCCCAGAAAGAAGCGTACCCGGTCGTAGTAAAAGTCGTTGACAGCAACAGCGTTCCGGGTTCCGATATTCAGACGTTCAGTGTTACCGTCAATCCGACGCCGCCGAAGACGGCCACGTTGAAGATAATCAACGGTTACGATCAGCGAACCAGAAAGACATTGGCTGAACAGGGCGGAACCGGCGTTGTTCAGACCAGCGACGACAAGGCTCTGGAGATTTATGCCGGCAGCTACACCTCCTTTGATTTCTCCCAGATATCGGTTCCGCCGGGCGCAACGCTGACATCGGTTGTTCTGCATATCGAGCACTTCGAGGAAGAGCAATTCACCTCGGGCAAATTGCAGTGGGCCGTCGGGACGGGTTGGCCGGACAAGCCGACAACCTGGATATCCGTAGATGCCCCGGTACGCAAGGGAAAACAGAGCAAGGCGACCGATTCCTGGGACGTGACCAGTTTCGTAGAGACGCCCGAGAAAGTAAAGTCCCTCCAGTTTCAGATTCAGAACAGCGACAATGTTTCTCGTAAGAAAACTTACGTCGATTACATCTATGCGGTCGTCGAATGGGGCTGGCCCGCGCCTCAGAAGCCACTCAAGCATGAGGATCAAATGGGGCTTGTTCAATACGGAAACGGTGGAAGGTAAGATCGGCCGGATAAGCGAAAAACGAGTGGTTTTGTGAGTGTTTGAGGACATTTTCGACTGCGAGTCTGTTTTGGGAGCGACAAACCGCTTTCCAGGTTATCGGCCCAACGCTGCCGATCTCCAAGAATACGGTCGCTGAGAATTACGGAAAATCGCGAATATTTTTTTGACATCTTCAGGTTAATCCATTATATTATAGTTGAGAGAAGGGTGCTGAGATGAAATAGGGTGGTGGAATTCATCTCTTTTTTTCTCATGCGCAATGCCGGCTCTCGCAGAGTGCAAACTACGAAGAAACTTATTCGCCCGAAAGGATAAACAATGGCCCAACATAAGCCAGGTTTGCACAAGGATGTGTCAACGATTTTCAATGGAGTCTGGGATCCGGGAAAAGATGATTTGGCGCAGCCCGTTGCAGTACCTGCGGCGGCCGCCGTCACCTACGTCAATCCGAAAACGATGGCTCTCGAACATTGGCCCAAAGAGCCCAGGTCTGCAAGTCTCTTGAAGGTATTCTTGGAAGCGCCGGGCTACCTGTTCCGGTCCAGGTCAAGACGCGAAAGGAAGAGGCTGCTGTCGATATCCAAGCATTTGATCATCAATCTGCCAGGCTGAAACGGAGTTTCTCTTCGCAACGTGCGAGCATATCCTCACGGCTTGCTTTGGCTGTGAGTAAAATGAAAATTCCGCATCTCTTCACGTAGGCGGCTGTCTGTTAGTACAAGACACGCAGCCTCCTTTCTGTGTAGTCCTATAATAGCATCAGTGCAATCATCCCGTCCTGCGTATCCCGTGTGTCCACTCCATCCTGAACAATGTCGGTGCCAGCTTGTCTTATACGTGTACACTGGGAATTCAGGTTTTGTTTCGCAAGATAATGCGGACGGCACGGTTGACATCTCACGTACAAGGTCATACCATAAAGATTTCCTATAGAGTTCTGGCTCGGTGCCGTATCCGGGCAAAGTTGAAACCAGCATTATCGTCTGACTTTTTGGGAGATTGCGAGATGAATAGCCGAACGTCAAGATTAATAAGTGTCTTGCTCCTTCTGGCCGTGCTGGTCATCGGACTATCGTCTGTCGCTTCCGGCGCCGAGGCGGCCGCGGCCGAGAAACCCGCAGCAGCAAAACCCAAGCCCGAATTTCCGCCGTTGGAGGAAGTCCTCAAGGATTACCAGAAGGTCATATCTACGGCTGACGGCGAGGCAAGCTTCTACACTATTTGGACCCGCGAGAAGGATGGGCAGATGCTCGCGGCTCTGCCATCCGGCTATGAAGGAAAGAAGTTCTTTATCGCCCTGACCGTTGCCAGCGGTGAAGATTATGCCGGCTTGCAGGTAGGCGACATGTACGTGTATTGGAAACGATACGATAAAAATCTGGCTCTGCTCGAGCCGAACATCACCATCAAGTCCACGGGAGACCAGGAATCGCAGAGTTCCGTGCAGCGGTTATTCACCGACCGCGTGATTCTGGACGTGCCGATTGTGACCATGTCCGGCGGCTCTCCAGTAATCGATATGGATGCGCTGCTCATCGGTCAGGCGGACAAGTTTTTCGGTCCCCGCGTCAAAGTCTCCAATCCCAGGCTCGTAAGCATCAAGAAAGCCAAAGCCTTTCCGAAGAACGTCGAGCTGGCCTTTGAGATCCCCACCGAGAACGGGCGCCTCCAGACGCTGCACTATTCCCTCAGTGAGATTCCTGAGCGGACCGGCTATAAGCCGCGAAAGGCCGATGAGCGCGTCGGCTACTTTACGACGCACTACAGGGACCTGGGCCAGTTCAAAGATCCGGAGACCATGGTGCGCTATATCAACCGCTGGAATCTGGAAAAAGCTGACCCTTCTTTGAAGGTCAGCCCTCCCAAGAACCCCATCGTTTTCTACATCGAGCACGCGACCCCCGTGCGCTATCGCCGTTGGATCAGAGAAGGGCTCCTGTACTGGAACTCCGCCTTTGAAAAGGTCGGCATCTCAAACGCGATAGAGGTCTATTACCAGGACGAGCGTTCCGGCGCTCACATGGAAAAGGACCCGGAGGACGTCAGATACAACTTCATTCGATGGCTCAGCAACAACAAGGGCACGGCGATTGGTCCCAGCCGGGTACACCCCGAAACGGGGCAGATTCTCGATGCCGATGTCATTCTAACGGACGGCTGGATTCGCCACTGGTGGACGCAGTTCAACGAGATCATGCCGGAGATAGCGATGGAGGGTATTGCTCCTGAAGCGTTGGCGTGGCTGCAGGATCACCCGAATTGGGATCCTCGTATCCGCCTGGCGCCCCCCGCACAGCGCGAATACCTGAAGGCGGAGTTAGCCACGCACGATCATCTGCCCTATGGCGGACACTCCATGACACAGGTGGACCCGGTTTTGATCGGCGACAACGAGTACGATGGCCTGGCGGGAAGGACCTGCCAGGTGAACGGCCTGTGCACGCTGTCCCAGGGTATGGCGTTCGATGTGGCCATGTTCAGGATGCATTTAGCCCTGATGGGCGATGAGGGCGGCGAGCCGGCTGACGCGAATGACAAGGACAAGGAGAAAAGCGAGCAGAAGAAGGAAGAGAAAGACAAGAAAGAAGATAAGGAGCCGATGATAGACGGCATGCCGGAGTCGTTTATTGGCCCGGTGCTGGCTGAGCTGGCTTGTCACGAGGTCGGACATACCCTCGGTCTGAGACATAATTTCAAAGCTTCGAGTCTTTATACGATGGCGGCCATCAACAGCAAGACACTGAAAGGCCAGCAGCCGCACGCATCCTCCGTGATGGATTATCTGCCGGTCAACATGAACTTCAAAGACGGCGAGGTCCAGGGCGACTATACGATGATCGCCGTCGGCCCTTACGATATATGGGCTATCGAGTACGGCTACACTCAGAACGACAAGGACCTCAAGGATATCCTCAGCCGCGTGGCCGAGCCGGAGCTGCAGTATGCCACGGATGAAGATACGTTTGGCCCGGACCCGCTGGCCCGCCGGTATGACTTCAGCAAAGAGCCGCTCGAATACGCCAACAACCAGATGCGCATCGTCCGTTACAACCGGGAACGGATCATCAGCAAGCTCGTCAAAGACGGCGACAGTTGGGCCAAGACGCGCCGCGCCTATGAGATGACGCTCGCGATACAGATGCGGTCGGTCGGTATGATGTCCAACTGGCTCGGCGGTGCCTTCGTCTATCGGGACAAGAAGGGAGACAAGAACGGCCGTCTGCCCATCGAGATCGTGCCCGCCAAGAAGCAGCGCGACGCCCTGGCGTTTGTGATCGAGAACACGTTCGAAGACAAGGCGTTCGGATTGACCGAAGACCTGCTGCGGCGGATGACCGTGGATAAGTGGTGGGACGATATGTCATCTGTCATGACCGACTCCACCTGGCCGATCCACGATACCATCATGGGCATTCAGGCATCCACGTTGGCCAGACTAATGTATCCCATGGTGCTTCGTCGGATTTATGACAATGAGTTCCTGGTGCCGGCCGGCGAGGATGCGTTAACGCTGCCGGAGCTGCTCGATACCGTCAGCGCCGCGGTATGGAGCGAGATGGACCAGGAGCCCGGTAAGAAATACACCGCGCGCGAGCCGATGATCTCCAGTCTGCGGCGGAATCTGCAGCGTGAGCATATAGAGCTTTTGATTGACCTGACCAAGTCGAGTTATTTGGGCACGGCAGCCTACAAGCCCATAGGGAACCTGGTCATGGAGAAACTCCGCTACCTCAAGGAAAGCAAGATTGATCGTGTTTTGGATATGTATGGCGAGAACCTCGATCCATACACCAAAGCCCACTTGAAGGACGCCAGCTTGCAAATCAAGAAAACCCTGGAAGCTCATTACGTGTATAAGCAACTTTGATCGGCAAGGGGCCCGGCCTTCATGGAGAAGTAGAAAGGGAGCAGAGATGAAAATGACGAAGGTAAACGTGCTGATCGTATTGCCGGCTGTCGCTATCCTGTTGAATACCGTTTCCGCTCAGCCGTTGACCATCCCCGATGTGCCAAGAGATAAGGTCATTTGCTTCGCCTTGTACACGGTGCAGAATAACGTTTTGAAGCTGAACGCCCAGTTGTATCCGCTGGAGCCCGGCGAAGACAGAACGGTCCGGCTGGAAACAAGGCAGGATGGAAAATGGCGGCAGATAGCTCAGACCCAGGTGATCGAACAGGGATGGACGGCATCCTTCCGGGTCGAGCGCTGGGATTCCACGAAGGACGTCGAATACCGTGTGGCTCACGGAAAAGCCGCGTACTACACGGGCACCATTCGCAGAGATCCGGTTGACAAAGACGTTATCATCGTAGCCGCCTTTACGGGTAACTCGATCAATCCGCAGCACGGCGGGGACATACCCAGGAGCGACATCGTCGAGAACATCAAGAAGCTCAAGCCCGACTTGCTGTTCTTTTCCGGGGACCAGGTCTATGACCATAACAGGCATTATGCCGCATGGCTCAAGTTCGGCCGGGATTTCGGCGAGATCATTCGCAATATCCCGACCGTCACCATCCCCGACGACCACGACGTTGGCCAGGGCAACCTCTGGGGGCAGGGGGGGCGGCTTTCTCAGACTCGGGCCGGCCACGACGGCGGATACGCCGCTCCGCTGGAATACGTCAAAGAGGTCGAACGGGCACAGACCAGCCACCTGCCCGATCCTTTCGATCCGACTCCCGTCGAGCGCGGGATAGGCGTCTATTACACCGCTCTGACGGTCGGACGGGTTAGTTTTGCCGTCATCGAGGACCGCAAGTTTAAGACCGGCCCCGAAGGCGTTCTGCCGGAGATGGAATGTCGCCCCAACCGGCCCGACCACGTCTCCGTGCCTGACTACGACCCGCGCGTGCTTGATGTACCTGAAGCGACGCTGCTCGGCCAGCGTCAGCTCACGTTTTTGCGACAATGGGCCGCCGACTGGCACGACTGCGACGTGAAGGCCGTGCTCTCTCAGACGGTCTTTTGCGGCGGAGCGCATCTTCACGGCAGCAGGAACAACCGCCTGTACGCCGACTTGGACTCCAACGGTTGGCCCCAGTCGGGACGAAATGCCGCTCTGAAGGAAATCCGCAAAGCCTTTGCCCTGATGATTGCCGGCGACCAGCACTTGGGCACGATTATTCATCACGGCGTCAACGACTGGAACGACTCCGGCTATTCGCTCTGCGTGCCGTCCATCGCCAATCTTTACCTTCGCTGGTGGGCGCCGCTGGAGCCGGGTAAGAACCGCGAGCCGGGAGCGCCCGAATACACGGGAGAATTTCTCGATGGCTTTGCCAACAAGATCACCATGCTGGCCGTTGCAAACCCAACCCCCGAGGAGAACCAGGATAAGCTGACGACAAGGGCCGCTGGTTTCGGAGTTGTGAAATTCAACAAGAAGACCAGAGAGATCACGCTCGAATGCTGGCCCAGAAACGTTGACATTTCAGACCCACAGACCATGCAGTACCCCGGCTGGCCCCGGACCATCAACCAGCAGGATAACTACGGCCGAAAGCCCGTCGCCTTTTTGCCGACCATCGAAGTACAGGGCATGACGAATCCCGTCGTGCAGGTCATCGACGAATCGAACGGTGAGATTGTCTATACCCTGCGTATCAACGGAACATCGTACACACCCAAGATATTCAAAAAAGAAAAATACACCGTTAAGGTCGGCCAGCAAGGCACGGATAAGATGAAAACCCTCAGCGGCATCGAGCCGCTCGCGGCCGGCCAGAGCAAGACGATTAGTGTGACATTCTGAAAGTATGTGAATAACAATGATTTGGTAAGGAGGAAAAGACTTGAGCACAATGAAAGATTCGATCAAGGTTTGGACGCTGATTCTGACGGGGCTGGTTTGTCTGCTGAGTGGAGTGGCTAAGGCAGAGCCGGGAGTCGTTTTCGAAGGCAAGGAGGGTTCGGGCAAAGGCAAGCACATTGTTTTTCTCGTCGGCGATGAAGAATACCGCTCGGAGGATTTAATGCCCCAGTTCGCCAAGATTTTGGCGGTGCGCCACGGCTTCAAATGCACGGTGCTTTTCGCCGTTAATAAGGAAACGGGCGAGATCGACCCGCAGACCCTGGACAACATCCCCGGGCTGGAGGCCCTCGATACGGCGGACCTGATGGTGATGTTTCTGCGGTTCCGCGAACTGCCCGATGAGCAGATGAAGCACATCATCGACTACACCAACTCCGGCAAGCCAATCGTTGGATTACGAACCTCGACACATGCGTTCAATTATAGAAAGCAGAAAGACAGCCCCTACGCCAAGTACAGTTTTCAGAGCAAGGAATTGGACGGCGGATACGGGCGCCAGGTTTTCGGCGAGACGTGGATCAACCACTACGGCGTCCATCAAAAGGAAAGTACGCGGGGTCTCATCGCCGAGGGCATGGAGAAGCACCCGATCGTCAAGGGCATCGATAGCATCTGGGGCGAATCTGACGTTTACGCCCTCACGACCCTGACCGGCGACAGCAAGCCGCTGATCATGGGACAGGTACTTTCGGGCATGGATCCGAACGACAAGCCTAATCCCGACAAGAAACTCGTGCCGGTTGCCTGGACCAAGACCTATACCGGCGAAAAAGGCAAAACCGCCCGCGTATTCACGACCACGATGGGGCACTCGTTCGACCTCAAGAATGAAGGTTTTCGCCGTCTCATGGTGAACGCCTGCTACTGGGCGATGGGGATGGAGGACAAAATTCCTGCTAAGACTAACGTCGATTTCGTTGGTCAGTACAATCCGAACAAGATCGGCACGGGCCAGCACAAGAAGGGCCTGAAGCCGTCGGATCACAAGCTGCCGTAGAGTATCTACTTTTTGCCGCCGACGCTGAACAAGTGGGAATAGGTTCGCAGGTACATTCTGCCTCCAGCAATGGCCGGGGCGGCATGGCTCGTCTCTCCGAGGGGATTGACAGCTAACAGCTCATAAGTATCCGCGGCCTTGATCACGACAACGTCTCCATCCATCGTGATACAGTACAGCCTGCCATCCACACATACGGGCGAGCAGAAGAATTTTCCGGCGGGTTTCTCCTGCCAAAGCTGTTCGCCTGTGGCGGCGCGCAGGCATGAAACCTGTCCTCCGTCATAAAACGCGAACAGAAGGCCGTCCTTGCAGACGGACGTGGGCACGTAGGGCCTGATGCCGCTTTCGATCTTGTAAGTTTCTGCGGCTTGAACGGCTCCATCCCTGGTGCCGGGCCGAATCGCTACCAGACGTTTGCCAAGACCCCCATCGCCGCACGCGCCGATCAGCAATCCATCCGCGATGACGGGCGAGCTGACCACGCGGGCCGGAAGCGCCGAGGCGATTTCCCATATCACGGTGCCCGTGCCCGGATCGACGCCGGTCAGACCGTGGGAATTACTGGTGAAGATCAACTGCGGCGTTTCGTTTGACGGTGTATAGATACAGGGTGTAGAGTATGAAGTTTTCGGGCCGGTTCGCCGCTCCAGCGTCCAGCGAGTCTGGCCCGTCTTGCGGTCCACGGCAATCCAGGCGCTTTTGGCGTCCTTGCTGCTGGTGATTTCGTGCTCGTGTGTAAAGACGACCTTATCGTCGCAGACGATTGGGGAAGTGCCCGCGCCGTGCTGGCACTGCACGCCTTCGAACGTGCGTTTCCAGATTTCGGTCCCGGTGTGGTCCAGGGCCGCTAAGATCGACTCTTGCGGCGTAGTCCAGAGCACGTAAACATGGTCAGCATCCACGGCCGGCGTTGACGTCGCATAGCTGTTGAGCTTGTTCATGCGGTAAGCAGACAGCATGTATTGCTTCTGCCATAACACCGCGCCGTCAGTGGCGCTCAAAACCAGCAGAATGCTGCATCCGGCCTTCTGGTCGCCACTGGTGACGAATATCTTGTCACCCCAGAGCACGGGCGAAGAATGCCCGCCGCCGGGCAGTTCGATCTTCCAGTTGTAATCAGTCTGAGTCCATTTGACGGGGATCGTTTTGGCGTCGCTGATGCCCTGGCCGTTGGGGCCGCGGAATCGCGTCCATTCCTGAGCCTGCAATACGGACACAGGCAGAATGATCGATACGAGCAAAAGGTTTGCGAGGAATCGTCTTGCGGTGCGTGCCGGTCCCGTTCGTTGTTCCATCATGGCTCTCCAATAGTGTCGGTTCTGCCGGGAATCTATTTCTGACGGCCGGCCTTACGGGCCTGCTTCTTCGGCTTTATCTGCCTGGGATTAGCTCTGGCGTCCTGCTCAGCCATGAACTTCTCCAAGGCTTCTGGTGAGCTGCGATTCTTAAACGCTTCGAGCGCCGGGTCGCCCGTCTTCTTCATCCACGCAAGCAGTTCCTTTCGCATGGCATCGATTTCTTTTTTGTAGTTCGGCTCGTCAATCAGGTTGTGCAGGGCATCGGGGTCTTTCTGAAAATCGTAAAACTCCTCTACCACTCGGTATTGGAAGAATTTGACGCGGACGGAGACCGAATCGTCCGTCTGGGCGGCAGCCTTCATCGCGTTGAACGTCAGGCCGGCCTGCGATTCGTTCCTGAAAACACGCTGCCCGTCCGACCACGCGTTGAAGATGTAGCCGAACCGCTGATTCTGCACGCAGCGCATCGGATAACGGTTGCGACCCGATGTCTCGTGGAACTGTGTAAAGACTTCATCACGTTCGGGCTGCTTCTTTCCCAGAAAAACAGGCAGGAACGAAGAGCCATCCATGCCCTTCGGCTCAGGCAGCCCTGCGGCGTCGAGCGCGGTCGGCATGAAATCAATCCCGGAAATAAAGTGTTCGCTGTCCACCTCGCCGGGTTTGATCCGTCCCGGCCAGATGGCTATCCAGGGCGTTCGCGTGCTGTTCAAATAGCAATTGGTCTTAGCGAATGGTAAGGCCATGCCGTTATCCGAAAGGAACATGACCAGGGTGTTCTCAGCCTGCGCGGATTCGCGAAGCGCCCGTAACACCTCGCCGACCGTGTCGTCGCACCGCCGGACGGAGCAGTAATATTGGGCTATTTCTTTTCGCACGTCGGGTAAGTCGGGCAGGAAACCCGGCACTTCGATCTGGTCGCTTTTGTACAGTCGCGATGGAGCCGGAATATCTTTGAGCACACCTGCAAAACTCTTCTGTTCCTGGTCGCTTCCGTGGAATGGCCTGTGTGGGTCATGAGAATTGGCCATGAGGAAGAACGACCGGCCCTGATCCGCGGCCTGCTCAAAGAAACCTCTGGCGTATTTGTAATAGAGTTGGGGATTACGTCCGTTGCCTAATTGCTCGAAATCCTGCACCATGTCCCACTTGAATTTCTCCCGTGGAGCCAGGTGTGTCACCTTGCCGAGTATGCCATTCAGATAGCCTGCTTCGTGGAGCTGTTCCTGAAGCGTCGGCACGGTCACGTCGATAGGCTCAAATCCCTCGGCGCCGTTTCGGTGCGGGTATCGCCCGGTCATCAGCGCTGACCGGGACGGCTGGCAAACCGCAATCGTGACATGGGCATGCTCAAAGCGCATCCCTTCAGAGGCCAAGCGGTCAATATTAGGAGTGATAGCCGTTCGCCCGCCGAAGCAGCCTGGCGCGTTCCAGTTCATATCGTCGGCCGTAATCAGAAGGATATTGGGCCGCTTCCCGGGCGGATTGTTTGCAATCGCCGTAAGACGCCCCGACGCTATAAATACAGACCCAAGCCCCGCCGCTTTCAGGAACCCGCGACGTGTCAAACAAGTATTGCTCATACGTCACCCTACCCGTTAAGTACCCAGCCCTGGCGATACGTCTTGCGAATATACTGGTCGGCCTCGGGGCAGTTGGTGGCCTTGAGATTCCTGGCGTCCCATTCGAGTTTCTTGCCCACGCGGTAGGCGACCAGCGCCAGCAGATTATGCTGGACCAGGGCGCCGGAGTAATCGAAGTTGCACGTTGTGGGCTTGCCCGTCTTGCACGCGATAATCCACTCCTGGTGGTGGCCGAGTGACGCCGGAATCAGATCTCCAGCATTGGGCGACTTGTAATGCGTCATATCACTGTCAATTTTGGGCATTAGTATCCGCAGATCGTAGTCGGCCAGCAGCCAGCCCTGGTCGCCCTTGAACAGCGCGCCTTTGAACAGCCATTCTCTATCGAACGCCTTCGACGGCATTCCCGGCTTCTTGCCGCCGTCGTACCAATAGACTCTGACGGCCGGCCGCCAGTCGTTGGCCGGATGGTCCCACTCTGCCGTGAGCCACTGCGGACACGTGTCCGAATTAAACTCCGTCCCCTCAGCCTGGCACGTCGTCGGAAGCTTCAAATCGAGTCCCCAGTAAGCCATGTCCATCATGTGGCTGCCCATATCGCCGATCTGCCCGCTGCCGAAGTCCCAGAAGCGATTCCAGCTCAGGCAGCCGCCCTTGATGTAATCCGGATTGAACGGATGGACCGGCGAGGGACCAATCCACAAGTCCCAGTTAATGTGAGCCGGCACCGGCTTGACCTCCGGCAGATAGCTGCCGCCCTCGGGTGTCCGGCTGCACCAGACGCGGACTTCGCTCGGCGTGCCGATAGCCCCACTGCGAATCAGCTCCACCATCCGCCTGTAGTTGTCGCTGGCGTGAATTTGTGTGCCCATCTGCGTGGCGAGCTTGCCCTTGTTTTTCAAATACGTCTCGCGAACCATGTGGGCCTCGTGGACACAATTGGCCAGAGGCTTTTCGCAATAGACGTGCTTGCCGCGGTTCATCGCCCAGATGTTGACGAAGGCGTGCGTGTGGTCCGTCGTCGAGCAGACAACGGCATCGATGTCCTTTTGTTCCAGGCACTTACGCCAATCCTCGTAAGTCTTGGCCTTTGGAAACTCCTTGGCCGCCGCAGCCAGATTCTCTGCGTTAACGTCACACAGGGCGACGATGTTCTCGCCCTTGACGCCGTTCAAGTTGGCTCCCCCGCGTCCACGGACGCCGACCACGGCGATGTTGAGCTTCTCGTTGGGCGAGGGGCCCGCCTTGAGGATGCCCGAGCTGAGGATGACAAGTCCCGCTCCGGCCGCGGCGCTGTTCTTAAGGAATGTACGACGTTCGATTTGACGGCTCATAGCTCATCTCCTTCTTATCGGTTTGCCAAATTGATCCTGCATCACCTGGCGATGATGGACTTACCCCGGCTACAGTAAACCAAAAGCGTCCCGTGTTCAAGAACTATTTCAGTTTTGCAGGAGTTCGGCTCAAATCAACCGATTCTTTTGCCAGCCCCCACCAAAGCCCCTTGACGGCCCCCGGCCTCTGGTGGATAATACGATTCAGTGAAAGGACGCACGAAGACGTTGTTTTGTGCCGTTCCAGAATAGGTTATAAGATATTGTAAATGGGAGGCAAAAAGATGACCTGGAAGCTCGTGAACAGCAGATTACTGTCGGCGGTGCTGGTGTCTGCCGGATTGGCCGTTTGTGGCTGTGTTGCTGTTTCAGTTCATGACAATAAGATCACCGCTCAGGATAAGGAGAACCGGACGATGAACAACGCCGACAGGATACGTCTCGAACACGTCGCACTTAACGTTGAAGACCCGATCCGTATGGCGGAATGGTACTGCAAGAATCTGGGGATGAAAGTCGTCCGGCAGGGGCCTCCGCCGGCCAATGGGCGCTTTATTTCCGATGCAGGCGGCAATATGTTGCTGGAGCTCTATCATAATCCGCCGGACGCCGTGCCGGACTATGCCTCGATGAATCCACTTTTACTCCATATCGCGTTCATGGTCGACGACGTGAAGGGAACCTGCCACAGGCTGGTCACCGCCGGCGCAACCGTCGTCGAGGACGTTTACAAGACCGACAGCGGCGACGAAATCGCCATGCTCCGCGATCCGTGGGGCGTTGCCATCCAGTTTCTCAAGCGAACCAACCCCATGCTCCCGTACGAGTAAATCATGCATCGGGGAAACTGTTCAAGACGTGATTTCCTGAAAGCCGCGGGATTGGGCGCCATCGCCTGGGCCGGCTCGCCCCCGTGCTTTCTTGCGAAGGCAGGAACGGGGGACAGGAAACCCAACATCATTTTCATCCTTGGAGACGACCTGGGCTGGGCTGAGCTGGGCTGCTTCGGTAACACGTTCAACGAAACGCCCAATCTCGATAAGCTCGCAAAACAGGGCATGCGGTTCACGGACGCGTATGCCGCTGCACCGGTCTGTTCGCCTTATCGGGCGGCTCTGATGACGGGGCAGTACCCCGCTCGCATCGGCATTACCGATTATCTGCGGCCCGACGACAAGAATCATCTGGCGACGCAGTACGTAACGATAGCCGAGATGCTTAAAGAAGCGGGCTATGCGACCGGCATTATCGGCAAATGGCACCTGAGCGGCTACGCGAATCATGGGGCTGAGGAATTCCCTCCGGCCATGCACGGTTTTGATGAAACCATCGTTTCGGAAAATCGGGGGATCGGCGCAGGCAGCTATTTCCATCCGTATCACTTTAACCGGGAGATTGAAAAGCGGCTGGACGGCCGAGAACACCTGATCGACCGGTGCAATCTCGAAGCCGTCGAGTTTATCGAGAGGCACAAAGACAGGCCGTTCTTTCTCTATCTGAGTCACTACGGCGTCCATACGAAGCTCGACGGCAAGCCGCAGTACGTCGCGGAATTCGAAAAGAAGCCCGGCGCCGGCAGGGGACAAAACGTGGGCCGCAACAATCCTCATCTTGCCGCACAGCTCAAAAGTATCGATGAGGGCGTCGGCATGATCCTGAACAAACTCGACCAGCTCGGACTAGCCGACGAGACGGTTCTGGTCTTCACCGGTGATAACGGCGGGGAAGACCGAGTAACAAGCAATGGCCCATTGCGAGCCGGAAAATCGACCCTTTACGAAGGCGGAATTCGGGTCCCGCTGATCGTCCGCTATCCGAAGCTCGTACAGGCTGGAACGACCTGCAAAACCCCGACGTCCAATATTGATTTTTACCCGACCTTCTGCGAGATGGCGGGCGTCAAGCCAAAAGATCACATCGACGGCGTGTCAATAACGCCACTATTGCGTAATCCCAAAGCCGCTCTGCAACGTGACACATTGTATTGGCATTACCCGCTGGAGAAGCCCCACTTTTTGGGCGGCCGCTCCGCCGGGGCCGTCCGAAAAGACGTATGGAAGCTCATCGAATTCTTCGACACAGGCCAACAGGAACTCTACAACCTCGCGGACGATATAGGCGAGCAAAACAATCTGGCAAAGGGCAATCCCGATAAGCTCGCCGAGCTTGGTCAGCTTCTGGCCGCATGGCGTCAGGAAGTTGACGCGAAGATTCCACGCAGTCAGCAGGGCGGCGAACGACCCATGCAGGATACAAACCCGAGTCGTCGGAATCAGCCGTCAGATGCGCGTCCTGTTTCGCAGCAAACATAAAAAACCAGAAATATCTGGACGGGCGCGATGGTCAGAGATACAATTCAATTGTATTTTGACATGACACCCCAGAATTAGAGCGCCAGATATGAGATAGCGGCTCCCATGTCCGAAGAGCGTAAGTGAACAAGGCCGGTGTTAGGAAGACAATCCGCCAGAGGCCCTTATGAAAAATGTCCTGCGAATATTCCTGATTTTGTTTTGCATATTTGGATCAGCCGCTCCGGCGCCGGCCGCGGAGAATAACCTCGCCGAGCTACTCAAACAGATTCAACCAGCCGTCGTAACGGTCTTTACTTACGACGACCAGAAGCGTCCGTTGGGTCAGGGCTGCGGCTTTTTCGTCGATGACCAGGGCCGTTTGATCACCAGTTACAGCCTCCTGGAAGGGACGTATCATGCCGAGATAAAGACATTTGACGGCCGGGGATACCCCGTCACGCGGATACTAACACAGAGCATAGAGGCCGGCCTCGTAAAGATTTCTGCTGATATGCCCGGCAAGGGCGTCCAGCCCGTGCGCATCGCTAAAGGTACGTCGCAAATCACCGAACACGTGATTGTAGTCGGCGGCGGAGCCGAGCCGCAGCAAGCTGTCAATGAGGGTATCATTTCCGTCATTCGCAATATGCCGACAATCGGAAAAGTCTATCAACTATCGGCCCCCGTCTCGCCAGGCTTGAACGGCAGCCCCGTTATCAATATGAGGGGCGAAGTAATCGGCGTCGCCGCCGGCCGGGTCATAGAGGGACAGAATCTGAGCTTTGCGGTTCCTATAGAGTGGTTCTTGTCGCCCGAATCGCCAGGAAATGACAAGACGTTAAGAGAATGGGTCTCCAATGCGTCCACGAACCCTTTAGGATCGGGCAACAGAGCTTATCAGGAAGGCATGGTTTTAGCATGGGCCGGTAAGTACAAAGAGGCGGTTGATTCCTTTAAGAAAGCGGCTGAGGCCGACAAACAACTGCCTGAGCCGTGGTTCTACATCGGCGTCTGTTATGCCGAATTTGGCCGCCATTCTGAAGCAGCCGACGCGTACCAGCAGGCCATCGCCATCAAGCCCGACTACGCTCAGGCTCACTACTACCTCGGCGCAGCCTACGGCCAGCTCGGGCGACATCTGGAGGCGATAGAGGCCTGCAAAAAAGCGCTCAGCATCAAACCGAACATGGCAGAGGCGCACTCGCTGCTGGGACTATCCTACGCGAGGCTGGGCCGATACACTGAGGCCGTCGAAGCATTCAAGCAAGCCATCCAGATCAGGCCGGACTATGCCGAAGCCTGCTACGATCTGGGCGTAGTCTATGGCGAGGCCGGCCGTCATCAGGAAGCAATGGATGCCTTCAGGCAGGCGATACGGATCAGACCTGATTACGTCGATGCGCACTACAACCTGGGCGTCGCTTATAGCCAGCTTGGCCGCCACGAGGATGCGATCGATGCCTTCCTGCAGGCCCTTCGTATCGACCCGGACCTGATGAACGCTTATAGCAGACTGCGAGCGGAATACTCTCTACTCGGCCTGTATAGCGACGCCGTTGAGGTGTGTAAGCAGGCCATCCGCGTCAAGCCCGAGGACGCCGTGGCCCACTATGACCTGGGCGTCGCATACGATGACCAGGGCCGCTATTCTGACGCGGCGGAAGCCTACAAGCAGGCGATTCGTCTCGAGCCTGATTATCTGGAAGCATACTATAATATAGGAGTAATCTATGGCATGCTCGGCCGGCATCAGGAAGCGGTGGACGTTTTCAAACAGGCCATACGCATCAAACCCGACGATCCGATGGGCTACTGCGGTCTGGGTTTCTCATGCGTGGAGCTCGGCCGATATGACGAAGCCATCCAGGCATGTAAACAGGCTGTCAATCTGAAACCTGATTATGCAAGGGCCCACATCGGCCTGGGAATGGCCTATGAGGGGCTCCGCCGTTACGATGAGGCGGTGGAAGCCTTCAAACAAGCCGTCGTCGTGGGGCCCGATTCTGCCGACGCTTACCTCAATCTGGGGCTCGTGTACGGCCGACTGGGCCGTTTCGAAGAAGCCATAGAGGCTTGCAAACGGGCCGTCCAGATCAAGCCGGATCATGCGGCAGCTCATTTTGCGCTGGGGATGGCTTACAACGAGCTCGGCCGGTATGAAGAGGCCCTGGAAGCTTTCAAACAAGCCGTCCGCACCAGGACCGATTTCGCCGATGCTCACCTCAATCTTGGTATTACATACGGTCAACTCGGCCGTTATCAGGAGGCGATTGACGCTTTCAAGCGGGCTGTTTCTCTTACGCCCAACGACGCCGACGCCCATTTCGGCCTTGGGTTGTCCTATTTGTCGATTGGCGACAAAGGCTCCGCTCTCGAAGAATACAAGGTACTAAAGACCCTGAACAAGACCATGGCCAACGAGCTTTTCGGCCGGATTTACAAATAAAAACCGGGAACCGCTTCGCCCCATCTCGGCGGTTCCCGATGTTACTCTGCATCCGCGGAAAAACGCCGCCGCATTACTTTTCTTCGATGCCTTCCATCGTGGTGTCCAATTGCTGCCGCAGTTCGCCAAGCCTTTGCGTTGAATGCTCTATTTCAGCCTTTGTTGTCGGAAGCATAGCGTTAGGATCGTCTATGACATAGGGGGTGATAAAAACCAGCATCTCGTTGTTAGCCGCGATGGTTTCGTTGTGGCTGAACAGGGCCCCGAGCACAGGTATGTCACCGAGCAGAGGAACCTTTCGGTTGGTCACGCTGTCTTGCTGGAAGAGAATGCCGCCGAGCATAAGCGTCTGGCCGTCCCCGACAATCATGTTGGTCTTTGTCTCCATCTCGGTCCGCACCGGCTGGCTATTCTGTTCCTCGGTCGTAAGCTGGGAGATGATGATGTTGATGATCATGTCCACGTCGTTGTTGGGCGTAATGCTCGGCCGGACGGCCAGCGTCATACCGACCCTTTGAAATTCGAAATTCTGTACGTTCCCGGCCGTCGCCGAAGTACTCGCGCTCGTGAAGAACGCGACTTTATTGCCCTTGAAGAAGCTCGCCTCTTCGTTATCCTTGGTCCACAAGGTCTGTTGGTTGAGAACCTTTGCATTGACCTTCCTGGCGAGGAAATCGATCAGTACACTAACATTTGCAGTAAGGGTGTTTGTGACTTGAGTTCCCTGGTTGCCGCCTGCGCCGAATACGAGTGACCCGTGTCTGTCGAGCTGGCTTAGCGCGTTCAAAGCGGTTATTGAGTTCTCATCCAGAGTGCCGAACGCCGAAGGGTTCGTGGCCAGTTGCACTCCCAACGAGGAGAGATTTTTATGGTCCACTTCGACAATGATCGCCTTGACCATAACCTGTTTACCAGGTATGTCGAGAACCGAAATCAGCTTTTCAATCTCAGGGACGTATTCCGGAGGGGAAAGAACAAGAATTGACTTCGTGCGAGGATCGGGAACAAAGCGTATCCGGCCGATGACGTTGCTGATCGGCATCTCCGTATCGACGGTGCGGCGGGCCCCGGAACCGGACCACCATGGCGTATAGGTCGTCGTCTGGCCGGTGCTGGTTTGAGAACTACTACTACTACTACTACTGCTGCTGGTGCTGGTGTCTTCCATTGAGTACTGGCTCAGCCCTGTGGCACTGCGTCGCAGGCTTGCCGATGTACCGGCCTCGGCAAACATCGCATTGAGGATTTCACTGAGCACTTCTGGGTCGGCGTACTTGAGCGTAACCACTTTGGGCACTTCGGCCATGTCTTCCTTGTCAAGCTCGGCCACCAACTTTTCAATCACCGCGTACGCTTCCGGAATCTTGCTGATCACGATGATCTTTTTCGTCCCCGGCACTTCTTCGAAAGTCAACTGCCCGTACAATGCCCCGACGATTTTCTCCTGATCCACCGCTGAGCTGCCAAACATGCTTCGTAGGATCGAGAAACTCCTGCTGCTGCTGCTACTGCCTCCGCTCTGACTGAAAAGCGTGTTCAGCAGGTTGGCCATCTGTACAGGATCCATGTTGTGCAGCTCAATGATTCTCGGCTTGACGGCCTCGACATCCAGCGGAACGTCCCACTCGGTGATCCGCTTCTTGATCTCTTCGAGATTCTCCGGCGAGGCGATCACCGTTATTTCCTTAAGCGATGGGTACGCGACGACTTTCACCATGTCAGAAGATTGTGACGAGCCGCTGCGCCCTCTGCTGGAGTAAGGATTATAGCCGCCAAAAAACCCGAAGCTGCTGCTGCGGCTGCTCGTGCTGCTCCCTTGGTACAGCTCATCCAGCTTTTCCTTGACCATGTCCGGGTCGGCGTGTTTGAGCTTGAGGTGGACGGTCTCGAACTGCCCTGGAGGAACATCGACTTCGGCAATCATCTTCTTGACGATCTCTCGCAAATCCTTCCTGCCGAAAACAATTACCTGCTTTGTCTCGGATAGCGGCTGCAGAAGAATACTCGGCAGGAACTCCGTCCCCGGCAGGTCCCGGAATCCTTCCCCGATGCTACTCTCCACTTCCCGAGGGTCGGCGTACCTGAGCTGGACCACCTCGTACTCCGACTCGACCGGCTCTTCCTTGTCGAGCTTGGTGACCCACTCCCTGATTTGCTTCAAGTCTTCCGCCGACGCTTTGACAATGATCCACTTGCGTCTTGGCTCAGGGATAAGAACGATCGGCCCTTTGGTTGTTCCGACGACAACGGACGTAGCCGTCGCGGTTTTTGAGTCGGGCCTTTTGGTGGTGCTGGTTGACGAAGATGACCGAGAGAAGCTTGAATCACGGCTTGAATCGCGTGACTCCGGTCTCGGCCCGCCGAATCCGAACTGGCCCCGGCCGGACTCCCGGCTCGACCTTCGAGTGCTAATGCCCTGGGTTTCACCCAAGAGAATATTCAACATCTGAACAATTTCCGAAGGATCACCAAAACGAACCTCAACGATATCCGTCACGGCCTGCTCGGCCCCCGGCACGTCAAACTGCTGGATAATTCGCTCAAGACGCATGAGATTGTCAACCGAATCAATCACCATCAATGTGCCGGAGGCTTCGTCCACACTGATGTAGCCGTGCTCGCCGATCAGCGGTTGGATGATCGTGCCCATCTCGGAGGGGCTGTAGCTGGTCATTTGGAAAAACTTCTGGACGATTTGCTCCTTGTTTTCGATCAGCGCAAGCGGCTCGTTGGGCGCTATCGTGGCAATCCGGCCGAGCTTCGCGTCCGCGATCGGTTCGAGGAAAATCTCGCCGTCGGTTTCTTTGGCAATGTAGCCTTTCAGACGCAGCGCGCTGTAAATCACGCCAATGGCCTTGCTCCTGGGCAATCGGTCCGGCGCATAAATGGTCACTCTCTGCTTCAGCGCCTCATCAGTCGGGATGATCACCTTGCCCGTCCAGGCGGCAAGTTTCTCGATGATACTCTTCATCTCCACGCTTTTGAGGTTCACGAATTCCATCGGCCCGTTCGGCTCAGAAGGCGCATTGGGCTCAGTAAGCCGGCCCGGCGCTGCGGCAATTACCCTTCCAGGCTCGTTACTATCGGGCGGCCGTGGCGGCTGATCAGGGGTAAAGCTGACCATCGGCTCATTTGCGTCGCTCGGCTTTGGGGCCTCGGCGGGCTGGTCGGGCTCGGCTGCGACTTCGACCTCAGCCGGCTTTAGGGATTGATCGGACATCGGCACCGGCGGGTAAAAACCCACACGCCAGACAATGAGAACCGCTGCAAGGCCGACGATTATTGATATGACTGATTTTGACCTTTCCATTTTACTCACCTCAATTTAAGCCAATTGTCTTATTGTTGCTCGCCATCCGGTGCGCCGCCCGGCCGCCGCCGGCCACCTTCGCTGCCCCCAAAGCCCCCGCCGCCAAATCCTCTGGGCGCGAAACCATATTTTTCACGCATTTGAGCCTGGGCCTGCTGTCGTTCTTCCTCGGACATGTTCTCAAAGCGATCTCTCATCCCCGCCATTCTGTCGCCTCCGAATCCGGGCCTTTCTCCGGGAGAAGGCATTCCATCAGGCGCCCCAGGCGGGGCAGCAGGAGCAGTCGCCAGCCCCCCTGCGAGGCCCTGCGCGGCAGGCTCGGCGGCGGGCTTTTGAACCTCGGCTGTCACCGGCTGCCCCACGGCGGCACTGCGGAATCTGTACTCTCTGACGCAAACGCCCAGACCATAAGCACCAACCAGCACGATAGCACAGACCAAAACAAACACCACTGTCATTCCCGACCGTTTCATATTATTCACCTCATTTCAAGCATCCTGTTACCGTCTGCCGCCTCGGTCGCCGCCCGGACCTCTGTCACCGAAACCTCGGTCGCCACCCGGGCCACCTCGACCACCAGAGCCAAATCGTTCGGCTCGATCACGCATTTCAGCCCTGAACCTCTCTCGCTCTGCTTCGGACATATTCTCAAATCTCTCTCTCATGGCCATGAAGTCTCCTCCTCCGGGTCCCATTCTGCCTCCAAATCCTGGCGGCCCGCCCTCGATTTGAATAGTGACGGCCTCAGCGCCTCCTTCTTTGCGCTCGCCGGCCCCTCCACCTTCCTTGGTTGCCGCCGTTTCCGGTCCTCTGCCGGACCTTGGAGCTTCGGCAACAGTAGCCTGCATCGGATAAAAGATTTTTTCCTTGCTGTCCCATACGGTTGTCACGGACGTAGGACCGATGGCTGTAATCTTCGCATCGCCCACTCTGTCGCCGGCCTTATACCATCGGTCATTGATGAGCACCTCGTCGCCGAATATAGCGAACACTTCCTTAATCGGATGCTCTTTCGGCGGAGGCGGCGAAAACAAATTGTTTTTCTTCAGATTGTCTGCAATCGGCCGGGATTTGGCTAATTGAGCTTCCATGAGCGTTGAGTCCGACTCGCTTTGCGCAACGGCTCGCTTGACCACGCTCTGGGCCCTGGCTGAAGCCACAAAAAATCCCGTCACCTTCACCAGGATCAGGACGCCGCAGAGTACGGCCACCCCGAGCAGCACGGCCGGCACAAGCTCCTTCCGGCTCCTGAGATTCTCCTTCAGATAATTGAGGTTCATAGTTCAGACTCCTACTTGGCAAAGGTCGATACCGTAAAATCCAGCTCCACGTCTTCCCGCTTTTTCGGATCGACTTTTATGCGGAATTCCTCAATGCCCACCAGGTACGGATTCTCATTCAGTCTGGCCATAAAATCCAGCGCCTGTGAAAATCTACATGTGGCATTGCACTTGACCAGCAACAGCTTGTATCCGGCCTGTGACGACTTCTTGGCCGGCTGAAGTTGAAGTGGTTTGTTCCTGATGCCGGCCTTCTGGAGCTGTTCACTCAGCTTGTCTCTGAACAGAAACTTCTGCTCGTCTTCGGCCTGCGGCATTTCGAGCACGGGTACAATGGCCATCAGGCCCGCCTGTTTGGCCTTGTCCACGTCGATCGCATTCAATTTACGCTCAAGCTCGACCTTTTTTTCTTTAGCCGCAGTCCAGCGAGCCTGAAATTTTGAGCCAAAGACGAACACAAGGATGGCCACCGTACCCACGGCACCAAGTTTTATCGCTCGTATATCTTTTTGATTTAACTTCATGGTCATGGCCTCATCGGCACTCAGCTCTTTGCTTTCGTAGTTGTTTTCTTGGTAAAGTTCTTATACTGAAAAGTCATGGTAAACGTAATTCTCCCGCCCTTGGCGTCCACGGTGGAGGTGGGGGGGTTCACCTTCTCTACAGCCTTATTTTTTTGCAGGGTTTTCTCGAATCGGCTCAAATCCTCATTGCTGCCAGCCTGCCCGGTAACGGTCACTGGCTGACCTTTCTTGAAATACAGGCTGTTCAACGTAATGCCTCTGCCGCCGCTGTCGTTGACTATCTTCAATAGCTCCAGCAAATCCGGCCTTTCCCGTGCGACGGTTTTGATCATTTCCTGCCTTTTAAGAAGCAAATCCATATCGACGTCGGAAATAGACGCTTTCAGACGCTTTTCTATTGCAGAGGGGCTGGCCAAATCAACTGCGTATGACACAAGAGTCAGCAAGACCAGCATCACCGCCGCCGCGGCACACGCCACTTTCGGGGAATACAGCCAGTGTTTCTTTTCCTCTTTGGCCGTCCGGCTGTACAGGTGCTCAAAGAGATTCAACTCATCTTCCCGGTCCTCAAGCGCCAGCAGCGCCAAACCTATCGCCGTCCGATAATCGTAGAGGCCCTCGACCCCGAGCTGCCCTCCAGGCGCTAACCTCTTGAGATCCGGCAAAGCCGCCCGAGCATTCAATCGTGCCAGCCGCAGCGCCGAAACGATGCTCACATGGACGGCACGGCCGTCGGAGAGCAGAAGTATGGGCATATCCGCCTGTCCGGCGCACCCAAACAGCTCCAACACGCTTGTTATGTCCTGGGTGAATCGTTCAATCGCTTCAGTCTGTCCCCCGGCGCCCGCAACGGCAAAATCCCCGATACCCACGTCCAGGACCACGGTATTGCTCAGACGCCCGTCTTCGACCAGACAAACATGCGTGTTGTGCTCGGCCGCACTGAGCACGACCGCCTTGTTTTCGGCGCCGGCAAAGACCATTTTCCATGCCTCGACTATCCCCTCGCAGTCCATAAGTATCTTCGCCGGCCTCAGAGGCTGCACGTTCTCGACAAAGGCCCGAAGATGCTCTTTTCTTGCCACCGCCATTGTAACGTTGGTCTGCCCGTTTTGAACGTGACCGGCCCGCCAGGCCAACTCCATCTGCTCGGCGGACAGCGGCAGCCGCGTCTCGGCCTGTAAAGCGACAATCGATGCGATTTCTTTCTGTCCAACCGCCGGCACCATCGAACGGTGAAAAACCGTCCCGACCGAGTTGAAGCCGACAACAACCATTCTGTCGCCCTCGGCATCGGGCACGGCCGCCCCGATGGGCAATCCGCACTCGGCGGCAAACGTCTTCCAGTCAGCGGCCTGCCCTTCACTGCTCCGGGTCCAGAGAAGATCGAAAGCGCCATTGTCCCTTCGAATCTCTACGCTTTTGAGCTTGTTGTCCTCTTTGACAATCGCAACAACGGACGGTCCCGTCCCGGTATATGTTTTGTCATCATTCATATCGTTCAGTTTTCACTCCACAGGCAAACGCACGCCTTTGAAACAGTCAACAAACTATAAGAGCAAATCAGTTCGTTCCTTCCTGATACCAGAAGAGTATCTTGCAGGGCGTCGAGCTTCTGTCCACAACCGCCTCGGTGTACAACGTCGTTCCATCAGAGCCGTTTCGGTCGGCCGTCGCGGTACAGCGAATGGTAAAAATGTTCGAACTGGTCGTGAGGTAATTCTGAATTTGCCCGAGCACGTCGCTGCTGACGCCTCCGGCCTGGCTCAGCTCGGAGACGTTCTGTATTCCTTCTGTCAGAGTTTCTCGATAGGAGATGATGGTCTGGGCGGTACGTTCGGCATCATCCCCGCCGCCGAGCAGAGCGGCCAGAACAATGTCCGAGGCCGTATTGACATTGACCTTCGCAGACGCTTGCGTCGTGCTTGTGGAGGTTGTCTGGCCGGAGCTTGTGGACGTCTGGCTTGCGCCGCCCGAGGTTTGGCCTGAACCGCCTGAGGTCTGGTTCGATCCGCCTGAGGTTTGGCTTGAACTGCCGGAGGTCTGTCCCGTCTGCCCGGTATTGCCGGACGTCTGGTTTGAACCGCCCGAGGTCTGATTCGACCCGCCGGAGCTTCGGTTTGAACTGCCGGAGGTCTGTCCCGTCTGCCCGGTATTGCCGGACGTCTGGTTTGAACCGCCCGAGGTCTGATTCGACCCGCCTGACGTCTGGCCCGAGTTGCTACTGCTCTGGTTTGAGCTGCCGGAAGTTTGTCCCGATGTTCCTGTGGTCTGCCCCGAGGTGCTTTGCGAGCCGCTGGACATATAGCACGTCAGATACGCCGCCCATCCGAGGTCCAGCACACCATCGCCGTCATCTGCCGGCGGGCTGAGATCGCCGTCGTTCTCGTTATAATCCAGCCGCCCGTTCAGGTTTGTATCCTCCCCGTAAAAGAGCTCCTCGGTGACATCTTTGACCAGGAGCAACTCGCGGATCGTCTTGAAGGGCCCGTTCCTCGCCATGTATCCGTACGGCAGACTCTCATAGTATCCGCTTTCAACGCCCGTGCCGCTCGGCGTATCGTCGGTGTCGCGCCAGTCAATGATGGCGTCGGCGATTTCTTCCACCATATAAGGCAAACCCAAAAGCTGGTCTTTCGTGGCGGTGTTTATATTCAGCTTGCTCGCCTCGTCGATAACCTGCACGCTGAACCAGCACCGATTCAGCGGGACGTCGTTGAAATCCTCGTCGTTGTTACTCCACAGGTCCAGCAGACTGTCGGTTTGGTTTTCGGTCGCGTCTTCCTTCAGTACCGCCATCGCTTTTTCTATCCCCGCTCGCGCGGCCCACTTGCAGCGCACCGCTTCCATCCGTGCGAGGCAGACTTTCATGTCCAGGCGGCTCTTGCGTCCAAGCACTGCCGCCATCACGGTAAGCAGCACGGCCGTCCACAGCACGGCGATAATCACAAGCCCTTTCTTTCTTTTATTGGCTGCTGCTTTCATCGTTACACTCAAACCGTAAGATTCTTTTGCGTCCGTTTTTACTCGCTTGTCCCGGTACTCGTCTGGGTCGTCTCGGTTTGCCCCGTTGACTCAAGCGCCGTAATATCGCCGCCCTGGGCCCGGCTCAGGCTGACTATAAAAGACTCCGCGGCCGGATTACTTCGGCCCGGCTGCTTAGCAGCGATAGTCACTGAAATCAGCTCAGGCAGCGCCTGCATCTCCTCGGGCCACTCATAGTTCCACTGTTCCCCGTCAAAATACTGCACCTCAAACAGCGCGATATCTTCGGCGATCACGGTCAGGACGCCACCCGGCTCAAGGTCTTTGCTGGGATTAGGCCACAGCCGCCTCATCATCAACGTGCTGTCCTGCTCCTGGGCCAGGAAGTATTCTACCTCATAGATATCGCCTTCCGGCTGGTCCGGCCGGGCCTTCGTGCGACCCGTCGTGTAAAAAACCAGATAACTGGTGCTCACGTCCTTGTCCAGTGACTCCACGGTCCCGATAAGCTTGGTGTTGTCAATGGTGTCGTCCCGATAGAAATTCTGAAGATCCCGGGCCACCAGGTTCGCGGCAAACCGGACTTCCGCCGCCGCGTTGATGTACTGGTCAACCGTCTCGTTGCTGGCCGACAACGTCCGGATCGAGCTGGCCGCCACCAGTGCAATAAAAACAGCGATCGTCGAGGCGACCAGCACTTCCACCAACGTAAATCCAGCTCTTCTCAAACGCATATTCTCTTACCCGCTTTGTGCGGTTGCGGTACTCGTGCCGGTGCTGTCTGTTGTCTGAGTTGTTCCGTCAAACATCGTATCGGCAACAAAATTATAAGGGTGACCGGCGTCCACCCAGGTAACGGTAATGGTTACCAGATACAGATTGTCAATCTCCTGGTATTCCGTTGCAATTTCCCAGTGATACGCATCACCTGAATCGTCAAAGTCGCCATCCAATCCGCCCATTTCGACGATCGAATCAATGCCGATGTATTCGATCAGACTAAGCTGCTTGTCGGCTAACGCCGCCGCCGCTTCATATCGCCGATCGAGCCGTGCTCCCACCAGCGACCGCGTTCCTATGGCTCCGGCTATCATGACCACACCACAGAGGATAATGCTCGCCGCGATAACCTCCACGAGAGTGAAACCTTTTGCGTTTTTCCGGGTCCGCGTCATCGCTGTGCGTCCAAATCGGTGGTTGTCGTCTTCACGTTTTCAGCCGTGCCAAAAATCATTTTTGCCCTGCCCGTGGCGGCGCTGATACTTATCGTATAATGCATCTTTTCGTTGCCGATCTGCACGACAGCGGCCTGCGCCGTGCCGTTCGGCGAAAAAGCAATGGTTTGCAATCCTTCACTCGACTCCGTTTCCCAGAGGCCCGGCATGACCTCGACGGCCTCGAACTTGACGTCGCCTTCGAACTGCACCGGCCTGCAATACAAATCCCGCACCGTCTCCTGAATCACCTGCTGGCCCGCCTCGTCCCATCGCAGCGTTGTCAGTGCAAACGCCTGATTGGCGAAATCCAGCTCCATCGTGTATTGGGTCTGCCGCTCCATCGCCATAATCCTTGCATACTGGGCCGTCAGCATAAAATCCAGGGCCGCCTTCTTGACCTGGACGCTCCGAAACGTTCCGACGTAAAGCCCCGTCCCCGCTCCGGTGATCAGGCTGATGATGAGGACCACCAGCAACAACTCCGGGATGGTAAAACCCCGTCGCTTCATTTTGGCTTTCTCTCTCACGTTTCACATTTTGCCGGCGGATGCCCAGAGTTGCATTACTCGTTGACGATATCGGCGTTGTCGCCCTCGCCGCCGTCCGTGCCGTCGGCGCCCAGGCTGATCAAATCGAAACTGCCCACGTTATATTCGCCTTCGGCACGGTAGATGTACGGATTGTTCCACAGGTCCGCCAGGTCGCTGACCTTCAGATACGGGCCGTTCCATTTGCCCTCTTCTATGTCCGCCGGTGGTGTAATCAGGACCTCAAGCCCCTCGGAATCATCCGGGTATCGTCCGCAGTCGATGAAAAACCGCGCCAGCGCATTTTCGAGAATGGCCATCTTCGCCTTCGTCAGGTCGGCCTTCGTCTTGCCGATACCCTTGAACATCTTAGGTGCGACAAACGCCGCAAGCATGGATATGATCAAGACGACGACGAGCAGCTCGACCAGCGTAAATGCCTTTCTGTTCCTGTTATTCCGCTTCATTCTGTCACCTCTCAAATCAGTATCTTGCAAATCGCATCTTATAAGTCCCGCGCGTAATTCAGCATCAGAATACCCCGGCGCCAAGCTGCATCATAACGATGGGCAGCAGGGTGGCCGCTATGATAAATCCAATCACCAGCGCCAACAGCAGTATCAGAAGAGCCGGGAAAATCGACATAAACCGGTTGATGGCAGAATCCGCTTCGGCGTCGAACGTATCGGCCGCGTTGAGCAGCAATTCATCGAGCTTTCCCGTCTGCTCGCCCACGGCGACAATTTGCACTAACAGCGGCGGGAAATAGCCCGACGCCTCCAACGGCTCGGCCACCGGATCCCCTCGCTTGACCTTCTCCGCCACAACGTCGATCTCGGAGCCTAACAGCTCGTTTCCAAGCGTATCCCGAACGACCTTCAGGGCCTCCAGGATGGTCACGCCTCCCATCGTCAGGGCACCGAGGGTCCTGGCAAACCGGCCGACCGCGATGGTTCGCAGAACCGAACCTAAGACCGGGATGCGCAGCTTGAACGTGTCGTACTTCAGACGGCCCGCGCTCTTGGTCCACGTCCGCAGGTAATAGAAGCCCACGATAATCGCGGCCAGAACAATCCATCCAAAAAAGGTCGTAAACAGGCCTTTCAACATCGCGCTGATGGCCATCAATATCCTCGTCGGTAGCGGCAGTACGGACAGGTCGGACCCCAGAGAGCCTATGATCTTCGGCAGGATCACCGTCATCACCAGGGTCACCGAGGCCAGCCCTAACAGCAGAACAAAAATGGGGTATGCTGAGGCGTTTTTCATATTCGTTTTGATCTTCTCTTCCCGCAGCAGCATTTCCGACAATTGAGAAGACGTTTGCTCGAGAATTCCACCGGTTTCGCCTACCCGGATCATCGAGATGTACAATGGGCCAAAGACATTCCCGTGGTGGGCCATCGCCTCCGACAGCGCCTGGCCCGAGCTGACGGCATGGACAAGGTCCGTGAGCAGCTCTTTTGTCGCAGGCTTACGCTGCTGCTTGCGGATGAGCTCCAGTCCGCTGAGCAGCGGAAGTCCCGCCCGCAGCGCAGTGCTCATTTGCGTGGTGATGGCCAGCACCTCTTTGCTGCTGACGTGGCCGGACCAGAACCGCAGGGCCTGACGGATATCCCCGGCGGCTTTTGCCGCGACGCTTTGCGGCAGGGATGCCTCGGTCAATTCCGTAACGAAATGCCCCTCGTCGCTCAGGATGGCCACGGCTGCTCGGCGGTCAACCGCCTCGATGGTACCCGCCACGTGCCCGCCGCCGCGATCCACCGCCTTGTAGGAAAAATTACCCACTTTTGGTCACTCACCTTTCGTATCTGAATCTCCGGATCGAGATTCCGCTTGGCACGTTACTCCTCTTCGCCGATACTCTTGGCCACTCTGAAGATTTCCTCGGGAGTCGTAACCCCCTCCAGGACCTTGGTGAGACCATCGTGTACCATGCTGACGTGATCCGCCGGGGCGGCCTTAATGATCTGTTCGGTTGTCGGCTTAGTAGCGATCAGCTCCCTCATCGCGCCGCCTATCCTGAGCATCTCGTAGATCCCCGTCCGTCCGGCCATTCCGGTCTGGGCGCAGTCGTTGCACCCGCGGCCGTGATAAAACGGCGTGTCCGGCCGAATATCCATGGTGCCGTTCAGGCTCTTGACGAGATTGGCGTCCGGCTTGTACGGCTCTTTGCACTTCGGGCAAATCTTGCGGATCAGTCTCTGAGCCAGCACCCCTTCGAGTGAGCTGGCCAGCAGGAACGGCTCGACACCCATGTCAATCAATCGGGTCACCGCTCCGGCCGCGTCGTTCGTATGCAGCGTCGAGAAGACAAGGTGGCCCGTCAGGGCCGCGCGGATAGAAATATCGGCCGTCTCCCGGTCGCGGATTTCACCGACCATCACGATGTCCGGGTCATGCCGCAGGATATGCCGCAGGCCCGTCGCAAACGTCAGCCCCCGTTTCGGATTGACCGGCATCTGGTTGATGCCCTCAAGCTGATACTCGACGGGATCTTCAATCGTAATCATCTTGACGGCGGGGGAGTATATCTTGTTCAGCGCTGCGTACAGCGTCGTGGTCTTGCCGCACCCGGTCGGCCCGGTCACCAGCACGATCCCGTGCGTGGCCCGCAGGCACTTGCTGAAGCTCTCCAGGGTCTGCTCGTTCATCCCCAGGTCGCTAAGCTGCATCAGCGAGGCCCTGCGGTCCAGGATTCTCAGCTCAATCGACTCGCCATAGACGGTCGGAACGGTCGAGACGCGAAGATCGACCCGGCCGTTCTTGGCGGAAAACTCGATATGCCCGTCCTGAGGCACGAATCGTTCCGCGATATTCATGTTGGCCATAATCTTCAGACGCGAAAGAATCGCCGCCTGGAGCCGCTTCGAAGAAGGGGTCCGCTCGACAAGCATACCGTCAATTCGGTACTTGATCTTGACCTCATGCTCGAACGGCTCGATGTGAATATCGCTGGCGCGGGCCTCGATTGCTTCGAAGATAATCAAATTCACCAGATTAACAAGAGACGGCTCGCGGGCCATTTCGCTGAGCTTCGCCGGCGAGTAATCTCCGTTCTCCATGCCCTCCATTTCCCCCTTTGCCTCGGCTGGAACAAGGTCGTCCATCATCCTGGCTGCCTTGCTGCCGTAGAACTTCATGATGGCGTTTTCCATTTCCTTCGGGTCGGCGTAATATCGCCGCACGGAAAAGCCGGTCACTAACCGCAAATCCTCCAGAGCCTGCGGCTGGAACGGATCCGTCATCGCAACAAACAGTCGCCCGTTCTCCCGCCGCAGCGGAAGAATGTTGTACCGGCTCACCAAGTCGGCGGGCACCAGATTGACGATTTCGCCGCTGATCGAGATATCCCCCAAATCGACCTTCTCGATCCCCGCCTGCACCGCCAGGGCCTCGTTCAGTTGGGCCTGCGTCACATAGCCCAGAGCGACCAGGATCTCGCCCAGACGCCGATGCTCGATCTTCTGTTCCGCAAGGGCGAACTCAAGGTGGGCAGGGTCTAAATACGCCTTCTCGCAAAGCAGCTCGCCCAGCCTTTTCTTTCTGTTGACGTTGATCTCCAAATCTGTTTCTCCAATGCTCAGGACAGCTTCATTATTGACCATATATTCAAATCGTCCCAAACCCTGTAAGTATATGAAAAAAGGTACTTTATATCAAGTTGCATCTTCGAATAAAAGAGCTTAAAGCTACAGGGCAAAAGGCCGCTTAAACCTTATGCCCTTTCGACCTTACACCTCGGAAGCCGTTTCGCACATAACCCATTACTACCCCCACAGACGTTCGAGAACACCGCTTTGTTACAAGAAAATGCTTTTTCAGTATAAATCCTGCGGCCTGCCCCCCCCAAAGCCCCCCGCAAAGCAGGGCTTTCACTTTTCTCGGCCTTTACCCAAAATTCCCACACAACTTTGTCGAGCCGAAACCCAAGAATCTGGCGCAGATCGGTCATTCTGAGAGCCAGGAGAAGAGTCTCATCTTTGTTTCAAAGCCTTTACTTGTGGTGTATTTGTGGTGTTGGTAGCTATTATAGCTTGTTATTCAAGATACGCTTGGCGCGCCAAAAGGATGGCAAGTGACTTTCCATTGTCGCAGGTTTCAGTTTGCCCAGTATCTCAAAGGAACGCTTGCCTTTCCGGTAGGCGTTGGAGCATTTTCGCGTTGCATGTTCCAGACTATCCTGAATGACATGCCGATTCCTTTCCTCAAGATCGGTCAGTGACGGTAACGCTGATTCCTGAAGATTGCTACCATAGTGCTCTTTAAGGGTATCGCGATCAGAGACGATCCAGGTCTCCATGCATGTTGTCATGAATAAGACCTGTTCGTCATGAGCTCCAACCGGTTGACCCCAAGAGTCACGTTTCTTGAGGTGGTCCCAAGTCTTCTCCATATTGCTCACAGGCTCCTCGCTATCGATCAACATCGCCGCGTATCCGGCCTCGCTGTTCTGGTGCGCCGTCTTAAAGTCGCTGTACACTTCTGAACGAGGACCACATGCCACCAACCGGGGCATCCGCCCAGAGAAACCACACCGTTCCAGCAGCAGCCGAAATCCTTGACGGCACTGCACCCGAAGGTCCTTTGATTCCCCGCCGCCCTCGATGTAGATACACGTCCTTACCACCGCGTGCCTCCGATCTCGCCCTTGAGCCACAACTGGCCAAGACGGTACTTATCCAGCCATTGCACAAGCTCCTCGCTGTTCAAACGTTGCATCCGAGTTCTACCGTCCTGCTTCTCGCAGACTATTACTGATTCGGGAGTTTCAGTCAGAGCATCCACCAGAATGTCCGAATGTGTCGTTACGATCAACTGGCAACGCTCCGACGCCGACAACATTAGTTTTGCGAGATTTGGCAGCACGTCGGGATGCAAGCCCAACTCCGGCTCTTCTATACAAACCAAGGGCGGTGGATCAGGATGACAGAGAATCGCAAGAAGGCACAAGTACCGCAGGGTGCCGTCAGAGAGTCGCGTGGCCGGGATACTGTACTCTCCCTCCGCCATTAGGAGTTGTACCCATCCTCCATCAATAGCGATATCAAAATCTCTAATCTCAGGATAGAGCGAGTACAAAGCTCCAACCAATTCTTGTCTGACACGACGACGGACATGGTTTAGCACCAAAGCCAAGTTCTCGCAGCTTTCTAATAAATACTCCGTTGGAAGGTCAGCTTTTTGCGCCTGTCTTGGAGCCGTATATCGACCAAAGGTCCATTCTCGATAAAGCCGGAAACGTCCATAAATATCTGTCAAATAGGCCAGGATCGGATAACGTTCCGGGTCCCTGACTTGTGAGAGAACAGATTCTTCTGGATTGATGGTCTCTCTTGGCAACTGCCTTTCCTCCTCATGCTCGTTCGGTGCCGATGTAGCCGTCGTTCCATACTGTGGTTTCTCTTTCAGACTAATATGCCCCATTTCGTTTCTGTAATAGTAGTATGGCTTAGGGAAGCCTTTATAAGCATCTCTATTCTCAATTCGTTCCGCTGTTACCTCAAATCGTTTGCCGTGCTCAACAAACGAGAAACTATGCCGGATCGGCATATCACTCTGGTCCGGATACCTGATAACCGCCTCTATGGTGGCGGTCGGACTCTTTGCGCCTTTCCATAGCCAATCGCTCACGCCACCGGCCTCCTTAACAGGCGCCGACAGGTCTTTTGGTGCCGAGCGCAGGAGGCTGATTGCTTCCAGTAGATTGGATTTCCCTGAGCCGTTTGGACCTATCAATACGTTCAACGACCTCAGCGGAATCGGTTTGGTGTCCGGTCCGAAGGACAAAAGATTCCTCAAAACCAACTCCATTAGCAATGGTTCTTTCATTGTCTGTTCCTTCCTCGAGTTGCCGGTACTTGTCTTCACAATACTTTAGCCATGCGCCTATCTATCTCGTCCTTAGACCGGGCTCTTACTGCGCATTCATAACTCTTGTTTCAGATTCTACCCGTTGTCCGAGCCCACAGCAAACACATTCAACGAAGACGCTGGTACTCATGGCTACCATCGCATATATTCTGCCTTTCTATTGCTCAATGCGTTTCTCATGGGCGTTCAGCCCGTGAGATAACTCGCGCTTTATATAAGAGGCGTATCTCATGGGGTTCACCCGGCGAGATAACTTATGCCTTTTATAAGAGGCGTATCTCACCGGGTAAATGTGGATGCCTTTTTTGGGATTTTTTGAAAAATTTTTGTCTTTTTTTCGTATGTCATTGTCAGAAAATAACTTACGAAGCAAGAAATTGGCTTTGGTGGGGCAACTTTCGGCCTGAGCTCAAGTCGAAGGAGCCGCCACCTTACAAGACTGTTAATGTGGGAAAGATGTATGGACTATGCCTGATCTGTGGTGGCCAGGAGCATTGTTTATCCCGCATTTTTACCAGGAATTCAAGATTCCTTCGTATCTTCGTGTCTTCGTGGTGAGATAATTCAAGTCCAGGCCAGATCTTTCGACTCCGCTGCGCTGCGCTCAAGATGACAATAGGTGGCGCTGGCAATGACCTTTTTTAAATAGATTCCTCGGCTGCGCCCTACGGGCTGCGCTCGGAATGACGCTCAGAAGCGTTTATTCGTGGTTAATCACAGCTCCAGGGTGGATTTGCCTTTGGGCAGGTCGAAGCAGACCATCATGTCCTTGCCGTCGGCGTGCCACGCGCCGGGTTGCAGTTGCAGCGGGGCGGCTACGCGGCGAAGCTCGACGGGCGTCCCGGCCGCGGTCAGCTTCGGCGGGTTCGACGCCGCACCGCCCACCCGCACGGTAAAGCGCGTCGTGGCGAATGGGGCGCTGAACGTAACCTGCCGGCCCTGTTTCTCGATCCGGGTTAGCTCTTTGGCGGCCCAGTAGCGGGCGATCTCGCACTGTTTCATCCAGAGCAGGTTGTCGTAGCGGGCGTGGAGCCGCTTGACGACCTCCTTGAAGATATTGAAGCCGGTTTCCTGGCCGTTGAAATAGACGCCGGGCCAGTGGCAGACGAGGATTGCCGGCTCGCCCTTGTCGATGACCTCCGGCAGCCGGCCGCCCTTAAGGTCCTCGGTGATATGCTTATCCGCCGAGCCCGCTTCCAGCCCGTCCCAGCCGCCGAACCAGTCGCCGGTGCAGCCGATGATCGAAACGACGCACTTCGGGTCGTCGCCGTCCAGGCCGGAGGCGTATTGAACCAGCGGGGCGACGCTGTGCTCGTCGGTGAACAGGTCGCGGAAATAGTGCGGAATCTCGGCCTTGAATACGTCGCGGCACGACTGGAGCGTGGCCAGGGCGAGATTCTCGCGGTTCTGGCTGCCGAAGCCGCCGGGCGTGGTGATGCCTTCACATTCGAGGCCGACGTTCTTGAGGATTCGCAGGGCATAGGCCATGTAGCCGGCCAGCTCATCGGCGGATTTGTCCTGGCTCCAGCCGTCATTTTCGATGTAGTAGCCGGTCTTTTCGGGATAGGGCCGGCCGGTCTTGAGGTCGATGACCCAGGTGTGGCTGATCATCTCCGGATGGATGTCCCAGTCCGGCATCATCAGCTCGCGGACGAGCTTGAGGCTGTCGTCCAGGTCCTTCTGCGACCAGCCGGGCAGGCAGCGGTCCAGCCAGCCGACGCAGGCCGGGTAGGGCACGATGGTGTATTTGCCTTTGACGCCGTGCTCGTGGCACCACTCGCCGAACTTGCGGACGAAGGAATCGGGTATCTCGCGCGGCAGGTTGCGCCAGTCCTGCAGATAGCGGTCCGGCCAGGCGGTCGCGAAGTGCGGGATGCCGAAATGCGCCATGTTCACCAGGCAGGTCGAGTCGTCGATTATCAGGCTGACCGGCACGCGGTTTTGCGGGTTGAGCACGGCCACGCCGGCTGCTTGCGCGGGCCGCTCGCCTTTTGGCTGCGCTATTGCGGGTATGCTGTACAGAGCTGAGCGGGCGCCTACCGCCGCCATGGCCGCGATTTTCATAAAATCACGCCGGCTCGTTGCTTTTTGCTTAGGCATGTTCTTTCTCCTAACATAAAATCATTCCAGATTATCCAAGTTTACTCGTTTGTCGCCGGCGCCACAAGATTCAGTGCAAAATATTTTGCTCCCGGCACAGAACAAATTTCGCAAATAGGAGTAGCTACTATATAATAGTCGATATGAAAAAGGACAATAGAACAATGAGCAGCAGCGAGATGGACAGAAAGGTCGAGCGGTTTGTGGCGCAATGCCAGGCCAGCGGCCTGAAAGTCACCCCCCAGCGCGTCACCATATATAAAGAGCTGATCAGCACAGACGAGCATCCCTCCGCCGAGAGACTATACGAAAAGGTCAGACAGGTGTTTGTGAACATCTCGCTGGATACCGTGAACAGGACGCTGCTGACGCTCAGCGAGATCGGCGCCGCTTCCATTGTCGAAGGTTCGGGCGACCCCAAGCGTTTTGACGGCGGATCCGGCAGGCACCAGCATTTCAGGTGCGTGGAGTGCAAAAGAATCGTTGATTTTCATCACAAGGCGTTTGATGACATCAAGGTACCCGCCTCCATCGGCAAAAAGTTCACGGTGCTGAAGAAGACTGTTTATCTTGAAGGAATATGCGACGTGTGCAAGGCGGCGCGATCGGGCTGTTAGTTTTGTTACACAGAACCCGTAATATTACCAGTGGCGTGGGCCGTGCAATTGTTCATAATTGGACCGATGTGAATGATTTATTGTGATGGCTCTTGAATGATTGAGAAAGTGAGGAAGAATATGGAATTAAAAGGAAGTCAGACCGAAAAGAATCTGTTGACGGCGTTTGCCGGCGAATCGCAGGCGAGAAACAGGTACAGCTACTTTGCCAGCCAGGCCCAAAAGGAAGGATATGTGCAGATAGCCGCGATCTTCGAAGAGACGGCCAACCAGGAAAAAGAGCACGCCAAGCGCGAGTTCAAGTTTCTCCAGGGGGGCGAGGTGGAAATCAGCGCGGCTTTCCCGGCCGGCGTGATCGGCAGCACCGTGGAAAACCTCAAGGCGGCGGCCGCCGGTGAGCATTACGAAACGACCGAGATGTACCCGGGCTTCGCCAAGGTAGCCGAAGAGGAAGGATTCGACGAGATAGCCAAGGTCTTCAGAAGTATCGCAGTGGCGGAAAAACGCCACGAGCAAAGATACGTCGCTTTGGCCAAGAACATTACCGACGGAGTCGTTTTTAAACGTCAGAAGCCGGCACGATGGGTCTGCAGGAATTGCGGCTATGTACACGAAGGCACCGAGCCCCCCAAGGTATGCCCGGCGTGCGCGCACCCGCTGGCGCATTTCGAACTGGAAGCAAAGAACTACTAACCAAAGGAAAGGCAAGAACCATGACCAACAGAATAAACAGGAAACTGATAGCGGGCGCCGCCGTGGTCGCGGCGGTTGTCCTGGGCTCTCTGGCTTATTCGCACTGTCAAATGCCATGTGGGATCTATGACGATGAGGCCCGGTTCGGTTCGATGGCCGAGAACATTACGACGATCGAAAAAGCCATGAAGGAAATCGAGAGACTTTCGGCTGAGCCAAAGCCGAACATGAACCAGATCGTCCGCTGGGTGAACACCAAAGAGCAACATGCCAACTAATTCAGCGAAACAGTCACGTACTATTTCATGGCCCAGCGGGTCAAGCCGGCGGCCGAAAGTGATGCGAAGGCTTATAACGATTATGTTAAGAAGCTGACCCCGCTGCATCCCATGCTTGTGTACGCCATGAAGGCCAAGCAGACAACGGACCTGGCCAACGTTGAGCAGCTCAAGTCGTCACTCGATGAATTCCACAAGGTGTACTCCGGCAAAGCCGGATGAAGGGCGGAGGCGTTCGCAGAAACGAGGAACATTATGGCCAATACGAAAAAGACTATCACATTCAAAGGCAATCCGCTCACTCTGGCGGGGAGTCTCCCCAAGGTAGGCGATATAGCGCCGGATTTCGAAGTGCTCGGCAACGACCTGTCGGTGGTGACGCTCCCGGCCTTCAAAGGCAAGACGCTTGTCATCTGCTCGGTTCCGTCGCTGGATACGCCGGTTTGCGATACAGAGGTGCGGAAGTTCAACGAGCATGCGACCTCCCTCGGCGACGACGTCTCCGTGCTGGTTATCAGCATGGACCTGCCGTTCGCTCAGAAGCGATGGTGCGGGGCGGCGGGCGTGAAAAACGTCCGGACGCTTTCCGACCACCGGGACGCAAAATTCGGTACCGCCTACGGCGTGCTGATAAAAGAGCTGCGACTTCTGGCCCGGGCCGTATTTGTGGTGGACAAAGCCGGCCGCATCCGTTACATACAGGTCGTGGACGAGTTATCGAACGAGCCTGATTATGAAGCGGCATTGAAAGCACTGAAAGAAACGGCAAAATGAGGCCATTAAAGCCAAACATCTACGCAGTCGGAGCCATCGACTGGGACGCAAGACTGTTCGACCGGCTGATTCCGCTGCCGGACGGCACAAGCTACAATTCGTATCTGATACGCGCAAGCCAGAAAACTGCATTGCTCGATACGGTCGATCCGGCCAAGACGGACGTCCTGCTGGGTCATCTGGTCGCCGCCGGGGTGGACAAACTCGATTATATCGTAGCACATCACGCCGAGCAGGACCATTCGGGGTCTCTGCCTGACGTCCTGTTGATTTATCCGGACGCTAAAGTGGTGACCAACCCGAAGTGCAAGCAGATGCTGATCGACCTGCTCGGTATCGAGGATGACAAATTCATCACAGTCGAGGACGGCCAGGAGCTGTCTCTGGGGGACAAGACGCTGCGGTTCATCTATACGCCGTGGGTGCACTGGCCGGAGACAATGAGCACCTACGTCCCCGAGGACCAAATCCTGTTCTCCTGCGACTTTTTCGGCTCGCATCTTGCCACAAACGGTGTGTTCGTGGATGACGCCGCCGCCGTCCATGAATCGGCCAAGCGGTACTACGCCGAGATCATGATGCCGTTCAGAAAGCAAATCAACAGCAACCTCGCCAAGCTCGGCAACCTGGACATAGAGATGATCGCTCCCAGTCACGGGCCGGTGTACGACAAGCCGGAGATCATCGTCAATGCGTACAAAGACTGGGCGTCGGACGCCGTCAGGAACGAGGTCGTCGTAGCCTATGTCTCGATGCACGGCAGCACGGCCAAAATGGTGTCGCACTTTGTCGAAGCCCTGACCGAACGAGACATTAAAGTCAAACAGTTCGAGCTCGCGACGGTCGATATCGGCAAGCTCGCGATGGCGCTGGTCGATGCCGCAACGGTGGTGATTGGCTCACCCACCGTTCTGGTCGGGCCGCATCCATGTGCGGCTTACGCCGCCTTTCTGGCCAATGCCCTGCGACCCAAGACCCGATTCGCGTCGATCATCGGCTCCTACGGCTGGGCCGGAAAAACGGTCGAGCAGTTGACCGCGATGATGTCTAATCTCAAAGTCCAGCTTCTTGAGCCTGTCATGGCCAAAGGTGAGCCGAAGGAGGCTGACTTCATAGCTCTCGAGCGGCTCGCCGATGACATTCTGGCGAAACATAAAGAAGCCGGAATCGTAAACTGAAACCCACTCACTACGAAAGGGATTGAATTATGGCTAAGAAACTTGAAATTTACAAATGCGCGGTGTGCGGCAATATCGTCGAGGTCCTCCACGGGGGAGCCGGCGAGCTGGTCTGCTGCGGCGAGCCGATGAAACTTCTCACAGAAAACACAACCGATGCGGCCAAGGAAAAACACGTTCCCATCATCGAAAAGATCGACGGCGGCTATAAAGTGAAAGTCGGCTCCGTTGCCCATCCGATGGAAGCCAAGCACTACATCGAATGGATTGAGCTGCTGGCCGACGGCAAGGCGTACAGACAGTTCCTCGAACCAGGTATGCCGCCGGAAGCGACGTTCCTTATCAAGGCGGCTTCCGTCAGCGCACGAGAGCACTGCAATATTCACGGGCTGTGGAAAGGGTAAACCATGATCAGTAAAAAAATAGAAGAGGCTTTGAATGGACAGGTAAACGCTGAGCTGTACTCGGCGTATTTGTACCTGTCGATGGAGTCCTACTTCAAATCTCTGGATTTGAACGGCTTTGCCAACTGGATGAGAGTCCAGACGCAGGAAGAAATCGTGCACGCGACGAAGATGTACGACTTCATCAACGGGCGCGGCGGCAGGATTCTTCTGAAGGCCATCGAGGGGCCGCCGACGCAGTGGGATTCACCTCGCGCCGTTTTCGAGGCGGCGTACACGCACGAGCAGAAAGTGACCGGCCTGATCAACGGCCTGGTGGACCTGGCTATCAAGGAGAAAGACCACGCCACCCACACATTCCTGCAATGGTTTGTCAACGAACAGGTCGAAGAAGAGGCGTCCGCCGATACCATCATCCAACAGCTTAAAATGATGGAGAACGCACCGGGCGGATTGTTCATGCTCGACCGTGAATTGGCGCAGCGGGTCTTTACACCGCCTCCGGCGCAAGGCCAGCAGCCGTAATCGTGACTCGTTCTACGGCGGATGATATCGTCGATATGTGCATGAAGGAGAACAGCAGTGGCAATACCCTTTAACGCGGATGAAGTGTTCGAGATGGCCGAACAAATAGAGCGAAACGGCAGCAAGTTCTACCGCGCGGCGGCAAAGAAATTCCCGGCGCTGCGCAAGCTGCTGCTCAACCTGGCGGACATGGAAGACCAGCATGAGAAGACCTTTGCGGCGATGCGAGCGGAATTGTCCGGCGAGGAGATGGAACCGCCTGTTTTCGACCCGGACGGCGAAGCCCAGATGTACCTGCGTGTGATGGCCGACGGTCACGTGTTCAACCTCAGAGCCGACCCCGCCGAAAAGCTGGGCGGCATTGAGACGCCGCAGGACCTTCTGAAAATAGCCATGGGCGTGGAACGGGACTCAATAGCCTTTTACGTCGGCCTCAAGGAATCCGTCTCGGCCAAAGCGGGAAAAGACAAGGTTGAGGCCATCATCAGGGAAGAAATGGGGCACATTGCGATCCTGAACGAGAAGCTGGAAACCCTGAAGCCGCAGTAGCGGCGAGAATCAGGACCTTGTGCTCCTGGTGATTGGGCAGAACCGCTCGTGACCGTGACATTGAATTCCATCGCTGTTTTTGAAATTGCCGAACGAATCGAACGCAACGGCGCCGCGTCGTTACGCTCGACGAATTATTGAACGAAATAAAATAGCCCAACAGGCGAGGGAGACATGGATGTTGGACCTGGAATCGCTCTTTAAGCTGAACTATCCGATGTGCATTATGTGCGCCGCGAAAGGGGGGAAATTCGCCGGCTGCATAGTCAACACGGTGTTTCAGATTGTCCCTGAGCCGCCGATGGTGGCCGTGAGCCTGAACAAACAAAGCCTGACCCACGAATACATCACCGAGAGCCGGGCCTTCACGGTTTCCGTTCTGGCCGAGGGGACCCCGCAGAAACTCATCGCGGGATTCGGCTTCAGAAGCAGCCGGGACGTGAACAAATTCGAGCATGTGCAATACAGGACCGGCCTGAACGGCGTTCCGATTGTCACGGACCACACAACGAGTTTCATCGAAGCGCAGGTGATTCAAGCCGTCGATAGCGGAACCCACACGCTCTTTATTGCCAAAGTCACTGCCTGTGAAACGATAGATGACAGCAAAATACCGATGACCTATACTTATTACCGCGATGTCAAAGGCGGCAGGACGCCGCGGACGGCGGCCACGTATATCAAGAAGAAATCAGAACAGACGTTGAAACAAGGAGCCAAGAGTATGAAAAAGTACAAGTGCCTGATGTGCGGCTATATCTACAATCCGAAGGCGGGAGACCCTGATAACGGCATCGAACCGGGTACGGCGTTCGAGGATTTGCCCGATGACTGGGTTTGTCCGGACTGCGGCGTCGGCAAAGAGGAATTTGAGCCGATTGAAGATTGAAGCGCCGGGGCATCAAAACCCATGCGTGCCCTGATAGGTCAGGGCAATTAGAGTGGTCGCTATGCAGGAAATTGAGCCATCGGTGGAAAATCAGAGCGTTCTTTGCGACGAGACCGTCGCCGGTCCGAACGCGCTGGTCGTTTTTGGGGCGTCGGGCGACCTGACGGGCAGAAAACTGCTCGGCAGCATTTTCGAGCTGTTCACGCATGAGCTGCTGAGCGACCGTTTTTACGTGTTGGGGTGCGGCCGAAAAGAATTCTCCGACGAAGATTTTCGCGACAGAGCCAGGCAGTCGATACGAGACAATTCCGACTTTTTGCCGGCGGACAAGCTGGAGACTTTCGTGAGCAGGCTCTATTACGTGGACGGCGACTATAACGACGCGAACCTTTATCAGCGCATCAAAGCCCGGCTCGCGGAACTCGGCCGCAAGCACAACGTCCACGAAAGCCTGGTGTTTTATTTGGCAATTCCTCCTTTCCTCTATCCCACTGTCGTTGAGCATCTGGCCTCTGCGGGGCTTGCCTGTCCGAATGAGCCGGACGACCGCGGGCGGATCAAGCTGGTGATCGAAAAGCCTTTCGGCAGGGACCTCCATAGTGCCATAGAACTGAATCACCGCATCGGGCGATGCTTCAGCGAATCTCAGATCTATCGAATCGATCACTATCTCGGTAAGGAAACCGTTCAGAACATTCTGATGCTGAGATTCGCCAACACCATCTTCGAGCCGGTCTGGAACCGCAATTACATCGACAACGTCCAATTGACCATCGCCGAGACGGTGGGAGTCGAGCACCGGGCCGGCTACTACGATACATCCGGCGCCCTTCGGGACATGTTCCAGAATCACATGCTTCAGATGCTCACCCTGGTGGCGATGGAGCCGCCCATCTCTTTCGAGGCGGACCGCGTCCGCGACGAGAAGGTCCGGCTGCTGCGCTCGATTCGGCCCTTCGAGCTGAGCCGTCTGGATGATTTCTGGGTGAGGGGACAATACGGCCCCGGCGCGATCGAGGGCCGGGACGTCAAGGGCTATCTCGACGAACGGGGAGTCAGTCCGAATTCGAAAACGGAAACGTTCGTCGCCGCGAAGCTGTTCGTTGACAACTGGAGATGGCAGGGGGTTCCTTTTTATTGCAGGACCGGCAAGAGACTATCCGTCAAGGACACGGAGATAGCTATTACATTTAAGAAGGTGCCGTATTCGCTGTTTTCTTCTGTTGGGCTGGGGGAGCTGCCGTCTAACGTTCTGGTTCTTCAAATCCAGCCGGAAGAGGGAATTTCGCTCCACTTTCAGGCCAAACGTCCCGGCTCAAAGCTCTGTATGAGCACACTGAACATGAAATTCAGTTACAGAAGCGTATTCTTCGCCGATGCGCCGGAGGCGTACAACCGGCTTCTGCTGGATTGTATGGTCGGCGACCAGACGCTTTTCACCCGGCAGGACGACGTCGAGATCTCGTGGCAGCTTTTGACGCCGATATTACAGGCCTGGGAGCAGGATGAACCTGCGCCGTACACGTATCCGGCCGGGTGCGAAAGTTTTCCACAGGCGGACAAACTTCTCGAAGCCGACGGCCGCAAGTGGCGAAGGTTGTTGCAGAGTTAACGATGGACTCTCAGAATGTATTGATAGCGTTTGGATCGACGCCGCTCGCGGGTCTGTCCACCAGATTAGTTGGACTGCGATTATGATCCGCAAGTTTCTCAGACCCGGCGAGTTTTGCATCGTCACCGAGCCGACGATACTGGAGACGCTGGTCGGTTCGTGTGTCTGTGTGTGCCTGTACAACTACAGGAACGGCTGTGCCGCAATGAACCATTTTCTTCGCGACCAGCCGGCAAGAAACAGCCAGGCCGATATCGGGGAGTTCGGCAGCACGTCCACGGAGCACATCATCACGAGGCTCATGGAAATCGATGACGAGCCGACCCACTACAGGGCTATGATCTTCGGCGGTGCGGCAGTCCTTAAAACCGAAAGCGGCCCGTTGGACATCGGCACGAAGAACGTCGATATAGCCTTGAAAATCCTGGCGGACGCTCGTATTCGAGTCGTTCATAAAGAAGTCGGCGGTCGGCGCGGCCGGCGGGTAACGTTCGAGACCGAAACCGGTACGGTCCATTGCCGCTTTGCCGGGGACGTCGGCAAAAAACGCGAGGGTTGAAGATGCCGGCAGCAGTGCGAGAGATGAAAAAGCATAATCCTTCGGCAAGCAGCCGACGCGCGGCCCGGCTCAAACCGGCATTCGAACGGCTGTACGAAAAATACAACCGCCGCGAGCTGATCAAGACGGACCCGCTGCAGTTCGTCTATCACTATCCCGGACAAGAAGACAGAGAGATGGTCGGTTTTTTGGCCGCTGCACTTGCTTACGGCAGAGTGCAACAGATAGAAAAGAGTTTGATCTGCCTCTTCGAGTATATGGGGAAGAGACCTTTTGCGTTCGTATGCGACTTCGATGCTCGCAAGAGAGCACAACTGCGAGATTTCAAACACCGCTTCACAACCGGCGATGACCTGTCCGATTTGCTGGAGTTATTGCGAACGGTTCTCGAAGAATTTGGCGGTCTTGAGGAGTATTTTGCCCGGGGCTACAGCAGCGGCGACGCGACCGTTATTCCGGCCTTATCGAAATTCTGTGACTCACTGTGTGCCGCCTATACGAAAAGGCACGGCGGCCGGGTCAGCACCGGGCTGAAGTATCTGCTGGCCAGCCCAACGCGAAACAGCGCCTGCAAAAGGCTGAATCTTTTCCTGCGATGGATGGTGCGGAATGATGACGTCGATACGGGGCTGTGGACGTCCATCGACAAAGCCAAACTCATCGTTCCGGTTGACGTGCATATAAGCCGGCTGTGCAAAATCCTGGGTTTTTACGGCCGAAAAACAATTTCTCTGGCCGCAGCGACGGAAATTACGGAAAGCTTTGCCGGGATTGAGCCGGCCGACCCGGTAAAATATGATTTCGCACTCTCAAGAATCGGCATCGTAGAAAACTGCGACGGCAGCTATCGCCCGACGTGTGCAGACTGTGAATTGCTTGAATTCTGCCGTAACAATCCGTACGATTAGTGGACTTTAAGAAAAGCGTGGACCGCTTATGTCGAGCAGCAGTGAGAAAGAAAAGCTGAAAGTGTTATTTCTGTGCACGGGAAACTCCTGCCGCAGCCAGATGGCGGAGGGCTGGGCCAGACACCTCAAGTCCGACGTCATAGAGGCATACTCCGCCGGCGTCTGGCCCGCCGGGGTCAGCTCCAGAGCGGCTGCGGTGATGGCCGAGGCGGGCGTCGATATTTCGTCCCAGAGGTCCAAACACGTGGATGATTTGCTCGACATTGACTTCGATTATGTGATCACATTGTGTGGGAACGCGAGGGAGCTATGTCCCGTCTTCGGCGGCAAGGCGAGGCTTGTTCATGTGCCGTTCGAAGACCCGACGATGCTAATGGGCAGCCCGGAGCGGGTCATGGCGGCATTTCGAAAGACGCGGGACGAGATACAAACATTCGTCGAAACACTGCCCGAGAGCCTTGCAACCGGCAAGCGATCGCCAAATCACCGGAGTTGATGAGCAATGAATTCGGAGCAACTGGAAAAATATTCGTCGGCCATGACGCTCTCGGACATGGAAGTCTTTGTCTTTCCGGAGCTGATGTACAGCCTGGTTCTGGCGAACATTATGAGCCCGGTGATCTGGCAGTGGCGGGGGCTCGATTGCTTCAAGAAGCTCGAGGGCAAGAGCGCATATCGAAAACTGATGCGGCTCAAGCAATTCATCATCGACGAGTACGAGTTCAATCTCGACCTGGAAACCTGGGGCCTGACGAACAAAGACACGGAAATCAAACGTTTTGAGAAATTCATTTCGCCCGAAGAGATCGCCAAGAGCAACGCGCTGTTCGGCTATCACGGCGACCAGTATTATTTCGACGTGGACATCCGGCGGCACTTCGGCCTGGACCAATATAACAGCGACACGATTCCCTACTGGAAAACCGAGACCGTCGAGGCCATGAACGCATTCCGTCTGCGGGAAGGCTACAGCACGGCGGCCGGCGAATGCGTATCGCTGGCGGCTCTTTATGCTGCAGCGGCGTTTATCGTCTGTGGAATCCCGCTCGAAGACATTTATATGATTCTGACGCCGCTGCACTCGCAGAATTTCATCGACTTGCAGGACGGCGTTCTGACCAACAATAGAAGGCTCGTCACCAAAACGATGTGGTTCAACGGTACCGAGATTTCTAACAAGGCCCAGCGGGCCCTGCGTAACGAAAACGTGACCATCGTCGCGCACAATACCGGCTTTATCCACTGCCTCTATAAAGATGCGACAATCGACAAAGAACGCTATGAGATATTTGTCGGAAAGCTCGACGCCTATTTATCCGAAAGACTGTCGCTTGCCGTCTTTGCAAACTTTCTGCGATCCTGCCATCACTACCAGAAGTTCTTTCAGGTCTGCCGCGACTGCCACGGCCAGCCGCAATTCCTCAAAGCGGAGGTCCTTTTCCACTACGAGCACGGCAGCGATTACAGGGTAGCTGATACCACCTTTGACAAACTGCTCGCCGAGGTCGCCGATGAAGACTTTGTCCCGTATCAAATCCCCGGCAGGATGCGATGTGACCTGCTTCGGGACTTCGTAGAAAAGGAAAAACCCGACCTGAGAAACGCACAGGGCAGGGCCGCCCTCAAAAAATTCATCGAATCCGTCATCCCCGATACGGAGCAATTTGTTAATGAGCTGGCCGACTTTTTGCACACCGAAGCGAAACTGCCGGCCCTGGATAAGAACTGGCTGTCTTCCGACCCGCTTGAAATATCCGTCGAGCAAAGCCGGGAACGGATTATCAACTATTTGCAGCACAAACGGCAAATCAACGTCACGGCCGACCTTGCATTTTACGCTTATCGTGACATGGCAAGCTGCGACTGGGCCCCATTCATCAAGGCGGCCATCGAGCGCAATCCCGTCTCGGTCCGTATGGCTAGTGAGATGTCCCTCGAACAGGTCTATGCCTGGCTTGTGCAAATGAACGTCAGCTCAATTTATGACCAGCAGCGGCTCGCTCAGCCCGACGAAGTAGCCAATTACAGGACCGGCGACGGCATCGAAAAGGCCTTTCTATTGGCCAACATCATCCGTCAAAGAGATTCGGGGCAGGACATCGAGCTGATCGCAGACAACAACCACATAGTACTAAAGGGACCGGAGGAATATCGCTTTACCTCCGGCAAAGGCTTCAAAAAAAGAATCTATATCCCGGCCGACGGCAAACCTCCCATCGTCGAATAAGCAGAGGATTCAACGTACCCTTCCAAACAAGAAAGGGCTGACAGTGGCCCAGGCTGCCAGCCCTTTGTATATGTTGGAAGTGCTGTCTTTTTCTGAGGTCGGCTATTGTGCCAGCTTCTGGATGTCTTCTGCACTTAGAGCAGCGTCGTATATGCGGACATCGTCGATCAGGCCGGAACAGAAGGTTCCGGCTCCCATGACCTTGCCGCAGCCGATGTAGAGGCCGTTGGTCGAGCTGGCCAGAGCAGCCAGAGTGTCTTCAGCCGCGACGACGCCATCAACGCAGAGCCTTCGGTGCGACCCATCCCACACAAAGCCTATCCGATGCCAATTGCCATCGGTAATCACGAGCTCTGATACTAATGGTGGTGGGACGGTCCGGCCGGGAGGAGGTATTAGGCTGGCCATAAGTCTGTCTTGGGACAGATCCGCGCTGCCTATTTGTGAAAGGATTACCTGACCCGGAATGCCGACCTTGCCGTGCCTTCAGATGATTCTGAGGAGAATGGCGATAGCAAAATCGCTGCAATAGAGAACATCGACGTAGAAGAACCGACTACAAATAGCACCGCCTTTCCAACCGAGGGCGGCAGTATGCCTATAATTAACAGCGATGCTGATTTAAGCATCGAATACGCCACGTCAATCGAGATCAGGGGGCCTCCGGCGGACCCAACAGACTCTCTAACTACTTCTGATTGCAGCGCTTATGCCATTTCAGACGAATCTTTGGAACCGTCTGATGTGGAAGGTGTATATACTCTTAACGCTCCCGAAATTCCCGAATCACTGATTTTCGCCACTACGCAGGGCGATCATGGCAAACGGTAAAAGAAGAGGGCTGTGAGGATTTACCCCACGGCCCTCTGGACTACCGGTTTCGAGCTTTCCGCTTCAAGTCAGGGGAGGGAACTCCTCCAACTCAGACTTGATGTTCCGAGCTCAAAACTCCTTGGTCCTTCCTTCGACTTACTTGAGCATGTACTGGACGGCGTTGAGGAACATCTGAGCACCATCTGCGGACAAATCGTATATACCTGCCGTATGTACGCTCTTGCCACTCGCCTGGCGAGCGCCGGTCAGGAACACCAGCCGGTGACCGCCGAGCGTGTCCGTTCCGGGCTCGGCGCCGTGCATCAACGTGGCCCCAGCCGGCCATTCGGCGATAACCGTGCCCCCAACAGGACCATTGCCCGCGGCTGAGACCGTGGCCAGAACTGTCCCGCCGCCGTTCAGCGGATCGGTATCGATCGAAATGCCGCCCGTAACAGTCGTCCCGTCAGTGGGATACACGGCGAGCCCGGCATACGGGTTGGTCATGGTGCCGGCGGTCAGTGGAATTCCCGCGAAGATCGGGTGGTTCGGGTCGTTGACCGTCAGCGTGATGTCCCCGGTGGTGTCCACCATGTTCTGGCCCATGGTCCCGCCGGTCGTGTAGCCCAGGCAGCATGTCTGCAGGGTGTAACCATGCATGATGATCATGGGAGCGGAAATGCCGTTTCACGTCGTGGCCCCACCGTTCGAATAATGGTAATGGCCATAAGCGTCGTTGTTGCGACCGATGATCACCAGATCCGCGGCATTGAGCACATTCACGTCGGGAGTGCCCGTCCCGATGTAGCGCGTCACGTCGTACCCGTTGGCCTTCAGCAGATCGGTGTACCCCTTATCAGGCGCCTCGGTGAAGCCTTGACCGGCAGCACCGGCCGAGGGCGCGTCATCAGCTCCATGGCGGGAGACCCAGACGATTTTCTTGGCAGGTATCATATACTTGACCGCGTTGAGGAACATCTGTGCGCCATCCGGGTACAAATCATACATACCTGCCGTTTCCCAGCTCTTGCCACTCGCCTGGCAAGAGCCGGTCAGGAACACCAGCCGATGACCGGCCAGCACGTCTGTTACGGCGGCCCCGCCGTCGTGCGTCAACGTGGCCCCAGCCGGCCATTCGGCGATCACCATGGCCCCAGCAGGACCATTACCTGCCGCTGAAACCGTGGCCAGAACTTTCCCCTCGGCGTTCGCCGGTTCGGTAACGATCGAGATGCCGCGCGCCGCAACCCCGTCGGCATACTTGAGAACGCCGGCATACCGGTTGGTCATGGTGCCGTTGGTCAACGGGATTCCCGCGAAGATCGGATGGGTCGGGTCGCTGACGGTCAGCGTGATGTTCCCGGTGGTGTCCGGGATGGTGTTACCGGTGGCAAAGCCCATGCGGTTCTTCCGTATGATGTACCCATTCACGATGATCACGGGAGCGGAAATGCTGTTCCACGCCGTGGCTCCATTATTCTGATAACCGGCGACCGAGCGACTGATGATCACCAGATCCGCCGCATTGAGAACCGCCGGATCGGGAGTGGCCGTCGTGATATAGCGTGTCACGTCGTACCCGTTGGCCTTCAGCAGATCGGTGTACCCCTTATCGGGCGCCTCGGTGAAGCCATCACCGGCAGCACCGGCCGAGGGCGCGTCATCAGCTCCATGGTAGGAGACCCAGATGATTTTCGGCCCGGCCGGTGGCGGAGGCTCGGTCCCGAGCAGTTGTATGTTGTCCACGTAAATCTTGGTGTTCGTCGCGCCATTATTTGTGACAATAAACAGCTCAAACCACTGAATGTTGTCATCCGTCCCCGCAATCTTCGCCGCCAGATCATCTGGGACTTCCCAACGCAGCGTCTGTGCGGCTCCGTCGCGGACGATGACCAGTGCGCCGAGGGATTGCCAGCCAATGTTGTTGTTCGCTCCGCTCTCATCGTTGTTCTGGCCGTTAATGATCATCTCCATATACATCCAGGGGGTCACCATATCGGCCGCCAACGCGGTGACGTCGATCGAGACCGCGGCGTCGGCGACCCCCAAGGTAGCTCGCAGAGACTTGATGTCAAGCTTGGCGAGCATTTGCCAGCTTCCGGGACCCTCGATCAGCAGTGACCCAGCACCGCTGGTCGCCCCCGTTGTGCTCAGGGTCAGCGTGGAAGCACCCGCCGGCTGCCATCCGTCGAAGCCCCCTTCAAAGTCACCGATCACGATGGCCTGACTGGTGCACACCAGGGACAGCACCAAAGCAGCAATCAGAAGAACCAATTTGTTACGCATGATACACCTCATTTCAAAAAAAAGGTTAAGATACTGTGCCTTGGTCACATACCAAACGCACAACTCGTTTTCGGCAGATATCCAATTGCGCCTGCGATCTATCCTGGAGGAGAGCGTCAGAAAGGGGGCCAGGAGACGCGCCCTGCACTCCAGCCATGGCCGCCGGTCTGGCGGATCATGTCTGGACCCTTCAAGAATGGATCACCTTGCCAGCGGTAGAACGTTCAGGCGTATAGGGACACGAGGAACCGTTTCATGTTACACCGTCCTTTCGGGACCTGTAGCAAAAAAACTGTGCAACAGGCATACAAATGTTGATTTCCATATTTCAGATGCCCCGCCGAACTACCCCTGGGGCGTTCTTATGCAGCGATGCCTCTATACTTTAATTAGCGGAAAATCCCCGTGCGTATAACGCGCATGTTGATAATTTTTCACAAAAAGGGTACAATTCTGTTATGACGTTGCTGCCTTTGGAGTTAGAAGATGGTAAGCAGTCTGGTTACACAAAAGACGCAGCAGTTGGTCGCACTGGCAAAAAAGGGTGATGAGTCTGCGCTAAACCATTTGTGCGGGCTTTACGCGGAGCGGATCCGACGGATGGTATGACTCCGCATGGGCCCGGAGCTTCGTGCCCAGCTCGAGTCGATGGACGTAGTCCAGGACGCTCTTTTGGCTGCTATCCAGGAGTTAGATGATTTCACATATCAGGACGAAGGGGATTTCCTACGCTGGCTCTCGAGCATTGCCGAAAACACCATCCGCGATAACATCGACAGGATCCATGCCGGCAAGCGTGACGTTCGAAGGCAAGTGTCGCTCGACAGTGTCGCTGCGCGGTCCGATGGAGGCCAAATACCTGCCAGCTATCCTGCAGCTACGACTACGCCCAGTGTCCTTGTGGCACGAAGCGAAGAGCTCGACAGGCTCGAACGGGCAATGGATCAGCTTAAGGACGAATACCGCCACGTCATAGTACTAGCCAAGATCGAAGGGTTGTCGTATCGGCAGATTGGACAACAGCTTGGCAAGAGTCCCGATGCTGTTGGCATGCTGCTCTGCCGTGCCATGGTTGCACTAACTGATGCATTCGAGGCACTGTGATGGATAGTGAAATACAAGATCATCGCAACGAGCTCGTCAATGAAGCTGCCCAGCAGTACGCCCAAGCGTACTTGAAGGGCCAAGCCCCTGACCTTGATATATTCCTCCGGCAGTTTCCTGGTCTGGAGAAGGAAGTCTGCAGCAAAATCGAGAGCTTTCAGAAAGTCGATTCACTCTTTGGGGACCTGCGACACATTGACGAAAGCGAGCTGACAACGGCGGACAATCTGGTCGATAAGACAGTCGGGCACTTTCGAATCACCGAAGTCATAGGCCGCGGGGGAATGGGCGTTGTCTATAAGGCCTATGACAGCAGGCTTGACCGGGTCGTGGCGATCAAGACGGTGCCGGCCCATCTGTTCGAAGACCGTACGACCCAGGAGCGGTTTTGGCGGGAGGCGAAAATTCTCGCCGCCCTGAGCCACCCCCATATCGGGGTCATCTATGATATCCTCGAGCAGGCCGACGGGTGCACCTACCTGATTCTTGAATATGTCCCGGGACAGACTCTGGCCGAGCGCATCAGGGATGGCCCGCTGCCGATAAGAGAGAGTCTTTCAATCGGTCTGCAGATCGCAGAATCTCTGGCGTCGTCGTATGAAAAAGGTATCGTTCACCGAGATCTAAAGCCTGGTAACATCAAGATCACGCCGGACGGCAACACCAAGGTCCTGGACTTCGGCATCGCCAAAACGCTCGCCCACGCCCCAGCCGCAGGGACGGGCTTCGCTAAGGAGGGAGCACCCACACAGACCGCCACGCAGCCGGGCCGCCTGATCGGGACGCCCGCCTACATGAGTCCCGAGCAGGCACGGGGAAGACCCACCGACCATCGAACCGACATCTGGTCTTTTGGCTGTGTGATATACGAAATGCTAACCGGCAAAGTCGCCTTTGAGGGCGAGACGATTTCCGACACCATTGCCCGCGTGATTGAGCGCGACCCCGATTGGGACAACCTGCCGTCTGACGTGCCCGGCACCATCCGGGTCCTGCTGCAAAGATGCTTCCAGAAGGACGCACATGACAGATTGCAGCACATTGGCGACGCCGTTATCGAAATCCGCGAAATACTGAACCTGCCGGCGACCACCCCCTCCATTTCCCTTACGGCGCATATCGCTGTCAAAGCAAGGTCACAAAGAATAGCGATGGTGATTGGTGCGACAATCATCGTCGTCGCGGCTGGCATTGCCGTATGGCTTGTTAACAGGAAGCCGGCTTTGCCTCTTTCGAAGGAAATCCGGCTGGTGGTTCTGCCGTTTGAGAATCTAGGCCCTTCTGAGGACGAGTATTTTGCCGCCGGCATTACTGATGCTATCACCGCTCGCTTAGCTGTCATTCGCGGGCTGGCTGTCATCTCCCGTCAAAGCGCCATGCAGTATAAGAAAAGAGAAAAAACTGCACAGCAGATCGCTGACGAGCTGCGGGTTGATTATATTCTGGAAGGCACAGTCCAGCGTGAGCGGCCCTCCGACCCCAATAGCAGAGTCAGAATCATACCTCAGCTCATCAAGGCTCCCAACGACACACACGTGTGGGCACAACCCTACGATAATGATATGAGCGAAGTCTTCCGGGTACAGTCCGACATGGCTGAGCGGGTGGCCCAGGCACTGAATATTGCTCTGGTTGAACCTGAACGGCAGGCACTACGTTCCAGGCCAACAGAAAACATGGAGGCATACGACTATTTTCTGCGCGGCAACGAATACGAGCACCGAAGTGATCGCGAAAATGACTTCAAGATAGCCATCCAGATGTATGAGAGGGCGGTCGAGCTGGATCCCAAGTTTGCTTTGGCCTACGCTCAGCTCTCAAGGTCTCACGCAAAAATGTATTGGTTTTACTATGATCGAACCGAAGAGCGCCTTGGGATGGCAAAGAAGGCCGTGGATAGAGCCTTACAGCTTGACCCTGACTTGCCAGAAACACATCTGGCTTTGGGAACTTATTACTACCATGGCCAGTCGGATTGGGACCGTGCCCTGGAGGAGTTCGCTATCGTCCGGAAAAGCCAGCCCAATAACAGCGATCTGCTGAGTTTGATCGGTTATGTTCAAAGGCGACAGGGAAAATTCGAGGAGGCGCTGGCCAATATCAAGAGAGCTTCCGAGCTTGACCCTCTCTCCAACAACATAACCTATAACCTGGGGCTAACGTTTCAGTTGATGCGCAACTATCCGGAAGCATTGCGCCATTTGAACAGGTCTATCTCGCTGGCTCCCGATCTGCCGGCTCCATATCGTTGGAAGGGTGAGCTATACCTGCGCTGGGAAGGCAGCACCGAGAATGCACGGACAGTCGTAGAGGAGGCGTTGAAGACCATTAGGTCACCAGAAGAATCTTCGATTATCAATTTGCTGATCACTCTCGATGTGTATGAGGGGAACTATCAGAAGGCTTTGGACCGGCTCTCTTTGAAATCAGAAGATATTGATTACCAGCTTTTCTTTATCCCCGGGGCTATACGATATGCAATAATCTACGGGTACATGAACGAAAATGAATTGGCGAAGAAATATTACGACGAGGCTCGAAACATCCTCGAAGCCAAAATCCAGCAACAGCCCGACGATGCGCGTTTTCACAGTGCCCTCGGCATCGCCTACGCGGGTTTAGGCCGTAAGGAAGATGCCATCAGGGAGGGGAAATTGGGGGTGGAACTGCTACCTGTAAGCAAGGAGGCCTGGCGAGGCTATTGTCGAGCCAGTGATTTAGCCCGGATATATGTGATGGTTGGCGAATTTGACCTTGCCATCGACCAGATTGAATTTCTGCTGTCTATACCCGGCGAGCTATCGATCCCCTTACTGCGACTTGATCCGGACTGGGCCCCGCTGCGCGAGCATCCTCGCTTCAAGAAGCTCGTCGAGGAGTAAGGATAAATGTCCAAGAAACATCGTTTTCTTAATTGACTGAATGAACAAGTAAGACCATAATTGTCGTATACAAAGAGGTAGATTTTGTGCGCCGCAGGCGCGATGTGTAGTCCGAAAAATTCAGGTAATCTGGCGACGGACCAGAAACGTTCAAAATGAGGTGTTAAATGGCTTTACGGAACATTGTGAAAATAGATGAGGAAAAATGCAACGGATGCGGGCAGTGTGCCACCGCCTGCACCGAAGGCGCCATCCGGATCGTGGACGGCAAAGCTAAACTGATCAGCGAGATATATTGCGACGGCCTGGGAGCGTGCATCGGGCACTGCCCCGAGGGCGCGATAACGATTGAGCAGCGGGAAGCCGTCGAGTTCGACGAAGAGGCCACCAAGGCCCATCTGGCCGAGCAGGAAAAGCCCCAAAAGCAGGCTGAATTTGCCTGCCCCGGCATGGCCGCCAGACAATTTAGACCGCAGAGCAGCCATGCCCCAGCGACTGCGACGGCAGTGGTACCCTCGCAGCTTGGCCAGTGGCCGGTGCAGTTAAAGCTGGTTTCGCCCCATGCCGCGTATTTTGCCAACGCGGACTTGCTGCTGGTTGCAGATTGTGTGCCGTTTGCGATGGGGGATTTTCACAGCCGATTTCTCAAAGACCACAGTATCGCCGTGGGCTGTCCGAAGCTCGACGATGTGCAGTTTTACATCGAAAAGCTGGCCGCCATACTGCAAGCCAACACGCTTAATAGCCTGACGGTCATTCACATGGAAGTCCCTTGCTGCCACGGCCTGACCCATATCGCACGCCAGGCCATCGCCAAGAACGGAATTGAAATGAGCTTCGAAGATGTTACAATTGACCTGCAGGGCAATGTGAGTCGAACAGAGACGGTCCGATGTTAGGGCCTTCGGCTCGGCAATGGCAGCGACAAATTTAACAAGGTAGAACCCATGGCGAAGTTTTCAGGAAAAAAGATTCAACCAAATAAAATACGTTCTTTATCCACGCGGGCGGTACATGCCGGCGAGCCCAGAAGAAAGTACGCCGATTCTATCACCACGCCGATCATACAGACCTCCACGTTTACGTTCCGGGATTCTCAGCACATTGAGGACTACACCAAGAAGGGACAAGAGCATTTCGAATATGGCCGATACGGCAACCCGACGGCGAAGATCGCCGAAAAACGCCTGGCCGATCTCGAAGGCGCTGAAGACTGCGTCGTGTTCACCTCCGGCATGAGCGCCATCACAACAACCATTCTGACTTTGGTTCAGTCGGGCGACCACATTGTCATCACCGATGACAGCTACAAGAAGACCCTCGAATTCTGCCGGTCATACCTCAAACAGTTCGGCGTCGAGTGCACCATCGTTCCCTTCGGAAACTACGAGGGCCTTGAACGCGCGATTAAAAAAAACACCCGTTTCATCTTTTCCGAGTCGCCGACAAACCCCTACTTGAACATCTTTGATCTGGTCAAGATCAAGAAGATTGCAGACAAGCATAAGGTTCTAACCCTCATCGACAGCACGTTTGCCACTCCGCTGAACCAAAGACCCATCGAATTCGGGATGGACCTCGTCCTGCAGAGCTGCACAAAATATCTCGCGGGCCATAACGACATTCTGGCCGGTGCGGTGCTCGGCAGGACCGAGCTGGTCGAAAGGATACGGAACCTGCACAAGTCGATGGGCGGCCTGATCGACCCGCATTGCTGTTACCTGCTGCTGCGGGGGCTTAAAACATTCCCGCTGCGCGTCAAAAAGCAAAATGAAACCGCGCTTCAGATCGCCGAATTCCTCGAAGGCCATCCTCGCGTCAAGCGCGTCTATTACCCATTCCTCAAGAGCCATCCTCACTACAACGTGGCCGCAGAACAGATGACCGGCGGCGGGGGGGTGGTGACATTTGAGATCAAGGGCACGCTCCGCGACGCCAAAAGATTTCTCGACGCCCTCGAATTATGCTACATCGGCCCCAGCCTCGGCGGCGTTGAAACGCTGATCACGCATCCGGCCTTAGTGAGCTATTACGATTACACGAGAAAGGACCGCTATAAAATTGGAATCACTGATACCTTGTTCAGGCTGGCGGTGGGAATTGAAGACGTCGAAGATTTGATAGCCGATCTCGAGCGCGGCTTTGGCAGATAAAGAAACTCTCTGTCCGGCCGCTTCCCCGGATTGCAGCAGGCACTGACCTGCGGTGGTGCAGGCCGGAGATAAGGATATTCCCAATGGCTGATTACGTGAAAATGATTATGATGAATTTTTGGGCTACCATTATCGAGATGGCGCCCTATCTGCTCTTTGGCTTTTTCATGGCGGGGCTTCTGTCGGTGCTTGTCTCGCAGCGCCTGGTGGAAAGGCATCTGGGCGGCAGGGGATTTTGGCCTCTGCTGAAGGCGTCGCTTTTCGGGGTTCCACTGCCTCTGTGCTCATGCAGCGTCATTCCGGTATCCATGTCGCTTCGCAAACACGGCGCCAGCAGAGGCGCCACGATCGCCTTTCTGCTCTCGACGCCCCAGACCGGCGTGGACAGCATTCTCGTGACACTGAGCCTTCTGGGGCCGGTCTTCGCCGTTTTCAGGCCGTTCGCGGCGCTGGCCACTGGCCTGGTGGGCGGGACTCTCGTGGACATATTCGGGCACGCCGGTGGAGCCGACAGTCAGCCGCCCGAAAAATGCACGGATGAGTGTTGCAGCCACAAACAACCGAGCAGGATAATCAGGGGTCTGAAATATGGCTTCGTCACTTTGCCTCGCGACATCGGCAGGGCCATGCTGATCGGATTGATCGTCGCCGCTTTCATTTCCGCTCTTGTGCCTGCGAATTTTTTCGCCGACAAGCTGGGCACGGGCGTCTTTGCGATGGTGGTGATGATGCTGCTGGGCATACCGGTTTACGTCTGTGCCACGGCGTCCGTGCCGGTAGCGGCGGCGATGATTATGAAGGGCCTGAGCCCCGGCGCGGCCCTGGTGTTTCTTATGACCGGGCCGGCGACTAATGCGGCGTCCTTTGTAACCATCTGGAAAGTCTTAGGCAGATCGACGGCCCTCATTTACATAGCTGCGGTGGCGGGCTGCGCGCTGGCCAGCGGCATTCTGCTCGATTATATAGCGGTCGGCATGGACCTCGAAATCGTCCACGGCGCGCACTGGATGCTACCCGATGCGGTTAAATATGCCTCGGCACTCGCCCTGCTGGTCGTGCTGGGCTATGCGCTATGGCCCAGGGCCAGGCATGTCCATACGACCGACCATGAGTAACGGTCTTCGTAGACGGGTCCTCCACCTGCAACACAAACTCTGCATCTCCAGGCGCATTGCCTATTGAAAAAGGCAGGCCGGTAGATTATAAACTGAAAGCAGAAAGTGGAACGGGATGTTTCGATTATGAGTCCGTTGGATAACACAAAGGAGCAGACAATGGCAGAACATCGTGGCAATACAGTCTCAAGGCGTGATTTCATTAAGACGTGCACGGCAGCAGCCGCTGCCGGAGGAGCAATTACAACGCTCCTGCTGCCCGGGTGCAGTGATGGTATCATCTCTGGAACTTCCCCAGGCAGCAGATCCTTCATCAGGAAGAACAGTATCGTCCTATTCCAAGGCAATTCCATCACCGACGCCGGCCGAGACAAGGCAAGAGAAGGCAATGCGAATGATTCCAGCGCGTTTGGAAAAGGATACGTTTACCTGATAGCAGCCCAGTTGTTAGCTGACCGACCGGCGGACAACCTGAAGATCTACAACCGGGGGATTAGCGGCAACAAGGTTTTCCAACTGGCTGACCGGTGGGACAAGGACTGCCTCCAGCTTAAACCTGACGTGCTCAGCATCCTGATCGGCGTCAACGATATCTGGCACACCCTGAACGGCAACTACGATGGGACAGTGGATAAGTATGAACAAGACTACAGGGCATTGCTTACGAAGACACGCCAGGCTCTGCCTGATCTGAAACTCGTTATCTGCGAACCGTTCGTTCTTCGCTGCGGAGCCGTGAACGAGAAGTGGTTCCCGCAGTTCGACGGGTATCGTGCATCTGCCCACAAAATGGCACAAGAATTCAAGGCCGTCTTCGTGCCGTTCCAATCCATGTTCGACGGAGCTTCCAGGCTGGCCCCAGCTTCTCACTGGGCGGCCGACGGCGTTCACCCGACTATGGCCGGAGCTTCATTGATGGCACGGACGTGGCTAAAGACGGTCACAAACGCTCGGGCATAACTGCCGTTCGTATGCGCCTTACACGACGATTCTGTCCCTCACCAGCCAGTCGTAGGGCGGGGATAGGGAAGCATGATTCATGTTGAGGCATGAGAAGCCGACCGCTGAATGGGATATTATCACAAAGAGGAAGAGCAAGATGTACCATGTTTCCAGAAGAGACTTTCTGATCTCGACTGTTTTATGCGGAATCGGGGCGGCTGTCACGTCCTGCACGGCTGAAGTCCAGCAAGCCGGGCGACAGAAGACGCGTTACATCGCAGCCTATGACACGGAATCGCCCGACTGTCTTGAGGCATGCCGCAAAATCGTGGAGATACATAAGCGATTTGAGATGCCGGCGACATTCTTCATCCTGGGCAAGACGCTCGACGCCAATCCCGCCGAATATCGCAGACTCCTGGATCATCCTCTGTTCGAGATTGCCACACACACCTACACACATCAAATGCTGCGTAACAACGATTTCTGCGGCCCGGCTGTTTCCCTCGAAGAACGGCGCAAGGAAATCTTCGCAGGAAAGGAGGCCGTCGAACATGTCTTCGAGCGGCCCTGCATCGGATTGAGGCCCGGATGCGGTTTCGATAATGCGCTCAAAGGTCAACCGGAGACCCTGGGGCTGCTTCGGGAAGCCGGGATTCAATACGTCAGCAGTCTTCTCTGGGGACCGGACTATTCGCTGCCGGCCTTGCTTAGGGAACCATTCAACTACACGCAAGAGGGCTTTCCCGATATATGGGAGTTGCCCGGCCACGGCTGGCATGAGAATCTGCTGAAAGACCATAACCGATGGGGCCCCAGAAGACTAACGCTGTGGCCTTCCCCCTTTCCGCAAGCCATACCCAGCGGATTTTGTAAGACTCCGCAGGACGAATTCGAAGTGAACAAGGTTTTTCTGAATAGAGCTTTGGAGACAAACAAGTCTTTTGTGTCTCTGATTTGGCATCCATGGTCTTTGAGGAAGTTTGATCCGGACATGAAGATGCTTGAGCTGACTTTTTCCCGTGTCCGGCGTATGGGATTGGAGCCTTGTACATACGCTCAATTGCACAAGCACGTATTAGATGGAGAGAAAGAAAGCCTATGAGCATAGACAATAGTACAGCACTTACGCGGCGTCGGTTTCTGTCACGGGGGGTGATGGCAGCAAGTGCGGTGGCGATGCCGTTTTATGTTCCGGCCTCGTCGCTTGGGCGTGGCGGAACGGTTTCGCCGAGCGAGCGAATCGTCATGGGCGGCATTGGAATCGGCGGCCGCGGCTCTTATGATTTGGGTTGGATGTTGAACGAGCCGGATGTGCAATGGGTCGCCGTCTGTGATGTCCAGAAAAGCCGGCGCCAGGCGGCCAAGAATGTGGTGGACGGTAAATATGGCAATAAGGATTGTGCCGCGTATGGCGATATGCGGCAGTTCCTGGCCGAGCGGACGGATGTGGACGCCGTGTTAATCGCCACCGGCGACCGCTGGCACGCGCTGGCTTCGATCATGGCCATGCGGGCCGGAAAGGACGTCTATTGCGAAAAGCCGGCCTGCCTGACGATGGCGCAGGGGCAGATGGTCGTCCAGACCGCGCGCCGATACGGCCGGATCTATCAAACCGGCGCCCAGCGGCTCAGCGAGGGCAATCACGTGTTCGCCATAGAAATGGCCCGCTCCGGCCGGCTGGGCGAGGTCCATACCGTTTACGCCGACTGTCGTTGGCGCGACGGGATACGTCACGACTGGTTGCCTGCGGAACCGGAACCGCCCCAGGATGAGCTGGACTGGGATATCTGGCTCGGTCCATGCCCTTGGCGCCCTTACAACGGCGGTTACGTGAATGGAGGGTGGTATCACTTTTATGATTTTGCCACCGATGTCGCGATGTGGGGCGCGCACACGGTCGCCCAGGCTCTGGCCGGACTCGATATGGCGGATGTTTCCTTTATCGAGTTCGAGTATGCCGGACCGGATGAGACCATGGTGACACGCTTATCCAACGGCGTGAAGCTGGTTCTGTTCCGTGTCGCCGGCTCGGTATGGGAACCGTGCAAGTATTGGTATGGCGCCTGTGGTGAGCGTTTCGATGGTCCCGAAGGATGGGTCGCGGCCGCCGATGGTTATTCGGGTCCCGATGTCTCATCGCCGGCGCTGTTGCGCGAATACAAGAAGGTGCTGGCCGACTACACGGCCCGCACAGGACGGCCCTTGAACCACGTGCGGGATTTCTTCGACTGTATCCGGTCACGTCAATCCACAGTAGCGAACCCTGACGTCATGTATCGGGCCATGAACATCTGCCTGGCCGCAGACATCTGCGAACAATTGAAGCGGAACCTGAAGTTTGATCTGCGCAAGGCTGAGTTTGTCGGCGATCCCGAAGCCAATCGGATGCGATCCCGCGCGATGCGTGCCCCCTACACGATCTAATCGAACACAATCCGCGCTTCTTTGGCGGATGTGTTGTTTCGGTTGATTGGCTCTCGGTGCGTCCGGCCTGGTTTCTCATAATACAAGTCCCTCCTGCCTTTTCATGTCTTCTCTTGGAAATAAGTATGAAGCCCCCTGACGACCACGCTGTAGGGGCAACCCTGTGTGGTTGCCCTGGGCGGGCACATAGGCCCGCCCCTACAAAAGAGGCTGCGACGCGTTTTTAATCCATTCTATTGGGTGGCAGCCTCATCCCGATTGCCGCTATCGGGATGGGGATGGCTCTTTCAGAGCGTAGGGTGGGCAAATTTCGTTTCGTCGTTACGTGTACCTGACGGGATTGCCTACGCAGTTTAGACGGACGGCAATAATCCGATATTGAGGGCCTACTACACACGGCTGATTCGCCACGGCAAATGCAAGATGGTCGCTCTCGTGGCCGTAATGAGAAAGCTCATCTGCATCCTCAATACCATGATTAAAAACAATCAACTATGGAACCCCAATTTAATAAAATCACTTGACCGTTAAGACAGTCGCTACACAACTGACCGAATCTTGGGAAAACCGCGTTTGTGAATCGGGGCGACAGGACTTGAACCTGCGACCTGCCCCAGGGGCCGCGCTATCCATAATGGCCCTTGTCCTCAGCGGACATCCCAGCCAGCACTCTTTTCTCACGGGAGCCAGCATGAGATTTCAGGAAACGTTCCCGCTGAACGTCCGCACTGCTAATCGTACTGACCTACGCTCTTCTGATTAAAGCCAAGCACACAAGCGATAGTTGTCATTAGTCCTAAACGAAACCCGAAAATGCCTGAACCACCCAAGCGCACCTGCGTCACAAGTCACATATTACGCATTGAGGGATATACCTGTGGAAAGTCATGCATCCGTGTGGATTCCTACGTCACCATTCGCGCGAAATGCAAAGATCATGTGACAGAAAAGACATCTTCCCATAGACTCCAACCGCTACTGCATGTTGCTCATAAGATGGGAGTTCTCTCCCATGAGTGTATTTGTGAAAGATCCCTGTATTCTCGAGTCGGCCCCAACGATACAGCCGACCAACTTGCAGTTCTTCAGAATACAACCGGAATACACGATGGATTCTTGAATTTCGCTTCCTTCAACATGGCAATCTTCGCCCACATACACAAAAGGCCCAATTCGCCCAGGCCCTTCTATCATACTCTTGGATACGACGGGACCTTCAAATAAAACATTCCCAGTTGTCATACGGGATTGCCCACTTTCTGGAAGGTGGGAGAGCAGGTTCTCTTGGGCCGCCAGCAATCCTTCCCTTGTGCCTGTATCAAACCATGGTTTTGTGAATAGAAAGGAACGAATTCTGTTTTTCCTGTTGAATAGCCAGTGTATGAAGGAGCCAAGAGCATCAGCCCGGTTCTCCTCCAGGTATTTATTCGCGAGTTTGAGCGTTTCCCTGTTGAAACAATAGCACGCGGCCGCTCTGATAAACGCATATCCGCCAGTCGGCTTTTCCGTGAAATCCTCAAGATCTCCGGATTCAGTAAGCTTTGGAACACCAACGAGTGATACGTCCACAGACGTGTCGAGCTGCTGACTAGCGATACAAGGTTGGCCTTCACCGCTCAGATAGAATTCGCGGAACTCATTTAGGTCAAAGCCAAAGTAATTATCTCCTCCAACGACAAGAAAGTTATCGTTTACCGAGAGCCGTGCATCCTCACTCGCGATGATTTCTGCAAGTTTCGTCACAGGCCCCTTAGGTATCCCTCTCACTACCGAATGTTCACAGATTACAGGCTTGCCTTGCGCAAAAGCAGACTCTGTCAGTTCCGTTTCCTCATCAAAGTACTTCTTTTGGTCACTATCAATGGCGACAGTTATGCTCGAAATGTCTTTAACACGGCTAATGTTATCGAGTAAGTAGCCTATCACCGGTCTTCCGACGAGTGGCAGCAGCACCTTCGGACAAGTCTCAGTAAGGGGCCACAACCTCTCACCGCGTCCGCCCGCGAGAATGATGACGTTCATCGTCGTACCTCCATTATTTCAAGCACCTTCGCGCATTTGCGCCTCGAACTCCTCACTCATAGGCAGAAACACAGAAAGACAAACTTGAGTCAAATGAATCGGGGCGACAGGACTTGAACCTGCGACCTCTTGCACCCCATGCAAGCGCGCTAGCCAAACTGCGCCACGCCCCGATGAATTATCAGTATTGTAGCGCAAAGATAACTTCCTAACAAACAAATTTTCCTTTCTGAGAACCTAAAACAGAGGTTTTCATAAAATTGGGAAGAAAATCTATGGATTTTTGCAAATATTCCAAAAACCTCTTGACAAAGTTAGTCGTAACTAACTATATTAGGTGCAACAAAGACATGAAAGGACGAAATTGTGGTAGCAGAACAGAATGCCGATTTAAGCGCGTCTCTGGAAGATTATCTCGAGGCGATTTTCAATCTCGCCCGTGAATCTAACATCGCCCGCAGCAAGGACATAGCACAATTGCTCGGCGTTTCCAGGGCTTCGGTTACCGGCGCGCTGCGGGTCTTGAAGAAAAAGGGGCTGGCCAACTACAAGCCCTACGACTATGTGACGCTCACGGAGGCTGGACGAACTGCAGCCGAGGAGATCGCACAAAAGCACAAGATTCTTAAGTCCTTTTTTGTCAATGTTTTAGGCGTAGAGCCTGAAGTCGCTCAGCCCGCCGCTTGCCGGACGGAGCACGCGCTGGGGCCGGGGATCATCGGCAGGCTGATGTGTTTTATAGAGTTCGTGACTCACAGAGGCCAGGACGGCTGCGATCTGGCCGACGAGTTCCAGCAATTCTGCCAAACCAGAAACCAGCAGTGAAGGACACAGGCACATGAGGGAGCAACAAGTGGAACAGAAAAACGTCAAGCCGCTATCCGCAGTTCGGGCGGGCGAAAAAGTCAGATTGGCCTCTATCGAAGCCGGACGCGACCTGAACAGCCGGCTTATTTCGATGGGCCTCGTGCCCAACGTCGAAATCACAGTCGTCAGCAATAATCACCCCGGGCCGTTCATGATTTGTGTCAAAGGCTCCAAAATGATGTTAGGCCGGGGGATGGCTCATAAGATTATGGTCCGTACTCACGATGTTCAAAAAGCTCACAGTCACCTTAGCGGGCAATCCCAATAGCGGAAAAACCACTATCTTCAACCTCCTGACCGGTGCGCACCAGCACGTGGGCAACTATCCCGGCGTCACAGTCGAAAAGAAGGAAGGACTCTGTAAGTATCAGGACTACGAAATAACCGTGGTGGATCTGCCGGGAACGTACAGCCTGACGGCGTTTTCGATTGAAGAGCTTGTGGCCCGCAACTTCATCGTTCAGGAGCACCCCGACATCGTAGTGGACATCATCGATGCCTCCAGCATCGAGCGGAATCTCTACCTGGCGACGCAGCTTATCGAAATGAACATCCCTTTGGTCCTGGCGTTCAACATGTCCGACGTCGCCGAGCAAAAAGGTCTGCTGTTCAACATCGAGCAGTTGTCCAGTCTGCTGGAAGCCAGGATCGTCCCTATGGTCGGTCATAAGGGCAAAGGCAGAAAGGAGTTGCTCGATGCAATCGTCGAGACGGCGCGCGAGGGCAACAAGCAGCGCACTCACCAAATCTGCTACGGCGAGGAAATCGAGCAGGAGCTGGCCCTGATCGCGACCATCCTCACCGAAAAAGAGCCGGAGCTTGCCGAAAAGTACGGCGCACGATGGCTTGCGATCAAACTGTTAGAGCAGGACGACGAGCTGACTTTACGCGTGCAGAACCGAGACGTTCTGGCCGCTGTCACGGCCAGCATCGCCCATCTGAAGGACATCTTCGGCGACGGACCCGAGACCGTCATGGCCGACCGCCGGTACGGATTCATCTCGGGAGCGTGCCAGGAAACAATCCGTACGACCGTCGAATTGCGCCACGGCTACAGTGACATGATCGACGCCATAATGACAAATCGCATACTGGGACTGCCCATTTTTCTGATATTGATGTATCTGGTCTTCTTTCTGACCTTCAAGATTGGCAAGTACCCGATGGGCTGGCTCGAATGGTTCTTTGAATGGTCGGGACAAACCATCGCAGGCTTCTGGCCGCCCGGCAGCGAAAGCTGGCTCAAGTCGCTCCTGGTGGATGGCGTGATCGGCGGGGTAGGGGGGGTGATTGTCTTTCTGCCCAATATCCTGCTGCTGTTCTCGGCCATTGCGCTTCTCGAAGATACCGGCTACATGGCTCGTGCGGCCTTTATCATGGATCGCGTCATGCACAAGATCGGCCTGCACGGCAAGAGTTTCATCCCGATGCTGGTCGGCTTCGGCTGCTCCGTGCCAGCCATCATGGCCACGCGGATTCTCGAAAACCGCCGAAACAGGATCACGACCATTATGGTTATCCCGCTGATGAGCTGCGGTGCGAGGCTGACGATTTACGCGCTGATCATCCCGGCCTTCTTCCCCGAAAGACTGTACGGACCGATGATGTGGCTCATCTATCTGATCGGCATCGTTCTGGCCATCATTTGCATCAAGGCCCTGCGATTGACCGTGCTCAAAGGCGAGAGTACCCCCTTCGTGATGGAGCTGCCGCCCTATCGCATGCCCACGCTCAAATCCATCTCGATCCATACATGGCAGCGAGGCTGGATGTACCTTCGAAAGGCCGGCACGATTATTCTGGCCATATCCATTCTGCTGTGGCTCGCCAGCAGTTTCCCGAAGCCGGACCGCGAGTCGCTGAAAGACTTGAGCCCTGAGCAGGCGCAGCAGAAACGACTGGAGTATTCGCTCGTGGGCCGTTTCGGACGGGTAATCGAGCCTGCCCTGCGGCCGCTCGGCTTCGACTGGAAGATTGGGACGGCCCTGATCGGCGCGACCGCCGCCAAAGAAGTCTTTGTCTCGCAATTGGCTATCGTCTATGCCGTCGGCAGCGGGAACGAAGGAACAACGACGCTGCGACAGCGGCTGCGGGCCAATTATACGCCGCTCACCGGTTTCTGTATCATGCTGTTTTGCCTGATTTACGCCCCGTGCATCGCGACGATTGCCATGACCCGGCAGGAAACGAACTCCTGGGGCTGGGCCATATTCCAATTCTTAGGCTTGACCGTTCTGGCCTATATCATCACGCTTTTTGCCTATCAAATCGGCAGCCGCATTATGGGGTAGTTTTGTGTCTCGTGAAGCGTAAAGCAAACCACACGCTATACGCGCTTGCCGTATTCTGTGTCCCGTTTTCTGTATTCTACCTTACGTGTTTCTCGGCCGGGGCCGGGCCGAACGCACAAGCAGACAGAAAACCCAGATGATAAACAGAGGAATCAAAATCGGCAGCAGGAAGGGGAACGCCACCACCGCCAGCACCAACCCGACCAGGGCGAGAACACCCAGCAGCAGAAGGGCCGCGCCTGCAAATACAAACGCCAGAAGAATCGCCACGCAAAACAGCGTAACCGCCGCCACGATCAGCCCCCAGACGCCGACGATTGTATCGAACGGCCCTGTGATTTCCTGGCCGTTGATACGAATCGAAATCACGTCCCCCGGCCCGAATATCTGCCAGGCCAAAAGTCCTATCATCGCCAAAGCTAAAACAATCGCCAGTTTTCTGATCATGACCGATCCTTTCTTCCTTTCGCTCGCACAGGGTTGAACATAGAGCCAAATCTCGTGTATCTTCCGTGAATCCTATATCAAATCCCGAGAAAGTCAAGCAGAACCTTCTACTCCGTCTCGAACAGGCATCGCACGAAGATTTCGGATTTGGAATGACGCCCAGCGGTTTGGATTTGACATGGTCTGTATGAAGAATTACACTGATTGTTATGGACAAGCAGGAAATCAAAAAGACGTTGTTGAAAGCAGTGCAGCATAGTCCTCATTTTGAGGCCATCAAGTCTGTTGCCATCTTCGGCTCGCACGTAGCTGGCACACCGAGGCAAAACAGCGATATCGATGTGCTGATCGATTTTGAGCCCACCGCAATCGTCGGCTTTTTCGCTCTGTCCGATATCAAGGATGGCTTCGAATCCTTCCTCAAAAGGTCGGTGGACCTGCTGACGCCTCAAGCCATCAGCAAATACTTCAGGGATGAAGTTCTCGCCCAGGCAGAGATGGTTTATGAAAAACGATAGTACGTATCTGACGCATATCCGGGAAGCCATCGAAACCATTCAAGACTACCTTGAAGGGATCTCATACGAGCAGTTTAAATCCGACAAAATGATTACGGACGCTGTTGTAAGAGAGCTTGAGATCATCGGTGAAGCCTCAAACAATTTAAGCGCGGATTTTCGCGGCCAGCATCCAGATATGTTCTGGCGCCGAATGAAAGACATGCGGAATTTCCTGATCCATGAATACTTTGGCGTGAATACGAAAGTCGTCTGGGATACCTGCAAAAACGACCTGCCTTCACTCAAAGGTTTCATTGCGGGCATTCTGGACAAATAGTTGCCAAGCCAGCGGAGGCGAGGGTAAGATATAAGTCCGGCTGAAGATGGAACTTCATCTGAACAGGCAACGCCGTACGAAAGTGTATAACCAGACTATTATTGATTACGCAGATTGTACGCGGGGGCCAAATATGGGAACTAATAAGGGAAAGAAGGGCGCGCCTCGCAACGGTGATTTGCATACGCAAGACGAGCTAAAAGAGTATCAGGCAAGATTTCAGGTCCTTTTCGACCACGTCTGCAGCGGTGTGGCGATCTACGAAGCGCGAAACGGCGGCGAAGATTTCGTCTTTGTCGATTTCAATCCGGCCGCCGAGCAGATCGAACACATTAAGAGCCTATCCCAGTAGGCGTGGTTTTGCCGATAACTCCTGAGGCACGTTGGTGTGCCGCAGGAGATCACGGATGACCAGAAAACGCAAGACCCAACGCAAGATGGCGTATAAAGACAAATG
>Ga0315295_10000069_pt1 | contig 83951 bp, 108 predicted proteins | sample YL17G14_0_MG_FD_204453 | JGI IMG/M metagenome (GOLD analysis project Ga0315295, IMG submission 204453) | Sediment microbial communities from Yellowstone Lake, YNP, Wyoming, USA - YL17G14_0 | ecosystem: Environmental > Aquatic > Freshwater > Lake > Sediment | place: USA: Wyoming | collected... | reverse complement strand
GTCTTCCTCCTCCGTCAGTCCGATGACCTGGCAATACACGCCCTTCTTCGCAAGGCCTCCGACATAGACCTCTAGCAGGTCCTTGGTCGTGACGACCCCTATCGGCTTCTTGTCCTCGATAACGACTATTCCCGACAGCTTGTTCTCGGCCATGAGAATCGCGATGTCGCTCAGCGACGTCTTCCGCGTGGCGGTCACGGGCTGGTCGTTCATTATCGTCGAGACGGGTATGGCATTTATCTTTTCCATCTCAGCCGCCATAGAGTACCATCCCATCTTCTCCTTCGGGTGCTTGAAGGCCTTCAGCATGTCGTGAGTAGCCACTATGCCCACAAGTTCCCCGGATGCGCTAACGACTGGCAGCCGCGAGATGTTGTGCTCCCTCATTATCGTCCTTGCCTTTCCTATGTCGTCGTCGGCCGTTACCGTCCTCGCCTCGGACATTATGTTCTCTGCGTTCGCCTGCCTGAACGTCTTCATCTTGGCGGCTTCCTCGACGATGTCATAGACAGAAACGATTCCGACTATCCCGCCGTCCTCGACTACCGGAACGGCGCGCACTCCTGTGTTGAATATGAGCTTTGCAGCATCCTCTATGCTGGTCTGCGGACCGACCGTGGGCGGCTTGAAGTCCATGAGGCTCTTGACCTTCTGGACAGATGGGTCGGATATCCCGCCGCGGGCTATGATGTTCTTGTACCTCAGAAGCCCGAGCAGCTTGTGGTCCTTTATCACAGGGACCTCGTGCACGTGCTCCTCCTCCATGAGCGAGATGAACTTCGTCAACGTGTCCTCGGGATCCAGAGAAAAAACGACCTTTGACATTATGTCTTCAACGGGCATGAAATCTCTTTGGGAGCAGAACTATTTATACATTACTGAGCGCAGGTTCAGAGTTTTTTCGCGGAAATTATGTGGAAAATGCTGCCGCTCTGCGCGCCGGTTATCACGAAGCCCGCTTCGGCGAGCATCCTTTTCATGTCTTTCATGCTGAACTGCTCGGAAACCGCTCCGTCCTTGAACTGGACCATTCCCTTCAGCTCGTCAAGTATTTTATAATCTAATTTTATTTTGTCATACATCTGCGTGCGGGAATCAAACGCGTCCTCGCTGTAGACGCTGAGAATGAATTTTCCGCCGTCCTTGAGTATTCTTCTGATTTCCGAGAGAACCCGTTGTTTCGTCTCTCCGAAGTTGCAGAACGTTAGTCCTATGAACACGACGTCGAACGTCCGGTCCTTGAAGCCCGTCCCTTCCGCGTCTTCCAATATTACTTCTGCGTTCTTCACGTCCTTCATGTTTTCATTGAACGCCTTTATGGCGTTCTTGTCGTTGTCGATGCCTATGAAGCTCTTGACGAGCCGCGAGACCGGCTTCATGCTCCTTCCGTCGCCGCATCCTATGTCCAGTACGACCATGCCCTTGGAGAGAGCCGCCTTCAGATAGCTTTCTTCAGCTTGAAAATATTCTCGGAACTCCTCGTTAGGGTTATTGACTATGTCCACCCAGAGCCCCACGGTTTTGGATTCCATAGTATCACGGCTTGAAGAACTCCACCTGGTAGTATCCGACCTTGCCTCCGCTGACGACCGCCCACAGCATGTTCGCGCGTATGTTGTGCGCAAGGCGGACGGCCCGAGACAGTTCCGGGAACGAGAATGACATACCTTCCGGAACGGTGAACACTATCCACTTCGTGTGCTCCTTCGTGTCCTTTGGCCCGCGTTTGAGCGGCTTTACGCCCTTCGCGTAGACGCGGAAGTCGCAGCCGAACTTGAAGCCGGTCCTGACAGGCAGATCGCGCCCGCGCAGGTCCCGGTAGACGACGTAGCGGAATCCGAACCTCGGGTCCTTCTCGGAGCAGTACGCGTGGAACTTCTCGAAGTCGTAGCCTTCGACCTTTATTGCCTTCTTCTCGATCAGCAGGCACGCCTCGATGAGCGACAGTTCCAGCCGGTCCTCGAGCAGCTTTCCTGCCTGCTCCTTCTCGAAGAGCTCCTTGCCTTTCTCAGCGTCCCATACCATCACTCTGTCCTCGAGCAGTTTTGCGTTCATGGTTCCACCGAATTGATTATGTAGAAGGTGACGTCCGTATCGTTGTCGACGACGGCCCAGATGGCGACAGCGCGTATGTTCTTCGCGAGCTCGATGGCGTTCCCGAGCCTCTCAAAAACGCACGGATAGTCCTCCGCCTCCGCGAAAATTATCCACTTGACCTTGCCCGGCTTCTCTGCGTTCGCGCCGCGCTCATACACGCGGAAGTCGCATCCCTTGAAGCCTTCCCTTATCGGGAGCCCCCGTTCGCGGAGGTCCTTGTAGACGGCGTAGCGTGCGATGAAGTGCGGGTCCTTCTCAGAACAGTGTTGTAAGAACTTCTCAAGGTCCGTGCCGGAAATCCCTATCTTGCCGCGCTCTAGAAGGAAAGCTGCCTCTACGAGGCTCAGGACGAGCCGTTCCCCTTCCTGATTTCCGTACCATCCTGACTCATATATCTCTTTTGCCTGGTCAATTGGCAGAGATACTGAGCCGCCGCTCAGTTCACCTATCATCAATAATCTATCAGAATGCCAAGCCTTATAAAACTACTCGAGCTTGAAGCCCTTCGACGATGCCTTGATCTTGCACGAGTTGCAGAATTCGAGCTTCTTGGAGTCGACGTCTGCCACGCTCGGCGAATAGCACATCACGCAGAAGGGGTGCGGGCAGTGGTTGAGCCCTATGTGGTGGCCGAGCTCGTGGACCGCTTCTTTGGCCACGCGATCTGAAAGCACGTTCAGGCTCGGCGTCTTGCCGTAGAACTCCGGCTTCAGCCGCGCTATCGAGACGATGGAGCAGTTCTTTTCCGGGTTCTCGATGCCGAAGACGAACGTGAGGCCCTGGTAAAAGATGTCCGCATCGGTTATGAAGAGCGTCGGCACGCTCTTGTCTATGAACGTGGCGACCTGCTCCCCGCAGAGCGCGTCTATCATCTTGCCTGCGTCGTACTGCTTCCTCCATACGTTCCATGCGCCGGCAGAAACCGCCATGGCGTCGAATATCTTTACGTTCGCCCTGAAGATGGATTTCAGCACATCGGGCAGCTTGTCGAGAATCTGCTTGGGAGGATTTCCTATAGGAACTATGCGGATGAACATGATAATAATTGGGACAACAAGTTAAAAAAGACCTACAGTGATTAAGGGAAATACGCCTTCCCGATTTCTGTTATGTTGAAGGTCATGTCCTGCAGCGGGCCGTAGGGCTTGCTCCCCCTTACCAGCCCTTTCTTGAGCAGTATGCCGAGCGCGCTGTAAGGCACCCTCTGCCCGATGGCATCGCCGATATTATGGTAGTCTATCCCTTCGTCGTTTGCGTTGTACACCGCGTTAAGGATCATGAACTGCGCTTCTGTGAGCCTGTCCGTTCCTACGCGGGACTTTGCCATGGAGAACCCTTGATAATAAAGAGATTTAAAATGGTGGGGCAGGTGTGATTTGAACACACGACAGCTACCTCTTCAGGGTAGCGCTCTCCCGGTCTGAGCATGCAGTCCTCTCAAAAAGGATTACTGCCCCGGCTTACCTGCCGGCCCCATGAGATTAATGGATTTCATTAATTTAAATTGCTTCCTTTTGTCATCAAAACCTATTTGTGGCATGCTAGATATGATGGAATTGCTTTGCCCAGCAGCTTCACTCGGTCGGAAGGCGGGACTGTACGCCCTTCCTTTTTTTGTTAACCATCCCTATTTCAAATCCCAAGAAGGTTGCGAGTTCCTTCCTGTCCTTGGCCAGAACGTCCTTGTCGCCTTCATTGCGCTGGAACGCGGCAATGGCGGATTTGCACCCCGTGCACATCTCATGTTTCTGGTTGACCATGAAGTAGGCGCAGTTGCCGACGCAGTCATCATCGCAGCTTTTCATGGTGGTAAAGTCGATCCCTATAAAGGTATGAACGAGTTCGTGTTCCGTTGTTGCAACCGCCTCTTCGGTGTTCGGCGTCTCGCCTGCTTTTAAGCATATGCCGATGAACGGATAATATCCGAGCCCCAACCCCAGCGTCGACGGGTATTTGCTGGCAAGCGCAGCAAGGTTGGAACGCCTTTCTTCGTCGCACAGTATTTCGTATGTCTCCTCCGTAGTTTTTCCTGCCTCGAGGAGCAGTCCATCAAGCCCGGTGTCGTGTTCTTTCTCCTCGCGCTTTGACACCTCGTCGTCTATCACATACATCAGCAGCCGGTCGCCGCGGACGGAGATGCGCTTTTTCAGCGTGTCCTTGAACGACCGAAGTATCGCTGCCTTCTTGTCGTCGTATCCCCCGTTCAGCTCGAGCATCGGAAGCTTCCGTGTCCTGTCGAAGCAGAAGTCCTTGACTATCTTAGGCGACACCTCTGAGAAGTCGAACCTCCCGCCCGCAGATTGGAGGTACAGCGTTGGCATGCATACTATTGCAGGCAAAAGCTTAAATGCGCTTTCAGTCGATGAAGTCCTTTTTGTGTATCTTTTCAGGCAGGTACTTGTCGGATACGAACGTTATGCCCTTGGCCACCAGGGCGTCGAGCTCGACCTTGCCTCCCATCTTCTCCATCATGTCGAACTGGCGCTGCCATGCCTTGCTGTTCGTGAACCATTCATATTTCTTCAGCTGCTTGAGCCTGCTCTTGTCCGTTTCCTGGAACCTTATGATGTGCTTCTTGAGTTCACATCTCTCGACGTCGTCTGCAGTCAATCCGATGAGCTTTGCGTTCGGTACGGCGAGCTCTCCTGACAGGTTCGCAAGGCTTATCGATCCGAACTTGAGCACGGAGTAGATGTAGAACCCCCACGGGTCGAAGTCGACTAGAACATACACCGGCAGTTTCAGCTCCGTGTTCATCCGCTGCAACAACCGACGTATCCCGCGCGTTGCCTGGCCCTGCGACGCGATTATGACGCAGTTGAGCTTCTCCCACACGCGGTCCTCATGAAGGCGCTCCCACATTGCCGCCTTTTCCATGTAGATTATGAACTTCGCGTCGACCTTCTTGAACTCTATCTCCTCGGTGTTCGAAGGTATGGACCAGCCTCCGCTTCCGAGCTTGGACCAGTCTATGATGTCTCCCTTGTCCTTGATGACGATCTTTCCGGCAGCTGCCCCGTTCTTGTTGGCGTTTATGTGCAGCTGTTCGCGCGAGCATCCGGTTACGAGTTCCAAGTCTTCGAGTGCCTCGTTCGATTCTTCCTGCTCGTCCACGATGTCTATGTTCGTCCCTGGAAGCGTGCGCCTCATCTTGTAGAACGTCTGCCTCAGGCTGATGTGCTTGTTCTCCTCCAGGAGTTCTTTGGCCTGCGCGGCGACCTCGAGCGTCTGCACGAACTTCCTTATGTGGGCCACGTTGAACAGGAACCGTTTCGATATCTTGTTGCCCATGACTATCAGTTTCTTCTTCGGATCGAAGCTGACGTTCGAGAGCGCGCGGATGGGTATGTCTAGCTGCGGGTTCTGCCCCGCTTTGGCGCTCTTCACTACGCCCATTCCTACTTCCTTAAGATTGTCCTTCGGGTTTGTCTGCTTCATTATCTTCACCTTCTATTCTGCCTTTCTTCATTATGATTTCCAGGTTCTTGATTATTTCGCCCTTGTCTACCCCCGTCAACAAGGCGACCGCGTGCGCCGCCTCAGGCAGGTACTTCTCGAACAGGCTGTGCCTCTTCTGCGCATCCTGCGCCTTGCGCTTTCCGCTGAGATAGTGAGACAATTTCCTTCCGCATTCCTGAAGCGCCAGTCTCATCTCCTTCACGATGTCCGGATAGGGATCGATCGCTTCCTTGCTCTCGGACGTGTACGGTATCCAGACAGATGACATGTGGACGGCGATTACTATCGGTCCTGCGGGCATGGTCCCGCTCTTTTCAATATGATATGATTTCCAGTCTATCTTCTGCGCCGCCTTCGTCACGGCGCACGATGACGCCTGATACAGCAGTGGCACGCGGTTCGCAAAGCGGAGTATGGTCGCCGGGCCGTTCGGGTCGAGTTCCCCGCCGTAAAGTATTGCGGCTTCTATCTTGAACGGCATGCCTCGGTAGACGGACGGCGGACGCGACACGGTCGCTATGAAGTCCGCCTTGAACTCCTTCCTGAGGCCTTCCTCGAGGCTCTTCTCGCCTATGGGGCTGAGGCAGTCCATCGGGGGCTTCATGAAGTCCGTGGTCTGTATCGCCTTCCAGAGCTTGTCGACCTCCACGTGCGTTATGTCCTTCGGGGCTATTGTCGGCTTGAGTCCCGCTTTCTTCAGCAGGTTCTTCGCCGTCTCAGGTCCGATCCTGCAGAAGTCCCCGGTCAGGAATCCGACGATGTTCCTGGTCTTGGTGAACTTAGCCATCCTCTCGAGCACGCCTATCTCTACGCCGAGCGGGTGCGGCTTGATGTTGACCGCAGCCGGCGGAAGCTCGTTCACGACGCGCGGGTAGATCTTCTTTTCTCCCTCCGGATTCGTATAGACTATCTTCGCGAACGGGTTTATTGCGGCCGTCTGGCGCAGGTATTCCTCGATGGAATGGTACCGCTGCATGTACTTGCCCTCTATTTCCATCTCTATCCTCACGCCGTGGTCGCTGAAGCCGTCCGCTCTCTTCTCCTCCTTGACTATTTCCGGTGCGTTCTTTGCAGTGTCTATCCTGAGCTTGAAAACATAAACGGGCTTTCCGGCCCCGGTCCTTGATGTTATCGTGACGGGCTTGCCGGTTGTCAGCTGCGAATAAAGCACGGCTGCGCTGATGCCGACTCCCTGCTGGCCGCGGCTTTGTCGTAGCTTGTAGAACTTCGAGCCGTAGAGCAGCTTCGCGAATATGTTCGGTATCTGCTCCTTCACTATTCCCGGTCCGTTGTCCTCGACCATGATGTTGAACTTATCGGCAGGGACCCTGCCCACCTTCAGCTGCCTCCTGTTGCCGCTGATGGCTATATCGGTCTCGCTTTCTATGACCGTTTCCTTTATGCGGTACTGCTTGTCTTCCACGGCGAAGACGAAGTCGCGGCCGTTCTTGCGTTCTTTGGTCTCGACGAGCTTTCCGGGCTTGTCGTCCAGCATGAGCGATATCTTCCTTCCGTCGAACGTGACCTCCCCGACGCCGTGGCCCTCCTCGTCCGTCAGGCTGTAGACCATCCTCGGCTCGTTGATGACAATCTGTATTTCAGGAAGTATCCTGGCCTCCTCGCACGCGTCCAGCGAGTTGTCAACGGCTTCTCGTACGACGGTAAGGAGCGCCTTTGCAGGATTGTCAAAACCTAGGAGATGGCGGTTCTTCTCGAAGAACTCCGCTACCGATATCTCCCTCTGTTCTGAAGCCATCTGCTCAGCAGTCTTGCCTGCCATGAAAAATCATCCTCTTATTTTCTCAAGGAAGCTGTAGACGCTCCTGTGCATCGCCCCGTTGATGAGCATGTCCACCGCCACCCTCGCATTTTTTATCTGTTCCCAGGTGCCTATTAAGCTTATCGTTCTCCCGTAGACCGATACCGCCGCTTTGGTGCACTCCTCGATGATCTCGCGCGTCTTCCCGCCGGCCCCTATTATCCTGGATTTTATCGCGCTCGACCTGCTTTCGCCGTATCCTTTGAGGTCGATCGTTTCGAGCATCACGTCGTCGCTCATGAGCCGGTACGCCCTGACGGGCGAAAATCCCCGTCCTATGGCCTTGACCACGTTCTTTGCCTGGAAGAGCTCGAGCCCCTCGCCGTCTATCAGCACGGCGTTCTCCTCGAGGGAGACCGTCACGTTCAGGCTCTCCTTGAGCTTGTCAGTTACGGACTTGTTTATGATTTTAATCCTGTCTTCTGGTATCAGAACCGTTTCAATCATGCAATCGCCTACAATTCCTTTCCCGTCACTTTCTTATATACTTCGTTCTCGTCCGTGACGATACCTCGGTTCCTGAAGAAGTTGCACACGTTCTTCACGTCGCGCCGCACCATGCCGTCGGACTGCGGGTGCTCAAGAAGGACCGCCTGCGAGAAGTCTATGAAGACGGGCTCGTTCCCGACCATGAGTATGTTGTACTCGGACAGGTCGCCGTGGACGAGGTCCGCCTTGTGCAGCTTCCTCATGTAGTCGACGACCTTCGCGAAAGTCCGCTCACGGTTGACGAGGCCCACGTCCTTTATCCTCGGCGCAGGCGCGTCCTTGCCTATGAACTCCATGACAAGCACGTTCTCCAAAACCGCGAGTGGCTCCGGGCAACGCACGCCGGCCCGCGCGGCGCGCTGCAGGTTCTTGAACTCCTTCTGGCACCACGCGAACACGAGGCTGCGGTGGTCGCGCTTGATGCGCTTGAACCTCGGGTCGCCGAGGATGTACGGCTGCATCTTGGTGAAGTTGGCCGCGCCTATGGCGAACACCTTTATGGCCACCTTCCTGGCGCCCTTCCTGCCAGAGAGTATGAGGCTCTCCTTGCCTTCCTTGATTATGCTGTTTATCTCCGTGATCTGCCCCTTGCTGAGCAGCTTGTAGAGCGCGTATATGGTCGTGTCGTCGAACACCCCGCCCCATATCTTCCTTATCTGCTCCTTTTCCATCCGCATACTGTTATATTCCCGTCCGTAATATAAAAGGTTTCAAGCCTGCAGAACGGAAAACTTTAAGTAATTCGGTGAACGACAGTTATGCATGGCATTCAACGAACTGAACATCAAGAACAGGGGATACTCGGAAGGGCAGCAGGACGACGAGCCCGGACTCGATCCGAATTACAAGAAGCTCATAGAGGACAGGATAATGACACCGGAGATGCTGGCCAAGGCCATCGGGCGCTCACCGTACATCAAGGACACGAGCTACGACATAAGCGATGAGCGGGCAGGTGAGATAGCCATCGCGGTCTCGAACTTCTTCGGTTACAGTGACATGATCATAGACAACAGCATAGAGTCGGATGAGAGGTCGATGTTCTACATCCTCGAGGACGCAAAGATACTCACCACGGACCGCGAGGAGGTGACGATGTTCGACGGCAGGGAGTGGAGGATACATCGGTTCCTGTTCGACTGGGCGAATATCAGGGCAATACTGACGGACAAGAAGAAGGCCCCTGAAGCGAACGCCGAGTTCTACGAGGACTTCTTCAAGAACAACGAGCTAGCGCATTAGCATCGGCAGCTTCTTTATCAGCCGTTTCGGTCTGCTGAGCATGAACAATAGGTGGGATATGTCCAGCATCGGGAACCCGCTCTCGAAGCGCGGCTCCATGAGCATGTACTTGTAGTTCTTGTGCGGCCTGAACTTCTTCCTTATTTCTTCCAGGTTCTTGAAGCCGTTGTTGAGCACCGTCGCCTCCCTGCTGCCGAGCTTCGCGTCCGCGCACATCTCCAGATAAGGCACCTTCTCGAAGCCGCATATCTTGGATGCGAACAGGTCGAGGCACACGCTGTCCGTGCTCGCAAGCGCGATGCCCATCTCGATCGGCGTCCCGATGACCGGCCCGTTGCCTTCCATGCCGACGAACGCATCGAGAACCGCGAGGTCCGCCCTGCAGTTGCGTATGAGCTCGACTAGGTTCAGGTGCGTCGCACGGTTGCTCCTCGCCGCGTTCGTGGTTATCAGCCTGCGGTGCGGCATGTCGCCGTGGACCATCCACCGCTGAGCTGTCACGCACCCGAGCATGTTCTTGCTGCAGCCCGTGAACACGACCGCGTCGTGGGACTTCGGCAGCGCGAGCGATATGGTGTACGCCTTCTCTGGAAGGAGAGACAGCTTCACGCTGGCGTCCTTGCCCTTGGTCGTCTTGAAAATGATGTCCCGCGAGCCGATGTTCGACAGGTCCGTGAACTCGACTTTCGGATAGAGTGTCTTTATGTTTGAGTATGCGTTCACCTTTGACGAGAACGACAGCGAGCTGTCGCCGATGATTATGCGCTTGAACTTGCTGTCGAAGAACGAGACGACGGCCTCGAGCGCGTCCGGGTGCGTGGAGCAGAGCGGTATGCTCAGGTCGAGCGCGTTCACCTTTATGAACAGCGTGTCCTTGCCCTTGCGGACTATGCTCCCGTTCACGTCGGCCTCGAGCATCTTGAGCGCTTTGAGTATGTTATCCTTCCTGTCCGAGCCCTTTACGACCGCTATCTTGCTCATTATATCACAGAAGAAGATGTACGTCACTCTTTAATAATTACCTTGTCGCCGCTCTCGGGATTGGCCATCTTCCTGAACCTCTCTGCATTCTGTTTGTCGCCCAGTTTGGCATACAGCTTTGCCATGAGATTGTAGCACGTAAGGTCCTCCCCGTGGTTGTGGTTATCCGAGTCCGCTATCTCGTAGAGGTGCTTGATGGCTGCCGATACAATTTTAATTTTCTCCTCGGTATTGAAGATCGCCCTTGAGGCCCTGCTCATGCAGAACCTGGCAGCTTCCCTCGACATCTCTATGTCGCGGCCCTTGCTTATCGCATTCTCGTAGCATTCTATGGCCTTTAGGGTGTAGACCATGCTTTCGGAATATATCCTTGCCAGTCTGATATAGGCGTTGTAATTGGTCGGATCGTCCTCGACTTCGCTCTCTGCCTCAATTATCCTGTCTATGAATCCCGGTTTTGGTCCCGCCCATTCTTCAATCTCAAGAACCGACATAATGATATTAAGGACAGAAAAAGATTTAAGGCGTTCATTCTTCCCGTATTAAGTTACATGCCGCGTCGACCTCTACGAAGTGCGGGGCGCCCTTCCCGTAGGCGCTGCACTGGTTCGCAGGGTCGTTGTCAACGGCCGTCCGCGGCGAGTGCGCGATGTCGCATACCCATCCGTCTGCGACGTTCTCGGACAGGCACGGCCCGCTTGAAAGGTCGGCGCCCTCAGAGACCGCCTGTTCGCAGAGCTCCATGCACGACGCTTTCGCGGTCTCCTGTACGGTCCTGGGCCCGCCAGAAGGTTGCCCGATGCACCCGCTGGCTAAAGCTACAATTAAAAGAACTGCTGCAAGATGCCCCATAGGACCACTACTTGACTAGTCCCTTGAGGAGCATGAGCACGCCGATCAGCATCAGTGCAAGGCTCCAGTGGTATCCGAGGTAGACGATCAGTCCGAAGAGGACCAATCCCAGCCCGAACATCTTGTGCCCTTTGTGCTGGCAGCACATGCAGTTGCATGCTTCCATTTGCTTCTTCTTTGGCATACGAGCTATTTGCTTCGGCGCCTTTTAAATTAGCGCCCCGGCATTTCCGGGGCCCGACAGAATGGCAATTCACCCCCGTGAACATCTTGAAAAGAAGGTGTGCGGCGGAACTTAATCGGTTTTCGGTGCTGCAGAAAAGATTTTGCGAAGATTATGATCCAAAGGGACTGTTGGAAACTATCTCTTCCTCTTGTTGCAACTGCACCTTATCGAAAAGAGAGGCGCGTCAACTATCTTCCCGCAGACCGGGCAGATGTCCGCCTTTTTTGTTTTTTCGAACATATAACACATAAGGTCGAGCCCCTATTTATCCCTTCACCAGGCAGTTGCGCTGCTTTATTAGAAACCGCATCCAAACATGGCCATGGAAAAGGCGTCAATAAGGGCCGCAAGGGCGTCTGACCTTCCGGAGCTGAACAGGATGAACATCGCCATACACCAGTATCTGGCGAAGAAGGAGGGCGTGAAGTTCTCGAAGGGGGACCTGGGGCACGAGAGGATACGCACCGAGGACCTCAGGCGGACGAAGTACTACGTCGCAACGGCGTGCGGAAGCATCATAGGGCTGATCTCCTTCTCAAAGAAGACCAGGAACGACGAGTGGTTCGGCAGGTACGTGTACCTGGACGAGTTCTTCGTGGACGAGAGGTTCCGGGGCATCGGCCTCGGCACGAGGCTGTTCAAGGTCGCGCTGGCGTACGCGAGGAAGAAGAAGGCAAACATGCGCGTCGTCACCACGGCAAGGAACAGGAACACGATAAGGCTGTACAGGAAGTTCGGGTTCAGGGTGAAGAACGTCGAGATGCTCCTCACGACTTCGAAGTCCTGATTTATATTCTTCAGCGCGCCTATAGTTAGCATGATAAGCTTTGACAAGCTCATCGAGAACCACCTGCAGCGCGAGTCCAAGGCGAAGCAGGAGGGCCGTTACTACCCTTCTGAGATAGGGATGTGCATGCGCAAGATCTGGTACTCGTACAAGCAGCCCATACCGATCAAGATGGACATGATCAAGGTGTTCGAAGTGGGAAACATCCTCCACGCGTTCATAACCAACGTGATCAGGAGCGAGAAGAACCCGCACGTGGAATTAGAGGCCGAGGAGCTCCCGTTCAAGATACAGATGTCTGATTTCTGGATATCAGGCAGGATTGACGACGTGATGATAATCAAGGAGAACAACAAGCGCGTCCTCATTGAGGTCAAGTCCACGTCGGACCTCCGCTACGCGGACGAGGCGTCCGAGCACCACGTTCTCCAGCTCCAGCTGTACATGCACGCGATGAAGATATACGACGGCATGGTCCTCTACATCGAGAAGAACACGCTGAAGACCAAGTCGTTCACGATACCGTACGACGAGCGCATCGCCGCGGACGCTTTGAATCGCTTCGTCCAGCTGCACCGCTTCCTGATCAACAACGAGTTCCCGAAGCCCGAGTCGCGGCTCTCGAACGAGAAGAGCTGGATGTGCAGGAACTGCGAGTACAACGAACGCTGCTTCAAGGACACGCCTGAGATCTGATTTTTATGGTGAAATACCGTCCGCCGAAGTTCGTCTCTGAAAGGAGATATGACATCGGTCACTGCCCGAGCAAGGGAAAAGACGACTTCTGTGACGGAAAGCAGAACTATCCGCAGTGCACGGTTAAGTATGCACTTTTCGGCCTGATAGCTAACCAGAAGGGATGGAAGAACTATCAGCGAGTCGATGAAAGCAGCAAGCCGTGCCGAATCGATAAGGGTGCTACATATAGGTGCCCCGAGTATGTGGAATGGGCGATCCCGTGGAAAGGAAAAGAGGAGCGCATCGGCATAGTCGACGGCGGGCAGCTGAAAGGTTTCAAAAAGAAAGGCAGGGGGCCGTGCGTGTTCCAGACAATCAAGAGCACGAATACGGAGCTGCTGGATGTTATTGACGATTTGTTCGGCCTCGTTTCGAAGGGAAATGAGGATATAACCAAATATCTGGAAAAGAACCTGCACGCACCGAAGGACATAAGGAAAAGGGCCCTGAAAATGGCAACCCATTACAACAAGCCCAAATTCGAAGATTAGCCTCAGCCTTTAAATTGCGCCGCAGCAAATTATTCTCATGAGAAAGCCAGATTACAACCTTGTGATGGCGCTGCTTCTCGTGGCGGCCGTGTTTGGAATGGTGTTCGTCTCCGGCTGCATAGTGACGACCAAGGATACCTGGAACATAGGTCCGAACGGCTTGGAAAAGCAGACCCAGTACTGCATATTCGGGCATTGCGTGAATGGCTAGCCTATATTATATAGGGAGAAGTAGCTACTCCACATCGACCGTGCCCTTCATGAGAGCGTGGATGCTGCAGTGGTATGTGAAGATGCCCGCGGTCATGAAGACATGCTCGAAGGAGCCGCCTTTCGGCAGGCTTCCTGACGCGAAGGAGCCGTCATCCGCAGTTATGGTGTGCGCGGCGTCGTCGTTGTTCACCCATCTGACAGTGTCGCCGACGCTGACCGAGACCGAGTTCGGCCCGAACTGGTAGTTGCTTATCTGGACCGTTTTCGTCGCAGCAACTATCGGCCTTGTGATGGTTATTCTTCCGGACTCGTCCACCGCGACGGTGTCGTCGTTCGATATCTGCAGCCCGAGGCCCGTGCCGCCGTTCGCGTCCATGCCCAGCGTCTTGTCAGAGAGCTGGTGGCCGTCGTTCCTGTTAAGGTAGCCGTTGCTCAGGGTGAGCGCCGTCTCCTGCCATGTCTTGTAGTTGACGACAGGCGCGAACACTACCTTTGTGCCGGCCTCGTGGAGCGACTGCTCGGGCAGGAAGTCCAGAAGGACGTAGGACATGCCCTTCTCATCAACGGACACTTTTCCGGTGAGCGTGAAGGTGCTCGACGGCAGGACCGCCGCGGTCGTCTGCCCGTTCACGACGACGTCGACGCCGCCTATGGTCAGCCTCACCTGGTCGTACGAGCCCGGCGCCACGTTCACATCAGCAAGGAACCTTTGGACGCCTTTCAGGCTCAGCAGGTCGTAGTTCCTCGGCTGCAGCGATGCGGCGATCCATGCCCCGTTCTCCTGGTGGATCTCGACCTTTCCGATCGTTATCATCACGCCGGTGACACCGTCAAGGCTGTAGAACTTGTCAGTGATGCCGAAGACTATCTTGCCGGTCCCGGCAGGCATCGCGCTCAGGACGGTCGCGTCAGATATCGTTTCCGGTGTCTGCGTTGCCCCTTCCTTTGCAGGCGCAGCCTGCCCGACGCAGCCCGAAACTAGAATTATTGCCAAAACCAACAGCGCCAGTTTTCGCATGGATAAGCTATGGGATAAGTGGTATTTATGCCTTTTTGCCCAAAAATCCGAAAATAAGCCCTAAAAAGTTCGCTTTTTGACGTAAATCCCTTTATACAACGCCGTTGTACTTGTAAAGCTTTATATTAACCCGAGGGCAATACTCTGCGAGGACTTTTTATGAGATGCGATTTGTGCAGAGTCCAACTGAATGGCATAAACATAGGTTATGTCAAGATTCCCAGCAGGGGAATAACAGAAGGCGACAAGGTCTGCGAATGCAAGCGCTGCCACGCAAAGAGGCTCAGGACGAACAAGAAGCCAACGAGCCTGTGGGCAATCTAATTTTTCGGCAGCTCCCGCCCCCTGCGGGTCCTTTTTTATCTGCTCAGCTAGGCGGACAATAAAAAGAAAAAGAAACAATGCTTATCTCTTCATCAGCCTGTGCTTCTTGATGTAGACCCATATGGCCTTCGTCATCTTCGACGGCGGCAACGGCTTCTTTCCGATTATCGCTCCGAGCTTCTCGTCAGGAACGATCACTATCCCGCCGAACGGCTTCTTCTTCCCGCCGCTCTTATGAGCAACGTGGTGGGCCTTCCTTGATTTCTTCTTTCCAAAACTGAACATTTTCAATTCAACCTCCAGACCTTATTTGCCGAAGCCAGAATATAAGCTTACTTCGTGTCGTAGACCTTGATTATGTGCCATCCGAACTGCGTCTTGACCGGCTGCGATATCTCGCCCTTCTTCAGAGCGAACGCCGCAAGCTCGAACTCGCGGACCATCTTGCTGTGCCCGAACCATCCTAGGTCGCCGCCCTTCTTGCCCGACGGGCAGTTCGACTTGAGCATCGCGAGCTTCTGGAAGTCGTATCCCGAGCTGAGCTCCTTGAGGATGGTCTTCGCCTCCTCCTCGGTCTTGACGAGGATGTGCCCCGCATGTAAGTAATTCACCATGTTATCACCATCACTCGTATTTCAGGCCCTTGAGCATGCCCTTCTTGCTGAGCCACGTCGACTGGGTGCGCGTGTACCTCCATTGTATGTCTCCGCGCTCGTCCGTCTGCACGGTCCACGGCTCGACGATGACGATGTCTCCCTGCTTTACCCACACCTTCTTCCTCATCTTCCCGGGTATGCGGCAGAGCCTCTGCTTGCCGTCCGAACAGTCGACGCGCATCTTTCCAGCGCCGACAAGCTCGGTGACTAGTCCAAGAATCTCGTTCTCTTTCGGATATCGCAAACGTGCGATTTCTTCCTCCGGAGTGGGCTTTGCATAGACCATGAATGTTCTTGAGTCGCCAGACTTAAATAGGTTTGGTTCTTGCGAGGATGGTCAGCCGCCTAAGTATGTCCCCCTGCTTCTCCGTCACGTCCTCGAAGCTAGATTTCAGCTCGGCCCCGAGTTCCAATCTCATGCGCTTGGCGGCCGCTTTCACGGCGCTCTTGCTGCCGCACTTGAAGTTGACGCCGCCGCGGACCTCCTCAACGCGGAAGAAAGCCATGCTGTCCTTCCTGCCCACGTCTCGTAGTGCCTGCTCTGCGAACCGCACCGCCTCGTCGCTCCCGCGGACCTGCAGCGTTGCAACGTAGTAATGGGACAGCGCACGCCCGCACACGCCGCAGACCAGGCGGTTGAAGTGCACGGTCGCATACAGCTTGTCGTTCCCGTATGATACTTCGAACATCTGGTCCGCCTTCTTGTGCGGCACAGGACCTTTGTCCACGATGCTCACGTCGGCCTTGAGCCTCTTTGAAAAGAATTTCGTCCAGTTGATGTCCTGCCAGCGGCCGTTCAGGAGCGCGCGCCTGCACTTGCTGCACTGCGTGACCGTTATCTTCTCGGCGGCCGTCTTCTGCCGCTTTTTCGAGAAGCATGGCTCGCACATCCCTTCGCGCAGTTCGCCCTGGCTGCCGCACTCGTAACAGAACTTGCCTTTGGGCATGCATAACGTTAGAAAGCAGAGCTTAAATTACCCCATTGCCGCCGCGCGACAACTGCTCCCTCTGATAGAGCGTCCTGCTCATCTCGACGGCCCTCTTGAAGTTCTTCGTCTCGCGGCCGGCGATTTTTCGTGCCATCCTGCTTGTGCGGTTGAATGTCGGGTCCCTTACTATGTCGATGTCACAGATGCCGTTCTCGCTTATGTCGAACTTGTACGGGGTCTTGCTGAGAGCGTCTTCACCAACGAAGTTTTTATCGAAATCATATCTGACAGGATTCGATATGTATAGAATTCCCGCTTCCTCGTATTTCACTTGCCCGAGGTTTACCAAGAACTGCCATGTTCCGTTCCAATCCATCTCTGCTTCAGATTTGGTCATCCTTGCCATGATGAGCCTTCCGGTAGCCATCGTCGCAGGGAAGGAGTCATCCCCCTTGTACAGGAGGGTCACTACGTCGCCCTTGTACCTTTTCTCAATCTCCCTGTCGAACCGATCCATGTTGTAAATGCGCGTAGGCATGCTATCCTATTCGGAAGAAAAGGATAAATATCCGTATTTTTTAAGTGTGCTCTGCGCAATAATTCTCATGGAGAAGCGCAAGGTGTTCTTTGAAAGCCGCGGCAAGAGGCTCGGTGGATATCTCTACATCCCGGACGGCAAAGGTCCGTTCCCAGTCGTTGTCTTAGTCCACGGATTCACGGGCGGCACGCATGAGATAAAGAATCGCCACATGTGCGATGCGCTTGCAGATAATGGTTTTGTCGCGCTGATGTTCGATTTCTACGACAAGCCAAACGGCCTCAGTGAGCCGAAGATAGAGGACACGAACGTGACGAACCAGATGGAAGACGTCAAAGCAGCCATAGATTTCATGGAAAAGCAGAACTTCATAAACAAGAAGCGCATCGGACTGACCGGCCATTCGCTCGGCGGGATGACAATCATACTTTATGCGGCGTTGCATGATGCAAGGGTCAAGGCGCTTGTGATACAATCTCCTGTGTCAGAAATTTCTGATACCGATGCAGCAACGGCGTTCCTAGCAAGCTCTGCCAAGAAAAAAGGATATGTCAAGCTAAGCAAGGACTGGGGCAGCTTCAACATAAAATACACTTTCTGGGAGGATGCCACAAAGCATGACATTTACGGCCAGGCAGAAAGGATATCCGTGCCGACGCTGCTGTTCCATGGCGAGAAGGACGAGGTCGTGCCATTGAAGCAGAGCAAGGAGCTTTTCAAGCACCTGAAGATGAAAGAAAAGAAGTTCGAAATAATCAAGGGTGCCGACCATTCGTACTACGAGTACGGCACGCTGGCTGAGGCGACCAAGCTGATGATCGGTTGGTTCAAAAAGTACCTTTAGTACTCTCCCATTCCCGGCGGCATTCCGCCAGGAGGCATCTGCGGTGATCCGCCAGAGAGCCTGCCTGCGGCGATGACATCGTCTATTCGCAATATCATTTCAGCTGCCTCGGCAGCGCTCTTGATGGCCTGGGTCTTTATCTTCAGTGGCTCGATGACTCCAGCGGCCCACATGTCAATTATCTTTCCGTTGAACACGTCGATGCCGTACGTCACCTTGCCCTCGTCATGCGCAACCCTCAGGCTGACCATCATGTCTATTGGGTCGAGCCCGGCATTCTCTGCGAGCGTCTTAGGTATGATCTCGAGGGCGTCAGCAAAGGCAGTTATCGCAAGTTGCTCCCTTCCTGAGAAGCTCTGTGCGAAGTTCCTTATGCCCTTGGAGACCGCTTCCTCTGGCGATCCGCCGCCTGCAACTACCTTGCCAACTTCGAGAGCAGACGCGATTCCGCCGACAGCGTCCTCGACTGCGCGGCCTATCTCCTCGACGACGTGCTCGGTCCCGCCGCGCACGAGTATTGAGACGGCCTTCGGCTCCTTGCACTCGCGCACGAAGATCATGTCTTCGCCTGCGATGTGCTTCTCCTCGACGCTTCCTGCGAATCCGATGTCCGATGCGGATATGTCTTCAAGGCTCGTTATGACCCGCGCCCCGGTCGCTTTGGCGAGCTTTTCCATATCGGACTTCTTCACCCTGCGGGCAGCGATTATGCCCTTCTTCGCAAGGTAATGCTGCGCGACCTCATCGATCCCGCGCTGGCAGAACAATACCTGGCAGCCGCTTGCGATTATCTTCTCGACCATCTTCTTGAGCATCTTCTCTTCCTGCTCGAAGAATTGCTGCATCTGATCAGGCGACGTTATCTGTATCTGTGCGTCCGTTTCGGTCTTCTCTATTTCCAGTGACGCATCAAGCAGCGCTATCTTTGCGTTCTTTGCTTGCTTGGGCATCGACGGATGCACGATGTCCTTGTCAATAATTATTCCCTTTATCAGTTCCGTGTCCTCTATGGACCCGCCCTGCTTCTTTTCGATCTTGATGTCGGCCTTGTTGACCTTGCCGTTGTCCATGACGGCGAGCACGGCGTCAACGGATATCTTTGCGAGATGCTCGGATGCGCGCTCTGCGGACTTTCCAGTCATTGCAGTTATCGCGATCGCGTTAAGCATCTTCGCGTCCTTCGGAGTGACGGTCTTTGATATGCTGTGAAGAATTTCCAGTGCCTTCTCCTTCGAGAGCTTGTATCCCTTCGTGATTACGGTCGGATGGATGTTCTGTTCCAGAAGTTTTTCGGCCTGCTTGAGCAGCTCGCCCGTGAGGACGGCCGCCGTCGTTGTCCCGTCGCCGACCTCCTCGTTCTGCGTTTTCGCGACCTCCACGATCATTTTGGCCGCAGGATGTTCTATCTGCATCTCCTCAAGAATAGTCACGCCGTCATTGGTGATCACGATGTCCCCGAGCGAGTCGACGAGCATCTTGTCCATGCCCTTCGGCCCGAGCGTAGTACGCACCGTGTCTGCGACGGCCTTTGCCGCAGCTATGTTTGCCATCTGGGCGTTCTTTCCGAGAGTTCGGAGCGTGCCCTCTGGCAGTATGAATATCGGTTGGTTTCCCATCTGTGCCTGGTTTGCGTTCATTTCACTATCACCTCATGTTTGTTAATTTTTATGTGTATGCAAGTATATTTAAACCCATCAGTATCTGAAGTAAGTAAGGCTCCGTCAGAAGCGCGGGCGGTTCACTTGAACAGTTCGCGTGCGTTCTTGAGGTTGTTGACCTTGAACGCTATCTCCGTCGTCCCGTTGTCCCTGCTCAGCAGGAAGACCGACTCTATGTCTATGTTCAGGTTCGAGAGCGCCCTCGCAAGCTTTGCAAGCTCTCCTGGCCTGTCCATGAGCTTGACAGGCAGTATCTCATATTCCGAGAAGTTGAACCCTGCGGCGTTCAATGACTGGCGCGTCATTTCTTCGTCGTCAGTGATGAACTTTATGACGCCCACGGTGTCACGGAGTTCGGTCGCTATCGCGCGTATGTTAACGCGCGCCTTTGCCAGCGTCTCGCATATCTCTGCCATGCTGCCGATCTCGTTGTCTATGGTGACCTCGAACTGCCTCATGACAGCGCCCCCAGTATCTTCATGGCCTTCGGCACATCGTTCACCTTTATTGCGATGTGTGTCTCGCTCCTTTCGGGGTTCTTGCCCAGTATGTAGACCGAGTCTACGTTGATGCCGGACCTTGCCAACAGCTTGGCTATCTTTGCAAGCTCTCCTGGCCTGTCCATTAATGTCAGTGAGATTATTTCAGATTGCGTGAAATCAAAGTTCGCTTTGTCAAGCACGTCCTTTGCGGTCGCATCGTCCTCGGTCACGAGCCTCACGAAGCCGTCGCCGGTCGATATTGCCTTGATATTGACCGCGCTCTGCGCCAGCGCATCGCATACGGACGATAGTGAGCCGACAGCATTAGGTACCCTTACGTCGAACTGCTTCAGCTTTCCAGAAATGATTCGTTTCATTGAATCAACCCCCAATCATAGATTTGTCAAAGAAAGCTTATAAGCCTGTTGGCTCTGCGGTCCTCATTTCCGCTTCCTGGCGAGCTTTATAACCTCTTTGCTACTCATTCCGCCGAGTTCACTTCTTTCAATCACGGGCACATCAACGTCCTTCAGCTTGATTTTTTCCGTTATCAGCAGCGCCGGCTTGTCCGTGATCTTAGTGAACTCACCGAGCGAGACGGCCCGCTTTCTCAGTTTTCGTGCGTTGCTCTCGATATCCGAGACTATCAGCGCCTTCTCCTTGGCAAATACGTCGAACGGCGCCTGCTTCACGTAACTGACCGTGAAACCGAGCTTCTTCAGGTCGGCTCCGACCTGCTTCTCAAGGATGTCGGCAGGCTTTCCACCTTCGCTTGATATGACGTTCTTGATCATGTCTATGTCCTTTGTCATCTTCTTTCCCAGCATGCCTTCTATCTTCTCGGCTATCGATAATACCATCCTGAGCGATTCGCGCTCGTGCTCGTAAATCGCTTTTTTGTTTATGCCGACCGCTTCTGCGAGCTCGCGCTGCGTCAGCCCGCTGCCCTTCCGCGCCTCGCGCAAAAGCTCTCGGTCAATGCGGACGTAGAGCCCGCCCTTGTCCCGGTATATCTTCGGAAAGATGCCCTCCTCAATCATTAGCCTCAGTGTCTCCACGGAAACCGCGGGCAGCTCGAACCTTTCATAGACGATTCCAGGTTTCAGCTTCTCCCGCCGAGTCTGGACGCCGACAAGAAGCGCCGTCGCACCGAGATTGGCGGCGATTATCCTGATGTTTTTTGACTGTTCGGGCGAGAACGAGTCGATGTTCTGGAGAACTTTTATCAGAAGCAGCTTGTTCTTCTTCGCCGCGATATCGAAGCATCCGTGGTACGTGCACGTCACGTACCCCTCGTTCTCGAGCATGCGCACGACATCGTCGACAAGCGGCTCCCTTAGCATGCTTTTAAATTGGTTTTGATATCAATAAAAGGTTTCGAATTATAGCCAAAACTAATCAATGAACAGTATAGAAATAAGAGCGCCACACTATCTAAATGTTTATATGTGAGCATGCGCAATAAATGCAGTATGAAGATAAGCATGCTGCCGAAGGAGCAGCAAATGATAATAGAAAATTACAAAAAGAAAAATAATTTGACATGGAAAGAAATGGCTCAAGAGTTTAGCATTGGAGAGTCAACATTGAGGTATTTTTTCAGAAAGGGATTGAGACCATTACCGAAGTTCATTTATGATGAAGTTTCATCCAAAAAATCAGCACATATTAAGTTTGTTAACAAAGAATTTTCTCCAAGAAAAAAGCATAGTAGGAAGAGCCGCGCTTCAATGATAAGCATCAGGCGAAAATATGGCAAATATTTCTTTAGTGAAATAGGTAGAAAAGGCTCGTTCGAACAGAAATGTAATTTTAAGTGGACACCAGAAAGGCGCATGGCACAAAGTGGTTGTGGTAGAAAAGGCGGTTTCGGCAGGGTTTCTTCATTAAAGTGTTTAACACGCCAGGAAAGAGCAATAATGGATGAAAATAAAAACATTGGTATATCCTTTAAAACAAATCATTTCATCGATAAAAATAATAATTTTGATTTTGTTTATTATGGAAGAGAAAATGAAATTATTGGAGTCGAAGAGACAACCTTCAATGCAGCACGCGGTCTGGCCTTCTTTCTCGAAAAGAGAAAGTTTCTGGATAACAATTTATCTCAAAAGACATGGTTTATAGTATCATATGAAAATTCTAGGCCAGATATTGATGAATTATTATTAAAAAAGAATATCATACCTATAAATACGGAAGAAAGAGTGGGCGTCATACATGACATTCTTAAAAATGTGTATTTCGTATCAATGAAAAGAAAAATTATGCATAGTATAAAAGCAAGAGCTGAAATATCCAAAGAAAGATCCATGAATGCTGCTGTAGAGGAATCCAACAGACCCATGGATAAGTATGAGAATATGGTAAATCATGCACTGAAGGAATTTGATGCACGGGGCAAAATGGTTTTAAAAACAAGAAATGGTTGTCATTTTGTTCCAGACAACATCTTTACTTTAAACAGGAAGAATATCGCTGTCACAGTTTCGGCATGCAAGTCCAGAGGATCACTTTTCTATGCCTTCTATAATCATTCATCACATGCTCTGATTTATAAGGAAATTTTTAAGATGCCCACACTATCTGTAATATTCGATTTTTCAAATTCATCGGCATCCTATAGCGATAATCTTCCAAGAAATTTATGGACCAAATATTGCAAGTATAACACTGTTATAAAAGGCGATAATTTAAAAGATTTAAATAAGGTAATAGAAGATTGTTTAACGGGTGGGTAGCTTAGCCTGGTAAGAGCGCCGAAGCTCTTGCGTAAGTCTTATACGGCTACTAAGCTGGAAACTTCCAGCCTAAGACAACCGGAGGTCGAGAGTCCAAATCTCTTCCCACCCACCAATTTTCTTTAGAAAGAAAATTGAGTAAGAAAGTTAGTCTTCTATCCAGAAATCCAGATAACGCTCTCCGATACCATGCCTCATCCCGTATTTCTTTGCTTCTTGGAACTCTTTCGAGGTTGCCAGGCCTTTACGCGGAATCCTGAAATTTTTGTCCACAAAGCACACAATGACTGTCTTTTTGTCCCAGAAATGCGCGTACCAGCCGCGTTTGAGCTCCCTTGAAATTTGTTTTGCCGCTTTTCCAACATCTTTATCATTAATTTGAATCTTGAACAGGTGCCAAAAAGGATACTCCCTTGATTCTGCATGTTTTTCAATCTTTACATAAATTTTCCTGTAATTGTTAAGGATAGTCGGATTTTTCAGCGATTCAGAAAGCACAAACCCTTTGAACATGCATCCTTATTCGAGTCATTAATTAATAAACTTCTCTTAAGAATTTACTCCTTTGGAAACGTACGAGTTGCCCTTGATGTAGAAGCGCAGCTTCATGTCAGCGCCGTTCTTGATTCCGACACGCGTCGTCGTGACAATCTGGAACTTCTGCTTGTTGTTGTCGATGTACAGCACCTTTCCCGTCGTCAGGTCGTGCCCGTTGTATTTGCCGTCTATTCCGAACGCTTCAGTGAGCTTTCCCGGACCGTTCGTGAGGCACCTCTTGTTCTTTATGCCGCGGCGCTTCTTCATTATCTTTATTCCGGCGAGCGGCTCGACCGCGCGTATGAGCACGGCACCTGCCTTGCCCTCCCGTTCCGTGACGGCGTTGAGCATCCAGTGGTTGCCGTACGTGAAGTACACGTACGCATGGCCGGGTTTGCCGAACATTATCTTCGACCGCGGCGTCTTCTTGAACGCGTGCGAGGCCGGATCGTCTTCAAGGTATGCCTCGGTCTCGATTATCATGCCGAGGCAGTACACGCCTTTTGTGCTGTGCACGAGTATCTTCCCGAGAAGTTCCTTCGCGACCGTCACCGTGTCGCGCGCATAGAAGCTTTTTTTCAGCATCATCGTGCACCGTACCAGAACATGAATGCGGCTCCTGCCATCTCGGCGACGAACATCATCATGTTCATCTCGGGCGATGGCGTGAACCTCAGGAACGTGAGCTCGGAATTGGTCAGCCAGAAGTTAAGGTGCGTGATTGCCGAGGCGACGAGAAATCCGGAGATCCAGAGCGCCCATGATTTGTCCGTCATCTTAACCATGATAAGCAGTCTCCACTTCGTTCTTCTTGTATCCCTTCCACCCGGCAGACACCTTCCTGCACAGCTCTGCCACGCGCGGCATGTGCGCATCCCATGCCTTCTTGAGGTCTATAAGGAAGTCTGCGAGCTCCTTGTCCCCGTCCTCTATGGACGAGGCGCTCTCTTCCCAAAGGAGCGCCTGAAGGGCCTTGTATACCTCGAACAGCTCCTCCTTCTCCTCCCCTGTTATGAACTTGCGCTCGAACCAGCAGCAATAGTTCTCGGAGCCTGATATCAGCGGCTCGATCATGTTACTGACTACTGCGCTGAGCCTGTCCCTGACGGCCTCTCTAAGGATGAGCGAGAACCTGCCGCACTCCTCCTTCATCTCGAAGTTCTCATCGATCCACTTCCAGTCGGGGAGCTTCTTGTACTTCTTTTTCATCTTTTTGTACTCGAGCTCAGGCTTCATACATCAACTTTATGAGGAAAGCCTTATTAAGCTTTATCGTCAAAACTCATAGCAACGGGCCGGTGGTCTAGCGGTATGACGCCACCTTGACAATGGCCCTATTGAGAGGGAAATATATGAAACTAAAGCAATTCGTACCAGAACGTTCTCATAGTGGAACGAAAATAAAATCAGTAGAAATCGGAAAAAACTTGATTTTAGAAACTTATAAAAATAAGTCAAGTAAAGCCATTTTGAGAAAGACCATAAATCCAACAGATGCATTCTGGTTCGGATTAGGACTTTATGAAGCAGAGAAATCAAAAAATGTGGTTAAGAAAGATGGAAGACTGATGGCCTCAAAAGTTGCCTTTACAAATAAGGACCCGAAAATAATTAATCATATAATAAATACGTTTGAACAATTAGGCATAGAAAAATCTACCTGGAAAGGCGAACTACAAGCAAATATTAACCACATAAATAAAGAAATGTTTGAAATAAACGCCCCGACATTTTGGTCAAAGCAAATCGGTATAAACGGGCAAAAATTGAAACATTTCAAATATGACAGAAGAATGCCAAAGTATAACAAAAAATACGAAGAAGAATTCTTTGGTATTATGACGATATATCAATACAATCTCTGCCTAAAAAGTTTTGTTGATAATTTAATCAAAAATATTCCCATATCTCAATAGGCAATCAAATGGGTGGATATCGAGAGTTCGAATCTCTCCCGGCCCACCATTATGATATTTATGTCGATAAAATATCACGGGCAGGAGACGTGTTGGACCTGCGGCACGGCCTCGATGAGGATGGTCCTCGGCGCGCTCGGCATCAGGAAGAGCGAGAAGCAGCTCGTGCGGTTGCTCGGGACCAACAAGATGCGCGGCACGTGGTTCAAAGACATGTCGAGGGTCGCCGAGGCGTACAAGCTCGACTATATCGTTTCCAGGAACAGCACGCTGAAGGATCTCGCCGACGCTTCCAAGAAATATTTCGTGATAGTCGACCACACCCCGTTCGGTCAGAAGATGGACCATTATGCTGTTGTCAGGAAGGTCACGCCACGGAAGGTCTTCCTCTACGACCCGGACCCGTCGTTCGGCGCAGGCCACAGCTACAGCAGGGCGCAGTTCATGAAGATATGGCGGTCGGGCATCGAGAAGGAGCGGCGCTGCTTCATAGGAATAAGGGGGTCGAGAGCGTGAAGGTTGTCGCCGACTTTCATTTGCATTCCAAATACAGCCGCGCGACCTCCAAGGACATAACCATCCCGAACATGATAAAATACTGCGGCGTCAAGGGAATAGGCCTCGTCGGCACCGGTGACTTCACGCATCCGAAATGGTTCAACGAGATCAAAGAGCATCTCGTGGAGGACGGGTCCGGATTTCTCAAGCCGGCCGAAGGACCTATCAGGTTCGTCCTCAGCGGGGAGATATCCCTCATGTATTCCCAGGGAGGGCACGGCAGACGCGTCCACTTCGTGCTCCTCGCCCCGAGCCTCGCGGTCGCCGAGCAGATGACCGAGTGGCTGAAGAAGAGGGGCCGCGTCGACTATGACGGCAGGCCGATATTCGGGTTCTCCGCCCCCGAGTTCACCGAGGCCATGATGGGAATATCCAAGGACATAATGCTCATACCCGCTCATGCGTGGACGCCGTGGTTCGGCATACTCGGCGAGAAGTCGGGCTTCAACTCCGTGGAGGAGTGCTTCTGCGACCAGACCAAGAACATACACGCGCTGGAGACCGGTCTCTCGAGCGACCCTGCCATGAACTGGCGCGTCTCTAGTCTCGACAAGTTCGCGCTGGTGAGCAACAGCGATTCGCACTCGCTCCACCCATGGCGCCTCGGCCGCGAGGCCAACGTGTTCTCGTTCGACGACCTGACCTATCGTAACTTCACGCAGGCCATAATCAAGAAGGACCCGAAACATTTTCTCTATACCATAGAAGTGGACCCGTCCTACGGAAAGTACCATTACGACGGGCACAGGGCGTGCAACGTCCGCTTCAGCCCCGAGCAATCGAAGAAGCACAACAACATCTGCCCTGTATGCGGAAAACCGCTGATAATCGGCGTGCTCCACCGCGTGGAAGAGCTCGCGGACCGGCCCGAGGGATTTGTTCCGAAGGGCGCGATACCATTCAGGACCGTCCTTCCGCTGTCGGAACTCCTCGCCGCGGTCTATGACACGACGGCAGCAACGAAGAAGGTCATGGTCGAGTCCGAGAAGCTCATAAAGGAGTTCGGAACGGAGCTGAACGTGATCCTTGATGCGCCCGAAGACAGGCTGAGGCCGCTCGTGCACGAAAAGGTCCTCAAAGCTCTCGTGGCCAACCGCGCCGGAAAGATCAAGATCGAGCCCGGATATGACGGCCTTTACGGTACGCCGGTCATCTAGATGCAGTTCATGCAGTTGACGGCTATTATCGACATCGCGATCAGTGCTATCAGGAACACTATCCATATCTTTCGCTCGCCGCGGCTCTCGAAGAGCCATACGAGGAAGGAGAAGAACATCGTGAAGAAAGCCACGAGCGGGAAGTTGAAGCCGAGCACCATCTCAAAGAGGTTGTAGCCCTCGGACCAGAGCGCGTACTCGGCCGCCCCGAACGAGGCGGCAAGGAAGAGGACGCCCCATATGAGGAGGCTGCGCGACCGCTTCTTGTCCTTCTCGAAGTAGATGGTAAAACAAATAAGAAAAGAGGAAAAAATGCCTGCCAAGAGCGAAAACACTAGCATCGCGTTTGCAACAGGCATATATTCAATCACTCACTTGCCGGATATCGTTACCTGGCCGACCTTTTCAGTGTAGTAGCCGTATACCGCCCTCACCGTTATCGGATAGTTCTGCTTTGCGTTCAGTTCCGAGTTCAGCGACATGTCGCAGTACATGGTTATCTTCGGGCTCTGCGTCGATGATCCGAGCAGCTCTTCCGTGCTTCCGCTGCACTTGTCATCGTCCGACAGTCCGGGTGCATTTACTTCTAGCGTCACCAAGTTCTTCTTGTTCTCATCTATGTTGTAATAGAACTTGTCTTCCGTATTATTGTAGAATGCTGTCCCGTTCTTGTACACCGTTCCTGTCCCTATGTTCTCAAGGTTTATCGTCAATGTGAACGATTCTGTCTGCTTGAGTACAGGCGGGTCAGGGTCGACCTTTATGGTCATTTTCAGCGGCCCATCGGTGGTGCTGAACGTTGCTCCAGCTGTCGCGCTGTCCCTCTCCGATTCGGGGTATATCCAGACAGACCCTCTTGCTACGGTCTCATAATCGTAGTATATCCTTCCGATTATGTTGTCCGTCCTTGTCTGCCCCTTGGAAAGCGCTGGTGCGGTCATCGACCACCTGAAGATGTCCTGCCCTGCGGTCTGCCCGGTCGCCGGGTCCGCCCTCTTGAGCACCTTCACCCAGCTCTCGTTCGACAGCCCGCTCGTGAACTTCCAGTCCGACGCAGCAATCAGCAATATCAATCCCATGGGCTTTGTCGACAAAGCCGGGTCCGTAAGCATGTTTGCTCCGCCGTTGTTTTGGATGTTCATGATCACTCTGGCCGTGCTTCCACTGAAAACGCTGCTAGGCTCGACAGCGAAGTCGGTTATTTCCACACCTATCGGCTCCCCGACAGGCGTCGTTGTTCCGCCTCCCTGCCCTATGCAGCCCGATACCAGCAAGGCTGAGAATACAGCCATTGCCAAAAGTTTATTCATTTTCAATGTCACCTCAATATAACCTAATTAACCTCTGCCAGATATTTAAGCCTATGGTTCGATTTTGAGGTCAAAATCGCTATAGAGCTTGTACGAATACTTGGCATTAAGGAACATTGTGCCCGTGTCCAGGAGGTTGCCGTCCGTCGACCTGGAGATGAAGGTGCAGGTCGACCTCTTGGCCTTCCTGTCCGTGAAGGTCAGGTCGCGGTTGAGCGTGAGCTTGCCCGTGTACCTGTCCGTGCTGTAATCGGCGTAAGAATAGTCGTCGCAGTCCGCCCAGCCGCTGGCCTGGCCCGTGGCCGGTATGAGGCTGTCTATGTCCAGGTTCTCGGGCATGGTTATGACGATGTCTCCCTTCTTTATGTCCTCCATGATGCCCGTTCCGGTGTCCTCGTAGTCTATGTGGAGCACGTAGTCCCTGCCGTTTATGAACGGCGGGTTCTCCTCCCATGTGAGCGTTACTTTGAGGTCCGATTTCGTCTCGTGCTTCGTCAGGCCCAGCTCACTGAGCGTGCCCGCTTTGTCGCGTTCGAACCATTCGTTCTCCGGCAGGACATTCAGTGTCTGGGACACGTTCTGCCAGTTGTCGTAACTGAGCCGTGCCTTCACGTTGCACGTCGTTTCCGTCGTGACCGCGGGCGCGGCATAGCTGATGACATAGGTGTACGTCCTGTTGCTCTCGAGCTTCGGCCATGTGAATGCATCGGCTCCGGGGGCGAGCTTTCCGACTGTGAAGATGCACTTGTCGTAAATGACAAAAGCCACGTTGTCGATGTCATACTGCGGCGTTATATCCAGCCACCACTTGAAGTCCTTCCCCGAGAAGACACTGTCCGGCGTCTGCACGTTCACGGAAACGAGGTCCGCCGGCTTGGACAGCTGCATGCTGGTGAGCGCCTTGAATATGTCGCTGTCCTGCCCTACGCAGCCCGAGACAATCACGACCGCCAGCAAAACCACGAATACCTTGTTCATCTCATCCGCTCATGCTAGGTTTTATCGCCACGCTTATCTCGTCGCTCACGCCGTAGTCGTAGTCCATGTCCGCCGTTATCAGGTACGTCTTCTCCTCTATGACATCCAAGCCGGACGGCACAGTGAAATAGCACGTCTTTGTCGTCGACTCGCCCTTTATCATGGGTATCTTGTCGGTGTTCTCGTACACGTCCACGAACCTTCCCGGGCTCAGTTCGAACGGCGAGCCGTACCTGATGTGGAAGCCGTTGCATCCTTCGCCGGTCACCTTCGGCACGAACCACTTGCCCGATATGTCAGACGAAGGGATGCTGAGCGAGAGGGTCCTTGCAGGTATCTCCGCGTAGTCTCCCTGCCCCTTGTTCTGGACTTTTATGGTTATCGGCAGCATCTTGCCCGTTTCTATGGGCATCGCGGCTCCGTACTCGAAGTATATCTTTATCGGGCCGACGTCCACGTTCTGCGTCGGCTGGAAGCTCTCGTACGTTCCCGTCCGCTGCTTGTCCTTCAGCCGTTCGGTCGTGATGACCTGCGCGTCTATCTGCGTGTTCGCCCTGAGCTTGTAAGAGACCTTGTAGCTTATCGGGCATGCCGCAGTGAGCCCGCCCACTTCCGCGTTCGACGGTGCCGTGAGCTTCAGCTCGACGAGCTCCGAGGATCCGGGCGCCAGTGTTCCGAAGTTCTGGGTCGCCTTCGTGAGGTCGTTTGCAACCGTGATTTCGTTCATGCTGTCAAGCCTGCACGTGCCGGTGTCGTATATCAGGACATTGACGTCGCTGACTTCCCGCGTGTCGTCCTGGTTCTGTACTTGGAAAGACACGGAGAACGAGTCGCCCACTTGCACGGGCGGCGTCGGTATGACGGTCGAACCGGTCGTCAATATGACGTCCGGCGACTTCTCCTTCGTGATGGGCTGCAGGAATTGTAATCCGCCTGACTGGCCCACGCATCCGCTGACAAAGACGGCCAAAACGATAAGCGCTAAAATATTCTTTTTCATCTCAAATCATCCTCCATTATTGGTTGCATACTACGAATTTTATCGACAGGGTGTTCGCGTTCTTCTCGAGCGCGTACTTGTAGCTCGCCCTGCCCACAAGTATGATGTTCTTTGACGGCGCCCCCTTGAGGTCGTAATTTATTATGATGTTCCTCTGTGCCATGTTGCATAATGTGTCCTTCTTGCAGCTATCCGGGGATTTTATGCTGTTGTAATCGAACCTGACGGATTGCATGTTCTTGAGTTCCTCGCTCTCGCCAGCGAGGGCCGTGCAGACCGGATCGTTCTCGGCGTGGAGCATCACGAGGTCCGCGCTGTCCGACGAGACGCTCACGCCCTGCGGTATGTATATGCAGTAGCTCACTCTGCTTACGTCGCCCGTTGCCTTGTTCGTCAGAGAGGCAACGACTAGGACGTCCTTTCCGCCTTCCACCGGTTGCTGGCCGCCCATCGAAGTGCTCAGCGCGGCGGTCAGCGGCCCGCCGGAGTAGCTCGATATTACAGTCGTGGCCCTCGCGCTCCTCCTGGCTTCTGGTGTCACGATGTCTATCGGGAGCTGGACGTTAACGTTGTAATCGAACTCGGCTACGATCCTGAGGTTTGGAACGGTGCCTGCATAGCCTTCGGTCGGTTCGTAACTGTTGCTCTTGACAAGCGTGTCGTTGAACCATTTGACCTTGAACTCGGCCACGCGCGTGTCGCCCTTGCTGAAGGTGCGTTCCGAATCGACCGACCAGTCGCAGATGCCCCTGTCCTTTACAAGACTGTTATCGTCGCCGGTGCTCTGTTGGCTTGCAATGCCCGCTCCCGTGCACGAGGACATGTTGACATCGCCGGCTACTATCTTGGTCTCCTTGAGGCCGGTCTGGATTCCTGCGGTCGATCCTTTGGCCGCCGCCTCGACCTCGGGCGCATAGGCGTAGAACTTCAGGTTCTCGGCGTCGAACTCGCCCTGGTTCTCTATGTTGACATCATAATAAGTGTCGATGCACGGGTCGATCCCGTCCGACGGGTAGACGTCTATTCGTCCGAATTCGACGGACCTCGTGGTGCCCTGTGCTTTCGCCGAAGCCACCTTCTCCTGCTCCTTTTTCAGGTAGTACTGTGTCGGGTTCGTGAGAAGCAGCTGCGTGTCGGATATGCCGTTCCCGAGCTGGCTGAACGCCGTGGTCAGCGGCTGGGTTATGAACTGCGTCTGAGCCTCGACCGTCGCCCACCACGGCCCGAATATGGCCGTGCCGACGATGTCAGTGTAGGCGTACGAGAAGGCGAACAGCGCGAACACGACGACTATGATCCCTATGAACGGGCGCGACTCGCGGCCCCCGACCCATCCCACCATGAGCGACATCAGCGTTATGAATATCATCGTGGTCCTGAGCGCCTGGCTCCCCGCCCACCAGATTATGACAGGAAGCATCCCTGCGAGCAGGAACAGCGCGAACATTATCTTGCCTGCGGTCTCCCCGGCCTTGCTGGTGATGTAGGTCGCCGCGGTCCTGCTGGTGGACATCGCTCCCCCCTGCATCGCTTTGCCGGCGTATTTTGCTGCAGCATATCTGCCCTGCTTGAACTTTATTTTTTCATAGTTGATCATGCCGTTCTTTATTCTGCCTGCAGGCAGCCGCCTTATTATGGCGCCCTTTGCCTGCCTCCACATCTGACCTGCGCTCTTGGTTCCTACGCGTACTTTTTGTACCATAATAATCACCTAGATGGGCTCCTCCTTGGCCGGCAGGGTGCAGAAGAACGCCAGGCCTATGAAGAACAGCGCTCCGGCCGGCACGCCGCTGATCCAGTCGAACAGCGCAGTAAATATGACGGGTATGTCGAAGAACCATGTGTTCTGGACGAGCACGTCGACCCTTCCTGCGAACACTCCCCAGAGGTACGCGGCTATCATCACGCCAAAGAGCATCCTCATGTACGCTTCGGCCTTGTCCCACGGCTCATCGTCACGGTACGTCGTAGGCATGGAGAAGTAGCCGATGAAAAGTATGATGAGCGCGGCGAACGCGTGTATCGACGTGAACTGCACGGCGAGCAGCATTATCATGTATATCTTCATTATGCTCCTCACGATGAACAGCTTAGAGCTTTTTTCCAGGCTGTCCTTGTATATCGTGTCGTATATCTGCTGCGGGACCTGCCTTCCCCTGCTGCCCTTTGACGCCTTCTCATGCGCGGACCACATGGCGTCATATTCGTCCGGAATCACCGCCCTGAGGGTCATGAGCACGAAGAACAGCGAAAGATAGGTGTAGTTCCAGGTGAATGTGAAGTATGATGCTGCGATGTAGAGGAACAGCAACAGTATGTTTCCGGTTATCCTTCCCTTCCAGTCGAGCTTGCCCGCGTTGGCGCTCGCCTCCTCTTCTTTTGACCAGCCGCTCATTTCTCCTGGCGGCAGCGGACCCCTTTCCGGGACAATTATTTCGTTCCTTCCTGGTCCGAGCAGGTTCATGCCTTGGGCGAAGTTCTGCTCCTCTTCCGCCTCCTCTTCGGGCTTCTTCCTCCGCAGTCTCATTACTTGCCTCTGTTCCTTCGTAAGGCCCGACATGGCAGCCTGCGCAGCTATGTCCTTTCCCGCTTTTTTGACAGTTCTCACGACCATTTTTATCCACTATTAATTGCTTTTCCTGCTTTAAAACATTAATTCGAAGGGCAGTCTGAGTTGCTGCATTCGTAGTCCGTGACTATCTGGTCCTTTATTCTGACCTCTCCGACCTTCCTGAGCTTGCCCTTTCTGCAGACCGGGCACCTGCCGGTCCTTACGAGTTCGGCTTCGACCTCAACGACCTTTGCAGCTTTCTGGGCGGGCGCTGCCGGCAATTGCGGTCCCCTGAAGCCCGAGGCCCCGCCTGCGATGCCTCCCGAGGTCCGCGGCGGAAAAACATGAGACGAAGGAACGGGCTTTCTGGGCAGCGGGGTCTCCCTGAATTTCGTGGTCTTCCTTCCGAAGCCCCCTGCAATGCGCTGCGCCAATGACAGTTTGGGCGGCGGGGAATCCGTGGCTATCCTGCCCTGCTTCAGCAGGGCAGCAGCTTCTTCCCGTTTGAGATCTTCCTCGCCCGTCTTTGGCGCTTCCCTGAGTTCCCTGCTGCCGACGTTCTCGGTGCCAATCGCCGCTCCGATTCTTTTTATTTCCGGACCTCCCAGATGTTTGCTGCACAGGTAATGACCGCCTATGCAGCTGACGTCTTTGTGCGCTCCGCACTCCTCGCAAAAGCGCCTTTCTAGTATTTCCCGTTCAGCTTCCGGGTCTCTGGAACGCCCCCCGCTTCCGAATCCTGCATCATCCGCAGTTATGTGTTTCGAACAGAGGTAGTGCCCGTTTATGTAGCTGATGCCTTTGTTGGATCCGCATCTCTCGCAGGCATGCTTCTCTTCCTTCAGTTCCGCGACTATTTTTATGGACTTCTCGAGTTCTTCCCTGTCTGCTGCAAGTTCCTCTTCCATCTTCTTCCTTTGCGATTCATTCATGTCCTTTGACCGTTTGATGTTTTTCTCTTCCAGATCAAAGGCGGCGTTGGCTCTGCCCCTCATCGCATCGGTTCTCGATATCTTTCCCGATTCGGCATCTTCGTTGATCTTCTTCAGTGAAGAAAGCGCAGCATTTGCAGCTTCAAACTCTTCCCTGTCTTCGTCGCTCATCTCGCTGAGAGCGCATTCCTTGTGATAATAACTGTTTCTGTAGATGAAAGAACCGCCAGAAATTACCTTTCCACATTTTTCACATATGTTCTCTTTACTCAATAACATCTACCAATGTATATTTCGTATGTCGCTATTTTAACGTTTCCTATTCGTAAAAGATGTCCAGGTAGTCGATTATGATCTTCGCGTTCGGGTTCGGTATGATCTCGAGCGTGTTCTCGCGCTTCGCCTTCCCGTCCGGGAGATCGACTCTGATGAAGTAGTCGTGCCCGTAATAGACCGTCTCGCCGTTGAGCTTGACCGTCATGTCGCCCCATATCTCATTGGCATCGATCATGATCTTGACGTTCTTGGAGCTGTCGAGCGTGAAGTTGTAGCTCTTGGCGTTGCCGTAATTTCCGACGATCCTGCCGCCGTATTCGTACTTGTTCTCGGCCCAGAACATCCAGTTCGGCCCGCCGGCCCTTACGGTCAAGTTGTTCGCGCTCCGCAGGAGCGCCCCGTCGAACTCGATGCGGTAGAACTGGTTCTCGACAGGATAGTCGCGGTAGATCTCGTTGCCGTTCAGATCGAACGTTAGCTGCCCGTAGTTGTTGGTGTTGTTCACGTAGAAGTACAGGAACCCGCGGTCGAACCTGCTGCCCTTGAACGAAAAGGTGTTCTTGTCCGTCTCTATCAGTCCGGCCTTCGTCGTCCCGTTGAACTGCGTCAGTTCGACTGCCTGCCCGCCTATCACGCGGTTAGAGTCGAGTTCCAGCGCCTTGAGGTTGGGCATGGACACGGTCATTCCCGTCGGGTTCGAGTCCAGGTTCGTCGGGCTGACGATTCTTGGAGCGACCTTTGCTGCCGCCGGACCGGTCGCGAACACTGATTTGAGGTCCACGGCCGCGAAGTCGCCGTTGACGTAGGCATACATGACCGCAAGTATGATGAATCCCGCTATTAGCACAGGTATGAATTCAGGCATGTTATCACTATGAAGTATTTAAGCCATAAAGCATAAATGCCTATATGTATCGCCCGATAAAGTGGTTATTATGAAATCCAAGTTCGACCTCAAGCACGGATTTGCAAAGGTGAAGCCCGAGAGCCCGGACGACCTCTGGGTGCTCGAACAAGTCATTACGCCCGGTTCCCTAGCCAAGGCCAGGACGGTCCGTTCCGTGGAGGTCCGCCGCGGCGAGGAAAAGCTCAAGGCAGGCAAGCGCGCGATGACGCTGAAGATAAAGGTCGAAAAGGTCGAACTAACGGACGTTCTACGCCTCGGCGGAAAGATAGTCGAAGGTCCCGAGGAGGTTCCGCACGAGTGGCACACCCTTGAAATAGAGCCCGGCACGGAGCTCACGCTCGAGCGCGAGTGGCGCTCCTGGGAGGTGGACAAGGTCAAGGCCGCCGAAAAGCGCGTCGAGCCCGTTCTGATGCTCATTATGGACGACCGCGATGCTGACTTCTACGTCATAAGCGACCGAAAAAAGCATCTCATGCACATAGCCGGCCCCGGCTACGGCAAGGGCAGCGACGTTTCGAAAAAGCCCGAATACTACAAGGACCTGATAGGCAGGCTGAAGGCGCGTCCGGAGAAGCACATAGTCGTGGCCGGCCCGGGCTTTGCCAAGGACGAGCTCGCCGCAGCCATCCGTGAGCGTGAAAAGGACCTATATTATAAGGTCGTTCTGGAGGGTGCGAACCAAACAGGGGACCTGGGCCTTCAGGAGGTCGTAAAGAGGAAGGTACTGGAGCGCATAGTCAGGAGTTCACGCATGAGCGAGGAGACGGAAGCTGTCGAGAGCTTCCTCGCCGAATTAGGCAAGGGCGGAAAGGTGGCATACGGGCGCAAGGAGGTCGCGGATGCGGCCGACGCCGGAGCCGTGGCCACGCTGCTCGTATCGGACGAAAAGGTGCGCGAGTTCGCGCCCGTGCTCGAAAAGGCCGAAAAGACGGGCGCAAGGATCATGATAGTCTCGTCGGACCACCCCGCCGGGGAGCGCCTGCTGGCGATGGGCGGGATCGCCGCCCTTCTGAGGTATAAACTGAGTTAACCGTAATCCAGTCAATCCTTCGCTAAGTTTATATACTGGAAGGTAGTAACTATATGTTATGAACGACCTGATACGATCTTATGCCAAAAACCTCAACGATGCGTACGGCGGCATGCTCAAGATAGACGACAGTTCTTTGGAAGGCATATCAGTAGACGGAAACATTTTCGAAGCGCCCGAGGTCCGGGCCAGCAAGGTGTGCGAAGCGGCATATGACAAGATATTCTCGGACCCTGCGAACTCGAGGCTGCAGTGCGAGATAGCAAGGCGCGTTGACAAGATTGCCAAGGCGGGCTACAAGACGGCCCTGCCTGCCGCAGAAGACATTGGCGTCACGCCGAGGGACAGAACGGTCCGAATCATGTTCGGCGCTGCCGGCGGCAACGGCGCATGCTATGACAATTCGAACGATACGATATTCATAACGGTCCCGTTCGCCATGCGAGAGGGCAACGTGCCTGCAAAGGCCATGGCCGAAGAGTACATCCATGCCTTCACAAATCAGGCCGCACCGGAGCTCATGAAGCGCTGCAAGGGCAGCGCGAAGCGCGTGGACCTGTTCGAGTCGCCGGCGAACTTCATAGTCGAGGGCATAGGGCAGATGTACGCCCGCTATGTCAAGCATGTCAACAACAAGGAGCTCGTCAAGGCGGTCAAGAACGGCAACACCGCCGCGATAGAAAGGCTCAGGAACGATCCCTATCATCTCGGTTACATAATTATGGACACGATGTCGCGCGCATGGGGCAGGAAGGAGGCGGTAAAGGAGGCGCTGGGCATCGGGTCGGCCGAGGTGCTGCTCGCCCGCTATACGAAGGCCTGCGAGGAGCTCGGCGAGCCTGCCGTGAACTTCATGAAGGGCGCAGGCAAGCTGATCTTCGATTCGGAGGATGAATGCCCGTGAACGACCAGGAAGTGTTGGGAATAGTGATGGAGACCCCGTTTGCGATACGAACTTATCCGAAATCGTTCCCTAAGAGCGTTTCGTACTTCAAGGGGGCATTCAACATAGCATACCGCAATGTCCGCAGTGACGGATCCAGTGATAGACATGTTCAAGTCGCGTATGATTGGTTTGAATTGCCCTCCTTTAGAAAGATGCAAAGGGCGAGCAATAAGGAAAGCGCCGTATATATGATGTATTACGGCATTGATGATTTTTTAGATGATTGCGATGAAGAGTTCAATTATAAGCACGGAAAGAACCCGTTCAACACATTCCATAGGCTCGAAGGGAAGAGGCACACATATGCTTTCGTGCCTGATTCCGTAGTAGGGAAGTTCATATCAAAGAACCGCGACATCATGCCGCCGCTTGTGCGCAGTTCTGATACGGCACAGGAAGCCGAGAGGGCCGCCCTCGGGCTGGCTTCCAACGACGAACCGTCAGAATGGCGCGAGGAGTTCATAATACCCAAGGCCAGGAAGGTGGCGGAATGGAACGTCAGGCGCAGCGGCGGAACGACCGTGTACGTGCCGGAATACGAGAAGTGATTATTATGGTAAGACCGATAAAAAGTTCGAGCGTCGACATGCTTAGGGAGGAGATGCTGAATTACGGGCCCTTCAAGAATGACTATTCTGAAAGGATTGCAAATGGTTCGCTGAAAGACCTCCTTTACATCGTAAGGAAAGAGATGAGGATGCGCTCGAGCGATGAGATGAAGGCGGCAGGAGCGATGTATACGAAGAACAAGCTGGGAAGGGATTTCTACAAGGATCAGATACTGATTGACGGCATAAACACCTATGCGCTCACGCTTGCGCAAAGGGCCGGAATGATCGTCGATTTTTCTGCGGCGCATTCCGAAGACAGGACGGGCTACGCCACGAAGAAGTCTGCTAATGCCGCCTAAGAACTAGCACGGCGTCCCATTCTTTGTCGGACTTCACGAGGAACGTTTCTCCCTTGCCGAAGCGCCCGAGTTCTGCGAGCCGTTCCTCCGCGTTGTGCTCGTTGCAGAAAAGCGTTATGACGGCGTTCCGCCCGACGCGCTTCAGCTCGTCCGCGTTCTTGAGAAGGTGCACCGTGTCCACGCAGAAGACCCAGTCGAAGCTGAGGCTTCGGAAAGGCAGCGCATCGCCGGAACAGAGCACCTTCGGGCCGTCGGCCTTGCGCAGGTTCTCCAGATTGACGTCAGTGGCGACCGCGTCCACGAACTGCTCCAGAAATCCGGGCCCGGCCCCGACGTCGAGTACCGTGCCCTCTGGCTTAACTTTTTGAAGTATTTGCCTTAGCTTCTGTAGTTGGGTTTGTTCCATCCACTCGTCGTATATCTTTCCAGAAATCATAGGCATCTACTTGAAGGCCCTTGTGGTGACCTGGTCGGTGTCAAGCACGTAGACGAGCGCAGCCGCGGCATATCCGAAGTCATCTGATATGGCGTTTATCCCCTTTACCATCATCCTGAAGTACGTGTCAGAAACCTGCCTCAGGTATGCGCGGTAGTCCTTCTCAGGGTCGTCAAACCCGTTATACGTCTTCCCGCTGGCTTTCTGCTTCTTCTCCCATTCCCTCCTCCCAAGGAGCGGCTCGCCCTGCGCCCCTGGCTTGGGCACTATGTCGAGCTTCTCTGCATCGGCCATGTCCACCAGAGATATCATTATGTCGCTCTTTATGACGCGCTCCTCCTTGTATCCCTCGTCCTCCACGACGTATGCTTTTCGTGTGCCGTCCTTTGCCTGCATCCACGCGGCGCCGACCCCTGCTCCTATGTTCTCGCCCTTGACACCTTCCTGATGCGCGAACACGGCGAAGGCGAATGCAGCGTGCGGTATGCTGGCCTTGTCATAGTCAGGCACCTCGACCGCGTCCGAGTCAAGGACAGAGCTCACGCTGATTATGTTGACGCCTTGTATGCCCGCCTCCATGAGCGCCTTCTGCATGGCGCTCTTCTTTGTGCGGGCAGAAGCGCATCCGCCGGTTATGAAGAACCCTTTTGCGCGCGTCCAATAATCTGCCATGAGAAAAATTGCGCCCTGTGAGATAAATAACTATCTAGGCAGCATGCCGAAGGCCTGGGCGATGCCGAGGCCGAGCTTGGCGAAGAACAGTTTAATCTTGCCCCAGAACGTCGTCGACTCGAGCTTTATGCCGCCGTTGTTTATGGCCGATATTGCGGCCGCGCCGGGGTTGTCAGCAGCAGCAATCTTCTCGAGCTCGGCCTGGGTCGTGGATATGGTCATCGTCGGGTCCTCGGCCTTCCCCTCTCCGATGTTCTTCATCTGGCCCTTCTCAGTGACGAGGTTCATCGATTTTACCGTTCCGTCAGAAAGCGTAACGTCGACGTTAATGCGCTCCGAGCCGAGCAGCGCGCCCACGGCGGGGAACTGGATTGCCGCGCCGTTGAAGCTGTCCGCGAACCCCTGGAAGTCCGCCACGGCGTAGCCCGTCGGGCTCGCAAGCGCGAGCGCCGGCACTAGCGCCAGAAGCGCGAAAATCGCGGCGAATCTCATGAAGATAATGCTGGCTGAGGTATTATAAAAATGGTGGACTTGCGGGGATTCGAACCCCGGATCTCTACCACTGTGTCGAGGCTTCGACACGCCTCGGGCAAAAGCCCCGATGCCAAGGTAGCGTCATTCCGCTAGACCACAAGCCCGTCCTAAATCGACTGGTGGGCCGGACAGGATTCGAACCTGTGATATCTACCTTGTAAGGGTAGCGTCTTAACCGCTGGACCACCGGCCCATGGATATTCTTAGAACGAGCAACGTATTTAATGTTTCCCGCCGCGCCGTTTTCTTAATCAACTTTCTTGAGTAAGAAAGTTGTGGTGCACCTGCAGGGATTTGAACCCTGGTCGCAAGCTTGGGAAGCTCGTATCCTACCACTAGACTACAGGTGCCTAACCAAAGATTCCGCCCATTCCTGCTGCGGCAGCGTCCTCTTCCTTCTCGATTTCACGCTTCGCGTGCGCGAGGTCCTTCTCGACGGCCTTTTCCACGAAGCCCTTGATGAGCTCCTTGCAGTGGGCGATGCCCCTGTCATCGCCGCGGATGAAGATGAAGCTCCCGTCCAGTTTCATGCCGAGCGCCGCTGCCGCCTTCACGGTTATCGACTGCTTCGCAGCAGTGTCAAAATCCTTGCGCAGGGCATCCTCGGCCTTCATTGCGTTCTCCTTCTTCAGGTAGCAAATGTATTCTGCCATAAAACCACTTCAGGCCCGTAAGATTTAAAGTTTTTCTATCGTCCTTTTTTTGATCAACCTTTTCCTAAAAGGTTGTTTGGAGCCTCGGGAGGGGTTTGAACCCCCGACCTGCCGCTTACGAGGCGGCCGCTCTACCAGGCTGAGCCACCGAGGCATATCCCTTTTTTATCTAAGAACATTAATAAAACAATAAGGTTTAAAGCTTTCCTATAGCAATAGACTTCAAAGGTGGGATGATGATTTCAAAAGAAACGGCTGACGAGAAGGTGAAGGGCGGCTGGATCCGCGCCTGGATGGCGTTCGAGGCGTTCGCGGCCAACAACGAGACCGTCGACAAGTCCCTCGGCAGCCTGCTCAACAGGCTCGAGGACCTGGAGGCGCTGAAGGTCTACAAGAAGGAGCTCACCGAGCCGAAGCGCGTGGAGAACCCGTTCCCGCAGGCGCCCAAGATAAAGGAGGCGTTCTCGCGCACCTGCAGCATAGAGGTCGTGGTGAAGAAGTTCAAGGACCTTTCGGACATTGTCATAAACTTCGGCCCGTCCGCCGTGGAGATCCTTGAGCCGAAAAAGCTCATGTTGGAGGCCGGCGAGGCGCAGAACGTGCTGAACGGCATCGCAGACATGATGCACAGGTTCGTCATGTCGGGCCTTGGCGGCGCATTGCTCATTCACGGCAAGGCAGAAGGTAAGAACTGAGGCGTTTATGATGAAGAAATTGGCGCTTTTCGCATTGCTATTCGTCGTAGTGTTCAGCACTCCGGCGTTCGCCCAGGGCATAACCTACATGGGAGTCGAGACGCGGATAAGCGCCGAGGGCATAGCCCATTCTGACATGTCCCTGACGCTCGAATACCCGGCTGACAGCGAGATAACCGTGCCGCTCTTTTTCGGCTATAACAACCTGAACACGAGCGCCAACTTCCCGGGATTTTCCTGCAGTGAGGAGTCCAGGCTTTACGGAACGGACGTCGTATGCGACGTGTCCGGAATGACCGCTGACAAGAGATCGATAACGGTTTCATTCGACTCGGCAGACCTCGTCAAGAAGGGCGGCTCACAATCAACGTTCAAGCAGGAGATCTACATACCGACCAGCACGGCCTCGCTGTCCCTTCAAGTCTACCTGCCCGAAGGCACCGGCCTTGTGAAGGGCACGGCGATCCCGTACCTTCCGGATGACGGCGAAACGGCCTCGGACGGCCGCAACATCTTCATATTCTGGAAGAGGGCTGACATGGGCGGAGGCGAATCGTTCACAGCACAGGCCAGCTACGAGGAGGTGGGCGCCCAGCCGCAGGAATTCGACCCTGTGCCGCTTGTTATAGTGGCAGTCCTGGCCGCTGGGGCAGCTTTCTGGTATTTCAAGCGCCAACGACCAGACGGGGTCAAATACGTCTTGCCTATGCTAAAGGAGGACGAAAAGCTCGTTATAGAGAGTTTGCTGGCACATAACGGCTTCACTAATCAGAAGTTCCTAGTCAAGGAAAGCGGCTATTCCAAGGCCAAAGTGTCCAAAGTGCTCAAATCACTGGAACAACGAGGCGTTATACGCTTGGAAAGGGTCGGCAGAAATAACAAGGTATATCTGGTCAAGGATATGAAAAAGGAGAAACAAAACGACTCTGGAAACAATCAGGAGTCTCAAAACAAATCAGATTAGCTTGCTTTTAATGGCGGAAACTGTGTTACTTAACGAAGGAAACAGTTTCGCTATTATTATATATCCCTCTTCTTACATATGTAACTTACAAGGCGCACCTAGATACAAGCAGATCCTACGTGGTATGAAGCTTGGTTTTTTTGGGCGCGATTTGCGCTTTTTTGGCGCCAAAGTAAAGCGCGTACACCGCGCAAGAAGGTAAAAACAATAGATAAGACGGAGGTTATTTAACATGCAATTTAGGAAAATAGCAGCAGTCGCTGGTTCAGCGCTGATGGCAGGACTGTCATTGGCAGGAGCAGCGCTTGCTCAGACAAATGTCGGTGAAATAAACGACATAGTAAAGGTAAGTGGCAGCACAGTGAACTTCCCGTTGTTCGTAGTTGGAGCAACGGCAAAGTCAGACGATGTGGCTGGAGCCATAAACGTTGCAGTCAGGTTGGCTGCTGACGCATCGAAGCCTGTAGCAGTGACCGGTGGGTCATCTGTGACAGGCATTGACAGGGACGGAATAACACCCTGCTATGCGACAACGCCATCGACCAACTGCTTGCTGAACAAGGCCAAAGTAGGAGGGTCCGCATTCCCAACAACTGACGTGATAATGAAGAATGCGCACTTCACGGGCCTGAAGGACTCAACCTTCAGCTGGAAGAGCAACGACTACGACTACAGCGAACAGGTCGATCTGTCCGGAGTTTACATGAGCCATTCATTGACGACAGACAAGATCAACGGAACAGAGACGATGGTAATCGGAACAAACGGTGCCATCAAGTACGAGTACGTCTTTGACAAGGCAATAAACTTGTCAAGCGCAAGGACAACAGGGAACTATGGACTCACGACCAACCCAGAATACACCTACCCGATAAAGGTAAAGATATTGGGCAAGGACATCACAATAGTTGGCGTCGGTGCCACAGAGATAAAGGCCCTTGCAGGCTCGTCAGGAACAGCTGACGCGACAACCGGTATCACCTACGGTGACTACACGGCATACGCGACAAGCGGTTCTGATGCAAGCTGGTCAAAGGTAGTGGTCAAGGACAAATCGGGTGCTGTTGTTGACACGCTGATAATCAGCGATGGAAACAGCAAGGACTCGAGTGCGACCGGACTGACCGTGAAGGTCACTTTGACAAGAGCGCTGCAGGACGGCACAATACAGGGATCCGACATAGTGGTCGGCCCGACAGGAACGACCGAGCACAGCTATGACAACTCAGCCGATGTCACATCAACAGGAACAGGAAGCGACAGGTTCCCGGGCGAGACAGCATGGGGAATCGAATATGTGCCATCAGCAACATCAGGAAACAGCGCAACTGGCTGTGATGTAGCAGGGGCAGGTTGTATCCTGAAGAACACGCAGATACGTGTGACCTACAAGCCTAGCGACACCCAGTACCTGAAGGCGGGATCGAAGATATCTCTGCCCAATGACTACGGTGAGCTCGGATTTGACGGGTTCAACACGGACAACTTCGCAACAGTGACCGTAAAGGCCATAAAGAGCGGCATGACGGCGTACTTTGCGAACGGAACGCAGAGTGGCTGGCAGAACCTGTACGGATTGGAGATATCCTCTGACAAGAGCGGTGTCATCTATTCGTCAGCTAGCAACCAGTTCACAAAGGCGTACCTGTTGTTCAATGCATCGATGGGATCCGGCAATGTATACCAGCCTGTAGCAGTCGGTTTCTACGACAACACGTTGTCGAAGATAATCGTGAACTACACGACAGGAAGTGCGTACACCACAACTGCGAACGGCGAGTATGCGATGGGATACCTGAACGCATCAGCTGGTGTAGATCAGGGATCTGCTGTGTCCGGGTACAACCTCAGCTATCAGTTCAAAATAAGCAACGGCGGAAACAAGAACTTCTACGTCGATGTACAAGTCGTTCCGCAGTTGGCACAGGTGCTGAACGTGACAATCGGAAACTCGAGCACTCTCGCGTCGAACACCATCAGGGCGTTCTTCGAGAACAAGACGGCTTGGGTGACCGGTGGAGACGGCCCGAAGTTCAGGCTCGGTGGAACTGAAGGAAGCGGAGACGACTGGGAGATCCGCGGCGCAACAGAAGGCGCAACAGTGGCGGGTGAGAACTTCGCTAAGAAGTCCCAGGACGTTCTAGACGACTCTGGACTGAAGGTGACAAGCACGGCGACAAGCGCAGGAACAGACGCTGTCATCGTGATGGTGCCGTCGGACGAGCTCGGAATCAAGGCGCACTTCGGTAAGCCAGGAGCAACAGCAACGACCGAGGGAACTGTCCAGGAAGCGATTCCAGTGACAGCAGACGTGGTCAAACTAGACACCGAGGTTACAGCAGCCGACAAGACTGCGTACAACTTCATCGTGGTCGGTGGACCAGCGGTCAACAGCCTGGCAGCAGACCTGATGGGAGTAACGTTCCCGTCATACGGCGCAGCATCGGGCATACCTGAGAACGCAGCACTTGTCCAAGTATTCGTGGACAAGTTTGCAACAGGCAATGTCGCAGTGCTAGTGGCTGGATGGGAAGCGCAGAACACAAGGGATGCATGCAGGGCGATACAGACCGGAATACTCGACGGCAACACGGAAGATGCTGTGAAAGTAACAGGAACAACAGCAGCCGATGTCGTCGCGTACACGGCGCCTGTAGCTGCAGCAGCAGCCGAATAAGAACCACAGAACAAAAAATCCAAATGTTGGGGGAACTTGTTCCCCCTTTTAAATTTTTTGGCGATTGACATGAAAAAAATCATTCCAATGATGCTCATCGTTTCATTAGTTCTAGTGTCCGGATGCATAGGCCAGGCACCTGAGCCCAAGGCGGTATTCCAGAAGGACTATTTCGGATACACGCAGAACTTCCGTGCCGATCCCGACCTGGCGAACAATGTCCTAGTGCTTCCTAATGAAGACGAAGTGGGAAGGGTGCTCTTGAACGGCAATCTAACGAAGGTCCGCGTGGCGTTCATACCGAACGACACTGAGAACGGATACATACTCGCAGCGTCCTTCGAAGTGACTTACAAGCTGACGACGGCATATAGGGAGTTCTTCGGCGAGGCGCTTCCGATCGAGCCGCTGCAGGTCAGTTCGCGGGAGGAGGCGGTCAGGTACGCGAGCCAATCAGAGCCGGTGGTGCTCATACTCGGGCCGTCGAACTCGAACAAGACCGCTGTGCGGAAATATTCCGATTATGTGATAATCGCCGAGGGCGCCGACATAAGCGAGGTCGGCCGCAAGTATACGGACATCGACCTTGCCGTGGACAAGCTTGTCATGGTGGTCATGCAGAGGGCGCAGGACATCATACAGCTTTCGACGACCGGGAAGCTCAACGTGGCGCCCGAGATGTACGTCCCTGGCAAAGGGTGGATGCCGGTGGAGTGATGGTTCATGATAGGTCCGTGGCTGCTGTTCTCCCTTTCAATATCGTTCCTGGCCCTGTACCTTAACATATGGTTCATGCTTTCGATGTTCGACCGCAAGGCGAACTTCTTTGAAAAGGTGCCCGTGGCGTCCGTCCTTCCCGTGGTCTCGATACTCATTCCGGCTCGCAACGAAGGCAGCGCCATAGCAAAGACCATACGATCAGTCCGCTCTTTGGACTACCCGAGGGACAAGCTGGAGATAATAGCGCTTCCCAACGCGTGCACGGACGACACTGCCGAGCAGGCAACGGCCAACGGGGTCAGGGTAATCAGCCTCAGGAAGGCTGGCAAGGCGAACGCGCTGAACGCCGGCATCAGGCGGGCAAGAGGCGAGCTCATAGGCATAGTCGACGCAGACACGACGGTCAGCAGGAGCAGCCTGAGGAAGATGGTGGGGTATTTCAATGACCCGGAGGTCGGTGCCGTTACGACGTTCACGCGGGTCAGCAATCCGCGCGGCTTCTTCGGCAGGATGCAGTCGATCGAGTACGTATTCTCGGGCATGCTGAAGAAGGTGTTCTCGATGGTGAACAGCCTCTACATAACAACGGGAACCCTGTCCGTGGTAAGGAGGGACGCGGCCAGGAAAATAGGGTTCAGCGACGAGACGCACACCGAGGACATGGATTTCGCGGTATCGATGATAAAGAATGATTACAAGATAGTGAACTGCCTGGATGCGCACGCCTACACGAGCGTGCCTTTGAAGTTCAGGGCGCTTACGAGGCAGAGGGTCAGGTGGTACCGCGGCTTCATAAGCAACGCCCGAAAGCATTCCGACGTACTGTTCACGAGGAAGCATTTCGACCTCGGCTCTTTCGTGATACCGGTCGGCATCGTGAGCGCCGCTGCAGCGATCATACTGACGGGCAATCTCGCCGTACAGGCGCTGACCAATGTCCTGGTTTCGGTAAAATCGCTCTTTTTCGTGCCGCTCATGGATCAGATAGACATCGCCGTCATGACGGCGTCCATGGACCCGAAGTTCGCGATGTTCAACCCATACGTTAGCATGATGATGCTGGCGGTGGCGGCATCCTCGCTCATACTGGCCGTCGCCTCGATGAAGAAGCTTGACAGGCTGAAGCCGAAGCACGCGGTCCTGCTCCCGCTGTACATACTGGTGTATTATTTCTTCAACGTCGTATGGTGGCTGGCGGCCGCGGCAAAGGAAGCTGCAGGGAGCAGGAGAAAATGGTGAGCAGATACGTCAAGGCGCTCGCCCTGACGACGGCCGTCTTCCTCGTCGGGATATTCATAGGGTTCATGATGGAGGGGTTCGTCGCTTCGGACATAGGCTCGCAGGCCACGAGCATCGGGACGTCAGTCCAGGAGCTCGAGCTCGAGATGCTCTATCTGCAGGGCGTGAACAAGAGCGAGTCGTGCCCGGTCATGAACGACATAATCGAAAAGACGAACTCTGCGATCTACTCGCTTTCCAACGAGCTGACGCAGTACTCCGACAAGAACGTCCTGTTCGAGAAGGAGAACGTGCTTGACGTGAAGAAGCGCTACACGCTGTACCTGATAAAGAACTGGATACTCCAGAAGCGCGTCAAGGAGGAATGCGGCCTGAAGGCGCCGATAATACTCTACTTCTACGAGCGTGAGGAGTGCAACGACTGCATAATACAGGGGAACATACTGACCCTGTTCAACGAGAGGCTCGGCGACGAGGTCATAATATTCCCGCTGGACCGCGGAATCGACTCCCCGATGCTGGCGCTCCTGGTGAACAAGTACGGGATAGACCAGGTCCCGTCGCTCGTCATAGATGACGTCGTCCACAAGGGGCTCGTTTCTAAGGACGACCTGAAGGCGATGGTGTGCCCGAGCATCGGCGAAGCCTGTTCAGATCTTTGATTTCATGACTTCCTTCAGGACGACCGTCGCATAGCTGCCTGACGGCAGCATGAACGATACCGTTGCCTTCTTCCTGCCGGCATTCAGCTCGTCGTCCCCGACCTCGGCGGCGAAATCGTTGACCGATAGGGCAGTGGCCCTTTCGCCGCCGCTGCAGCTGAGTTCGGGCATGCCTCTTGATTCGAAATCACGGAAGCCCACGCCTATCTTTTTCATGGCATCCTTCATCTCCTTCGGGACGCTCTTGGTGTCGTAGCCCGGTATGACGAGCACGTCCGGTAGTTTCTTCATGCGCTCGACCGTCGTGTTCCATATCCACGACTGGAGCGCGTTAAGGAACATCTTGCGCAGCTTCGCAGGGAGCCTCCTGAGAACGCCCGCATAGTCGTTCGGGTGCTTGTACAGGTAGTCGATCATGCCCCGTTCGTATTTCAGCCTCATCGGGTACCTGTCGAGCGCCTCAATATAGCGCTCCTTGATGCCCCAGTTCTTCGAGAGGAACGTCCGCGCCTCCTTTGAGTCGTCCGGCTCCTCCTTGAAGACCTTGCACAGGTATATTTTCACGGCCTCCTCGAAGTTCCCGAGGGCCATCTCCTTTCCGACAAGGTGCGTCACCGGCCGCACTTCCCCGAACCGCTGCGGCCCGAAGACGTTCGGTATGCCTGCCTTCAGTTCTTCGCCTATCTTTTCGAGCCGGACGCGCAGCTCTTCGTCGGTGAGGCCGATGTCCCGTATTGTTATCGTGAACCTGTTGCCGCGCATGTCTCCGAGGTTGACGCGCTCCCCCTTCGAGAAACCGTACAGCCGTATGTCGCGTATTTTCACGTTCTTCAGCTGCTCCTCGCTGATGCCGCGTACGGACACGCGCTGCCTGGTCACCGCCCGCTTGTCCTTCGTGCCTGCTATGCAGAACTTCGCGTCGCTCGCGTGCAGTTTCTTGGCTATCTCGCGCAGCGCCTGGTTGGTCTCCCAGTTGAACTTCTCCATCCAGAACACGGTGTGGTCGCCCCCCTCCACTTTGCGGTGGAGCGGCGCGTCCTCGATCTCCTCGACCCGGAAGTCCTCGATGCGCTGCCTTATCCTTCCGCCGACTCCTGGGGTTTTCGTGAAGAACATAATGCTCACGCCATGGCCATTGTCAGGAAGTCCCTCGTTCCCTGAGAGAGCCCGAGCACCAGCACTATCAGCTTGAGGAATCCGGCGAACTGCTTGTCGTCGGCGTACTTGTCGATGGCGTAGAGCACCGCCCACACGACGCCGAGCTTGAGAGGGAACATGATCCACGGCCCCGTTGCGCCTATGAGGAACGAAGGGAGGACGTGCTGCTCGTAGTATCCGAAGAACGTCAGCGCCGTGAACGTCGACGATGCGTCGAACATGTGCGCTGCGAGCACGCCTGCGTTCGTGCGGGTCAGCAGCTTCGGGACGAAGCGGTTTATGCCGAACAGGACGGCGATCCAGAAAGCCAGGAGCAGCAGCACGATTCCGGTGGACAGGTAGTTGCTGACAACGGTCAGCGTGAAGTTATACGCAAGGAGCGCCGCGCCGATGCACAGCATGGTCTTGTGGTACGCGAACCCGTACCTCTTCTGCACGAACAGGCCGATGAGCAGGGACGCTACGGTCATCGCCGCGACCGCCACATAGATGGGAGGCGAGCACCACAGCGCGCCCTGGTAGACGTCGTGGTCGCGCAGCGCGCGGACCCATCCGCCGTAAAGTATGAACGGCAGCACGCCGATGAGCAGCTGGCCGTCTATCTTGACCTTGAGCTTCTGGAGCATCTTGTAGATCCCGTACACGGCAGCTATCAGTATCAGGGAATAGGCCACCGTCGCCTCGAGCGTGTAGTAGTGGCACAGGGGCGTCAGGAACTTCTCTTCTATCCATCCGGTGATCATAGCAGCTTCATCTTCCCTGTTATCATGTCTATCTTGTCGCCTGCCGCAGGCCCGATCCCTACGGCTGTTTTCTCCGGCTGTTCCAGTTGCGTGAGCCCGGCGTCCGTTATAATCTCGCAGGGCAGCTTCGCGCGCTTGGCCCTGGCGAACGTCTCTTCCAGTGACTCCAGGTTCGGGACCTTTACGACTATCTTCTTCATGCCGCTCGCGAGCCATTCTGCCTGCTGGTCCTTGCTCGCCTTCAGAAAGGATGCGATGCTTGCATGAGCGGCCTGGCTCGCAATCTTCCCTTTGCCCATCTTGAGGTCGGTCCGTATGGCGATTGCCTGCTTCATCTCTTCATCCTCCACTTGATACTCCTGCCGAACTTCTTATAGAGGTGGTATATCGTCTGGTCTATCGGCGTGTAGACGCCGAACACCTCCGCCTTCTTGGCCATTATCGCCTTCAGCGGGTCGCCGCTGCATATGATGCCCGCGTTCCCGATGCACTGCCACGTGTGCGCATCGCTGCCCGCCGACACCGGCTTGCCGTTCTTCAGCGCGAACTTCAGCGCCGTCCTGTCCTGCCACGCCCTGCTGCTGCTGGCGTTCATGACCTCCACGGCATCGGTGAGTATGGCCCTCTTTCCGATGCAGTTGCGGAGAGAGAACGTCGAGAAAGGGTGCGCCGCGACCGCTATTCCGCCAAGACCGTGTATCCTGTCGACGGTCTCGGCGACGCTCAGCCCGTCCTTGACGTCCTCGGTTATCCCGAGCCCGAGAACGTCCCCGTTCTCTGTGCATATCTCCAGTCCGGTGACTATTTGAAAATCAAGCCTGCGTCCCCTGACGTACTTCAGCGCTTCGATGCTGCCCTTGACGGTCTGGTGATCGGTCACGGCCATCCCGTCCAGCCCCGCCTTGATTGCGGCCTTGACCATGGTCTCCGGCGTGTCAATCCCGTCAGCTCCCCAGAACTTGTGCATGCTGTATATTGTGTGCGTGTGCATGTCAAACTTCATTACCATGGCACCGACTTGACCTTTATTTTGTAGCCTATGATGTTTGACAGCCTGTGGATGAGCGGCGTCAGAAGGAACATGAACAGCATCATCCAGATGCTTATCTCAGTGAACCAGTACGACAGCGCAATCGCCCCGAAGATGAAGTTCAGCTGGTCCAGCAGCGGAGCGTTCCCGCCCCTGCCGATGCTCAGCCTCCGCTTGATGAAGCTGCCGGCCATGTCTCCGAGCAGCGCGCCGAGGGCGATTGTGAACCCGACCCATATGGTCATGGTCGGCATGACTGCGCCGTACTGACCGGCTATGGTGTTCCAGAACGGCCGCGTGCACGCCTCGAGGCCGCCGACTAGCGTTCCTGCCAACAGCCCGAGCGCTAGCCCTTCAAACGTCTTTCCGTCGCCCAACAGCCGCTTGCCGTCGAAGAAGTTGGCCCCGAAATCGACGGGATGCCTCCCCTTTGCGAACGGCGGGAACATGTTGGCGGCGTACGCGGGGAACAGTATCCACCACGAGAGAACGAATGCGTCCCAAAGCATCATCATACCACCTTATCGACCCTGAAGCTGCCCAGCATCAACGCCGAAGCGAACAGCGCCAGTGCCAGCAGGTATGACGGGCTCAGCGAGAAGCACGATATTATCAGGTACGCCGCGGGGAAGATGAGGCCGTTGACGGTTATGGGCACGCCGATGCAGTAGTCGGTGTCCGTCGCTCCGAACCTTGCTAGCCTCAGCAGGCCGCTTGTCAGGAAGAGGACGGCGACTCCGGCCCCGATGAACCCGGGATTGAGCAGCGACATCAGGATCGCCGGCGCGACGCCGAAAGAGACGATGTCAGCGAAGTCCAGGTACTTTCCGAAGTCCGTCGGGCCGGATTTCAGGGCCCGCGCTATCTTGCCGTCGACGAAATCGAGCAGGAACGACGCGAGCAGGCAGTAACTGCCGTACGTGAAGTTTCCGTGTATGAAGAAGAGGATTCCCACGAACCCGAAATACAGGTTGAAGAGGGTGAAGATGTCGGCCATCTTTATGTACCCTGTTATCCTGTGGTTCTCCATTATGATCGCCATGGTGTCCCCGCCGCGATTCGAACGCGGGTATCGAGGTCCGCAACCTCGCATTCTATCCAAGCTAAACTACGGGGACTTCATATATAAACTTTAAATAGTTATGTCTAATAAATAAGAACGTTATGTCACTCAAATGCATGACGTGCGGCGTGAGCCTTATAGGGCAGGAAGAGTTCGTCAAGTTCGAGTGCCCGAACTGCAGCGAGGAGACCATAGTCCGCTGCAGCAAGTGCAAGGTACTGTCAACGCCCTATGAGTGCAAGAAATGCAAGTTTGTAGGTCCGTGATTAGATGGGAGATGTCGCAATAACAATTGCAGTGAAGCCCAGTTCTATGGAAGTCGACCTCAACGTGGTGATAGCCAAGATAAGGAAGCTGGCGACGATAAAGGACGCCAAGATCGAGCCGATCGCGTTCGGCCTCAAGCAGGTGAAGGTTCTCATAGTCAAACCAGACGCAAGCGGCGGCACGCAGGACCTGGAGGCGAAGATCAGGGAGATAGAAGGCGTGGGAGACGTGGAAGTCGAGTCCGTTACGCTGCTTTAGAAAAAATGGAGGCGATAACAAATGGTAGAATTTGAAACGATCGAAGCCAAAGAAATCAAGTTCGGGAACAACAAGTTCCTCGAGGTCGCAAGGAAGAAGGCGAAGACCGAAGAGGGCGAGAGCGAGATAGTCTCGATCTCGAAGGGTTTCATAACCCAGACAGGGCAGAAGAGGTTCAAGACGGCCTTGGGATTCCCGGCAGACCAGGAAGTAATAGACCAGTTGGCAGAGGCGCTCAAGAACATCTAGGAGAACGATTTCCTCCCTTTGCACAGGCTGCAGCCATAGTTTCGGACGCAAGCGCTGCAAACCCTCGCTCCGCATACGGGGCAGCTTTGCAGCTCTGCGATTCTTCCGCATGAAATGCACGGGCCCTTCATGTTAACTCTTATATACTCGGACTCTTAAATTTCTAAGTATGGTACTCGAGTCGCTGCTCGGATATGAGATAAAGAAGCCGGCGGAGCTTTTCGGCACGGGCCTGTTCTTCTCGACCATAGCCGTGTTCCTGTCGTCCGCTCTGTTCTCGCACGCTCCCAGCATGGTCGTTGTCACGTTCATGACCATACCGTCCATATACGTCCTGATGAACATCAACAGCAACAAGTGCGAGGAGGAGATCGGGATCCATAGTTTCCGCGAGCTCCTTCACAAGAACTTCGACCTTGTTGAGATGTACCTGTTCCTTTTTCTCGGCATGATGGTGGGCGTCTCGTTCTGGTTCTCCGTGCTTCCGAAGGACGTCGTCGCCGTGCTCTTTTCCGAGCAGCTCTATAACCTGCAGCAGATAGGCGTCTCGACGGCGTACGCGTCGGTGGGCATGGCCGCAAGCTCCTCCGAGCTCTTCTCGCTGATAGCCGTCAACAACCTCAAGCTCGTCATCCTCTGCGCCGTGCTCAGCTTCATATTCGGCTCTGGCGCCATGTTCATACTTTCCTGGAACGCCTCGGTGGTCGGCGTCGCGATCGGCCTGCTCATCGTCAAGCTGAAGGCGGTCGGCATCGCAACCGGAGCGGCCCTGGCGCAGGGCTTCGCCACGGGCATCGCCTACTACATACTCCACCTGGTGCCCGAGGTCGTGGCCTACTTCTACGCCGCGATAGCCGGAGGCTTCATATCGCTGGCAATGATGAAATACAGGCCCTTCTCGCACAACAGCAACAAGCTGCTGATAATCTCGTTCGCGCTCCTAGGGTTTGCGATAGTTCTCATAATAATAGCGGCAATGATAGAAGTCAACATCTCGTACCCCATCCAGGCGGGCCTGAAGAGCCTTTAAATAATCTGCCACTATTATAAGCTTTTGCAGCTCTATAGATGTGATAGTTATGGCAAGGAACCTGATACGCAAGACGCAGACACTGTGCCCGGAGTGCCTCCGCTTCCTGACGGCGGACATATTCGAGGAGAACGGCAAAGTGTTCATCACGAAGACGTGCCCCGACCACGGTGAGTTCATTGACGTCTACTACGGGGACTACGAGATGTTCAAAAAGGTCACTCAGTTCCACCACGAGGGCAAGGGCATCGCGAACCCCAACACGGAGCCGAAGGGCGGGTGCCCGAAGGACTGCGGACTGTGCCAGGCGCACAAGTCGCACACATGCCTCGGAAACATAGTCGTCACGAACCGCTGCGACCTTTCGTGCTGGTACTGCTTCTTCTATGCGCAGAAGATGGGCTACGTCTACGACCCGACCCAGGCGCAGATAAGGGCGATGCTCCGCACAATGAAGAGCGAGCAGCCCGTGCCGGCGAACGCCATACAGCTCACGGGCGGAGAGCCCTGCCTGAGGGAGGACATAGTCGAGATAATCCAGATAGCCAAGGAGGAGGGCTACGACCACGTGCAGCTCAACACGAACGGAATACGCTTCTCGTCCGACCCGGACTTCGCGGTCCGTGCAAGGGCGGCGGGCGTGAACGTCATCTACCTCAGCTTCGACGGCATGACGCCGACGACGAACCCGAAGAACCACTGGGAGATACCGCGCGTGCTCGACAACTGCAGGAAGTGCGGCATGGGCATAGTGTTCGTTCCGACGGTCATACGCGGCGTTAACGACCACGAGCTCGGCGACATAGTGAAGTTCGCCTCGAGGAACATGGATCCCGTCCGCGCAGTGAACTTCCAGCCCGTCTCGCTCGTCGGACGGATCAGCAAGGCCGAGCGCGACAAGATGAGGATAACGATTCCCGATGCGATAATAAATATAGAGGAACAAACGGGAGGGGAGGTCGCGCGCAACGACTGGTACCCGGTCCCGTTCGTCGCGCCTGTCACTCATTTCGCCGAGGCCATGTCCGGCCGCCCGCGCTACGAGCTCAGCACGCACGAGATGTGCGGCATGGCGACCTACGTCTTCAAGGAGGGCGACAAGCTGATCCCGATAACGCGCTTCACCGACGTCGAGGGCCTGATGAAGTACCTTGACGAAAAGGCGAACGAGGTCCAGAACGGAAAGAGCAGGCTGCTTGTCAGCGCTGAGATGCTCCTCAAGCTTCGCAGCTTCATAGACAAGGAGAACCAGCCGAAGGACCTCAACCTTGCGAACATACTCTACAACATATTCAGGAACAAGGACTACCGCGCACTCCGTGTTCTTCAGCACAAGTCCATCTTCCTCGGCATGATGCACTTCCAGGACCTTTACAACTACGACATCGAGCGCACCAAGCGCTGCGTCGTCCATTATGCGCAGCCCGACGGGACCATCGTGCCCTTTTGCGCGTTCAACGTGATACCGGAATGGTACAGGGACAGGGTGCAGAGGAAGTTCTCCATGTCGATCGAGGAGTGGGAGGCCGAGAACGGCCGCAAGATAACCGACGACATGTACAGGCGGGACGTTGCGAAGCTTGAGGCGGACCCGCTTTACAAGAAGACCTACGGCTAACGCATTTAAGCCAAGTCAGACAATTCTTTTTATGCCAAAGGAGAAGACCCAGGAAGAGATGAGGAAGGAGAGGTTCGGTTCCGCTTCAAAGTTCTCAGATGCGGTCGTAAAGAAGTACGGCCCGCTCGTCAAGTGCGTCGTCACCTGGGGCTCCATAATGAGGAAGGAGCACACGTTCAAGGAGACGTCCGACATAGACTGCGTCGTGATAGTGGACGACACTCACGGCGAGCTCACGGACATCCAGCGTGCAAAGGTGGACGACGAGGTGCATGAGATAGCGAATAAGGTCGACAAACGGATATCCGTACAGCCCGTCTGGTTCCTCACGGAGTTCTGGGACATGGTGCGCACGCAGAGCCCGCTCGCCTACTCGGTCCTCAGGGAGGGCTACGCCCTCTACGATACGGGGTTCTTCATACCGCTGCGCAAGCTCTATGCCCAGGGCAAGTTCCCCGCGACCATAGAGGCGGCATACCTGAAGATGGAGCCTGTTGCGAGAAGGATACAGAGGGTCGAGATGTCAAAGGTCCATGCTGTCTTCGATGACCTGTTCTACGCCATGTTCGAATCTGCGCAGGCGGTGATAATGTTCCTAGGTCACGAGCCGCCGGGAATACGCGGATCGCCCGATGCTGTCGTGAAGTACCTGGTTGCTCCGGGGCTGCTCGAGGAGAAGTACGCCAAGGACATGCAGAAGGTCGTGAAGTTCCACAAGGCCGTCGAGCACGGGGAGATAAAGAAGATAAAGGGCGCGGAGCTCGACAGATGGATATCACTGTCAAAGCGGTTCGTGGTCAGGTTCAACGTTCTGCTCAAGAAGCTCGAGAACGACAGGAAGGCCTCGAGCGTGGTAAGGGCGTCCGACACCATGGTGAAGGCGAGCATGGCGGCCCTGAGGATCATAGGAAAGCTGCCCGAGGACCCGAAGGACCTGCCCGGCGCGTTCAAGCACCTCTTCGAGGAGGGCGGGCTCAATCCGAACTATTCGGACCTTCTCAACAAGATGCTTGAGATGAGGGCGAAGCTCAACAGCGGCAAGCTTGATGACATAAAGGAGGAGGAAGTGTATTACAGCCAGCAGTACGTCATGAAGTTCCTGGAAGACGTGAAGCGCATGCTTCGCGAGCACAAGTTCGTCAAAAGGATGAAGTGATGGCATGGGAGTAAAGATAGTGGAGATACTTCCGAGGAAGGAGATAAGCGTCGAGCACCTCGCCAACAGGAGGGTCGCGGTCGACGCCTTCAACTGGATATACCAGTTCCTCGCGATAATACGGCAACCGGACGGGACGCCGCTCAGGGATAGCAAGGGCCGCGTGACCTCTCATTTATCAGGACTGTTCTACCGCACAGCGAAGCTGCTCGAGGCGCGGATAACGCCCGTCTACGTTTTTGACGGCAAGCCGCCCGAGCTCAAGTACGTCACGGCAGAACGCGCAGAGCGGAAGCTCGAAGCGACCGTAAAGTGGCGCGAAGCGCTCGAACGGGGCGACGAGGAGGAGGCGCGAAAGTACGCTCAGCAGACCTCGCGGCTCACGGCTGAGATGGTTAAGCAGGCCAAAGAGCTTCTCGAGGCGATGGGCGTGTCGGTCGTGCAGGCGCCGAGCGAGGGCGAGGCCCAGTGCGCGTGGTTCGCAAAGCACAAGAAGGTCTACGCCGTAGCCTCGCAGGACACGGACTCTCTGTTGTTCGGCGCGCCGCTGTTGATACGGAACCTCTCGATAACGGGCAAGCGCAAGATCGCAGGCAAGAAAGCGTTCGTCGACGTCGAGCCGCAGGAGATGTCGCTCGAGGCGGCCCTCAGGGAGCTCGACCTCACGCAGGACCAGCTTGTAATGCTCGGGATGCTCGTGGGAACGGACTTCAACCCCGGCGTGAAGGGCGTCGGCCCCAAGACCGCCCTGAAAATCGTCCGCGAGGAGAAGACCTTCGAGAAAGTGTTCGCTAAGGTCGCTGCCAAGTGGGAAGGTCCCGACCCGAAAGACGTTTTTGAGATATTCAAGAAGCCGCCCGTGGATGACCTTCAAATCATCGAGCACAAGCTCAATCCCGAGAAGCTCAGGAAGATGCTCGTAGACGAGTTCGAGTTCTCGTTGGACCGCGTCAACAAGATTATTGACGGACTTCAAAAGAAACCGAGTCAGCCGGGCCTGGGAAAGTGGGTGAAATGAAACTGATAAAAATCACTAAGAACAACGTAGAGCACGCGCTTGACCTAGAGGAAAAATTAGCAGTGCACGAAACCAAATTCGATAAAAAATTAAAGATAACTAAAAAAAGAAGGGAATCACAGAAAAAAAGCTATATGAGGGGCATCAAAGGCAGAAGATTCTTCGGAATAATGGCGGAGGACAACGGCAAGTACGTGGCACTGTTGACCGGAAGCATATTCTTCCAATACATGTGGGGAGAGAGCGTCGGTTATCTTTCTGATTTGTACGTCGTGCCTGGGTACCGCAAAAGGGGCATTGCAAAAAATATGACGAAGGAGTTCGTTACATGGCTGAAAAAGAAGAAAATAAGGCGCGTCAGTCTTGATGTCTACGAGGGTTCGCCTGCCAAGAAAATGTACGAGAAGGCCGGCTATAAGGTACTGCTGACAAGAATGACAAAAAGAATATGATGATTATGAACATAACGAACGCCCCCGAGCTCGCGGACTTGGTCACGTTTCTTCCGAACCGAACGGAACCGATACACAACTGGTACTGGTACAAGGAGGGCTATTCACGCGCGCTCGTTGAGCGGTTTCTCAAGGAGTTCAAGCCACGCAACGTACTTGATCCGTTCTGTGGTGTCGGAACGACGCTTCTGACGTGCAAGCAGAACAGCATCGAGAGCATAGGCTTCGATACGAGTCCGATAGCGGTCTTCGTCTCGCGCGTCAAGACGCGCGACTACGACCTTGAGTCGCTGAAGGCCGCCGCCAAGCTCGCGCGGTCGTGGAAGTTCGTGGCGCCGAAGAAGCTCCCTCAGGACAAGTGGATAGTCCGTGCGTTCTCGAAGTACGCGCTGCAGGACGCGGTCTTTTACAAGAACAATATACTCGAGATGGAAGATGAGAATTCGCGCGACTTTCTCCTGCTCGCACTGATAGACTCCGCGCTCAAGGCGAGTTACGCCTTCAAGGACGGCGCATATGTGAAGATACGCAAGGAGACCCGCCCGCCCCTCAAGATTCTCTTCAGGAACAAGGTCCACCGAATGGTGAAGCAGCTCGAGACGAACCCGGTCCCGCAGACGTGCGCCCGCGCAGAGATCGGCGACGCGCGGAAACTCGACGTAGCGGATGCGAGCATAGACGCGGTGATAACGTCGCCGCCGTACCTGAACAAGATAGAGTACACGACGATCTACAAGATTGAGAACTCCCTGTTCTTCAGCCTTCCAGAGACGTCGCTCCGCTCGTACATCGGTTCGGACATAAACGAGACGACGGACTTCCCGCAGATGCCGCCCGCTGCCCAGGCGTACTTCACCGACATGGCAAAGGTAATGAAGGAGCTAAGGCGCGTGTGCAAGCCCGGCGCGAAGCTGGCAATAGTCATCGGGGGCGGGTGCTTCCCCACAGAGGTCGTGAACGTCGACGAGGTTCTCGTGGGCATCGCCGAATCGATCGGCTTCAAGTGCGAGAAGGTTCTGGCCGCCCGCGAGATGTGGTGCACGCGCGCGGCCAATGAGAAGGTCGGGCGCGTACGCGAAAGCGTCGTCATCCTTGAAGCCTGATCATCTCATCTTCATGACTTCTTTCATCAGTCTTACTGCCCGGTCATAGTCGACAGGATTGTCGGTCACCCCGTCTTTCTTCAGATAGGTGCCAACTATTGCGCCGTCTGCATATTTCAGCAGATCAGCGGCGTTCTCTGCAGTGAGCCCGCTTCCTATTACTATATGATAGTCGCCAAGGTTCTTTCTCAACTTTGCCAGTTTTTGCGTGTCCGGACCGATCCCGGTAAGCGTGCCTGTAACAACAACGCCGTCAGCGCCGTATTTCTTCGCCTGGCGTGCGGACATGAGCATGGTCTTTGTCCTGTCGACCATGGTCCTGTGCTTGGGATGTATCATGGGATAGAACTCTATGTCCCTGCACTCCGCCCTCTTGCGGTATGCCTGTATGTCCTCCGGTTCGAGCTTTTCAGGAGGGTACACCTCGTCGACGAACACATCCAGCTCAACGAACCTTGCAGAAACAGCTTCAGCTGCCTGGAATGCGGCCCGCCATTCGTTCGGGAGCACGTTGACGCCCAATGGAAGGCCTACCATTTTCAGTCGTTTGCCGATTTCCATCATGTTCGCGTGCCTGTCATTGATGTTGATGTTATCGTTCCAATTTTCCAGAAGCAATGAATCTACCCTGGCTGCAGCAAGGTTCTGGGCATCATTGAGTGCCAATTGGAACGTGTTTTCCAGGTTCTTGGAATCCAGGCTGCCGAGATGTATCATTCCAGAAATGTGCTTGTTCTCGAATAATGGCATTAACCGTATTCGTGCACAATTTATTTAAAGACCGATTTTGGGGTCTAGCGCTAGTTGGTCGCGTTCGCGAGAGCGTGGTCGTTCTCGAAGCGTAATAATATAAATTCCAACAAGTTGATATGTATTATATGCTAGACAAGAATGGTGGTGTTACAAAAGATACACCATTATATTCTAATCCTGAATTGAGAGAGATTGCCGAAAAAATAAACGGAATAGAACATGATCTTGCAGAAAAGGAGAAAGTCGTAGAGGAACTAAAGAGCGAACGGCTAAGTTTCAGACACAATCTCAGAAAACTAACGTATCACTGGCTGCTGAATTATCAGTTGAAAGTAAATATAAAGAAAGATTATGACGGCACTGAAAGGGATTCGTGGTTTTTCCCAAATGAATTGAATGATCCTGAAAATATCCAGGAATTTCCTAAATATCGTGGCGGATTCAAAGAAACTGAAAAGGACTGCATGGATGAGATTGAGCAGGTAAAGGATAAAATAAAGAAACGTGTAGGAGAAAATGTTTTGGTCCTGGCTCTGAAGGGAACCGCCGGATTTCCCGGCGTCATAACCGAACATAACATAGGTTTCATAGTAGTGACCAAGGGGGAAGAATACGTTACGGGCGTCGACCATAATGTGGTCTTCAAATATGTAGGCGAAAGAAAAGGCGATAAAGAATGATGAATTATTATTTCTTGAACCCGTAGAGCCCGATGAGCGGCACGAACCTGAACATTCCGATGCTGCGCCGGTCTATGCTGTGCTCGCTGGTCTTCGTTATTATCTGCACGTCCTGCGTGTAGGCGTCCCCTATGGGTATGACCATCTTTCCTCCCACTTTCAGCTGCTCCCGCAACGGCGGCGGGATGTCCGGGCATGCGCATGTGACCATTATCCTGTCGTACGGAGCCTGCTTAGCAAGCCCGAGTGAGCCGTCCCCGAGGATCACGTGGGCGTTCGTTATTTTCGCCCGCTCAAGGTCGAACTTCGCGAGGTCAGCGATCTTGATGAGCCTCTCCATGCTGAAGACAATGCCCTTCGGTCCCGTGAGGTGCGCCAGCAGGGCTGCCTGCCAGCCTGAGCCTGCCCCGATTTCGAGGATTTTCTGGCCTGGCTGGACGTCCAGCGCCTCGGTCATTGCAACGACCGTCGACGGCTGCGATATCGTCTGGTACTGGCCTATGGGCAGCGGTATGTCACGATAGGCGGACCGTTGCTCCGCTTCTGGCACGAAAAGGTGCCTCGGCGCTGCGCGGAAAGCCTCCTCGACCTTGCGGGTCTTAAGGACTCCGCGGGCCTTCATTTCCTTCAAAAGGGCCTCCAACTCCTGCTCGAACATAACTTTATTTTATACCCCTACTATTAAAGATTTATGCAAGAGGAGTTCAAGGCGCTGCTGAAGGACATAAAGGACATAAAGATACAGGGCGCGACCGCCATCGCCGTAGAGAGCCTCAAGTTCTTGAAAAAAGTCCTCAAGAAGGAGGGTTTCGGCGCGGGGTTCCGCTTCTATGCGCGGAAGCTCGAAGAGGCGAGGCCGACCGCCGTCGTCCTCCACAACTGCCTCGAAGAGGTGAGGAACGACCCGAAGCCAGAGACCATAGACAGGCTCCTGAAGTCCCTTTCGGTCATAAACAGCAGCGTTGCAAAGCACCACGAGTTCATCAAGTCGGGCATGACGATAATGACGCACTGCCACTCGTCCGTCCTCACGGGGCTCCTCAAGGAGGCGAAACGTTCTGGCAAGAAGTTCAAGGTCTATATCCCGATGACGGAGCCGAAGGAGCAGGGAGTGATAACGTCCAAGGAGCTCGCTGCTGCGAAGATACCGGTGATGCTGATACCCGACTCGGCCGTGAGTTTCTACATGCCGAACATCGACATGGTCGTGGTCGGCTCGGACGCGTTGAGGGAGAAGGGCAACGTGAACAAGATAGGCAGCTTTAACATCGCCCTCGCCGCAAGTAAATACAAGAAGCCCTACTACGTGGTCGCCAACACCATGAAGATAGACCGCAGGGAGAAGTGGAAGATAGAGATGCGCAACCCGAACGAGCTGCACAGGCAGATAAGGGGCGTGAAGATGGGCAATCCTGCCTTCGACCTAACGCCGTGGGATTATGTTTACAGGGTCGTGACCGAGAAAGGCATCATGACCCCGGAAAATTTGAAGAAGATGATTTGATGGCATACGAGGGGTTCGTCGACATGAAGTATCGTCCGAAGAACGACGTAGTCTGCACTTTCCGCCTAGAGCCCGCTTCCGCCGAAGCCATGAACGCCGTGGCAGGCGAGAGCAGCATCGGCACGTGGACCGAGGTCAAGACCATGAACTCGCGCATAAAGAAGATGGGCGCGACCGTGTTCTCAAAGTCGGGCAACGTGATAAAGGTGGCGTATCCGGCCGAGCTGTTCGAGCCCGGCAACATGCCGCAGATACTTTCGAGCGTCGCAGGGAACATCTTCGGCATGAAGATTGTGCGCAACTTGCGTTTGGAGGACATCGAGCTCGGAAGGCTCGAGAGGTCATTCCCCGGGCCGCGCTACGGTATCGCCGGCATACGCAAGCTCCTCGGAATAAGGGGCCGACCGCTTGTCGGAACGATTATAAAGCCGAAGCTCGGGCTCCGCGAGCACGAGCATGCGACGGTCGCGTACCGCGCGTGGTCGGGCGGGATCGACATCGTCAAGGACGACGAGAACCTGACTTCGCAGTCGTTCAACCGCTTCGAGAAGCGCGTGACGAATACTCTTAAGATGCTCAAGAAGGCGGAGCGCGAGACGGGCGAGAACAAGGCGTACATGCCCAATGTCACGGCCGAGTGCGACGAGATGGTGCGCAGGGCGCACTTCGTCAAGGACAACGGCGGAACGTACGCTATGGTCGACATACTCACGGTCGGCTGGTCCGGACTCCAATCGTTAAGGAACGCGGACACCGGACTCGTCCTCCATGCCCACAGGGCCATGCATGCGGCTTTCACGCGCAACCCTCGTCACGGCATATCAATGATGGTCATAGGAAAGGTCGCAAAGGCAATAGGCATCGACCAGCTCCACGTAGGGACGGCGGTCGGAAAGATGTCCGAGGAGAAGAAGAACGTCATAGCCATAGCAAAAGCAATACGTCCCGTGTTCCCCGTGTGCTCGGGCGGCCTCCATCCGGGCATGGTTCCTGAGCTGGTGCGCATGCTCGGCAACGATGTAATAATCCAGTCGGGCGGCGGAATACACGGCCACCCGGACGGGACCAGGGCCGGCGCGGCGGCCATGAGGCAGGCGGTGGACGCCGCGGCCAGCGGAAAGGATTTAAGCATCTACGCCAAAACACATGAGGAGCTTAGGAAGGCAATAACCAAGTGGGGCTATCTGAAATGAACATGCCAAAACTGACAAAGCGCGACATTGTCGCAATAATCGGCCTGATAATATTAATCATAATTCTGACAATACCCACCTACATAGACAAGGGCGACTGCGAGGTCGCAAGGCCCGGCTTCAAGTGCGCGTCAGTAAAGGACGTCATGACCGAGAACTGCGATTATTGGGCCAAGTACGGCTGCGACACGTCGGCGGACGTCTCGCTGAAGCAGATAGAGTGGTACATCGGAAACCTGTGCAAGCTGGAGAAGAAAGTCACCCTGGATTGCAACAACCTTAAGCTTGCGTGCAACCAGATCACCGGAAAAGAAGAATGCACGGTTGGTCTCCCATGAAACTGCGGGCAAGGCCGGTGAACATAGGCGCGGGCGGCAAGGCCATCGTAATTCTTAACAAGCTCGATGCCGACGAGCTCGGCGTGCACGACCTCGAGCGCGTCAGGATAAGGAACAACTCAAAGAGCATAATAGCCATCGTCGACGTCTCCGAGCGTTTCATCCACAAGGGGGAGGCAGCGACGAACGATACGGTCACGTGCCTGCTCAACATAAAGGACGGCCAGACCATAGTCGCGGAGCACGTGGGCGATCCGGAGTCCGTCACGTACATAAAGCAGAAGCTGGCCGGTGAAAGGCTGAACTACTACAAGATAAAGGTCATAATCAAGGACGTGGTGAACAGGAACCTGTCGGACATCGAGCTGACCTCGTTCATCACCGCGCTCCATCTCCACGGCATGTCCATGGACGAGATAGAGAGCCTGTCGAGGTCCATGGTCGAGACCGGCAAGCGGATAGTCATACCCGGGAAGACCATCGTGGACAAGCATTCCATAGGCGGCGTACCCGGCGATAAGACGACGATGGTGTCCGTTCCGATCATAGCTGCGGCAGGGCTCACGATTCCGAAGACCTCTTCACGCGCGATAACGTCGCCTGCAGGAACTGCCGACCGCATGGAGGTGCTCGCGCCCGTGACATTCACGGCTGACGAGATAAAGCGCATAGTGAAGAGGACCGGGGGCTGCATGGTATGGGGCGGCGCGCTCGACCTTGCTCCTGCGGACGATGCCATAATACAGGTGGAGATCCCACTGGGGATTGACCCGATGCTTCTACCTTCGATAATGTCCAAAAAGAAGTCCGTGGGCGCGAAGTACGTCGTCATCGACATACCGACCGGGCGCGGGACCAAGGTCAAGACGGTCGGCGCTGCGCACTCGCTCGCCGACGATTTCATCGAGCTCGGAAGGAGGATGAGCATGAAGGTCGCCTGCGCGGTCACGTACGGCGAGCAGCCGCTCGGGCATGCTGTCGGGCCGGCACTCGAGGCGCGGGAGGCGCTCGAAACTCTGATGAACAGGGGGCCGTACGACGTGATAGAAAAGACGACCCAGGTGGCTGGCGTGCTGTTCGATCTCGTAGGCAAGACAGGCGTCGGCAGGAAGCATGCGATGCAACTGCTCGAATCCGGCAAGGCGCTGAAAAAAATGAGGGAGATAATCGACGCGCAGGGCGGAGACAGGAACGTCAGGCCGTCCGACATACCGCTCGGCAGGAAGAGCGTCGACATAAGGTCCAAGAAGGCGGGCCACGTGCTGTGGATGGACAATACCGAGATAGCGCTCATAGCCCGCGAGGCCGGTGCGCCGCAGGACAAGGGGGCTGGCGTCTATCTGCACGCCAAGCGCGGCGATGCGATAAAGAAGGGCCAGAAGTTGTTCACCATATATTCCGACAATAACACTCATATGGCTAATGCAGTGAAGGCTGCAGAAGAGAACGAACCGATAGTGGTGGCAAAGAGCCTGGAAGAAAGGATGCTGCTCAGCAAGGTGCCGTCCTTGGTGCCGCACAAGCGCATAGCGATGATAGAAAGGTGATTTCAGTGAAGAAAGTGCTGTTCGTGATACTTGACGGTTACTCGGAGGGAGTGTTCGGCGAGTCCGCGCTCTCCGCGGCAAACAAGTCGCGCATCGACTTCGTCGCTCGGAAGAGCTTCGCCGGCTTGATAGAGAACAAGCTGGGCAACCATCCTGATTCCGGTATCTCGACGTTCGTGCTTCTCGGCTATGACAAGGACGATTATCCCGGCCGCGGCTACCTCGATGCGCTCGGTGCAGGCCTGGAGCCGGCCCCGAACGACGTGTGCATACGCGCGAATTTCGCTAACGTCGAAGAAACGAAGGAACGTCGCGCAGAGGGGCGCGAGTTCGAGATGGGTTTCGTCGTCCGAGACAGGCGCGCAGGAAGGAACTACGAGGGACTCTTCGACCTGTCGAAGGCCATCGCGTCGATAAACCTTGAAGGCATAAGGTTCGCGTTCAAAAAATCCGTCGGCCACCGCGGCGTTCTCGTCCTTCATGGCACGGACATATCGCAGAACGTTTCGGACAGCGACCCCGGTAAGGAAGGGCTGGAAGTCACGAAGATCATGCCGTACTCGAAGGACTCCGCGGCCGAGCACACGGCCGCAACGCTGAACAAATGGGAGCATGAGACGCACCTCCTGCTGAAGGACAACGTGGCTAACAAGTTCAGGAAACCGCCGATAAACTTCATACTTCTGCGAGGCGCTTCGTCGCCCAAAGAACTCAAATCGTTCAAGGACATGTACGGACTGAAGGCAACGTGCGTGGCGGCCTCGCCGGCCGTAAAGGGGTTGTGCAAGGCGATCGGCATGGAGACGCCGACGATTAGCGGCGCGACGGCCGATCTAAAATCGGACGTAGCCGAGAAGGCCCGCGCGGCAGTGAACGCCCTTGACAAGAATGACTTCGTGCTCCTGCACATACTTTCACCGGACGTGGCGGCCCATGACAGGAGCCCGGTCAAGAAAAGGATGGCAATAGAGAAGATCGACAGCGAGGTCTTCAAGCGCATCGTCGAGTACGTCGACTTCTCAAAGACCGTGCTCGTCGTCGCTTCGGACCATCCGACGTCCGCCAAGTCTGGCGAGCACATGGCCGGAATAATGCCCTTCCTGATATTCACGAACGGCATAGAATCGACGGGTGCGGCCAAGCTCAGCGAGGACGCCTGCAAGGTGGGCCCGATAATTGACATAGACGACTTCATGGAGAAAGTGATGAGCTACAGGTAGACGAGCTCTTTCATTATTTCCTTTCTTTCGTTCTCATCAACAAATTCCTTTATCATGTCGACGTCGACAAGGTCCCATTTGCGCGCAGGGGCGTTGTTGAGCAGCTTCGAGCAATAAATCATTGCCGCACTCAGTGTCGTGTACATGAATTCCATTTTCTTCCCGCTCACATTAAGAGTGGTAGCACCGTTATATGGTGCGAAGAACCTCTTGCTAAGCTTGACATCATTGAAGTAATGTTCTGTATTGAACGTGTAGCGCTCATCATCAATATCATTCATTATAACATGATTGACAGTGAGGTCGTCCTTCTGATAGACAACTTTGCTGTTGATATGCTTGATCCTTTTCAGGCCGGCCTTCTTCCTCAGGAAGTCTTCTATCTCGTCAGATGCGCTTTCGCTTGCTGCGAAATCCACGTTTGAGAAGTTCCTGTGGACGAAGCCTATTATTCCGGCAACTGCAGGTCCGCCTGTGACAAGTATCTCGTAATTATGTTCAGAAGCATCCTTTGTCAAGGACTGCGCGAATTCCAGTTGTCTTACCGCGAGCGGAACAGTTTCCATTCAAAACTATGCGCAAGTAACCTTTAAATTACTTTAGTATTGAGCCGGTTTCCAGATACCAGAGGTACATGTCAAGCTCCGCAAGACTCAGTCCGAGCTCCTTGCCGATGGTTCGTAGCACGCCCTCTATTTCAAGGTACTTCGCTTTTGTGAGCGTCTTCGGTTCGTCTATGATTCCGTGCCTGACGAGAAGGTCTATTATGTGGAAGTCTATTATCGCGAGGTCCTTGAAGCCGACGTTTCTGAGGAAGTGGCTCGCTTCCTTGTAGCCCAATCCTTTCACGTTCTCAGCCATCCACTCGCGCGCTTCGGCTTCGTTCGCGAACGACTTCAGAAGCTTTCCAAGCGACTCCACGTGGCGCTGCGATTCGGCTATGTACTTCGCGCGGGCGTTCGGGAACCTGTGTCCGAGTCCCTTGAGCCGTTTGGCCAGCTGGCGTTGCGACAGCGTGCAGAACTCGCCTTCCATCTCCTTCTGTATGCGCAGCCCGCCCTCGGCGTTATAGTTGGCCGTAAGTATGCAGAAGCACATCTCACTAAAAAGTTCGTCGTCCGACCGCTTTGCGCCGAACTCCTTCATGCGCGAGCCGACGAGCTTGCGCACGTCCCCGCGCTTGAGCTCTTCGACCTGCTTGAGAAGCTTTTCCATGCCTTTAATGGATTGCCAAAGCTTATATTTTATTCGGTCTTCTCCTCGACTTCCTTGCGGCCATTCTCAATCTCCGCAGTCTGCTCCTTGTCGAGCTTCAGTAGCAGTGCCTGGAACTCCCCCATGTGAGTCTTCTCCTCCTTTGCGATGTCCAGAAGTATCTCACGGATGTCCTTGTCGTGCGCCATCGCAGCCAGTTGCTCGTAGAGGCTCACGGCGTCAAGTTCGGCGATCATTCCGAGCCTGCAGATCTCCTTGTCGATGTCCTTTTTGTCCATCTTTCCCAGGTCGACCGGTATCGTAGACAGCATATTATCACCTTTAACGAGAATATCGCCGTCCGACTATAAAAATGCTCCAGAGACGTCAAATAATGAGTTGCGAGGGTCTGCTAAATTAGAATTATCTATAAATACACAAGGAATTATTCAAGTTATATGGTAAGAAGAGATTGGAATAGGATCTACAAACAAAAGGGCGAAGTTCAAAAAGAAGTTCTGCCTAATGTCAAAAAAGCTGTTATAATATTCAAAAAAAGAAAATATATGAAAATTCTTGATTTGGCATGCGGTACAGGAAGACACACAATTTATTTAGCTTCAAATGGATTTTCTGTTTATGGCATAGATATTTCAAGAAAAGGCATAGAAATCACAAAAAGAAAAGCTCAAAAATACGGTTTAAAAAACATTAAACTTAAAGTGCATGATATGAAGGAAATTCCATTTCCTGATGATTTTTTTGATGCTGTTCTGTGCGTTTGGTCCATGGGTCACGGGACCCTTAAAGTTCATGAGAAAATAGTCCAAGAAATTAGAAGGGTCCTTAAGCCTGGCGGGATGATCATAACAGATTTCATGTCCACAAAGAATAGATATTATAGAAAAGGTAGGGAGATCGAGAAGAATACGTTTGTTGGTGAAGTAGAAGGCGAAGAAGATGTTCCACACCACTACTTTACGAAAGATGAAATTAAGAAGTTATTTTCTAAATTCTCGGAATTAAAAATAAGTCGGGCAAAATACCCTTTTTCTAATACCGCTGGTAAAAAAGGCATAATAGACGCTTTTGGCGTGGAAGCGGAAAAATAGCAGACCCGAGCAATCAAAACCAACAGGTTTTTAGCGAACTATGGCGAATTTTTGCCGCTAAACCGAAAGTAATAACGTTTAAATACCTTCCGATAGCTATAATTATTTGCGTTATAGTTAAACGGTGAGAGATATGGTGATAGCCTGAAGTTGCATTGGAGACTTAGATTAGGCTGATCGGGCGACCGAATGATGCTGATTCTTTGACCGCAAGGTCAAACCGTTACAAAACAGTTCATCAGAACCGTTTCAAAAGATATCATAACTCATAGTCCTTGACGTAAGGACCTGCGTTAACCGTACGCGCAGACAAGCTGCCGGATGAATGCCAGCAAACGCGGCTGAGGCGAAAGCCTGTGAAAGCCCATGGGGAAAATGACGGTGGCTAAGTGATGCACATGCGCATGTGAAAGTGCGTGTGGAAGGGTAAAAGAAGGAAGGCGATGGACATCGTGGACACCTTTCGAGCCCGCGAGGGCGATGAGAACAAGACGGTCACGTGAGCTTTCCCTTAGTGATCAAAAATCACGATGATGCCAGCAAAGGAGAACAAGGAAAGGGTCTGAAATAACCACAAAAAAATAAAGTACGCCATCTGGTGAATAGCTTGGCTTCTGAGACCGATGAAGGCCGTAGCAAGCTGCGATAAGCCCAGGCGAGACGCACGCAGTCATAGAACCTGGGATAGCCTAATGCGACTTCGCGCCGATCAAGGTCGGCGGCCGGTAACGGTCGGGAACCCGCTGGATTAAAGCATTTTAGTAAGCGGAGGAAGAGAAAACAACAGTGATTCCGTTAGTAAGGGCGACTGAAAGCGGAACAGGGCAAACCGAATCCGTCCTGAAAGGGAACGGAGATGTGGAGCCTGGTACAACTTAGTCGGCTGACCTGAAGTCCCCTGGAATGGGGCGCCAAAGAGGGTGATAGTCCCGTAAGGGAAGGCCGAAAAGCTGATTCAGGAAGCGAGTACTCCAGCTCGGATATGCTGGAGGAATATGGGATGCATCGAATCCCAACCCTAAATATCTCGGAAGTCCGATAGCGAACCAAGTAAGGTGACTGAAAGCTGAAAAGAATACCTCACCGTAGGTGAAAAGATCTTGAAACCAGATGGTTATAGTTTGCCATGGCACGAAAGGTGCCCTTGTGAAGGAAAGTCCAGCAATGGGCGTGTACGAACAGGGGCTTACGGTGTCATGGCGTCCGTTTCGAAACACGATGCAGGGAGTTTGTGTTCGTGGCGAGGTTAACCGCAAGGGAGCCGAAGCGAAAGCGACAAGCCCGCAGGCAACGAGGGGCGTCGTATGAAAGTGCGAGCAGTCACGGAAACAAGACCCGAAACCGCTTGATCTATACCTGGATAGGATGAAGCGAGGGGAAACTCTCGTGGAGGTCCGGTAGCGAAACTAGCTCTACCTGTTCGCGTGATCTGGGTATAGGGGTGAAAAGCCAATCGAAAGCGGTGATAGCTGGTTCCTCTCGAAATGCGACCAACACAGCCCCGTTTGAGGCATCCTGTGGGGTAAAGCACTGATTGGGGAGTTAAGGAGGGAAACCTCCGGCTTTCCTGTCAAACTAATAATCTGCAGGAGCCGTAGACGACGGGAGTGAGGGTGCCCGGGTAAGCTGGGCGCCCGAAAAGTGAACAAACTAGCCTTGGGTTAAGGTCCCAAAATGTAAGCTAAGTCACAAAGGTGGTATCGTTCCAAAAACAGCAGGGCGGTAGGCTTAGAAGCAGCCACCCGATAATCAACGCGTAACAGCGGACCTGTCTAGGAGCGACGCGCCCAAGATGGACGGGAGTAAGCTTACTACCGATACCCAAGATCGCGAAAGCGATAGCGTAGGGAGGCGTTCCGTTCGGGCAGAAGCATCTGCGAAAGCAGGTGTGGACCGTTCGGAATCGAGAATCCTGCAATAAGTAGCATCTAAGTGGAGTTGGAATCTCCACCGCCTAAAGGGCAAGGTTTTCCCGACAACGTTTTTCGGTCGGGAGTTAGTCGATCCTAAGTGCACTCTTAACTGACGTGCGCGAAAGGGAAGCAGGTTAATATTCCTGCACTGTACGCATACGTGCGGCGACGCAAGTCTGCTTTCAGACGCTTTGGGACAAGGCGAGGCAACCTAAGCGCCGAAATCTCCGGAGTTCAGTCATTGTGAGAAGGAGATGAAAGCGTGAACGGCTTTGGCTTTTGCCGGAGTTCGTCTTAATCCCAGAGCCCATGAAAATGAAAGCAGAAAGGATTGTGTACAATCGTACCAAGAACCGACACTGGTGCCCCATGCTGAAAAGGCAATGGCGTGACGAGATACACTAGCCCAGGGAACTCGGCAAATCAGAGGGGTATCTTTGGTAGAACCCTTGCCTACCTGGAGATCAGGTAGGTCTCAGTAACTAGGAGGAAGCGACTGTTTAACTAAAACGCAGCTGAGTGCTAAGCAGAAATGCTTTATATACTCAGTGAGTTCTGCCCAGTGCGAGTGTGTTAAACCCGGTTTCAACCGGGCTAAGCCCTCGTAAACGGCGGCGGTAACTCTGACCGTCTTAAGGTTGCGGAAACGTTGCCTTAATAAAATCCGACAATATGCTGGAATATCTGAGAATCCCGCACTACCGTCCTGAATAAAAACTTTTAGCTCAAAGTTCAGGAAGGTGAAAATGTGGCGGGTGCAGACAATCAGCAGGAAACCATTCCTGAGCCATATAGAACAGAATGGATCCTCAGAGACTATGCGCCGGACACCCGCAAGGTGAAGATATAGTCCGAACCTCATGGCGACATGAGGAGACCGTTAGAAATAACGGCCCGCCTTCATTAGGCCATTTGGCCGGAGGTCCGAAAGTAACAGATTGAGCGTAATCCCTTGTCGATTAATTGTCGACCTGCATGAATGAATTAACGACTTCCTCACTGTCCCGGGCCAGAACTCGGCAAACTTGCTTTTGTGGTGAAAAGGCCACAGACCCTCAGAGGGAAGAGAAGACCCCGTGGAGCTCTGCTGTAGCCTGTCGTTGTTATACGATTTTAGCTACATAGCGTATGCAGGAGCCGTCATGCCAACACTTCCGGGTGTTGGATAGGCGAAAATGTAACACTGCATCTTTAGAATTGTATGACTAACCTTCGACTTCGGGGGGACACCGATTGGTGGACAGCTCGGCTGGGGCGGTACGCCCTTGACAGGAGATCAAGGGCGCCCAAAGGTTCTCTCATCCAGGTCAGAAACTATGACAGCTTTAATCCAATTAAGTTGTCATAGCTGATTATCTGGAGTAGAGTGCAAAGGCAAAAGAGAGCTTGACTGGATTCCGAATTGCAAGGTTTCCAGAGACGAAAGTCTGGCTTAACGATACACCGAGTTGTCATTGATGGATGTCGGTGACTTCAGAAAAGCTACCCCGGGGATATGGCGTAGCGCAGAGAATACGGGTCTTCTGATTAGTTGGCGGGCGTAAGGCTCGCCTATAGGCAGATAGAATATTTTATCAGAAGGCTCCTCTATGCGCGCCACCCTATAACAGAGTCGTGGCGGGCGAGAGCTCCTATCGACCCCGCGCGTTGCTACCTCGCTGTCGGCTTCCCCCCTCCTGTCTGTGCAGTAGCAGACAAGGGTGCAGGTGTTCACTGATTAAAGGGGGACATTAGCTGGGTTCAGTACGTCGTGTTTTGGTTGTGGAGCATACAACAATTCGGTCTTCAGAACGGCTGTGAAGAAAGGTCGATATATGCCATCATGGCATGTATACACAAGTCACATCTGAGCTGTTCTAACCTCAATTCCGCATTCAGATGAATCTATCGAGATCAAGCCGTAAGGCCATCTGTGAGATGGATCTACCCATGCGGACAAACAGCGCCAGCTCGGGCTATGACTTAACCGTCCCAAAAGGCTTGAATGCCTGATTGGAGTAGCTTATGAGCCCACTTGCAATGGGCTGGCGCCCTGGCAGGGATGATCGTTTAGGTTATCCTATGACCTGCCAAGTAAATCATGTTCATCGAAGACATGTTGAGGAAACTGCTCTACGCCAAACGGCAAAGACAGTACGGTTTATATCTACTGAGGGTGTTTAGTTGCCTGACCCGAAGAATGGGCAAGTACGAAAGGAACGTCCACTCGTAGCCTCTTGTCTGACGGTTGTTAATGCATAGCCGTGCAGCTACGCTATAGCCCTTAAGAGCTGAAACCCGGGTAGCTATCCTGCTTCCGGGCAGCAAGGCATAAGGGGTATAGGCGGAAAATAAATAGTGCCTAAGATAATGTAGGCATATGGCTGGGACAGGAGTCTCATCGAGACTGAACGAAGACGTTTCGTGGTTGACAGGAATATGGACAGGAGACAATTTCAGCAGCCGTGAGGGCACCGTTATCAGGAACGGAAAGCCGACATCCGGCAGGTTCGGAATCGTCTCAAACGATGCGGAGCTCATAAGGCACGCGATGCGCGTGCTAAGAAGTGAGCTGGACCAACGCAAGGTCCGCATCGACGTCCAACTGCCGCGCAATCGTAGATATTCCAAATCAAAGCTCCGCTTGGAGACAGCCAGAAAGTTCGGAATAAGCAAGGATAGGATACTGGTATATAACGGAAGCGAATGGAGAAGGAACATCGGTTACGCGGTCTATGTCAACAACACGGAACTGTTGCGCAGCTTCAGCGCAGTCTACAGGTCCCTGAATGCGATGCTCGGAAGCAGTCGGATAAATGCCGGTGCTTTCCTGCAGGGGATTGCAGATGCCGAGGCCGACGTGAACAAGATAAGCAGGATGGTCACGTTGCACACAAAGGACAAGTATGTGTTAGGCCTGATAAAGGATGCCCTTAATATGAAAGGAATAGATTACACAGTAGCGGTCGACACCAAGCGCCGTTACAGGGTGTATGTAAAGGACATCAAGGGATTCAACAAGCTTGTCGGATTCCGTTGCAAGCGCAAACAGAAGGCAGTCGATGAGATTCTGGGAGGAAACCTGATGAGGCAGAAGGATCTGGAGTATCTGGATACCTTCATGCCTATGCTAAAGAACGGCGCCACATCGGCGCAGATACGAAGGAAAACAGGTTTACCAGTTTCCACTATCCAGATAGTCTTGAGGAACCTCCACAGCGGTGGGGCCCTCAAGCGCAGCAAGGTCGGCCGTGAAAATCACGGATTTTGCTATTTTTATCGCATTCCGCCTAGCTCCTGCCGAACTAAGCTCGAAATGGCCGGGAAAAAGAGGCAATGGCTGCGGACTAGACGATCCGCTTGATAGGACAGGGGTGTAAGCACGAAGCTTCGGCGACGTGTTCAGCTCGCTGTTACTAATAGCCATCAATTTTGAAAATTATTTCAGACCCCCTTAAAGTTCTCCTTTGTTGGCCGACCCTGAAGAGTCGAAACAACAAATCCGAAGCCGCGGCGGTGCGCCGAGCCCACTATGCAGGGCATTGAAACGCACGAACGCGGCTTTCTATTTTTTATACTAGTACGCGTAAGTATATTCTATGCCGAAGATGCAGCGGATGAAGACTATGAATTCGACCATAATAAATTCCGCATCGGCGCTTCCGAAGGTTTCCAGATACCTCTGCGATGAGTACAGGGGCGAGTTATTCGATGCAGCATATCTTGTCGGGCACATAGACTTCTACCAAAAGGAAGACGGCATTGGGACCAAGCATTCTAGATGCAATATCCTATCCCTATCGCACGCCCTTTCTCAGGGAATCAGATACGATCACAAGGCACTCGATGAAATATCATATTTGAAGATGGTCACGCGCAAAGCAGAGTACGGCACCTTCTACGGTGCCCTGGATTATCCAAAGAAGCCGCAGACAATACTCGCGACGCACGACCCGAAAGGCAGGGTTGAATTCCTGTTGAACGGTGGCCAAATAGACGGTCATGCTAGGGACGTCGAGCGCTGGAAACGTGTCATCCCGAAGAGGGTAGCGCCGAAGGACCAGTAGGACGCTCTCGTTAAATTTTTATACTAGGTGCGCGTATCTATATAGTATGCCAAAGGACAAGCCGATAATAAATTCCGAGTCGGCGCTGCCGAAGGTCGCGGACTATCTCGAGACGAGAATGGACTCGTTCTTCTGTCCCGGATACCTCCTCAATAGCGTGGAATTCAATCCGAAGGAGGACGGCATCGGAGGTAAATACTCCAGCACCGACATCCGCGCCCTGTCGCATGCGCTGACGCTCGGGATAGGCTACAACCACGAGGCGCTCGACGATGTGTCGCAACTCAGGATATGGAACATGACCGGCAACTCGATTTATGGCATCTACTACGGCGTCATTGAGGGCAAGAAGCCGCAGGAAATTACTGCGACGCATGACCCGAATAATAGAACAGAATTCTACTTGAATGCCGGCCATCCGAACGGTCACGTGAGCGACGTGAAAAGGGTCAAGCGGGTCATCCCTAGAAGGGTAGCGCCGAAGGATTAAAGACCCCTTTATTTTTCTCCTATTTCATTATGCAGTGTGTCCGATATTCCGTCGCTTACCTTTTTTATGAGCTCCTTCCCGAGGGATTCCGACAGCATTATCCTTTTTCTGTCGGCAAGGGCCTGCAAAAACTTGGCGAGGACCTTCCTGTCGGTGAAGTATATCCTTGTCGCCTCATCGTCGATGAGGTTCTCCATCTCCCGTTTTTTGTTGATCTCCCCGAGCCTGTTGATCCTAAGGCCGTAGTTCAGAATCGTGGCCTCCCTGATTTCGTGGAGCACGGTTATGTTCTGCTCATAGAGGCTGATGTCCCCGCACACTGACATGTTGAAGTACGGGTCGTCCGGCTTGATCTTTCCGTCGACCACGAGCATGCCTATGATTGTGGTTATTGTGCAGTCGCCACGTCCTAGCCTGCGACGGAAATCGTAATGAAAATTATCGAGTTCAGAAAAGGCGTCAAAGGTACCGCCATTCTCCTTGAGGGGTCTGCTTTCGACCACGCCCTTTGCATCCAGAATGAGCCTTTTATTATACGACAGCTTGATGTTGTTCGCAAGCCTCTCTGCTTCTTCTGGCAGTGGGTGGTCCTTCATGAAGGCCGCGAGCTGTCCAGCATCCAATATTTTGCCGTCAGTTTGATATTCCATGTTCAGCCGCCCCTGCGCCTAGCCCTCTCCCGCTTGTAGGCGCGGCGCTTCGCCCAGAAGTCCTTGTCATCCTTCTCGCCGGAGTATCCCTGTATCTCGTCCCATATCTCGTTCTTGGTGGTCTCGTTCAGGTCGTTTTTGACCGAGACCCTGTTAAGCTTCCTGAGCTCCCCGAGGTAGAAAGCATATGTGTCCTTCTTCCCCTCGTATGCTTTCTCAGCCTCCCTGTCGATGGCAGCCTCGATCTTCCCGTGTTCCTCAGAAACCGGCAGATCCTTGCCCTCCCCGGTGAGAAGATTGATCGACCTGTTCACCGTGTTGAAGCCGTTCATCCAGAGTATCGCATGGAGCGCCTCGTGCATGACGGTTATCCCGCGCTGGCGCTTGTCATAGTTGCCGTCTACCAATATCATGAACTTGTCCTTGTAAGGGAGGAAGAAGCCGTTGTTCCTCTCAAAGTTCTCGTATACGAGCTCGCAGGTCCTGTCGACGAGCGCGTCCATGCTCTCCACGGTTATGGTGTGCGTCTTCAGGAGCTCCTCCAGTTCTACCAGTGTCTCTATCCGCTTGGTCTCCATGCTCCAGAATTGTGCGCAAAGCTTTAAGACAGCTTCGCTGACGACTTCATGAGTTCGTTGACAGAGTTGATCGGTCTGGACTTTATCACGCCGACGGCGCCCAGCACCTTCTCCATTCTCTTTGCGAACCTCGCGCTCGCCTTGCAGTCGTCGTTGCAGGAGTGCCACGGGACGTACTCGTTGTCCTCGTCCGGCATCTTGTAGTTCCAGTCGAGGTATGCGTTCACGCAGCACTTCGGATAGCCGAGCGCCTTGCCCTGGACGTAGTCTTCCACAAGGCGTATCCTGCTCCAGCCGTGCGGCCTCGGTTTCATGCCGGCCTTTATTATCCTCCTTGCTGCTCGGTTGTCGACGAACGCGTCCACGTTCCGATCGACCTTGAAGTCCGCGCTGTGCAGCTTCGCGACAGCGGTCTCGAAGTCGTCCAGCTCGTCCTCTGTCCTGGCAAAGTACGTCTCGGTCATGTAGCGCCTGTCGGACCGGTAGGACAGTTTGAAGTCGTCAAGAAGCCTCGTCACGCCCTGTTCTCCCCTGCTGATAGCTCCCATGTTCCTCAGTCCGTACGCCACGGAGAGAACGCAGACCCTCGTGCTGATATCATAAGTTGCCATGCCCGCATATTCGTTGCAAACCTTTAAATGGCTTGCGGACCAAGTTTCGGTTGGTGAGCTGGGATGCAGCTGTCCGTGCTTCGCGCGGAGGAAGCTCCGTCCACCAACAGCCATAATCGTATGGAATTCAACGATTTCATACGATGGTTTGCCGTGCCTTAAGGCACAGGTCCGAGAGGGCCAGGCGCGCCAAGTGGGAGCCCGATGACCGTACGAGAGGTATGCTCCAAACAAGCGCGAAAGCCGGCAAGGTGCAATGCCAAGTAGGCGCCGATGATTAACGAGGCGCGGGTAGGCAGCCTAGACTAATGCTGCGCCCTGCCCATATGACCCCGCGATTGGGCGGGCGATGCGGGGACAAAAGACGGGCTATGCCCAGCACACCACCATTTTTAAAGATTGGTCACTCTTAGTTTCTCGTGCCAGCGCACAGCGTCGGAGACGAAGTAATGCTCGACATAAGGAAGAACGGCGAGCCGAAGGCATTCCAAATTATTGACGTGTATATTGACAAGAAGGCCGGGCGCGTGACCTATTTGCTACAGCCAATGGACGGCGCGCAGGAAGAGGTCGAGATGAGCGAGGAAGACATCCGCGCTTATGAGGCAAGGTCGGACTAAGATATTTAAAGGCTGAAAGACAAGTGGTTTGCATGGAGAAAAAACAGGTGCAGGCGCCGTCCGGAATGGGCGGTCTAGTACGTTACTACGAGGAGGACAAGAGCCTAGTAAAGCTCAAGCCCATGCACGTCGTCTATCTTACGGCCGCGATAGCCGTGATAGAACTCGCGTTGCGATTCATAGCAGTCTGATTTTTTAACCGCCGCTGACAATTGTTTTCTATGATAAGGATAGGCCCAGCAGGCATACCGATAGCCTGCAAGGGCGACACGTCTGCAGGCATAGAGTTTACCAGGAAGCTCGGGCTGGATACCACGGAAGTGCAGTTCGGTCACGGGATAGGCATGAAGAACGAGACCGCCGATAAAGTGGGCAATATCGCAAAAAAGAATGAGATAAGCCTTTCCGTGCACGCCCCGTACTTCATCAATCTCAGCTCCGCCGAGGCCGTCAAGATCAGGCAGAGCATGAAACGGATTATCGACTCGTGCGAGCGCGCCCACCACATGGGCGCGAAGATCGTCGTCTTCCATCCGGGCTACTTCGGCAAGCTCCCGAAGGAGCGCGCCGAGGAGATGATCATCCACGCCTGCCAGGAGATGTACGACAAGATCAGGAGCAACGGCTGGCACGTCCTGCTCGGGCCGGAGACCACCGGCAAGCACAGCGCGTTCGGCTCCCTAGAAGAGACGGTCCGCCTGTGCAAGAAGGTGAAGGGCTCTTCGCCAGTAATAGATTTCGCGCACCTCTACGCCCGCGCCATGGGCAAGATCGACTTCAACGACGTCCTTGACGCCGTGAAGCCGTGGCCGCACATCCACTCGCACTTCTCAGGCATAAACTATACAGCTGCCGGCGAGCGCAACCACCTGCCGCTGTCTTCGAACAGGCCCGACCACATGGAGATAGCGCGGGCCATCCTGAAAAAACGCGTCGACATAACCATGATATGCGAGTCTCCCCTCATCGAGAAGGACGCGCTGAAGATGAAGGGGATGTTCGAGCGGCTCGGGCACAAGTTCTAAAGGCTTATAAGGGACGGTTTGCAAATAATAGCGGGTGTTGAGAATGGTAATGGAATATCTGTCAAAAGCATGGAAAGCCTACAAAAGGAATGCCCTGAGCATCATAGTGGCGATGCTCATAATAGGAGTGGTCGCAGGGGGCTTCGTCAGCCTCGCATTGACGCCGATGTTCGCGTCTATTGGCCAGGCGATAACTGCAGGAGGGTTCAGCATGGCAATTCTCTTTGGAATCATGCAGAGCTTCGCAAGCAGCCTGGTGATAGCGATAATCGGGATAGTCATTGCATTGGCGCTCCAGGTCGGATTCGTAAGGATGATGGTGGAGTCGCTGAAAGGCAGGACGAAGGTCAGGACCATGTTCGAAGGAGCGAAGAAGGACTGGCTGAAGGCAATAATCGCGTACGCGCTCGCGTATCTGTTGATGATCGCGACAATACTCGTATTCGTATTGCTGGCCGCAGCAGCTGGCTTGGTCGGCTGGGTGCTGTTGGCAATAGGAATATTGGCCGTTCTGGTGATGGCGATGTCGTTCGTGTTCATCAACCAGGCCATCGTGGTCAACAATGCCAGCCCGACAGAGGCTCTGAAGAAAAGCTACGGTTTCTTCAAGAAGAACTTCTTGCAAGTGATCTTGCTGTACCTTGTGTACATAGTGGCAGTATTTGTGGCAGCTCTGATACCGTTCATCGGGAGCATAATAATGTTGTTCCTGGTAGCTCCGGTGTTCCTGCTCGCCTTGACTGCGCTGTACATGGGCGGACGGGTCACGGAAGAGGAACAGAAGCCTAAGAGACGGAGAAGGGCAAGGAAAAAGTAGGCGGGTTTTTTAACGGCAGGCTTTTGACAGCTTGCCTATTTAATTATCCAGATTAGGCGTACGTCTCATTCGCGCGTCTCGTACGATATCTTGAACTTGTCCAGGAGCTCGAACAGCATGTCGTTGAACTTGCTGCCGTTCCTGACCACGATGACGCGCCCGCCGTTCTGGTGCGCGGCATAGGCCATTCCGAAGCTGCACACGTCGTCGATGTACACGTCGCCCTTCACGTAGTTCATCTTCTCCTTCGGCGTCAGGCCGCCGTAGACCTTGTAGTTCTTCTTCACGTGCTTCTTCATGAACTTCCTGATCACGCGGGAAGGCATGAACGACGCGACGACGATACCGCCGTTGTTCTTGGCGGCCTTCACGTCTTCCTTGAGCGCAGGATTGAACGTGTAGTCCCATTTCATCTGCTGCTCGCTGATGTTCATTTCCTTGCCCATGAGTATCAGCTGGCTCTGCACGCCCTCCAGAATATCGATCGCTTCTTCTGGCGTCTTTGCCTTGAGCACACAGGAGCATGCGCCTTTGTAGAAATCTAATTCCTCGTGGAGCCCGAGCTTCTTCGCCTCGTCTTCCTCGCTCTCCTTGATCAGCGTCCCGCTGAAATCGAACGTAGCCATCATGATACTCTCAGAGGCTATCAGGAATCGCGTATCTGCCACGCGCGCGCTTTAACTCTTCTCCGTTTTCTGTTGAGCTGACATCGTTCAACGCACCGTTCCAGTACTTCGCCATCATCTCCCTGTATGCGGTGTTCCATTCTTCGAATCTCGTGTCAACGCCTTCCAACCTTTTCTTGCAATAACTTACGACCCTGCCCTTCACGTCCGCGAAAGCATCGTAGGCATTCTGCAAGGCCACGCCGGATACCTGCACCATCGGCCCTTGGGCAGAAACAGTGCCCGCCTGGCCGTCGACGGCCTTTCCTTCATTCACAGTCATAAAAATTTACCTCAGTCGTAGTTGTTAAATGACGAATCGCGCATATATATAATAGCATAGTCCGCTACGTCAAAAGACGTATGCGCTCTATTTATTAAAAACGGCGCCGAATCCTTTGCATGAAGTACACGCATATAACGGAGGGCAAGGCGCGCTTTTTCGTTCCCGCGGGCCGCATCTACGACGCAGAGGTGTTCTATAATCCAGTGGCGCAGGAGAACCGGAACATCTCGGTCTGTTGCGCCCAGGTGTTCCAGCGCATGCTCGGCGAGCCGCTGAACATATGCGACCTCCTATCGGCTTCGGGCGCTTCCGGATTACGGTATGCGAAGGAGGTCTCGGGCGTCAAGTCCGTGACGCTCAATGACAAGAACCCATCAGCTGCCAAGCTGATCAAGAAGAACATCACGCTCAACAAGCTGGCGAAGACGTGCAAGGCGTCGCACCGGGACGCGAACGCCCTGCTTTCAGAGAACATCTACAACTACGTGGACGTCGACCCCTTTGGCACGCCTATATTATATATGGATTCGGCAGCGCGCGGCGCCTTCTGGCACGGCATGCTTGCCGTAACGGCTACGGACCAGGCGCCGCTCAGCGGAACGTATCCCAATGCATGCCTCCGCAAGTACGGCGTGCGGTCGATGAAGACCGATTACTACGCAGAACTCGGCGTTCGCATACTTATCACGTCGATCATCCGCGCATGCGCGCGGCATGAGAAGTCGTTCGTGCCGCACCTATCGTTCGCCACGCAGCACTATTTCCGCGTGTTCGGCCGCATCTGGCACGGGGCGGGCGAGGCGGACAAAATGTTGCGTCAGTTCGGCCATGTCATGCACTGTTTTTCGTGCGGCAACCGGCGATTGGGCTCCGCAGAGACGCGCTGCTCCTGCGGCAGGGACTTCACGGTGGCCGGTCCGCTCTACCTCGGGCCACTCAATGACCATGAGTTCGTCGACAGCGTCAAGCGTGAGATGTCGAAACGCGGTTTCCCGCTCGAACTGATCCAAGAGATATCCTACGAGATAGACCAGCCGATCTACTACGATCTCCACTATCTCTACAAAAAAACGAAGGTCCACCCCAGGAAGATGGAAGAAATCCTAGAACTTCTCGAGGACAAAGGCTTTGTCGCATCGCGCACGCATTTCTGCCCGACGGCGATTAAGACGAACGCTAGCTTCGAAGAGCTGAAGAAACTGATGTGACTACCACGGCCTTGGAAGGTCCCTGTTCTCGTTGAGGAACTTCTCCCTCTCGCTGCGCGGCATCAGCTTCTCCCTATACTCCGCATTGAGGGCCACGTACCTGCTCAGGTTGGCTATCTCGGCGAGATAGTCGTCCGGCTTGAGCGATTCCTTCATCTGCGTCATGAGCCCGATGATGAAGTTGAAGAATGATGAGTCTCCGTACGCGGCGTATGCGGCATCCACCCTGAGTATCCTCTCCTCTTCGTAGGTCGGTTCCGGCTGCTCCTCTATCTGCAGAAGGTTCCTCTTGATCTTGATAGAATCCATGGACGAATGCGGGGCGATCTCTGATGAATGCGGAGCGACCTCAAAGTACGGCATATTATTGTTTTCCGCATGCCTGCCCGCCTTGTTCTGCAGTTTTCGCATGCCCTCTAATGGAAGAAAAGGAATATAAACCTTACTTCAGGTTCGCTCCCGGTGCGCAGCAGTAATCTAATCCTTGATCGGCGAAGTCCTTTCTGACCTTGTCAATTTCCTTGTAGTCGAAGAGCTTGTCGCGGTCCTCCTTGTCCAGCTGCGCGAGCTCGAACATGTCAGTGAGAAGCTCAACATAATCTGCCGGATCAAGGTAATTTTTCGCGCCGTTGATTACAATATGCGCATATCCTAAGAAACGGATGTCCCTCTCCTTGTCCTTGCCGTCAGCATCCTTCTCGACCCTGTTGGCAGCATCCCATATTGCCCTTTGCGTCACCCGTTCAGCTTTGTCAACGTCTTCCATGGACGGATCGTTGTATGTAAGCTGCTGAGAAACCATTAGAAATCACTTCTTCGCCTTCTTTGCTTTCTTGTACTTGCAATACAAGTGATTGCCGCCCATAAGGGCAATCAGGCCAGCAGCGAATGCCATCATTCCCTCGTTGAAACATTCGTTCCACTTCTCCTGTTCTCTTACATCGATGCTCGCGCCACTTTCCATATCCTTATCGCTTATGGAATAGGCGAACCCCCTTTGGTGCTTTCAGCCGCGGCCAGTATGACGAGGCAACGAAACGCTGCATCGACATAAACTACCGCCTTTTCGTGATAAGGGCGGCGAAGTGATTCTTATGACCACCCGATGGCAGAGATTCAAGGAAAGCTGCGTGGAATTTGACGAAAGGGTCGGCGGATGGATGGTCGAACACCCCTACGCAACCAAGGCAATGATGATCGGCTCGACCTATGCGGGCCTTGCGGCATGGTTCCTGCATTCTGCAGGAGATGCGGCAGCGGCTGCCGCGGGCAGCGTCGACTTGCATTTCGGGCATCATGTCAACCCGGAGAACATCATGGTATACGGCCATGACAGCGTCATGCCCCACAGCATGGCCGTCGATGCGAAAGTGACATCGGACGGAGATATCGTTAATATCAACGTGCCTGATTACAAACATGACCGGTACGAGGAATACGACATCTACGGGGAACTGCCTGCCTGAGCATGCCTCGGAGCTCATCGGTTTGAAGATAATCGGTCTCGCCGTTCCTTATCGCCTCGTTCACCTGAAAATCAGCAAAGGACATGGTGTTTCGTGCTATTGGCATGTTATTTCACCACTTCCTCTTGTTGTCTTCCCTTACCATTTCAACGTACTGCTCGGAATCAACAAGTTGATTCCTGTCCTTGATGTCAAGCGCGACGAACTGTTTCAGGTTGTCAAGCTCCTTAAGATAATTGATCTTGCTGATGTTCAGCTTCATGTCGTGCATCAGCTTGACGATATACCCCTTCAGGACAGCTCCGGTCATGCCGTCGTTCGATTTGACGCCGTTCTTTTCGTCATTGGAGACGCATTCGAGGACGCCGGCCGCAAGGCCGTCTTCCCACTTTAATATGAAGCAATCAAGGATGGCCTCGTCCTTCTTCCTCTGTTCTAGGCGCGCATCGTGGTCTGTATCCGGGGGACCAAAAAACCTTGAGTACGAATCATTTAGTTCGGAGTGTATGTTACCATATGTTTCCGATATGTTCAGTTTATTTGATTCAGAGTGTTTAAGATCATAAGGTTTTAATAGTTCCGATTTGTTCCTAAAAGACTCATTGCTTGCCATATCACTTCGCCCTCTTCTGCCTGACCTGCAGCCTCTCGTAGATCGGGCACTTGCCCACCCTGGGCCAGAAACAGCGCATGCCGAAGCAGCGCTTCATCCCGTTATAGAACATGCACTTCACGACCTTGTCGCCCTTCCTCTGGACAACCGGCCTTTTAGGAGAAATCCGTCCGTATTCCATCCTGTCGCCGTCCCCGTTCATCGGTACCGGTTCGTTGACGGCATAGTCGTCCTTCACGGCCGCCATCCTTACGTGCATGCTTACCATTATTTACCCTCCTCCTTAGCCTCTATCAGCTCTTCTTCAACCTTGGGACCGTTCTCATGGTCCTTGTAATCAGGAGACCTCTTCAGATCCTTCCAAGCCTCTGCAAAGATGCATGGATAGAAGGTCTTGGATTTAACATCATAATCCTTGCTTTCTTCAACCTCTTCCTCCTCGTCTTCCTCTTCCTCGTCTTCGTCCTCTTCCTCGTCTTCTTCATCTTCCTCATCTTCGTACCCCTTTTCCTCCTCGTGTTCCACTTCCGTTTTCATGTTGCAATACACGTTCGCGTCATTTTCGCCCTCGAACTTGATTTTGTAAGCATGGCCCTCCTTGAGCGCTCCCACGGCTTCTGCCCTTATTTCGTCCTTTGTGATGGCATATCTGCATCCGAGAATATGCGTGGGATTGCCGTTTTCATCAAATCCGAGAATGATGTCCTCCCCCGTATCATCATGATAACCGCCTGTCTTGGTATTTCTGCAGTTCACAATCATGTTTGTTTTACCCATTGAAAATCACCTACGGTATTGTCGGATCAGGACCGGTTACTATCGGGATTCCGTCCGCAGCCCTTTTCCTATAGCCTTCCGGTATTGTCGGAAAACAACCTGCATAAACAGGGGCATCGCGCGGCGTATACGGCTGCCCGTCGTCGGTATATCCACGTTCAGCTCCGGGTATAGTCGGCTTAGGGCCTGTCACTATGTTCCGATCGTCGCTTTTGTACCCCATAAAATCATCTTTATAGCCGAAGTTACTGGCTGATTATATATATCGGAGCCTACATATAAAGCTATCCCTCTGCAGTAGTAAAAGTATATAAGCTTGAGGTCTGCTATAATATGGCATGGGGGACGCAAGGCAGGACAGGAAGAACGCCGAAAGGCGCTATGAGGACAACGTGCACAAGCATGGCGGAGGCCAGGCCTACGTGCACTGGATAAATCTGGGCACGCAGACCTACAGCATCAACGGCAACGGCATCGTAGAGGCCACGGTTCTCGCCAGTCCCATAAAGACCGAAAACATGGAGGTCAATGCGCACCTCATAAAGAGCCTCGATATGTTGAGGATTTTTGCCCAGTATGATGAGGACATGAGAAAGGGCATGGAAAGATACGAGCCCGAGCTGTGGTTCTGCAGGATACCGGAGGATCCGCAGTGC